>Ga0187808_10000285_pt1 | contig 14662 bp, 13 predicted proteins | sample NC_wetland_sal_i_5_FD_132427 | JGI IMG/M metagenome (GOLD analysis project Ga0187808, IMG submission 132427) | Wetland sediment microbial communities from Neuse River Estuary, North Carolina, USA - ASW_3 | ecosystem: Environmental > Aquatic > Freshwater > Wetlands > Sediment | place: USA: North...
CGAGAACCGCGTCCCGCAGGTCCAGTCCTTCCAGCAGCAGGCTGAGGTCGCTGGCGAGCGTGTCGTAGTCGTAGCCTGTGCTCGGCCGGCTGGAGGCACCGCCGCCCCGCCGGTCATAGGTGATCACCCGGTACCCCGCGGAGAGGAGCGCCGCTTCCTGCTTTTCCCAGGAGTGCCCGTCGGCCAGGTAGCCGTGGACCAGGACGACGGGCACTCCCGCACCGTGGTCCTCGTAGTAGACCCGGATGTCACCGCTGTTCTCCCGGCCGACCGTGACATACGGCATCACGAACCCGTATTCCGCCGCGCGCGATGAAGGTCATCCACACCGTCACCTTGTGCCATGAGGCGACGAAGCGGTATCCGCAACTTAACTGCAGGCGGCTTGCCCGGCACATGACGACCTTGCCTATATTGGCCGGGTGAGGGTGGAGCTCCGCGGGAAACCCGGCGAGGACACGAGCCTGGTCGGCCGGGAGGCGGAAGTGGCCCGGCTGAGGGGACTGGTAGCCCCGCCGCATACGGAAAGCCGGGTCCTGCTGCTCTTGGGCGAGGGGGGCGCGGGCAAGAGCGCCCTGCTGGCCGTGGCGGCGCGGGAAGCGCGGTCAGCGGGGATGCGGGTACTGGCGGCGGCCGGCCGGGAGTCGGAGCAGGACCTGGCGTTCGCCGGGCTGCACCAGCTGCTGCGGCCTGTGCTTGACCGCGTGGACGGCCTGCCGGCCCGGCAGGCCGAGGCGCTGGCCAGCGCTTTCGCGATCTCCTCCGATCCCGTGTTGCCCGACGCCCTGCTGACCGGGATCGCCGTGCTCACCCTGCTGTCGGGGCTGTCGGAGGACGGCCCGCTGCTGGTAGTCGCCGACGACGCGCAGTGGCTCGACCAGGGCTCTGCGGACGCGCTCGCCTTCGCCGCCCGGCGGCTGGAGTCGGAGCAGCTGGTCCTGCTGCTCGCCGCGCGGGGGACCGTGCCCCCGGCGGGCTTCGAGCGGGACTTCCCTGAGCCGCTGCTGCTGGCGCCGCTGAGCCTGCCGGATGCCGGGCGGCTCCTTGACGCCCAGCCGTGCCCGCCGCGCGGCCGGGCCCGTGAGCAGGTCCTCGACCAGGCAGCGGGCAACCCGCTGGCGTTGATCGAGTTGTCGAAGGTGATCGCCGCCGACCCCGGTGCAGGGCGTCGCTGGGCCGCCGAGCCGCTGCCGCTGACCGGCCGGCTGACGGCCAGCATGGCGACCCGGTTCGCTGCCCTTCCCCGGGAAACACAGGCCGCGCTGTTGCTCGCCGCGGCAGCCGACAGCCCGGAACTGACCGTCGCGGTGCGCGGGCTCACGGCCGCGGCTCTGGGCCCGGCGGAAGCGGCAGGGATGATCGGGATGGACGGGCCGCGCCTGCGGTTCACTCACCCGCTTGTCCGGGCCGCCGTCTATCACGCCGTGCCGTTCGCCGAGCGCGCCGCGGCGCACCTGACGATCGCGGGCACGCTGCGCGACCAGCCCGACCGCTACGCCTGGCACCTGGCAGCCGCGGCGCTGGAGCCCGACGAGCACGTGGCCGCCCTCCTGCAGGACAGCGCGGCCCGGGCGCAGCGCCGTGGCGGCTCCGCCGCCGCGGCCCACGCCCTGGAACGTGCGGCCGAGCTGAGCCCACGCGAGGAGGACCAGGCCCGGCGGCTGCTGGCCGCCTCCGCTCTCGCCCTGCCGGCCGGCCAGGCCGACTGGGTACGCGAGCTGGCGGGCAAGGTGCTCACGCTGACGTCCGATCCGGACCTGCGCATCGCCGCCCGGTCGAACATCGGCTGGTCGCTACTGTGGTCGAACCGGAACACCGACGCGATCGAGACGCTTCTTTCCGTCGCCGCCGAGGCATCGCCGAGGCTGCCGGCCGTCGCGTGGGACGCCACGGGCCTGGCCGCCACGGTTGCCCACCAGACGGGGCTCCCCACAGCCTGCGCCCGGGTAGGTGCCGCCCTGGACGGCCTCGACGCCCTGGGCGAGCCTCCGCCGACCGAGCACTGGCCAGCCAGCCGTGCTCAGGAGCAGCGGATATGGATCAGGGCATGCACTGACCCGTTCGGCCAGAGAGCGGAAACCGTCCCCTGCCTGCACCGGGTCGCCGGCGGATCCCCCACTGACCTGGCCAAGGTAGCCGGGGCGGCCTGGATCCTGGACGAGACCGAGCTGGCGGTCAGGGTGGCGCGCGAGGCCCTCACCCGGCTGCGTGCCCCCGGCGTCCGCGGCGCCAGCGGCGCCGTGCTGTCGGTGCTGGGATGGGCGTGCATCGACAGCGGACGCTGGGACGACGCCCTGAGCGCCGCCCGGGAGGCGAATGACATCGCCGCCGCCTACAAGATGGAGACCGTGGCCGGCTCGGCCGACCTGACCACGGCCACCGTGGCGGCCATGCGCGGCGACCACGACCGGGTAGCGCCGCTGCTGGACCGCGTGCTCGCCGCCGTCGACGTGACCGAGTACCGCGGCTTCGCCGCCAGGGCCCGGCACGCCGCGGGCCTCGCCGCGCTGGCCCGGGGCGACTACGTGGCCGCTTACGCGCAGCTGAGCCAGCTCTTCGCCGCCGACGGCACGCCGCTGCACCACCACTTCTCCTACCTGGCCATCGCCGACATCGCCGCCGCGGCCGCCCGGGCCGAGCGCCGCCTCGAGGCGAGGGCGCTCGTCGAGCGTGCGCTGGCCCGCGTAGACCCCGCGCCCGGGCCGCGGCTGGAGCAGCTCACGGCCCGCGCCCGCGGGCTCCTCGCCGAGCCCGCGGGCGCAGGGGCGCACTTCGCCGCGAGCCTGGCCGGGTCCGCAGGCGAGACGTGGCCATTCGAACGGGCGCAGCTGCAGCTGGACTACGGAGAGTGGCTGCGGCGGCAGCGGAGGATCAACGACGCCAAGCCCGTGCTCGCCGCCGCCCTGGAAACACTCCGCCGCCTCGGCGCGGCACCCTGGACCCGGCGCGCGGAATCTGAGCTGCGCGCCTGCGGGGTAGCCGCGCAAACCCCGCCGGCCGTCCCCGGCGCGCTGGACGGACTCACGGCGCAGCAGCGCGAGATCGTCATCCTCGCGGGCGCGGGCCTGACCAACAGCGAAATCGCCGACCGCCTGTTCCTGTCCCCCCGCACCGTCGCCTCGCACCTGTACCGCTCCTACCCCAGGCTCGGCATCGCAGGCCGCCACCAGCTCCGCGACCTCATCGGCCACGCAACCACCCCCCGGGCCGACGGCTAGGGCGTTCCCGCACCACGAGCGGGCCGGGGAGTGGCCGGCGGCCACGGCCGCCCAGGTGCCGGGACCGCTGCTCACGGTGAGCGTCCCCTCGCCGCCGCCATGCCCGCCATCCCGGGAGGGGCCGACACCGGACGATGACCTCGGCTCGCTCCCATCCCGAACTGCAGTCAGCTTCCTGATACCCGGCCGCTGCCCTGCGGGCCAGGCTGGACGTGAGTTCGCCACGCAGGCCCACGTCCCCAAGGAGTACCGCCATGCCTATGATCGACGTCTACGCGACGGCCGGGACATTCCCCGATATCCACCGGCTCGCTACCGACCTCGCGGCCGCCGTCATGACCATCGAGCAGGTACCGGACATCCCCATGTTCCGGCAGAACACCGCGGCCTTCATTCACGAGCTGCCGCCCGGGAGCCTGTCCAACGTCGACGGCGAGAGCAACTACGTGCGGATCCAGGTGCTCACCAACGCGGGCGCGCTCGACCGCGGCAAGCAGCTGGCCGTGGTCGAGCGGCTCACGGGCATCGCGGCGGACGCCGCCGGCGACCCGGCGCTCACCGGCCGGACGTGGGTCCTGCTCACCGAGGCGCCCGATGGCGGCTGGGGCCTGAACGGCCACGCGAACACCAACGAAGAACTCGTCCTCGCCGCCCGTCAGCAGATAGCCGCCTTGCAGGCCGGCCAGTGAACTCCACCCATGCCGCGATTAACACGGCCCAGGCCTACCGGAACGAGGCAGGCATGGCGTCCACGACGAAGGAACGGCTGGTGCTGAATCATGGAGATTGAAGGGTCGGTCGCGCTGGTGACCGGCGCGAACCGGGGAATCGGCCTGGCGTTCGTCCGCGCGCTGCGCTCGCGCGGCGCCGCCAAGGTGTACGCGGGGGTTCGCAGGCCCGAGGACTTCGATGAGCCCGGACTGGAGCCGCTGCTCATCGACGTCACCAACCATCAGCACATCGTGGCGGCCGCGGCCAAGGCGTCGGATGCGAGCATCGTCATCAATAACGCCGGGATACAGGCCGGCCCGCCGCTGCTGCAAGGCTCCCTGGACGGCGCGCGGCTGGAGATGGAGGTCAACTACCTCGCGCCTTGGGCCCTGTCCCGCGCGTTCGCACCGGTCCTGGCCGCCAACGGCGGCGGGGTCCTGGTGAACATGCTCTCGGTGGCCTCGTGGAGAGCCAACAGCGGGTTCCCGGGCTACGCGGCCTCCAAGGCGGCCGAATGGTCGCTGACCAACGCGTTGCGGATCGGCCTGCGCGAGCAGGGAACCGTGGTTATCGGAGTCCACGTCGGCTTCGTGGACACCGACGCCACCAAGACGCTCGACGTCCCTAAAGTGACCGCGGCGGAGGTCGCGGAAAAGACCTTGGACGCCATCACCCGCGGCGATCCCGAGGTGCTCGTCGACGAGGCCGCCCGAAGGGTCCGCTCTCTGCTGTCCGGTCCCCTGGACCTGCTGTATCCCACGCCGTGAGAACGGAAGCCTTCGTGGCCGGCGGCGCGAGCGGCTGCTGGCCGCTGCACCCGCCCTGGGTGTCGTGATGCAGTCATCCTGCGGATACCCGCACGGCGGGGCGAGGGCAGATGCTGGGGGGCATGGAACAGTCCTACGCTGAACTACCAAATGGCGTCGTCGGTGCCGCTGATGGCATCAGCTACGCGTACCGGGACACCGGCGGTCACGACGGAGCGGTCCCGGTTGTGCTGCTGCAGCACTTCCGCGGCAACCTGGACTCCTGGGATCCCGCGCTGGTCGACGCGCTGGCCCGGTCCCGCCGGGTGATCACCTTCGACAACGCCGGCGTCGGCGGCTCGGCCGGCACCACGCCGGACACGATCGAGCAGATGGCGCGGGACGCGATCGCCTTCGTCAACGCGCTCGGGGTCGGCCAGGTGGACCTGCTCGGGTTCTCCATCGGCAGCTTCGTCGCCCAGGAGATCGCCCTGCGCCGGCCGGCCCTGGTCCGGCGCCTGGTCCTGGCCTCGTCGGCGCCGCAGGGCGCGGCCGGCATGCACGGCTGGGCGCCCGCTGTGATCGGCGCGGTCGGCACCCCGCAGACCAGCCCGGAGGAGTACCTTGGCGTGTTCTTCGCCGCCTCCTCGGCCAGCCAGCAGGCCGGGAAGGAGGCACTCGGCCGTATGTACGCGCGGAAGGAGGACCGGGACGAGGCGACCGGCTGGGCCACCCGCGAGGCGCAGTACGACGCCGTGTGCGCCTGGGGCATCCCGGACCACGCGGCGCTCGAGCGGGTGAGCGCCATCGAGATGCCGGTGCTCATCGCCAACGGCGACAGCGACCCGATGATCCTGCCGCGCTACTCCTACCTGCTGGCCGGCCTAATACCGCAGGCCCGCCTGAAGATCTACCCGGACTCGGCGCACGGGTTCCTCTTCCAGCACCACGCCGAGTTCGCCGCCGACGTCACGGAATTCCTGGACTGAGAAGAAGAAGCCAGCACCCGTTCGGGAGATAAAGATCTTTGATTCCGAACGGGTGCGTGGTTCCACCCCCAGCGCTACGAGACAAGAAACAGGTGCGATGCCTGATGACCGCTGTCACTATCACGCAGACGCAGGCCGCGGAAGTTGACGGGCTGCGGATCAGGTACGCCGACTCCGGGACCGCCGCGGGCGGCCCGGTCACCTTGTTCACCAGCCCCTGGCCGGAGAGCCTGTTCGCCTTCCGGCGGGTGTGGCCCGCCCTGGCGCCGGCTGGGCGGCTGGTCGCGGTCGACCTGCCCGGCTTCGGCCATTCGCAGGGGCGTCCCGACGTGCTCACCCCCAGCGCCATGGGGGAATTCCTCTACCAGTTCATCGCCGCGCTCGGTCTTGGCTCGCCTCACCTGGTCGCGCCCGACGTGGGCACCGGCGCCGCGCTGTTCCTGGCGGCACGGCACCCGGACGCGGTCCGGAGCATGGTAGTCGGCGGGGGCGGTTCCGCCGTCCCGCTTGACGTCACGGGCGCGCTGGCCGACATCATCGCGGCGCCGGGAACCGAGGTGTTCGAGGGCCAGGACATCCGCGCCACCATCGGTGCGACCGTCGAGCCGGTGGCGCCCCGCGACCTGGAGCCGGATATCTGGGAAGACTACGTCTCCGCCTACGAGAACGGCCGCTTCGCGGAGTCGACCCGGTTCGTGCGCAGCTACCCCGACCAGCTCCCCGTCCTGCGCGACCTGCTGCCGGCGATCCGCGTCCCGGTGCGTGTCTTCGCCGCCGACAGGGACCCGCTGGTGCCGGTGTCCAACGGGCGCTACCTCGCCGAGCGGATACCGGGCAGCGAGCTGACGATCCTGGCGGCCGGCCACTTCGCCTGGGAGGAGATCCCGGACCAGTTCGCCGCGATGGTGGCGGAGTGGGCCACAGCTCATGCCGCCTAGTTCAGAAGTACCGGGGAAGGAAAGCTGTGGCTGACACGCACGTGATCGTCTTGCCCGGCGGCGGGTATGCCGAGCACGCGCCGCACGAAGCCGAACCCGTCGCTACCTGGCTGGCGGGCGCCGGCGTCCACGCTGGGGTGTTCCGCTACCCGCTCCATGCCCGGCACCCGGTGCCGCTGCTGGCGCTCCGCGCCGAGATCCGCCGCCTGCGCGCCGAGGGCGCCCAGCGCATCGGGCTCATGGGCTTCTCCGCGGGCGGCCACCTGGCCGGGCTGGCCGCGCTGGCCCCCGGTGCCGCGCCCGAGGAGACAGTCCAGTTCGCGGTCCTCGGGTACGCCATCACCTCGATGGAAACCGACACTTACCGCCCCTCCCGGCTGATCCTCCTCGGCGAGGACGCCAGCCCGGAACTACGCCGGTCCACATCGCTGGACGCCCTCGTCACCCCCGGTGCGCCGCCGTTCTTCATCTGGCACACCGCCGAAGACCCCTACGTTCCCCCCGAGCACACCTACCGCCTCGCCCGGGCGCTCGCGGCCAGCGGGGTGGCGCACACGGCGCACGTCTTCGCCCACGGCCCGCACAGCCTCGGCCTCGCCCGTGGCGCCGGCGACGCCGCGATCTGGACCGCGCTGGCGGACGCCTGGATTCACGGCCAGCCATGAGCCGGTATTTCGATCTTACGAAGATCCAATCCGGCGCCTGCGGATTGCCGCGGCGCCGGATTGGCTAGCGGAGGGGGTTGTGTGGTGGTGCTGACGCCGTGCGGACGGCGCTGCGCCGGGCGGCGATCGCCGCGGACGTCGCCTATGACGGCGATGCCGCGCTGGCGCAACTGGGGGTCAACGACTACGACGCGGTGGTCCTGGACCGGGACCTGCCCGGCATGTCGGGCGACCGGTGTGCCGGGCGATCGCCGGCCAGCGCCTGCCGACCAGGGTTCTGATGCTGACCGCCGCGCGGCGGCTCGACCAGAAGGTGGCCGGATTCGAGCTGGGCGCCGACGACTACCTCACGAAGCCGTTCGAGCTGCCGGAGCTGATCGCGCGGCTGCGCGCCCTGGCGAGGCGCCCAAGCGAGGCCGCGCCCCCGGTGCTGACGGCCGGCGATGTGGACCTCGACCCGTTCCGCGTCGAGGTCCTGCGGGCGGGGCGGCGGGTCCCCGTCACCCGCAAGGAGTTCGCCGTGCTGCATGTGCTGATGTCCGCCCGCGGCGGGACCGTCAGCGCGGAGCAGTTGTCCTGGCTTCCCTTGAACGCAACGTGGTGCTCGCCATCGGCGAGCCCCACCTGGACCACCCGCACTCTGCTGACTGGCATGGCAGGCGGACGCGACACACGAGAAGGTTGGAACGGCTCCGACCAGCGCCGAGGCCAAGGCGCCGCAACGCCGAACGCCGCGCTGTAGGCGGCCATGGCCTCCTGCGCCGCGCGTCCGGCCAACTTCCGGTCCTCCATGGCGTTCTGCCCCTGCGCCCCCTGGCGCTCTTCGGCCGACTGCGAAGGATCGAAGGTCCCGTAGTGCAGGAGGCGGATCTCCCGGACTGAGCCGTCCGGAGATTCGTACCTACGGCCGTAGGCGTACATCTCCCAGAGGCGGCCCCCGCTCTCCCGGTGGTCTTCCCTCGCCACCCAGTAGTCCCGCACCAGCACCGTGGCACGGTCTCCCGGCTGAACCTGATCCCGGTAGCGGGCAGCGCCTGCCAGGTACTGCGCCACTCCCACTCGGACCCAGGTCAGCGCCGCAGGGTGCGGGCGCTTTCCCTCTCGCGCCGCCTCCTCGACGGCGAGGTCGATGGCCTGCGCTGCGGTCGCGCCGTTGCGCTCAACTTCGTCAAGAGCCGCGTTCAGTATCCCGAGCGGGAACGTGTCCAGCTTCTCCTTCCGCGCGCGGGCGGACGTGGCGGGCCAAAGGGCGGGGTGCGCCTTCGCCACGAGGTAGTCGGGGCAGGTGCCCTCACCGGCGGAGCGGGTGCCCACCCGCACGTGGTCAGTAGGGCCGGTCATGCCGGGCCAGCCTGCGCTCACCGCGCCTCACCTCGTCCCATCATCTTTCAGGAAACCCTGCCACCGGTGACCAGCACGGGGTTACGCGTGAGCGCCGGTTTCTCTGCTCGTGAAAGAAGGTAGGCGAGCGACCAGTGGAGCAGCAGGTAGAAGTGTCCGCATCGGACATCGCGCGGATCGCGGGCGTGCGGCCCAGCGCGGTAAGCAACTGGCGGCGCCGCCACACTGACTTCCCAGGCCCAGTCACCGGCACCGAGAAAAACCCCAGGTTCCGCCTCTCTGACGTAGAGGAGTGGCTGCGAGCGCAGGGCAAGGCCCCGGAGATCCCGGCGCTCGAACGGCTCTGGCAGACATTCGAGTCGGCCCGCGGCACCATGTCCCTCACGGAGGCGCTGGCCATGGCAGGGATCCTGCTCTACCACCTGAGCAAGCCTCCGCAGGAACCTGCGCAAGTTCTCGCCGGGCGCACCAGCATCATCCGGCTGATGGAGCGGGCGCCGCAGTCCCTCGTCTTTGATGACGGCAACTCCGGCGTGCTGCCCTCCGGCCGGGACTCCGTGGCCGGCGGCCTGCTCGACCTGATCGGGCACTTGCCCCGCCTGGAGGCTGGCACGCCAGAGACCACCATGCTGGAGGCCGTGGCCTCGGCAGCCGCCGAGGCCAGCCCCACCGAGGTCTTCGGCTACCTCTGCGACCGGGTCCTTGCCCCAGGACCGCGCACAGGACTCGCCGTGACACCACCCGGGCTCGCCGACCTCATGCTCGACCTCACCCCGCCCGCTGCCCGGCGAATCCTGGACCCCGCTTGCGGGAGCGGCACTATCCTCCTGGCAGCGGCCAGGCGCGGCTACCACCGGGTTGAGGGCCAGGAGTCCGATGCGCCGCTTGCCCTCGTCGCAGCCCTCAGGGTCGCATTCTCTGGCGGCGCCTCCTTCGACGTTCACGGCGGAGACTCACTGCGCGCAGATGCCTACGCCAAGGGCACTGCCGACGCCGTCGTGTGCAACCCGCCGTTCGCGGACCGCAACTGGGGCGCTGAGGACGCGGCGGGGGACCTCAGCCGCTGGGAGTACGGCGTCCCGCCGAGGCTGGAGTCCGAGCTGGCCTGGGTCCAGCACGCCCTCTGGCACGCCAGGCCAGGCGGCACGGTCGTGGTACTGATGCCGCCCGCCGCCGCCCGCCCCTCCGGGCGGCGCATCCGCTCTAGGCTCTTGCAGGCCGGGGCTCTCCGCGCGGTCATCTCGCTGCCGCCCCGGCTCGCGGCCCACAACGCGCTCGCGCTCCAGGTCTGGGTCCTCGTCAAGCCCGCGAAGGAGCGCTCCCCACTCCCCGTCCTCATGATCGACGCCTCCGGGTTCTCCTCCGCCGCGCAGGCCCGGGCCGGCGCCAGGCCATCCGACGCGGCGCCGACCTGGGACAAGATCCGTACCCTCATCCAGCGTGCCTGGGCCACATTCATCAGCGCCGACGACAGCCAGCTCGACAATGCCGACACCACAGGCAACATCGGTCTCGGGGATGACCTGGACCCCGTCGCCGCTCCTGTGCCCATCCGTGACCTCCTCGGCGAGGACATCGACATCACCCCCGCCCGCCACCTGCCATCCGTCCCAGTCGAGCGGGTATCGGTCGCTCTCCTGACGCGCCACCGCGCCAGAGTTGAGGCCCTCCTGGCGGAACTGCCGCGGCTGCTGCCCGACCTCCCAACGGACCGCCTCCTCAGCGGCTCTGCCCCCCGCGAGTCGTCCCTGGAGGAACTAGCCCAGAGTGGCATGCTTTACATCCGCCGGGCCGCGTCCCGAGCCGCCATCGAGGAGAGCAGCCTCCCGAAGGTCCGCCGGACCGTCCTCACCGGCCGCGACCTAGTCCGGGCGGTCTCCCCAACAGAGGAGGCCGACATTCCCGACGACGAGATACTTAGCCCGCGCGTCCGCGAGGGCGACATCCTCGTCCCCCACATCGCCCGCCAGCTCATCGCCCGGGTGGCGCAGGGCGAGGATGTCGGCGCGGTCCTATCTTCATCGGTTGTGCTGATCAGACCAGACTCTGCCGTTCTCGACCCCTGGTACCTGGCTGGTCTGCTCTCCAGCAGCGAGAGCAGCCGTCAGGCCGCGAGAATGGCCAGCACCCTCGGCGACACCATCCGCTTCGACCCCCGCCGAGTCCGCATCCCCGTCCTCCCAATCGAGGACCAGCGGGCGCACGGCGCGACCTTCCGCCGTCTAGCCGACCTAGCCCGCACCCTCCGAGCCGCCCACGACGAGGGCAATGGCCTCATCCGCGACCTGATCGACGCCACCGTCTCCTCAATCAGCGCCGCCCCTGAACTCCAGCGTTAACAGCCGCCCGAACCACCAGCCTCTCCGATTGCCCGCTCCCAGCGAGCGCTACTCTAAGAGGTGGTCCGCCGTCATAAGACTCGGTACCAGCCTGCCTTGCGTTCGGACCGATGCTTGAGACCTTCCTGTAGGCGTCGGCTCTCCCGGACGATGGCAAAGCGGTCACTACCTGCGCAAGAAAGACCTGGTTGAGACCGCTGTCGAGTTCTGCCTGACGCCCGGGAGGAAATGCAGACCGGCCAGCGAGCGGTTGCCCCGCGACGACACTCCCCCAAAAACGCATCGCGTCACTCGACGACCTGTTCAAGGCGGAGGTCCAGCGACGGCGCGGCGCGGTTGCGGCAGCGAGGCAGCCTCTGCCCGGGTTCAGTAGGACAACCCTGACAGCACGACGAGGGCCTAACCCCTGTCTGGGGGTTCACAGGCTACCGGCGAGTTCCCGGTGTGCTTCGGGCATGCCGTCTGGCAGGTCGGCGGGGCTGAACAGGCGGGCTTCGAGTACTTCTTTCTGGTCGAGGGTCAGGCCGTCTAGCCCGCCGACGAGGACGGCCTCGTAGTAGACCTCGATGCGGTACTGGAAGCCGCTGCGGACTTTGAGCAGCCGCCCGGCCTTGACGGTGAGCCCGGTTTCCTCGCGGACCTCGCGGGCGATGGTGTCCTCGTGCCGTTCGCCCTTGTTCGCGTAGCCGGTGGGGAACCCCCACTGGCGGCCGGGCGGCCAGAGCCGGTGGCGCAGCAGCAGGACGCGCCCGTGCTCGTCGCGGACGACACCGGTGATACCGCAGATGAACTTAGAGTGCGCTAGCCAGAGAAACCGCCACTGGAGCGGCTTCCCCAGCCGCCACACCCGGGTCAGCAGGTCGTTCACGGGATCGTGTCACCACCCTTTCGCTGCGGCTCATGGTAGCGCCGCGGTGACGGGCAGCAACGCGGTTTGCATGGCATGCAAACCGCTTGCACGCCATGACAGCCACCGCCACCAGGAGGCGCGGCGGTGGTGCGATCGGGTCACCGACCCCCTCTTGCTTTCGGAGGCTTCCGTGATCTTCATGCCCCCTGGCGAGTGCCTTGACGGGACCACCGCAGAACGCGCTCACCTGCACCTGCTGCTGGCCTGCTTCCGCGCCAGCCCGCCGCCGATGCGACTGCCCGAGGTGACCGGGCGCCCGCTCCCCGAAGTACTCGACACCGGGATCGTCGACCGGGATGTGTTTCACACGGGGTACGCGATCATGGCTGCTCGCTATAAGCAGCTCGGCATCCGCGCGCTGCTGCCGCTGGAGCGCGTCTGGGCCGGAACCGGTTCGGCGGCCCGGCCGGGCACGGCACGCGGCCACGGCGGGTTCCACCACCCCGCGCAGGGCTACCGGCACATCCAGATGGATGCCGCGGTCACCGTGTTCGGCGACCTCACCGGCCGAGACCCGGCTTCGCCGCAGGCCGCTGCGCTTGATCTGGTCCGCTCCTACGCTCATGACTGTCTGCACTACGCGACGTTCCGCCGCTACCGGCTGACGGACCGGGGCGAGATCGCCCGCGTGCAGTACGGCATCAATTTCCGTCAGCCCGACGGGCGCACCTACTCTGCTCCCGACGTCCCCGGCGACGGCCCCACGCGCAACCTCGGCATCGTGATGGAAGGGGCCACCGACGCCGAGGCCACCGCCATCGCCCGGCAGGCCGCGCAGTCCTGCGGGATCACCAGCGCGGACCTCGGGACAGGCGTGCCCGGCCTGGCTTTCGCCGACATCACGGGCACCGTCACCGCCGACGGCATCAGGGCCGCGCTCTTGCTGGACCACCCGTACGCCCGGTCTCTGGGCAGGTTCGGCTGCACGGTCACCCTCCGGTACCGTGCGCTCCTGAGTGAACTCGACGCCGGTCCCGCCGACGCCCACAGCCAGATCACCGCCGCCATGATCAGCGGCGACCTCGCCCCGCTGCAAGCCTGGCTGGACGCCCGGCACGGCCCTGGCAGCTTCGCCCGGATGTTCCGCGCCCCGTCCTCCGGCGCAGAGCCCGAGCTGGTCAGGTGATGCCGCACCGGGCGGCCAGGCCGCGCAGTTCCGGCCCGGTCCGCCCGGTCACCAGCAGGCTCGATACCAGGTCACGGACTGCCGGGCGGGCGTGGGTCTCTTCCGGTGCTTCCCGCTCGGCGGCCAGCAGCGCGCTCACGCACTCCTCGCGCCGACCCCAGTTCGCGTACGCGCGGGCCGTGTCCGTCCAGTAGCGGGCACGCCGCTCGGTCGTCGGCAGGCTCGCCGGGACGATCCGAAGGGCCGCCGCGACCGCCGCGCCGGGGTCGCCGGCGTAGTTCTGCGGCTCGGGGCGGCAAAACGGCGCTCACTCGGGAGTTACGGCCATATAGTGACGCCATGGAAGCACGAGGTCACAGGCGGAAGGCTGCTGAGGCTCTTCCCGCGCCGCTAGACAGGATCCAGCTCAGCGTCGGCGGCGACTGTCTCCTCGCTGGCTACGGCGGCGAGGAAGACCCCGGTGCCTTGGACTGGTGGGGCGAGGCGACCATCACCGTCGACCCGGACGAGGAAGACGACGGGCCGGACGACGGCTGGTGGCACCAGGAGGGCGCGACCCTTGACAAGACGGTCACCGATACAGGCCTCAAGCTGACCATCCTGCGGGCCTGCGGCCTGCTGGTCGACCTGTCCCGGGTCAAGAACGTCTACGATGCACTCGATGCCCGCAGCGCCGACTACGAGGTCTTCTGCTCACTGTTCGAAGGACCACGAAAGCCGGAGCTCGTCGAAGAACTGCAGGAAGAACTTGCCACCTTCGGCCCAGCAGTCGTGCTCGTCGATCGTGTCCGGCTTGCGCCCGCATGGCGCGGGCACGGCGGCGTCGGCCGCCTGCTGACCGCGCGGCTCCTGCGCTGGGTCTGCACCGAGCCCCGGGTTGTCGCCCTCATGCCGTCCCCGATCGCCCTCGACGACAAGCAACAGGAGGACAAGGCCGTCTTTGACCAGGAGATGACGAAGGTGCGGCGGACCTGGGAATCCCTCGGCTTCAAGCCTTTCGGCAAGGACATCTTGATCATGGATCCCGCGATGGTCTATCACGACGAAGCGGTGAAAAAGCTCGCCCGCGAGCTTGGCCTGCCGAAATGACCAGGCAGCAGCCGCAAATGCTCAGCAATCATTGACGTTGCATTTACCGAGAACCTCATCGGTGCATGTCAGGCTGCATGCTCACATCCGTGGAGAATCCCGCCCAGCCGTTGCCGCCTTCTCACGTCCAAGAGCGTCTCGAGGAAGACCCCCGTCACCCCGTAGGCTTCCAATACCTCGTCATCGAGTCTGACCTGCGACGTTACGGCTGGACTGGTGATCGCCATGCGGTCCGTTCGTACTCGTGGATCATCCGCCGAGAACCTATTGCCAAGGATGGCGGGCATCTGGCCGCCGTCCTTCGCCAGTCACCGCTACAGTCAGGCTTCGAGACGGTCGGCGGCGAGAATGGAGGGAACTGATGGCTAAGGCGGCCCGGGAACGCCTGGCGTCGTTGCTCGACGACTCCGGGTCGGCTGGGTCGTTCAGCGCTCAGCTCGCGATACCGGCGCATTTTCTTGACCTTGACGTGGCCGGCGTCGGCCCACCGACGCATGGTGTCGGTGCTCACGCCGAGCACCTCGGCAGCCTGGCCGATCCGGTACTCGGGCACCTCTGGGCCCTGCGGTCCTCACGGCGCGTCGCCGGAC
>Ga0187808_10000286_pt1 | contig 14625 bp, 12 predicted proteins | sample NC_wetland_sal_i_5_FD_132427 | JGI IMG/M metagenome (GOLD analysis project Ga0187808, IMG submission 132427) | Wetland sediment microbial communities from Neuse River Estuary, North Carolina, USA - ASW_3 | ecosystem: Environmental > Aquatic > Freshwater > Wetlands > Sediment | place: USA: North...
GATCTTGCCATCCTCTTCTTCTGTCCCTTTTCCTGCCCCTATTTGAAGGATGCTTATCCCAAATCCCGCGCAGCCCCTCTTCAGGGGCCCCGTACCATCCTACGCCAGCTTTGCCCGTCTTGATTACAACAGGACTTTCAGGAATTGCTTTCCCGGCAACTGACGTACCACGCCTTTGAGCTCCAGGTCAAATAGCGCCGCCAGCACCTCCGACGACGTCAGCCCCGACAGCTCCACCAAATCATCCACGTGCCGCGATTCATCCAGGCTCAGGAGCTCATATAAAGGACGCTCGCCCGGCGCCAAATTCTCCTCCACCAGCGTCGCACGCTCCTCCGTCGACGCCGCCTCCACCGGCAATAGCTCGGCCCGCACCGGCGTCGGCAGCTCCTCGACCACGTCCTCCCACCCCGTCACCAGCTTCGCTCCCTGCTTGATCAATTGATTGGGCCCGAAGCTCGATGGCTGCGTAGCGTTTCCCGGTACCCCAAAAACTTCCCGCCCAAATTCCATCGCCAGCCGCGCAGTAATCAGTGACCCGGAATACTGCGCTCCCTCCACTACTACCACTCCCAGTGCCATTCCGGCAATAATCCGGTTGCGAATCGGGAAGTTTTGCGGCGCCGGAAATGTCCCCGTCGGGAATTCCGTGATGATCGCCCCGCGCTCCTCCACCTCCGCGAATATCTTCTTGTTCTCCTTGGGATATACCACATCAATCCCGCAGCCTAGCACTCCAATCGTCGCGCCCGCGGTCGCGCTTAGCGCTCCCCGGTGCGCGCTCGAATCAATCCCGCGCGCAAGGCCGCTCGTAATCACGATCCCTCGCGCCGCCAAATCCCTGGCCAGCCGTTCAGCCATTTGATTCCCATAGGGCGTCGGACGACGCGCCCCCACAATCGAAATCAAATGCCGCCCCAAAAGCTCCACGTTTCCGCGCACATACAGCAACGTCGGCGGATCGTAAATCTCCCGGAGCCGACGCGGGTACTCCGGCTCGTCCCACGTCAGCAGACGGCATCCCGCCGCCTGCACCTGCGCCAATTCCTTCGCCGCATCGCTCAGTGGCTGACGCGAGTGAATCGCCTGCGCCACCGCCGCCGGCAGCCGCTGCCCTTCGAGCGCCGTCAGCGACGCCGAAAAAATTGCGTCCGGGCTGCCGAATTCAGCGAGCAATTTCCCGGCCATGCGCGCCCCGAGGCCAGGCGTCAACGCCAGCGCCAACCATCCCAAGTATTGGTCGGGTTCCATCGCGCGAGCAGCTTTCCGCCGAGCCTAGGCGCGCCCGCCTCTGATTGTCAAGGAAGGTTCATCATATTGCGGTCATTACGGATGCCCGTCTCCGTAATTTTCGCCCGATGCATTCCACCTTCTCGCCTGCCTATTTCCGCGCCGCCTTCAATATCTTCACCGGTGGCCTGAGCCTCTGCCCCTCCGCCGGTGATTGTTGAATCGCCCGCACCACCTCCATCCCCCGTACCACGCGCCCAAACGCTGCAAACCCCTGCCCGTCCGGATTCCGCCGCCCGCCGAAATCAAGCTCCGGCTGATCGCCGATGCAAATAAAAAAGTCCGAAGTCGCCGTATCCGGCCCATCGCGCGCCATCGAAATCGCCCCATCCAGATGCTTCAACCCGGTCTTGCTCGTCCGTTCGAGCGCGATCGCCGGCCCATCCTCCTTCGCCCGCGCCGGGTTGATCCCCGCCTGTATCACCTCGATCTTGATTTTCTTGTCCGGCTGATTGTCCGGCTTCACGGTTCGATGGAACACGCCGCCATCATAAAATCCGCGATCCAAGTAACGCAAAAAATTCGCCGTGGTCGCCGGCGCCCACCGCGCATCTAGCGCCAATTCGATTTCCCCGCGCTCCGTTTCCAACACCACTACGACCGTCCCATCGCCCGTCTGCTGTAAACTTGCCCGCGCCCCATGCAGCACGGCAGCGGTGCCGGCGGCCGCGAAGAGTATCGCAACGCCCACCCTCGCAAAATTTTTCATCGCCGCCCAACTTAGGCGCTCTCCGTCGCGCCTGTCAAGCGCCCCGCCAGCGGCGGCCGCTGGGAACTCCGCTGCCTCGCGACCGCCAAGCCGCTTCGCCAGCTCGGACGGTAGGGTTCTCCCCATGTAGCGCTGGCGTCGAGCTTGCCCTGCCTGCCCCGAGCCTGTCCGAATTTGGACACGGGCTGCCGAAAACGACCATCGCCTAATGCGCAGCTCATGGTAAGTGGTTTACAATGTGGGCTTTGCTAATGGCACGCGCGGTGCAGACAGACGACGAGGGGGAGAAGAAACATGTCATTTTTCCGCGATCTAAGAGTTGCGTTCCACTCGCTGATGCGCAGCAAAGGGCTTGCGGCCATTGTAGTCCTGACGCTGGCGCTTGGCATCGGGGCCAACGCGGCCATCTTCACGCTGGTGCGCGGAGTGCTGCTCAAGCCGCTCGTCAACCGCGACGAGAATCGCCTCATGTATATCCGCCAGAGCGCCCCCGGCCTCGGCGCTGAAAACACGACGTTCTCCGTACCCGAAATCAAGGACATCGAAGCCGGCGTCCACTCCGTGAGCGAGTTCGGCGGTTTCTCGCAGATGGGCTTCACGATGATCGGACTCGGCGAACCTCGCGGAGTTCAAGGTGGCGTCGTCAGCGGAAACTACTTTGAAGTCATGGGTCTGCGTCCTGTTCTCGGCCGCCTCATCGGACCTCAAGACGACGGTCCCAACGCCGCTGGCGTCATCGTGCTCACCTATCGCTTCTGGTCCACGGTTTTCAAAAAGGACCCCAACGTGATGGGCAAAACAGTTCGCCTCAGCAGCATTGGCGATCGTTCCGCCACGGTCATCGGCGTCCTTGAACCCTGTGTGCCGTATCCCGCGGACACAGAGATTATCGGCAATATCGTCACCAGCCCGCATCATCTTTCCGCCACGATGGTCACGGGCCGCGTCCATCGCATGACCGAACTCTTCGGTAAGCTTGCTCCCGGAGCTACCCTCGACCAGGCTCGCACCGAGTTGCGCACCGTCTACGCCTCCATGCAGAAAGACCACGCCGAAGCGTATCCGGATAACGCCGGCTTCCGCATTGAGTCCAGGATGCTCCGCGACCAGATAACCTCCGGCGCGCGCACCGTTCTCCTCGTCCTTTTGGCTGCATCAGGCCTCGTCTTCATTATCGCGTGCTCGAACGTTGCCAACCTGATTCTCGCGCGGACCGTTCGCCGCGAGGGCGAACTCTCGATCCGCGCCGCGCTGGGCGCAAGCGCTGGCGCGCTGCGCCAGATGTTGTTGGCCGAAAGCCTTCTGCTGTGCGGGGCCGGCGCGGCGCTCGGCGTGATGAGCGCGCAGCCGCTGGTGAGTATCCTGGCTCGGTACGCCTCGCGTTTTTCAGTCCGCGCGCTGGAACTGACGGTGGATTCCAGCATGCTGTGGGTTGGAGCGGCCCTCGCGGTGGTGGCCGCGGTGATTCTGGCGTTTGTGCCGCGCCTGCCCTCGGCCACTGCGGCTAATGGCATCAACCTCGCGAGCGGCAGCGTCCGTATTACCAGCAGCACGAGCCGCCGCCAGCGGATCTTCGCCGTCACGCAAATCGCAGCGTCTTTCGTTCTGCTGGCGGGCGCGAGCATGCTGGTGACGACGCTGATCGCACTGCAAGCGACGCAGACCGGTGTCGATACGCGCCACGTCCTTGCTGTTGACGTGCCGGCATTGTCGTACGGGAAGACGGATCAACAAGTCCTCGATTTCTACAAGGAATCAATGCGACAAATCGATGCGCTACCCGGCGTCACCACCACCGCTTTCAGTACGCTTGCACCGTGGCGCGATGCGGACACGGTGGGCATAGGTCTGCAATTCTCCGGCGATGGTCACGCCCATGGCAAAGACGATCCTCGGGCACTGTGGCGTACCATCTCTCCCGGATTTTTCGCCGCGCTTGGCGTTCCCATCCTTCAGGGACGCGATTTCAACGACCTCGATGACCAGAATCGAGAGCCCGTCGCGATCGTCAGTGAGACTCTTGCGCGCAGCATGTTCCCCACCGGCGACGCCGTCGGCCGCCATGTCTATTGGACCGATCCGGTGCTCGAATTCCTCGGCGGCACGGATGCCGAAAAGGCGCGAGTGAGGGGCCCGCACCGAATTATTGGCGTCGTCGCCGATGTTGATGACTTACACATCGTCCCCGCGCCCGTCTCCACGATTTATGGCACCTATGCAGACGATCTGATGTTTGGCGGTCACCTTTTCATCCACACTACCGGAAATCCCTATGCACTGGTAACACCGGTGACGAAAATTATCCGACAACTGTCCTCCGATGAGCCCGTTGAGCACGCGGCTACGCTTGAAGACATTCGAGCGAAAGTCCTCGCGCCGGATCGTTTGAACTCGCTGGTCTTTGGCGTGTTCGCAGCAGTCGCTTTGCTGATTGCCGTGGTTGGCGTCGCGGGGGTACTGGCGTTTTCGGTGAGCGCGCGGACGCGCGAATTTGGCATCCGAATGGCGCTAGGGTCTCAGCCGGAGAACATCCTCAGAGGTGTTGTCGCGGAGGGCGCGGTGATAGCCATTGCCGGCGTTCTGGTGGGCGCGGCATTTGGATTCGTCGCGGCACGCGTGGCGGGCAGTTATTTCGGCGAGTTAAAAATGCCGGGCGCATTGCCCGTGATCGTTTCTGCGTTTGTGCTTCTCGGTGCTGCTGTCGTCGCGTCGATGCTCCCGGCGGCACGCGCCGCCCGCGTCGACGTCATACAAGCACTTCGCTCGGAATGATTTTCCCGGCGCGCCCAAGTTTTCGGTAAGCCAACGAAATCGTCGAAGTGGAACGACTCCCGGGGTCCGTCATCAAGTTTTTCTCTGACAGTCCAACCGGTGGCTAGATGTGTGTGTTGACATCTCGCCTTCCAATTCCTGTTAAGCAAGCCCGAGTCCCAGCGGGGAGCATACCGTTGAGGATTCCGCGGCCTCTGGCGGGCGGCTCGTGTTGGAAAATTACAGCCTGTTGCGGAAGAGAATCCGCTTCAAGCGTCTCGTGGGGGCGCTTTGAAGCGAAGCGTTCGACGTAAGACTAAGCACGTGCTTCAATTGTTCGGCCGCCACGTTGGAGCCCTCTCGTCCAGAAAACGAACGCTCTTAGCTTTAGCCTCGCCGCCGACACCTCGGTCACGGCGCACTCGAAAATAACCCACATCTGATTAACGCGGAAACCGGACATGTCCGGTAATCCGACTAATCAGGACTTATGGTGCTCCGGGCAATTCGGGAAGAGGGTAAACTTTTGAAACATGTCGCCTCGCTTCCAATGGGGAATATTGAAACACTGTTAAATTGGAATATGCTCTCCGGGGACGGATACGATACACAAGCCACAGCTCCAAATCAGAAATTACGGTTGGCGTGCAATCCGAATTATCCTGCGCCAACGTGCCTCGCTGGATTCCTTACCTAACTCCGTGGGTGGGGACGCATGCCAGAAGCTTACCTGACCGGCTTTGTCTTCTCCGCGTGGGACGTGATTTCGTCCAGTGGTTCTTCGACATCCCTCGAACTTTGCGACGCGGGGACAGGAACTGTCCTGACCCGGTCCTTCCACCGCGGCAAGTGAAATAAGCAAAGAGTGAATTCAATTTTGTCCCGGAAGGTGAGTTTCGAGTGGCCGCACAGACGCCTCGGCAACGGCAGTGGAATCTCGAGATACCGGCCACCTTGCCGTAGCAATTCACATAAGAACCATGACTGGAAAGAATAGCCGCGCGTCGTGTACCGGCCGAAATCGCATTTCGAAATCAGTTCGGCGCGGATGCATCGGTAACCGGACGTGCAGTCGGTAATATGTGGAATTCCGCTGAACCAGCGGACGAGTTTGGTTCCGGCAAGACTGATGAGCTTGCGATGCCACGGGAAATCCGCGATGTCGGTTCCCAAGAGAAACCGCGAACCGATTACAAGATCATATCCTTGATTGCAAATGCCGACGAATTGGGAAAGCATCGTGGGATCGTGTTGAAGATCCGCGTCCATCTGGAGGATTAAATCAGGCCCGAGCGTTCCCATCGCGTATGAGATGCCCCGCTTGTACGCATCACCCAACCCCCTTTTTTTTCCGGTGATCAAGTGCAGACGAGGATACAATCGCATGACCGAACGAACGTAATCGCCGGTGCCGTCGGGGGAATCGTCATCTACGACAAGCACATGCAACTCGTAGGTTGGGATGTTCTCCGATTCCTGAAAAATCACAGGGAGAAGACGAGGCAGGTTCTGAACCTCGTTATAGGTCGGAAGAACGATACATGCGATCTTGGGTTTTGGATCCTCTCTCAAAAGGCAGCCTCACCTTGAAGAAAGGCTGAACTCTCCTGCGTCATTCGACTTGTCAATGAACTCTACCATCCGCACTCCTTGGAGACAACGCGTGTGGGATGCTCTCCTTTTGTTATCGCTGACCACTGGCGCGATCCTGGTCAGCGGCTACCACTATGGTATTGAGGACATGTCCGTCTATCTGCCAGCGATCAAGAAACTCATTAATCCTGACCTGTATCCTTTCGATGCGAATTTTTTCTTGCTGTATATCCGCGTTACGCTTTTCCACCAAGCAATCGCCACCATTGTTCGCCACACGCCTCTTACACTCGAGTGGACTGCATTCCTTTGGCATCTGACCAGTGTTTTTCTAGTGCTTTTTGGTTGCCTTCGGCTCAGCCGACGATGCTTCGCCGAATCCGCCGTACAGTGGGCTGGAGTAACGCTCATCGCGACCCTCCTGACGTTGCCCGTCGCTGGCACTGCACTCTTCATTGTGGACGAGCACATGCATCCACGAGCACTTGCTACTGCATTCTTATTATTCGCGGCTGTTGCGGTGCTCGAGTGGCGGCCGATCGCAATTGTCTGGGTTGTCCTCGCCGGTCTTTGCCACCCCACGATGACGCTGTACGGCGCTCTTCACCTGGTGATATTGGCGTGGGCGCGGCTGCCAGCTCAATCTGCTTTTGCGTTTCCTGCGATTCCATTCAGTGTGCCCGCAAATCCCATTTGGCGCGAGGTGATGTCGCATCGCGATTTTGAATATCCGTTTCGCTGGACCTGGTATGAATGGCTCGGAGCTATTGGGCCAATTGTGTTCCTCACGTATTTCGCACGGATAGCGCAGCAAGAAGGGATGGACGTGCTCGCTCGGGTCTGCAAGAGATTCGTGGTTTCGACTACGCTCGGAATCATCCTGGCGATTATTTTCACCGAGGGATTCCAAACGGAGACATGGGCGCGCCTCGAGCCCATGCGCATCCTTCATCTTACCTATATCGTCTTCGTGCTGTTTTCTGGAAGCCTCCTGGGCAAATACGTGCTGCGGGACAAATGGGTGCGATGGGTCCTTTTATTTGTCCCGCTGGCGATCGTGATGTTTTGTTTCCAGCGGGTCGAATTTGGATCGAGCTATCACGTGGAATGGCCCGGCCGCCCGCCAAGAAATGCGTGGGTTCAAGCGTTCGCTTGGGTCAGCCGCAACACTCCGCGCAACGCCCTGTTCGCTCTCGATCCGAAGTATATGAAGCGCCCCGGAGAAGACTTCTACGGTTTCCGCGGCTTCGCTGAACGGAGTGCGCTCGCCGACAACTCGAAAGACACGTCGGTCGTCGAAGTGTTTCCCGATCTTTCCTGGCAGTGGAAATTGGAGGTGAGTGGGACGCAAAACTGGACGCATTTCAGCATCGCGGATTTCGAACGCTTGAAGGGCAAATACGGCGTGAGCTGGGTGATTCTGGAGCGTCCGGGCATTGCAGGACTCAACTGCCCCTACACAAACTCTTCCATAATGGTCTGCCGAATTCCCTGACGCGTTGGACTCTGCAGTTTAGATTTCGTGGATCGTGATTAATTGGTTCGGGTTCTTTTCAGGCGCGCGCTCTGGCCTTCCTATGCGTGGCGACATGAATCTACCTAGGATACGCAGCCCACACTTTGGCTAATCCAAAGTAAGTCCTGATAAACGCGGAAACCGGACAAGTCGAGTACTAGCCCGGAATTTGTCCGGTTATCCGACTCGGTGTATGCGGGATCTGCGCCACCTGTCGGCAGCGTCGTACGTCGCTGGCGATTCCCAAATGCAGCTGCGGAGTCGGATGCCATAGCCAGCTCGTGCCAGGCGCTTATCGCGGCGGGTGTGAATCCACGTGCCGCCGTGGGTGAGGTCGGCGGTTGCGGTGCAGCGCCCGCTATTAATTGCAGGTGGTCTGCGATGCTGGGACGTATTCCCATCCCGCGTCGATCCACCGAGCAGCAGTATCATTCTGGACCTTTTTGTGCTCGCCCGTCCGCGGGTTCACGATCTCAATCTGGCCGCGGACGAGGTCGTCGGTCGCGCAGGCGGCCTTTTGATGGGCGTCCCGCGAATGCTGCATGGCGGATTGAAAAATGTTCGAAGCTTCCTTGTTGGCTTCAATCGCGTGTTGTAGGCGCTGCTGCTCCACCTCGGGGTTTACACTCCAGGACTTCCATATAGCGATCAGCAACGGAAACTCATCTCGAAAAACCGGTTCCGGCGCGCCGACTTCCGAGATGTAATACATCCACTGATTCATGCCGGTCGGCGCGCAGAGGACATAGCTGTAGTGGAGGATCCCATGACCTTGCATATCCAGGTCCGTCAGGAGGTAAGCCGCTTGGCCACGGGGGACAGGGACCGGTTGTGCATCCAGGATCCGGCGCAGGACCGCAGCCGGCTGTCCGGCTGCGCGTGCCATGTTCGCGATCTGTGGCGCTAGCACCATAGTGGCGCGCACGGGATCGCAGCAAGGCGCCACCGCCGGGCGGTAGTTGAGAATGGGGGCTGGCCCAGGAGGAGAGTAGACGGGAAGCGCCGCGCCCAGCGAAAGCCCCTCTCCGCGGGGTCCTCTTACATCCACGGATCCGGGATGCTGGCCACTCACCAACCAATGGGGTGGCAGCCCAATTGTTGAGCCATCGGCCAGCACGGTCGCTTGCAAGGCTTGTGCATGCGTTACGACTGGGAGGAGTAGTATCCACGCACAGAGCAAGAGACAAACGAACAGGCACCTTCGCCCCGGTTGCATGCCGGAGTCGGACATCATGGCCATTTCCCTTTCCTCTCTGCCTCCCGCCTAATGCAGGCGCATGCGGGCCCGGCTTGCGCCGATTAAAGAAGAGGAATCGACCATCGGGTGCACATCTTAGGATGGGGGCCGAAGCCAAGTCAACGAAGACAAACTGCTTGTGGGCCAGGGCCGCCGGAGCACGGGAAATTAGGACACCCGGCATGTCGAACATGTTCTCAGTGCCTGATAAACGCGGAAACCGGACAAGTCAAGTACGAGTGTCCGGTTATCCGATTTACCAGGAGTTACAGTGTCGATGCCGGGGCCAGTCGCTGATGCTGGGACATATTTCGACTGCTATGGGTGTGCTGCGGCGGCCTTAGATGTGGCACATAATCCCACGACAATTCGAGGAGCCGCAATGGCAGGGACAGGAACACCGGAAGCCGTAATCAAGAGTTAGCTCTTCTCCGTCTTTGATCCTCCGGAAACTGTACAGGAAGATTTGCCCGCGGATTTTGCGCACCGTCAGATTCGGCTCACAACTATGATTAATGAACTCCGCGCCGCTTCCTCCCACTGCGCCATCGAGCATCGAGCGCCGATTCAGGCGAACCGTGTAGGTCCGTGCTGCCTTCCGCGCCAAGAAGTTCCTTACGGTGCGACGCATCACTTCCTGCTCGCTGATCCGTTCCCCGGTGTACTGGATAACCCTTTTCCCCCGCGGGATCTTTTCTTCTGCGAACACACCAAACCGTTCGATCCGAGAACGGCCGATGCGCAGCTTAAAAAAGGCGAGTTTCGCGTTGAGGCGCGGAGTGCGGTGCTTAGTGGGCATACCGGCGAGACCGAATAAAGAGATGCTCAGCGTTTGGCAATCTAAATCAGCTAGCCAATAAATACCTTGCGGTGGTCGCGAATCAAACAACCATCCGTATCTTTTCGAATCTTGCCTACAAAACGAAAGGCGATCGCCTGACGATTCGAACAACTGCTCTCATGCTCAGTAATCGATCTTTATTTCGCTCCTGAGCGGCTTGGTGTGGTGCAGCCCTTTTGCCTTCTTCAGTTTCTTAGTTGCTTTCTTGGTTGCCATCGTTTTTCTCCTCCCCCGTTTAGCTCACCGGGGATGTTCGTACCCTTATATGCAAAGTGCGGGCCAATGTCCACGGGAATAGGCCGCAGCCGATGTCCTTTGGAATGCGGGAAATGCTGCGGGAGGTTCTCATTCGGCTGCGCTTCCGCAGTAGGGACACGTTGAATAAATCAACGTTTCGTTGAAAAATGCCACGCCTGCCGCGGATTCATTTGACGGGGGTCATCGAGTCTTAATCCGGAATTTCCGATTTGGCCTTCTGACTTGCGCCTGCTACGCTTCTCCTGCCCTCGACACAACGACTCTGCCACCAGCGCGGCCCCCGACGAGATCAACGCTATTCCGATGGCTAACTCCTGATAAACGCCCAAACCGGACATGTTGGGTCCTGGTACGGAAGATGTCCGGTAATCCGACTTACCAGGACTCAGCCCATCGTTGACATGACCGATTGGTGGTTAGGCCGCCATTTCCCAGTGCGTATCCGGCAGGGTGCGAGACCCCCCGTAGAGTTATGTTTGACGAACAGGAAAGGCTACTGCGGGAAGCCGACCCGGCGGACCAAGTCCTGGAAGCGAGGGTCAGAGCGCAGGGAGTCGAATATGGGTTCTCCTTTGAGGAAGGTGATCCAGAAGTCGTGCTGCTGAAAGCCCTTTTCGAGCCAGGCGATAGCTTGATCCTTCTCGCCTAGGCCGATGTAAACGGTGGCGAAGTTGGTGGGCGCTACATAGCCTTGCTTCGACTGGGCCTGCAATTCTGCAACCACCTTGCGGGCATCTACGGCGCGCCCCATTCGGCCGTACACGTAGCCGATCGTCGCAAGGGGCTCTGTCGTGAAATCTCCCGCTTTCTTCAATTCTTCGATAGCCTCCTGAAAATGCTTCTGCTCGGCGAGCGCCTTGCCGATGTAGAGACGCGCGGGCCAGAAGCGCGGCTCGAGATCCAAAGTTTTGCGCAGTTGCGAGATCGCCTCGTCATAGCGGCGCGCCTCATAGAGGGATTGCGAAAAAATAAAGTTCGCTTGGAGAGACACCGGGTCGAGTTCAACCGCTCGCTGGGCTTCACGAATCGATTCCTCGATCTTGCCCTCTTGACGAAGGAAATGCGCATAGGTGGAGTGCAGATGTGAGGAATTTGGATTTAGACGAAGCGCGATTTCAAATTCCTTCTCGGCTCCCGCCCAATCCCAGTTGTAGTCCGTCAGATCGGCAGCCAGAGCGGAATGTGCTTCTGCAAGTTGACCGTCAATCTCGATGGCTCGTCTCGCGGCAGCTTCAGATTGGGGAAGTACGTCCGCCGGAGCGGCGTTGCTGTTGAATATGAGCGCGCGATAGGAATCCGCCAAGGCAGCGTAGGCCGCCGCGTAAGACGGATCCTTCTTGATAGCGGTCTGGAACAGGTCAATGGCTGTTCGCTCGTCAGGACCGTTGCGCAAATTCAGGTGGAAGAGACCGCGGAGGTAATCTTCGTGGGCATTGGGATCAATGGTCTCGTTGCGCGCAAAGTGGGCTTGTTCCTGCGGGGTGAGTTTCAACTGGATTTCACCGACGATAGCCTGGGCGACTTCATCCTGGAGGCGGAGCGAATCCCGCAAATCGCGTTCATAACTCTTGGCCCAAAGGTGCGTATCGGTGGGACCTTGAACCAGTTGCGCGGTAATGCGGATTCGCTCGCCTTCGCGTTCGACTGAACCCTCCACCACGGCGTCGACATTCAACTCTCGCGCAATCTCCGGAACAGGTTTTTGCGTTTGCTTATAGCGCATGGCCGAAGTGCGCGAGACCACACGCAATGAGCTGACCTGGGACAGCTCCGTGGTGAGTTCTTCGGTCATCCCATCGGCGAAGTATTGCTGTTGAGGGTCGCCCGAGAGATTTTCGAGCGGGAGTACGGCGAGAGAGTGAATACCGGGAGCGGAGGCACGATTGAATATTCTTTCGCGCAAACCGCCGACGTTGGCGGCGATGATAGCGGCGGCAAGGACAACCACAGCAGCGATGATGCCTGGGATCCACAAGCTTCGCCTCGCGGAGCCCGGTGGTGCAATGGAAACGGAAACGGCCGAAGAGGTGGTGCCCGGCTGTGTGTGTACAGCTTCGAGCGCCGCGCCGACTTCGCTGGCACGCTGATAGCGGTGGCCCGGTTCTTTTTCGAGGCAGCGCTCAATGATCGTCCGGAGTCCCGGAGAAAGTTGGAGGGGAAGAGGCGGGAGAGGCTCGCGTAGGATTTTAGAAGTCAGCTCGTAGCCCGTTTGCCCGCGGAAGGGGCGATTGCCGGTACACATTTCGAAAAGGGTAACGCCGAGCGACCAAATATCGCTGCGCCCGTCGGCTTCTTCGCCTCGGAGAATTTCAGGCGCGATGTAAGGAAGCGTTCCGACGACTGCGCTGGCATTGGTGGCCGATTGGGCCGAGCGAGTGGCATCGGCAAGTTCGCGGTCGCCGTGAAGCCTAGCGAGACCAAAGTCCAGAACCTTGACCTGTCCGGATGGGGTGATAACGATATTTGCGGCCTTGATATCACGATGGACAATGCCGCGATCGTGGGCATGGGCCAGCGCGGCGGCGATCTGCACGCCGTAGCGCACGACCAGTTCTGGCCGCAAGCCTTCCGGGGGGATGAGCGAACTGAGTGGGCTGCCCTCGACAAGTTCCATCACGATGAAATGGCGGCCGCTGGCCTCGCCCACTTCGTGGATCACGCAGATACGCGGATCGTTTAATGCAGAGGCGGACCGCGCTTCGCGGAGGAGTTTTTTCCCCGCGTCGGCGCTGCCTTGAGATTCTGGCGGGAGAATTTTCACCGCGACATCGCGTTTCAAGTGCTCATCGCGGGCCCGATAGACCTCACCCATGCCGCCAGCACCGATCTTTTCCACGATTCGGTAATGCGAGATGACCTGGCCGATGAGAGGCGCGGAGTACGGCATTTAGTGGCCATCTTAGGTTGAGCCAGAAGGCAAGTCAACGAAGAGGGATAGCTCGTGGGTCAAGTCCCGATTAACGCGGAAACCGGACAAGTTCAGTACTAGCCCGCAAGATGTCCGGTTATCCGACTTACCAGGACTTGAGTCTTTGAGGAGCAGGTCGCCTCTTGCAGTGGACCCGAGGGCGAAGCCTTCCTGCATATATAGACAACTCGACGGCACGAGCACGCGGATACTGTCAGTCTTTCGACTAAAAGTCCCCCATGTTCACCTTGCCCAATGGCTTTGTGGCTGAGAGCTTCTTGGATTTCTTGAGCTTCTTGGTCGGTTTCTTCGACGACATGGTTTTTCTCCTTCCGCTGAACATTCCGACGTCGCAAGGTCTTTCGGCGTCGACAAGCGGACGATCTGCCGGTGGCGTAACTGCCTCGCAAGAACAGCTACATCAGGCAGCGAATTTTCCCGTTCGGTGCAGTTGTCCAGGTTTTCATATCGAAAAAGCGGACTGGCGTGAAGCGGGATGAAAATGTCCCGCCTCGCCAGATGATGGGACGCAAACCGCCCTAGCAGTCAAGACATTCCACCCTCCAGTCGCCGCTGTCGCCAGGCTCCGGACCAACAGCTGGGCCACCGATGTAGCCATGGCTCTCTGTGCTCAGCCATTCATGAAGGGTGTTCTCCATCGTCCCCACTCCCGCGATGTCCTGGCCGGCTCCGCCCGCGTTGAGCAGGACCAGGTTGACCGCATGGCCGTACATGGTGCCGCGCACATCGATCTCTGTGAGTCCATTGGCAACGGGCGTGAAGCTATCGCCACTCTGCGTGAATAACACCGTGGAGAAAGGAATGCCGGTCTCTTCACTCACAGCCGGTGTTAGCTTTCCGGTAAAATCTCCGGTGCCGGGATCAACGTGCAGCCTGAGTATGCCGTACGCCACCAGACCGGCATCGGGGCCTTGACGAACCGTGACCTTGAAGAAAGACTTGAGCTCGGCTGTCCCGTCTTGGTTTGGCACGCTCGCGGTCGTGAACAGAACGCTAATCAGAACCAGCAGTGCAAGCGGCCAGCTCCGCGTGATTCTCAGGTGAGTCATAAGCAACCTCCTTCTTGAGCCGTGTGATCCCTTAAGCCATGTGTGGACCCTCGTCACTAGCTACGAGGGCCGTGGCCTCACAGGATTCAATGTGGAAACTCTTTTGGCCGGAAGTCCCGATGGGACTTCTTGTGCGCGCATTGTATGCTTCTCCCGCCCGGGACACAACGAACTCGCCCCCCGTGCGGATGAGTTTTCGCGCCGTGCTCGTTGCAATAGCCTTCTAGGGGATAGTCCCGCTACGTCCTTACAGGCAAATCCGGGGCCAAATGTCCAGAGAGAATGGGTGCGGCTGATGTCATTTAGAATGTGAATGCCGCGGAGGGATTGTCGTCGCCGCGGCGGTTACGGGAAGGCTAAAGCGTTGAGAAAATCACCAATCGGTTGGAAAACTCAAGGAGAAAGGCAATACTCGCGGTCAGTGCCTGATAAACGCCGAAACCGGACATGTA
>Ga0187808_10000288_pt1 | contig 14542 bp, 13 predicted proteins | sample NC_wetland_sal_i_5_FD_132427 | JGI IMG/M metagenome (GOLD analysis project Ga0187808, IMG submission 132427) | Wetland sediment microbial communities from Neuse River Estuary, North Carolina, USA - ASW_3 | ecosystem: Environmental > Aquatic > Freshwater > Wetlands > Sediment | place: USA: North...
GACGCGCTAACTCTGGTTGCGATATCCGCAATGGTCCCGAAGGCTCTGAAAGCCGCCGAACGTCTGGCGAAGGACGGGCATCAGGTCGAAGTTATCGATCCCCGCTCACTCAATCCGTTCGACCGGACGGCGATTATCGAGTCGGTGAAAAAGACCGGGAAAATTGTCGTAGCCGAGGAAAGTTACAAGACGCTGGGGGTCGGCGCGGAGATTGGCGCGATGTTGATGGAGGGCGCGCTCGAATATATCGACCGGCCGCTGAGGCGTGTCGCGATTCCAGACGTTCCGATTCCGACCGCCGCAGTACTCGAGCAATTCGTGATTCCCAGCGAAGAAAAGATATACACCGCGTGCCGGGAGCTGCTCGCGTAACAGTCGCGCGCGCGATTCGGTTCGAGTGAACGTATGCCGCTCCTCATTCAGATGCCCAAGCTCGGTCACACGATGACCGAAGGAACAGTTCTCAAATGGCATAAGCACGCGGGCGAAAATGTCCGCGCCGGGGAAGCGGTGCTGACGGTCGAGACGGACAAGGCGGAAGTGGAAATCGAGTCGCCGGCGGCGGGCGTGCTGGCGCGCGTGATTGCCGATGAAGGTAGTGTCGTCGGCGTCGGGCTGCCGCTGGCGGAAATTCTGCGCGACGGCGAGGCTGCGAGCGAATCGCCAATAACGGCAAAACCGATCGACTCCCGTACACCGGCGGCGACCACGCAATCGCCGGCGCCGGGGGCGACGAGCAATAATCGCAAGCGAATCATCGCATCGCCGCGCGCAAAACGCCTTGCGGCAGAGAGTGGAATCGATCTCGCGAACATTTCCGGCAGCGGCCCTGCCGGCCTGGTCACCGAGGACGACGTGCGCCGAATTGCCGCAACGCCGGCGGCGACGGGAAAAATCGAGGCGCCCGCAGCGTCGCATGGCGGATTGGTGCCGGCGCGCCGCGAGAGGCTGACTCGCGTGCAAATGACCGGCGCGCGCAACGTCACCGACAGTTGGAAGAGCGTCCCGCAGTTTGTGCAGATGGTGCGGGTTGATATGAGCCGCGCGCGCGCCGCGCGCCAGGCGCTCAATTCAGGCGGCGGAAAAATCACCGTGACCGATATCGTTCTTGCGGCCGCGGTGCTTGCGCTCAAGGAAAATCCGCTGGTCAATTCCAGCTACCTCGATGGCGAGCGGCTAATCTACGACGAAATAAATCTGGGCGTCGCGGTCGATACTGCCGACGGACTAGTGGTGCCGGTGATTCATCACGCGGACGCGCTCGACGTTTTCGCGCTGAGTGCGCGCGCCTCCGAGTTGGCCGAGCGAGCGCGATCGAAGAAGCTGCGTCCCGCCGACCTTGAAGATGCGACGTTCACGATTTCGAACCTGGGTGCATACGGCGTCGAGAACGGCACGCCGGTAATCTTCGCACCGCAGGCGGCGCTGATGTTCGTCGGCGGGATTCGCGACGAAGTGCTGGCAATCGAGGGCCGCGCGGAAGTGCGCCCCGCTATGCAGCTTGCGATTGCCTACGACCACCGCGGAATCGACGGCGCCACAGCGTCGCGCTTTACAACGCGCGTGAAATCGATTCTCGAGTCGCCCGATTTTCTCGGCGCGCCGCCCAAAGTCGAGGCGCCGGCGCGTCATCGCGACGTTACGGTGGAATCGACGAATGACTCGCTAAAGGCCACGGTGAAGTATGGCGCGCTCAGATGGTCACTCTCCGCCGATGACGACACCGCGCCCGATCCGGTGTCGGCGTTTCTCGGCGCGCTCGGCGGATGCCTGCTTATGTCGCTGCGAGTAGCAGCACGCGCACGCAAAATGGCACTCGGATGCGCGTCGGTACATGCCTTCGCCAATGAAAAGGGGCACGTCAAGGAAATCAATATAGAACTTCAAGTTGAATTGAGCGCCGACGCCGGGCAATTGCAGCGGCTGGTCGAGGTTGCCGAGCGCGGATGCCACATTCGGGCGATGATTCGCGACGACGTCGCGGTATCGTTGAAGGTTACGAAACGGGCGGTTTGATTTCGCTAGCGGGAAACACTTTTCCGCCCACTACTGTACCCCAGACTGGCAGGCTGGCCAGCGCGAACGGGTCGACTTCATAGGGATCATCGTCGAGCACGGTGAAATCGGCAAACTTGCCCGGCTCAAGGCTGCCGATCATGTGGTCGAGGCCTAGCACGTAAGCCGCATCGATGGTCGTCATGCGCAGCGCCTGGTCGAGGGTCAACCGCTCGTCAGGGCCGATCATGGTCCGGTCCGAGCGAGTGTATCGCGCAATTCCGACCGACATACCGAGCAGCGGCCGGGGAGGCGCCACCGGGGTATCGGAATGGAAGGAAGTCGGCACCCCCATTTTCAACAGCGTCGCGACCGGCGCCAGATGGTGCGCGCGATCGCGGCCGAGCACGCTCTGATACATCCCGCCGCGCAGCCACACGTAATAGAGATTGACATTCGCGCAGGCGCCCAGCGCCTTAAGCTTGCGGATCTGATCGTAGCGCGCCATGCCGAAATGCTCGAAGGTGAAGCGGTGATCGAAGCGCGGGAATTTGTCCTGCAAGCGGCGCAACACGTCGAGGGTGGCGTCCTGTGCTTCCTCGCCGACCGAATGGACGAAAATCTGCTGGCCATCGCGCCACCACGGTTCGATCGCGCTGTACAGCTCGGCGGGCGGCGTGAGCCAGATCCCCTCGATGCCGTCGACGTAGCCCGGCATTCCCGGCTTGAAGGTCAACCCGTTGAAAGAATCGTCGCTGAAGAATTTGACCCCGCGGAATATCAGCCGGCCGGTGCTGGTTTGCTGCAACGCGCGAATTGCCGCCATCGCCTGGTCGACGCCGCCGTGGCTGGCAACGGCGGCTTGCGCGGCCGGAATCGCCATGAGGCGCTCGGGAGTGTCAGGCGCATTGAAAACGGCATCGAGCAACCGCGTTTCGAGATCGATGCTGAACATGCCCATCGAGTGATCGGTGGTGGTGGTGATTCCGTTGCGGCGATTCAGATCGATCAGGAAGCGCATCAGGCGCAGCGCATTTTCCGGCTGGAGATGGACGGCCAATTCCGGCGCCAGGACATAGGTCGCCGCCGGGACGCCGAGAAACTGGCCGCTGAGTTCGCCGTTGGCGTCGCGCCCCACGCCCGCGATCGGCAGATCTTTGGGCACTTTGCGCGCGGCGATGAATGCACTGTTGGCGTAAGCATGATGTTCCGAGGCGTCCCAGATGAGGATCGGACGAGTGGCGGAAATCCGGTCGAGGTCCTGACGCGTCAGATGCCGGCCCATCGCGGGCACGTCCCATCCCCACGCCAGCAAGACCTGGGCGGGATCCTTCATTTCGGAGTGGTACATCTTCAGCCGCGCAAAGACCTCGGCTTCGGACTTCGCGCCCGGCAGGTCGGGCCCATAGGCCTGGGGGGTATCGAGGTAGGCGACGTTCGGCAGATTCGCCGTGACCGCGCCGAGCAGCGGATGCTGATGCGGATCGATGAAGCCGGGCGTGACGACTTTGTCTTCCAGACGACGATCGACTTCATGCGGATAGCGATCGGTCCAGGGCTTGAGATCGTCGAGGCGGTCGCCCAGTGAGACGATGCGGCCGTCGCGAACGGCGACGACGCGCGCCGCCGGCCATCCGGGCGACATCGTGATGATCCTGCGCGCGGTGAAGACCGTGATCCGGCTGTTGCGCGCGGTCTGCATGGCTGCCCGATCAACGACCCTGGAATCGAGGCTTGCGCTTCTCGGCGAATGCTCGCCCGCCCTCGCGTGCGTCCTCGGAGCGCGACACCTTATGCAGCTTACGCCGCGCGATACCTTGCAGTTCCGAAGGACCTCGCGGCAGCACCGACTCACGAGTGAACGTTTCAAGCAGTTCGATCACCAGGGGCGCGCTATCGGCGAGCTTGCGCGCGTACTCGTTCGCGACCCGCATCCGGTCCTGGACCGCTGCCACCGCATTGACCATCCCGACCTGGTAGGCGCGCTGCGCGTCCATGTGCATTCCGGTCAACATCAGCTCCATCGCGACCTTATAAGGAATGCGAATCACGAGGCCGGCGATGAGACCACCGCAAAATCCGACCTGGGCTTCGGGATAAGAGAAGTCGGCGTTCTCGGCTGCAATCGCCAGCGTGCAAAATTCGACAAGACAGCACGCGCCGCCCACGCAATGCCCGGCGACGACCGCGATGGTGGGCTTGGTCATCGGCACACCGACGCCGGGCATGCATTCCCACAACTCCGGGTCGCGCGGCGGATCGCGCAGGTCGGCACCGGCCGAGAAAGCGCGGTCGCCCGCTGCAGTGAGAATCGCAACGCGGTCGTCGCTAGCTTGGAAGAAAATCAGCGCGTCGCGCAACTCGACGACCAGTCCGTTGGAGAGCGCGTTGAGCTTGTCGGGACGATTCAACGTAATCGTCGCGATGCGATCGCTCGAATCATAGAGAACCAGATCGTTGCTCATTTGGCTTCACCCGTTGCGGATTGATGGTTACAGCCGCGATGTCAGGCGCTGCGCACTGCCCAGAAGATACCATAGTCGATCATTCCCAGGCACAAGCGCGCGATAGGACCGCGTCCGTGCTCGTGGACGTTGTCCAAATCCACTCCTGCGCGCCTTCACATAGCCTTTGTACATCCGGTAGAGCGGTGGGGTCTTAAAGAAGAGCGCGAAGAAGGGCTATGTAACGATGCGCGGCACGCCCGGCGAAGGGGCCTCGCGCCGCGATCCAAGCGTCCGGCGCGGCAGCGGGAAGACTGCGCTACTTGATCTCCTCCCGCGACAGGATGTCACCTACGAGCTCCGCTGTCTTGGTCACTAGCCTGACGCATCTGCCGGTCTTCTCGGGCGACCTGCGGTAAGCCCTTGCTTCCTCGGGCTTGGTGAAGTCCGTACCGGTGATGTCGTGGCAAAAAACGCTGGTCTCGATTTCGGTACTGAAGCGGCGGTAGAGCTCCGAGCAGAGAGGAAAGAGGCGGGGGTCTTCCTTGCCCTCGACCGTGCCTTTGCCGCACTTGAGACTAAGCGCCGCTACGCCACCGACAATGGCGCCGCACACCGAGCCCATACCGCCGATACCGCCGCCGAATCCACCCATCATGCGAATCGCACGTTCGTCTTTTTCCCCTAGAAGATCTTGCACGACGTGCAAGACGGTCTGGCTTCAATGGAATCCCTTGCCAAGGTAGAAGGGCACCCGGGCGCTAATGTTGAATTCGTCGAGTTTGATAAACCGTCCTCCTAGCGCGCGAAAGTCTGAAGAGGATTTGTTGAGCATTATCCGTGCCGTGCCTTGCGAGCTTTCCCAGACAGCGTCAGGGTGCGTGTCCAGGGCGGTCAGAGCTCCCGAGCAGCGCGTGGCGGTCGACGGTGATTCTCTCGGAGCCAGCCCTCTGGGAGTACTGAGGCTGATGGAACCAGCGCAGCAGCAGGGCGGCGTGCGAGTTCTCTGGCCTCGTTATCGGAGCGAAGAGCCAAGGATTTGGTGACTAGCAAAACTCTATACTTTTCGCCGCATTCGGAGTTTTCTGTAGGCACAGGCCAAAAATCGTTCGAGAGACATTTCATGGCAACTCGGCGCCACGCCTTGGTTTAGAAAAAAAGGATTCGAGCGATTCGATGCGCGAGCATATACTCGCATCGAGTAGTCTCGGGAGGATATCGAAGTGAAGAATGAGAAACCGATTTTACTCATCGTTCTGCTTGCCACGCTGCTGATCTTCGCCCCGCGCATGCGCGCTATATCCCTCGCCGCCGACCAACCGGCCGCGACCGCTCAAAGCGCTGAAGTCGGATCGCCACAGGCTCCCGCAACCGCGCCAGGAATGATGGGTGGAAAGGGGAGGATGAGTGGGGGAATGATGGGACCAGGAATGATGGGGATGGGCATGATGGGTGCCGGCCCGTGCATGATGATGAACTCCGACCCGAAGACGCGCGGTCAGATGATGCAAATTCAGGGCAGGATGATGAAGGAGATGGGCGAGCTGATGGAGAAGCGCGGCAAAGAAATCGAACTGGGCAAATGACGACTGGCTCTCCTGTAAGGGAGAGAATCGCGTCCCCAGCTTGCTCGACGATCCGGGCGGCCAACGTGCCGATCCAGCTTTAACATAAATAAAGGTGCGGTCTATCGCGATTTCGGCGTTCGCGTGGAGGACACCGTCTGATAAGTGACGGGGGCCTGTTTCTTTAACCCGCCACGGCAAGGGGATCGCACTTTACAACCACAGGAGGTTGCAGGAGTCGCCATGCGGCTGGCGGAGCAGCATGTCGAGCGTGTGGCTATGCCGATTCTTCCCGTATTCCTAATGCGATCACGTCGTCAGCGAGACGGTGATCGGGTGGGTCCCGCCGCACCGATGTGTATCCATCTGGGGCAAAAGAATTGGCTCCGTTAGGCACAGGAAAAGGCGGTTCCTTCGACGCTCGATGTTGTAAGTTCGAGGATTTTAGTATCACTAGCTTCATTAGTAGGCTTAATGGTTCTGGATTTCAGAATTAGAAAAATCGGGATTAATGGCACGCCATTTGCGACTTAAGCCATCTGTCCTCCCGCAATCAGGATCTACCCCCAAAAAAGGCGGAACCGATGAGACAAACCCGGGCCAGAGAAAAGCGCTTGACGCGCGTGCGCGTGGGCCTTCTCGTTTTGATGCTTTTCGCTATTGCGCAGGCGCCCAGGGCTGCCGCGGCCGGTTCCACGGTGGTCGTCACGATGACCGACAAGCCAATGAAATTCGTCCCAGAGACGGTCACCATCAAGGTTGGAGACACGATCGAGTGGCGGAACACGGGCAAGATCATTCACTGGGTCACGATCGCACCTCCGATTCCGCCCGGCGCGCAGGCGTTTGACTCCGGTTCGATGTCGCCCGGCGCCGTGTACCGCCACACCTTCACAGTTCCCGGTCATTACCCCTACGCGTGCGTGCCGCACGCCGGCAGCGGGATGCTCGGCGTAGTCGACGTCACGCAGTAGAGCGCAAACAGAGCGGCAGAAACCGGCCTACAGGGTTCCGAGCCGCAAGGGAGGAAGTTCATGGACGTCAAAGGCAGCCGAAGGATATTTGCCGCTACGATTAGTGCGATGGCCGTCATGGGTCTCATGCTTTCAGGCTGTGGCCATCGTCCCGCACACGCGCAGACGCAGGCGCTCGGGATGGCGGCGAGCGATGCGGCCTCGCGCGTCTATGTCCCACCCGGCAAGTATGACGAGTTTTACGGATTTTTCTCCGGGGGATTCAGCGGGCAGGTTGAAATCTATGGCCTTCCGTCCGGGCGCCTGATTCAGATCATCCCGGTCTTCGCGCAGAGTCCCGAAGACGGCTACGGCTACTCCGAAGAAACCCGCGGGCTGCTGATGACCTCCCAGGGGTTTGTGCCGTGGGACGATTCCCATCACCCGGAACTGTCGCAAACCAACGGGGTTCCGGACGGGCGCTGGCTGTTTATCAACGGGAATAACACGCCGCGGGTGGCCCGACTCGACCTGCGGCGCTTCCGGACCGAGGAAATCCTCGAGATTCCCAACACCGCGGGAACGCACTCGGCGCCCTTTGTCACCCAGAACACCGACTACGTGGTTGCCGGTACCCGCTTCAGCGTCCCGATCCCGCAAAAGGATATGCCGATTTCCGACTACAAGGGCAACTTCAAAGGAACCTTGAACTTCATCAAGGTCGACCCCAAGTCGGGTCACATGAGTATAGCGTTTCAAATCCTCGTTCCGGGATTCGACTACGACCTGGCGCACTGCGGCAAGGGTGTGTCGGACGGATGGTGTTTCTTCACGACTTACAACACCGAAGAAGCTCACACGTTGCTGGAAGTCAACGCGTCGCAGAATGACAAGGACTTCGTCGCGGCGGTTAACTGGAAGCGCGCCGAGCAGTGCCTCGCCCAAGGCAAGGGCCAGCAGACGCCCGCGCGCTACTTCCACAACTATCTCGACCTCGCGACGGATGCGGCAAAGTCCGAGGCGTTGACCAGCACGACGGTTCTGACTCCGCAGGCCTGCCCGGACATGATCTATTACCTGCCGACGCCCAAGTCGCCGCATGGAATGGATGTGGATCCCAGCGGCGAGTACATAGTCGCCGGCGGCAAGTTGTCCTCGACGATTCCGATCCACTCGTTCCACAAGATGCTGGCCGCGATCCAGAACAAGCAGTTCGAAACGTCGAGCTACGGGATTCCGGTGCTCAAGTATGAGGCGGTGCTGGCTGGCGAGGTTCCCAACGCATGCCTCGGGCCGCTGCATGACGAGTTCGACGCGGCCGGCAACGTCTACACCTCCTGCTTCATCAGTTCCGAGATCATCAAATGGAAACTCGGCAGCTGGCAAATTGAGGATCGCATCCCCACCTACTACGCCATCGGACATCTGATGATTCCCGGCGGCGATACGGCCAAGCCGTGGGGCAAGTATATGGTGGCGCTCAACAAGATGACCAAGGACCGCTACCTGCCGACTGGCCCCGAGATGGGGCAGGCCGCCCAGCTAATCGACATTTCGGGCGACAAGATGCGGTTGCTGCTCGACTTCCCGACCGTCGGAGAGCCGCACTACGCGCAGGCGATCCCGGCCAGCATGCTGATGCCCAACAATGTGAAGTACTACTCGCTCGACGACGACAAGAACCCGTACGCGATCAAATCCGAGGACGACGCGAAAGTCGTACGTAGCGGCAACGTGGTCCACGTTTACATGACCGCGATCCGCAGCCACTTTAATCCCGACAATATCGAAGGGATCCGCGTTGGCGACACGGTGTATTTTCACGTCACCAACCTCGAGCAGGACTGGGATGTGCCGCACGGCTTTGCGGTGATGGGTGCGGGAAACTCCGACCTGCTGATCATGCCGGGCGAAACGCGAACGCTGAAATGGATACCGACCGAGAAGGGCGTCTTTCCATTCTATTGCACGGACTTCTGCTCGGCGCTTCACCAGGAAATGCAGGGTTACGTTCGGGTCTCCGGGCCGGACGCAAAAGTCGCGCTCTCATGGCACGGCGCCGGGAAATAGCGGCATGACAGAGGCTGGGCCGCGCGGGACTGTGTCGGATTAGCGGACCGGCTGTCCCGCCGGTTGCGGCCGCAGGAGAAGTACCTTGAAACTCAAACTGTCGCGCGCAACGATGCTGGCAGCGTCGATCACCATGCTGGTGGCTTTCTTGCAGCCGCTTTGGCACTACGACTTCAATGCGCCGCAGTACCCTGAAGGGCTGTCGATTATCTTTTACCTTGACCATCTTGGCGGTCGCGTGGATCTGGTGAACGAACTCAACCACTACGTGGGGATGCGCAAAATCGCGGACGCCGATTTCATCGAGTTCCGCGCCATGCCGTGCCTGGTCGGACTGTTTTGCCTGGCGGGGATCGCGGTGGCTGTCTCGGCACGGCTGTGGGCGCTTGTGGGATGGGTGGCGGCGATGGCGGCCGCGGGCCTGATCGGGATGGCGGACTTCTACTCCTGGCTCTACCTGTACGGGCATCAACTCAACCCGCATGCGGCGATTCGGATTCCGCCGTTCACGCCGCAGATGTTGGGCTCCTACCGGGTGATGAATTTCCAGATTGCCAGCTATCCCGGAGGCGGCGGAATTGCGATCATGCTCGCCTTTGTCCTGGGACTTGCGGCGCTCGCGATCGAGTGGGCAAATGGCAGTTTCGGCGGCGGTCGTATAATTCCGGCGCGCGAGGCGATACTCGGAGGGCGGCGCTCGGCCGGCGAGATCCCGGTAGGAACAGCGTGATCGGCGGATCGGCGCGGGCTTTCACCGGTAACTTCGGGCCGATAGCCTGGCGCTGCAACCCCCGCCCTTTAGCGCGCAGGTTACAGCTCGCTCTGGCCGCGATTTTTCTGCTCGTCGCGGCGGGCCGGGTGTCGCCAGCGGCGCTGCCTCCGATCGTCGTCTGTCCCGGGTGCGCGATTTCCAGTCTGACGGCCGCGGTGCGTGACGCGCCGGCTGGGTCGCGCATCATTGTCCGCAGCGGACTCTACCGCGAATCGGGGATCACGGTGGACAAGCCGCTCGAGATCGTCGGTGAAAGCTGGCCCGTAATCGACGGCGGCGGGACCGGAGAGGTAATCACCGTCGCCAGCAACGACGTACAGATCAGCGGGCTCGTGGTTCAGAATTCCGGCCAGGCGTTCGTCGCCGACCTGGCGGGAATCAAGGTGAAGAATTCGCGGCGCTGCGTGATCCAGGGCAACCGCCTGCTGAACGATTTTTTTGCGATCTATCTTGCCGCTTCATCCGATTGCACCGTCAGTGGCAACGAAATTCGCGGCACCGCCGTCTCGGAGGCTTTCAGCGGCAATGCGATCCACCTATGGAACTGCCGGCGCATCGTCGTCACGGGAAACCGCGTCAGCGGCCATCGCGACGGACTGTACTTCGAGTTCCTGCATGACGGCACGATCACCGGCAACCTGAGCGAACACAACCTCCGCTACGGGATGCACACCATGTTCTCGGCCGATAACAGCTACCGGGACAACACGCTGCGCGACAACCGGGCGGGACAGGTGCTCATGTTCTCGAAAAATCTCGTCGTGACCGGCAATCGCATCGAGCACAACTGGGGCGCGGCTTGCGACGGCGCGCTGCTCAAGGACCTCGACGCGAGCCGCATCGAGCACAACCTCTTCATCCGCAACTCGGTCGGTCTCTACGCCGAAAACTCGAACCGCAACCGGATCGCGGACAATGAGTTTCTCAACAACGGGTTCGCGGTCCGCGTGATGGCCGACTCGATCGGCAACTCGTTCACCGGCAACAGTTTCGACGCCAACACCTTCGACGTCGCAACCAACAGCCTCAGTGCTTCCGACAACGACTTCGACGGAAACTATTGGAGCCGCTACCGCGGCTACGATCTCAACCGCGACGGCATCGGCGACGTCCCGTACCGGCCGGTTTCGTTGTTCGCCGTGTTGATGGAGAACTATCCCGCGGCCGTGCTCCTGCTCCGCAGCCCGTTTGCCCGCCTGCTCGACGTGGCCGAAACTGCAATCCCGGTGCTGACACCGACGGTACTGGCCGATAACCGCCCGCTGATGTGGAGACCGTCGTGGTCGAAATCCGCGACCTCAGAAAACACTTCGGCGCACTGACCGTCCTCGACGGGATCACGATCGGGTTCCGGCCGGGCGAGATCACCGCGGTCGTCGGCGCCAACGGCGCGGGCAAAAGCACTCTGCTCAAGTGCATCGTCCGTCTGGTGCGCCCCGACGCGGGCGAAATCCGGATCGATGGGGTTGCGATAGATGGCGACCGCCGCTACCGTGCCCGGGTCGGGTACGTTCCGCAGATTCCGCGCTTCCCTGAGGCGCTCGCCGCTGCGGAGCTGCTCGACTTCCTCGCCGAGATCCGCGCCGTTGCTCCCCGCAACAGCCATCGCCTCATCGAGCTCTTCGCCCTGGAGCCATTCATGCACCTCCCGCTCCGTCATCTCTCCGGCGGGACTCGACAGAAGATCAGCATGCTGATCGCCGCGGCTTTCGACCCCGAAATTCTCGTGATGGACGAGCCGACAGTGGGACTCGACCCGTTGACAGCGCGCGGGCAGAAACAATGGCTCGTCACGCAAAAATCCAACGGCAGGACGATAATCATGGCCTCTCACGTCATGGCGGAGGTGGAGGAATTCGCGGACCGCGTGATCTTTCTGCTTGACAGTCACGTCTATTTCGACGGTGCTCCGGTGGAGGCGCTGGCTGGCTCGGGCGAGCGAACGCTGGAGAACGCGATCGCAAAAATGATGGAGTGCGGTTCGGTTTGGGCCAAGTCCTGAGCATCGCGCGCTTCAGCGTGCGCGAGCTGATGCGCAGCCGGTGGATCGGTGCGTACGCGCTGTTCTTCGCGGCGAGCGGGTGGCTCGTGTTCGCGCTCGGCGAGGAGCCGACGCAGGCGGTCGTGAGCGTGCTCGAGCTGGTGCTGTTTGTGGCGCCGCTGGTGAGTCTAGTGGTCGCGGTGCTGTACTTTTACAGCCTGCGCGATTTCGCCGAGCTGCTGCTGACGCAGCCGATTGCGCGCCGCACCGCGTTTGCGGGTCAGTACCTCGGCCTGTCGCTCGCGCTGGCCGGTTCATTCGTCGCGGGATTGGGCGTTCCGTTTCTGTGGTACGGATCCTCGGCGGCAGCCGCCCGGGGAATCTTCGCGATGCTGCTCCTCGCTGGCGTACTGCTCACGCTAGCGTTTGTGGCGCTGGCGTTTGCGGTCTCGGTCCGGACCGAGAACCGCTTGAAGGCGCTGGGCGCGGTACTCTTGGTATGGTTGTTCTTCGCCGTGATCTATGACGGGCTGCTTATGATGCTGATCGTCGCGTTCCCTCAGACCCGCCTCGACCGCGAGCTGCTCGGCCTTGCACTGCTGGACCCGCTCGACATGGCGCGGATACTGATCCTGCTCCGCCTCGACGTCGCGGCGCTGATGGGATACACGGGCGTGGTGTTTCAGGAGTTCTTCGGGAGCATGGAAGGAATCGCCGTCGCGCTCGGTGCCCTGGGGGCGTGGATCGCGGCGCCGCTCTGGCTGGGTCTCAGAGCGTACGAGCGACGCGACTTCTGAACTCGCGGGCTCACGCCGAGTATGGCAACGGAAGCAGGAGACGGGCCTGGCTGCGCTTGAGGACTGCGATTTGATGGCACAGCGCGATCGATTCCAACAGCAGCGAGGCGCGGATTTGGGATTCGCTTCCCGGCGACCGGGACCGCTGCGCTCGTCGCCGTCGCCATGGCCGCAGCCTATAGCCGAGAGCTCAAAACCGCCAATGAATTCTGTGGATTAAGTTTTGAGAAAGCACATGGGGGGACCTCAGGGAAAAGAAGGAGCACAATGGTGGTCATGTTAGAAAGTTCACCGGCGAAGATTCGATCCAAAGGCTGGAGCTGGATGCCCTTGGCCGCGGCAGTAGCGACGATTTTAGCGCCCGCAGTGATCCCAAGCGCCGCCCGTGCCGCGGAAGTCGATCTGAAGGCCGCGGCCAGTAATTTTTCGGATTCATGCGCGGACTGCCATGGTGAGTCGGGCAAGGGCGACGGTAAAAAGGCGGCCGGACTGAAGACTAAGCCCGCCGACTTCACGAATTGCGCGAAGATGGCCAAGGTCAGCGACGATGTCCTCTTCAAGGTCATAAAAGAGGGCGGCCCGGCGGCCAATCTCAATAAGGCGATGACCGGGTTCGGCGACGCCTATGAGGACAACGACATCAAGGGCCTGATCGCTTACGTCCGCACGTTCTGTAAGAAGTGAGCGCGGCGGGCCATGCCCGAAGGTAATCGCGCACAATTTGCAGTCTCGGAAACCGGCGAAGTCATCGAGAGCGAAACGCGGCGGCGGTTCCTGGCACGTCTGTTCTGGGTAGGCCCTTCGGACAAAGCCCATGGTCTGGACATGACCGACGAGATGCTGGCGCTCGCGGGTGACTTAATCCTGTCGGCGGCGATGCTGGAGTATCTGCCCAAGGAGCAATTGCCGATCGCGCTGGCAGCGCTGTGCGCGCGGCTTGCGCCGGACGGCACCTTGCTAGTGTCCATCGCGCGCGCCAATTTGCGGATGCGGGTTCTGATCGGGTGGCTGTGGCGGTCGGAAACCTGTCGTCTGAAGCGGCAAATGAGCCTTTTGAGGGCGCAGGTTGCAGGCCGATGCGATTGAACAGGTTCGCAATGCTAGTCGAGTCGCCGAGAGGAGGAATGGCATGGGCACAGATCAAGATCCGGAACGCGCTGCGCAACCACCCGCGCGCCTTACGCGGCGGCAGGTCCTTGCCAGTGCGTTGGCCACCGTTGGCGGTTTGACGGCCACCGTGTTGGCGGCCGGGCAGGAAGCGCCCGCGGATCCGACGAAGGTGCAAGGCCTCCCGCCCGGCGATGCAGCGGGCCGCCGTTCACCATTTGTCCGACTGACTCGCGAAGCCGGCTGGACGTTTTGGTCCTATACGCCACTGGGCAATATCGACGGAATCATCACTCCGTCCGATCTTCACTACGAGGTCCATCACGCAGGCGCGGCGGTGGTGGATCCGAATCGATGGACGCTCACCATCCATGGCATGGTCGAACGACCAATCGTCCTCAACCTCGACGACTTGCGGAGGTTTCCCTCGGTCAGCCGGATTGCCTTTCTGGAGTGCTCTGCGAACAGTCCATTCTCCTGGCGGAGTTCCGCCAGTCCGCAGGACACCGCCGAGAATCTCGTCGGGCTGACGAGCTGCAGCTTGTGGACGGGCGTCGCTGTTTCGACTCTGCTCCGGGAGGTCGGCGTGAAGGCGGGGGCGAAATGGGCGCTGGCGGAAGGCTCGGATGCAGCGGTAATGACACGGAGCATTCCCATCGAGAAGCTCATGTCCGACGCGATGGTCGCGTATGGTCAGAACGGCGAGCCGCTGCGGATCGCCCAAGGATTCCCGGCCCGGCTTCTGCTCCCCGGTTGGGAAGGCAACGCCAATGTCAAATGGCTCCGCCGTCTGGAACTGGCAGACGCGCCATTCATGCACAAAGAAGAGACCGGGTCCTATACCGACCCGATGCCTGA
>Ga0187808_10000290_pt1 | contig 14499 bp, 12 predicted proteins | sample NC_wetland_sal_i_5_FD_132427 | JGI IMG/M metagenome (GOLD analysis project Ga0187808, IMG submission 132427) | Wetland sediment microbial communities from Neuse River Estuary, North Carolina, USA - ASW_3 | ecosystem: Environmental > Aquatic > Freshwater > Wetlands > Sediment | place: USA: North...
AAATCACAGCCTTCGTACGTCGTCCGTAGGCGAGCGAAGAGATTAGGTGTCGTATGGTTGCACTGCTTGTTCTTGCCACGTTCATTTGCTTCGTCGGGTTTGACTATTTCATGCACAGTAAGCGCGTGGAAGCTGCGAAAGCGGTGACGGCTTCGGCGCAATTTGAGGAAGTGTCGTTTCCGATGAACATTGTGGGCGGCTTCAAGCTTCCTGCCGGACTCTCCTATCACTCCGGACATGCCTGGGCTGCGAGGGAATCTCGAAACCTCGTGCGCATTGGGCTGGATGACTTCGCAGTTCGCTTGTTGGGCAAGATTGACCAACTCGAACTGCCGGCGCGGGGTCGTTGGCTGCGCCAAGGCGAGAAGGGTTGGACGTTGGCGCGCGGCGGGCACCGCTTCGAAATGCTGTCGCCCATTGAGGGCGAGGTGGTGGATGTAAACCCGGAGGTCTTGAAGGATCCCTCTATCATACACAAGGACCCTTACGGTGTGGGCTGGCTCGTCGCGGTTAACTCTCCTGCTGCGAATTCGAACCTGAAGAACCTGCTGCGGGGCAGGCTAGCCCAGCGATGGATGGAAGAATCCGTTATGACACTGCATACCCACTTCAGCCCCTCGTCCGGGGTCCACTTGCAGGACGGCGGCCAGGCTATTTCGGACCTCCTGAGCCTTTTGCCCGAAGAGCGCTGGGATAAGGTAGTCTGCGAACAGTTTCTGGCCTAGGCGGAGGATAAGTTTATGGTGGCACTTTTTGTAGCAATGATGTTTGTATGCCTTGTACTTGTGGATCTTGTTGTACAAAAGCTGGAGGCCCGGCGAGCGGCAGCTTCTGTTCCTGCGGCCCTTCCTTGGAATGTTCCCAGGGGATTCCACCTGTCGGAAGGACACACTTGGTCGCACCCGGATTCTTCCGTGGGTGTGAGAGTTGGCGCGGATGCGCTGCTCGCACACGCTCTGGGAGCTGTAGAAAGGGTGGTTGCGCCGAAACTGGGTGAACTGGTGAGAGCGGGTCAACCACTTTTTCGCCTCGAATACCGGGGTCGCGGCTTGACAGTTCCAAGCTCGATCACCGGCCAGGTGGTGGCGCTCAATCCAAGCCTTGTGAAGCGCCCGGAACTGGTGGCCAAAGACCCCTATGGCTCCGGATGGATTTGCGCCGTCACCCCCACTAAGCCCGATAGCGGCTCCGAAGGCATGCGCTTGGACGAAAAAGCGGTAGCATGGCTAGAAGAGGAGTTTCATCGTTTCCGAGAGTTTCTGTCGATGCATGTCTCTCCTGCTCTGGCCGTAAGTGTGACTTACCCGGATGGCGGCCTACCTGCTGTTGGATCCCTGAACCATCTCCCTCGGGGCGGTTGGCAGGCTTTTGAGGCGGAATTCTTGCGTTCCCAGGGAGCCCCGCACACGCCATAGAAGTATGGGTGATTTGGCGACAGAGATGGGGTGAGGCGGGTAAAGTCGCTGAAACTCCAGACACAAAGTCACTATATTCTCTCCTCCTGTTGAATTTCACGGCATCAGGCGTGCTGAGAAATACAGCGGAGTGCGTCCTTTGCGAGACTTGTTGTCCTTACGCGCACTCCCCCTGGATGCCATAAAATGAGCAAAGCGATTCTTATAGACACCACTCGCTGCGTTGACTGCCAGCGATGTGTTGTTGCGTGCAAGCTCGTAAACGGACTGCTCAAAGCTAGTCCTAGTGACTTCTTGACCACCGACGCCCTGAGGCCTCTTACCCCAGACACCGACCTTGCGATGGACGAGAGCGGCGAGGAAGAACTTTCCGCCCGTGCTCTCAACGTGGTCCAATCTCACGGAAGCGTCTACGTCCGCCGCTTCTGCATGCACTGTCAGGATCCGACTTGTGTTTCCGTGTGCCCTGTGGGGGCCTTCAAAAAAACCTCAGCGGGCCCTGTGGTCTATGCGGAAGAGCGTTGCATGGGTTGCCGATACTGTATGATGGCTTGCCCCTTTGGGATTCCCCGTTACGAGTGGAACAAGGTCTGGGCGCCCAGAGTCAAGAAATGCAATATGTGTGCTCCCCGCCAGGCAAAAGGGCTCAAGCCAGCCTGCACTGAAGTGTGTCCGGTGCAGGCGGGCATTTTCGGCGAGCGGGGAGACTTGTTGCGGGAGGCCCAAAACCGGCTGCGACAGGAGCCCGCAAAATATTTCCAACATATTTATGGCGAGCAGGAAGTGGGAGGCACTTCCGTGCTGTACCTTTCCGCTGTTCCCTTTGACGCTCTTGGACTGCCTACCAACCTGCCCCACGATGCGCTGCCCTCGTACACCTATCGGGTGCTTTCTGAAATACCAAACCTGGTCACTTTGGGTGGGGCCCTGCTAGGGGGAATCTGGTGGATAACCAAGCGGCGGGAGGACGTGTCGAAAGCGGAGAAGGAAGATGGAGATCACCCATGAGTTTTGAAAAACTGCCCAAATTTACCTTCTGGAGAGCGGTGCTCTTGGTGATCCTCTCCGCCGGCTTTTATTCAACCCTGCTTCGTTTCACGAAAGGGCTGGGGGCCGCCACCCATCTAACGGACCGCTTCCCCTGGGGCTTGTGGATTGGCTTTGATGTGATCTGTGGAGTAGGGCTGGCGGCGGGTGGGTTCACGCTCGCCGCCATCGTTTACGTTTTCAATCTCCGGCGTTTTCATCCTATCCTGCGTCCTTCGATCCTGACGGCTTTTTTGGGCTACGCGCTGGTGGCGGTGGCCCTGCTCTTTGACCTCGGCAAGCCTTACAATATCTGGCATCCACTCGTCATGTGGAACCATCATTCCGTCATGTTCGAGGTGGCTTGGTGCGTAATGCTCTACCTGACGGTGCTGGCGCTGGAGTTCTCGCCCGTGGTTTTCGAGCGCTTTCGGATGGAGCGACCACTCAAGCTGCTCAAAGCCATCACCATCCCGCTGGTGATTGTGGGAGTGCTGCTCTCCACTCTGCACCAATCGTCCCTAGGAAGCCTTTTCCTGATCGTACCGTCGAAGCTTCACCCGTACTGGTATTCGCCCCTGCTGCCGGTGTTTTTCTTCATTTCGGCGGTGGGAGTGGGCATAGCGATGGTGATCTTCGAATCGAACTTGAGCGCCCGGGCGTTCGGCCAGGAGATCGAGATGCCGTTGCTGGCGGCATTGGGGAAAGCGATGGCGGTGGTTTTGGGAGTATACGGAATTCTGCGCTTGCAGGACTTGTGGGGCAGAGGCGCGCTGGCCCACTTGCGCGAGCCGACTACGGAGACTCTCTTGTTCGCCCTGGAAATTGTGGTGGGGCTCCTGATTCCCTTGTTCCTGTTGCTCCTCCGCCAGGTGCGCGAGACCCGCGAGGGGCTTTTTGCGGCCGCCGTGCTAGTGATCACAGGGTTTCTGCTCAATCGCTTGAATGTCTCCCTTACCGGCCTCGAGTACTCCGCCCACGCGCATTACTTTCCGAAATGGACGGAGGTAGCGGTAACGCTCTCGATGGTGGGCACGGGGTTTCTTTGCTTCGGGCTGGCGGCGCGCTATCTCAACGTGTTTGAGGCCGATTAAGTGCTTCGTTTCACTCAAAGCCTGGCGACCAAGCTGACAGCCTGCGTGGTCGGAAGCATGGCTCTGTTATTAGGGCTTTACGGGTACTGGCACCTGCGCCTTTGGCGCCAATCGCAGCAAGAGATGGTTTTTCAGAGCGCCGACCGCACCAGCGATATCATTTGGCGTAGCATCCGTTATTCGATGCTGCGCAACCAGCGGGAAGAAGTTTTCCACATCATCAACACCATCGGGCACGAGGCGGGCATCAGCCGCATTCGCATCTTTAATAAGGAAGGCCAAATCACTTTCTCCACCGATCCGAAGGAAGTGGGGCAGTTCGTCGATAAGAAAGGGGAGGCTTGTTACGCCTGCCATGCCCAGGCGCAACCCCTCACACGTCTGAATCGCCCGGACCGCCTGCGCATTTACAGGGCTATTGACGGCACGCGGGTTTTGGGCTTGATTCGCCCCATCGAGAACGAGCCCGACTGCTCGAATGCCGCCTGCCACGCGCATGCCGCGGGCCATCAGGTGCTGGGCGTGCTGGACACCAACCTCTCGCTGGCCGCCGTCGATCAAGTGGTGGGCCGCAGCCAGCGCCAGATTTTGGTCTTCACCATTGCTTCCATCATCCTCGTCAGTCTGATTTCAGCGGGCCTCATCCGGTTGACCGTGCACAACCCGGTCCGCCACCTCACCGAGGGCACTCGGCATGTTGCCGAAGGCGAATTGGATTACTCCCTGCCGGTGGAGAGTGGCGATGAGCTGGGCAGCCTGGCGGCGTCTTTCAATCGCATGACCGTGCAACTGAAGAAGGCGCAAGAGGAGAACCAGGAATGGACACGCACCCTGGAAGCGCGAGTTCAAGAGAAGACGGGAGAGCTCGAGCGCGCTTATCACCGCCTGGTGCAGTCTGAGAAGATGGCATCGCTCGGCAAGCTCGCCGCCGTGGTCGCCCATGAGATCAATAACCCCCTGGCGGGTATTCTCACTTACAGCAAGCTGGTTTCACGCCTGGTGGACAAAGGTTTGGAGAACGAGGCGCGGCGGCGGGAGGCGAAGACCGATCTCCAGGAGATCGAAGGAGAAAGCCGGCGCTGTGGGACCATTGTGAAAAACCTGCTGACCTTCGCCCGGCAGGCGCCGCTCAATCCACAAAAGAACGATCTAGCCGAGGTCGTGGATCGTTGCCTGCTTCTGGTGGGGCACCAATGCGACCTGCAACAGGTAGACGTGGAGAGTCATCTGGATCCCAAGACACCCTTGATTTGCTGCGACGCGGGCCAGATTCAGCAAGTGCTTCTTGCTTTGCTGATGAACGCCGTTGAGGCTATGCCGCAGGGGGGGCGGCTGAAGGTGGAAACTGTTTACCATGCGGAACGCCGCGAGGCGCAGATCATGGTGAGCGACGACGGCATGGGAATTCCTGAAGACGTTCTGGCGCATATTTTTGAGCCCTTCTTTACCACCAAGGCGGAGGGCAAAGGCGTTGGTCTAGGGTTGGCCATTGCGTTCGGAATCGTTCAGCAACATGGCGGGAACATCGAGGTGTCTTCCACAGCGCAGAAGGGGACCACTTTCACGGTCACGCTCCCGGAGGAGCCGAAACTGCTGCTGGCAGAAACAATGACGAAGAGCCGTGACGAGGGACCAAGAACAGTGACGAGTGACGAGTGAAGAGCGGGGAAAGGCCATCAGCTATCAGCCGTCGGCTCTCAGCTCCTCGAATCGCTCCCAACGGCTTTTGCTGATAGCTGACTGCTGAAAGCCGAAAGCCTGCTCGAAACGGGAGTTACGCATGGAAAACAAAGCCAGCCTCTTGATCGTGGACGATGAAAACGTCGTCCGCGAATCGCTGGGCAAATGGTTCGAAGAAGAAGGCTACCTCGTCGAGACCGCGACCAGCGCGCGCGAAGCGTTGCTGAAGTTGTCCGGCCAGCGCTGGGATTTGGCCCTGGTAGACATCAAGATGCCCGGCATGGATGGTCTCGAGCTGCATCGCAAGATTCGCGAAGTCGATCCGGAAATCATTGTCATCATCATGACCGGCTACGCTTCGGTTGAAACGGCCGTGCAGGCGCTGAAAGACGGGGCATACGACTACATCACCAAGCCTTTCGACCCCGATGACCTGGCACGCCTGGTTCGGAAGGCCCTCGAACATCACAAAATCAAAGAGGAGAATGTGCGGCTGCGGGAGAGTCTGGAAGAAGCGCAACCGGTCGACTTGGTGGGGCAGAGCAAGCCCATGCAAAGGGTGATCGAACTCATCCGCACCGTTGCGCCTACGGATACCACGGTCCTGATCCGCGGCGAAAGCGGCACCGGCAAGGAACTGGTGGCGCGCGCCATTCACCGCCTCAGCCCCCGGCGATTCATGCCTTTGGTGACTATTCATTGCGGGGCTCTGACTGAGACCCTGCTGGAAAGCGAACTCTTCGGGCACGAAAAGGGCGCCTTCACGGGCGCCCAGTACCGGAAGAAAGGCAAATTCGAAGTTGCCGAGGGTGGCACGGTCTTCCTGGATGAAATCGCGGATATCAGCCTGAAGACCCAGACGGACCTGCTGCGGGTATTGCAGGAGAGAGAGATCACGCGCGTGGGGGGTAACCAGACAGTCAAGGTTGACTTTCGTGCGGTCGCCGCCACCAACAAAGATTTGGCGGCGCTGGTGAAAGAAGGGACCTTCCGGCCCGACCTCTACTACCGCCTGAACGTCTTCGAGATTGAGCTGCCTCCTTTGCACGAGCGCCAGGAGGATATCCCCCTTTTAGTGGACCATTTCATCAAGAAGTTTGCGCGGGTCATGAACAAGCGTTTCACATCCATCAGCAGGGCGGCCCTGGATATCTTGATGAACTATAGCTGGCCCGGAAATGTACGCGAACTCGAGAATGCCATCGAGCGGGCCATGGTGATCGGTCGTGAGCCGGAGATTCAGGCTTCCGATTTCCCTTTGCAGATTGGCTCGGCCACACAACCCGAGAGCAAGCTTTCGCTGGACGAGGTGGAGCGCGCGCACATTCTTCGCGTTCTGGAATCCTGTGATTGGAACCAGACGCGCGCCGCAAAAGTCCTCGAGATTGACCGCGTCACCCTTTACAACAAGATCAAGAAATACGGCTTTCGGAAAGACATACCTGCGGCGTCATGAAAATCATCTCGCTGGTTCCCGTGGGACGAGTCGAGCGGGGCCTCCTGGAATCGCTTGCGGAAGGGCTGGCAGCGCGGTGGCGCGTGGCCTGCTGGATTCGCCCGGAAGGGTTGAGCGGCGAGTTCGCTTACAACCCGGCGCGCGGGCAATACCATTCCACGGAAATTCTCAAAAGTCTTTTGCAGGATCCGCATGGGGAAAGCTGGCGAATCCTGGGAGTGACCGACGTTGACCTTTTCATCCCCATCCTGACCTTCGTTTTTGGCGAAGCGCAAATGGGCGATACCGGCGCCTTGGTCTCCACGCATCGCCTGCGCCCCGAATTCTATGGCATGCCCAAAGACCCCGGGTTGCTCCAAGAGCGTCTGCTCAAGGAGGCCATCCATGAGTTGGGCCACACCTTCGGACTTCGACATTGCGCGGACTACCGTTGCGTAATGAGCGCATCGCATTCCGTGGAGAAAATCGATTTGAAGCAGGCTGGCTTTTGCGCGACCTGCACGGCCGCGGCAGGGTTATGATGAGCTAAGGGGGTAGGGCTTGCCCTACTCTTGTCGGTATTCGGTACAACCGTGGGGGGATGGCAAGCCGTCCCCCTACAAAACCGCTGGGCACGACCGTGTCCAACTGTAGGGGTACGGCTTGCCCTACCCTTGTCGGTTTTCGGTACAACCGTGAGGGGACGGCAAGCCGTCCCCCTACAAGGCGGCTGGGCACGGTCGTGCGGGAAGGGTGAGCCGTTCCCCTACAAAACCCACAGGGAGGGAGTAGAATTATTCCGTGAGATCTTGCCGGAGAAGGAAAAACATCGGCAATGTTTAGTCAGTTTCTTGTCCTCGAGCACAACCGCATCGAGCGTTTGGCGGCAATCTCGGAGCCTCTCCGGCAGCCGGAGGAGATCTTTCGGACTGCGGAAGATGGGAGGGGCCTCGAGGCCGAAGATGTGGCTTCACTGTTTGCGGCCGCACGGGATCGTAACCGGCGAATTGAAATCCAGGCAGCGGCGAACCGAGTGCGCGCGCGTTGGGCTGCGAAAACCGTTGAATTCATCATCCCCGTTTACTTGACCAGCTTTTGCCAGAACGAATGCTTGTATTGCGGCTATCGGCAAAGCAATCCCATCGCCGAGCGAGTGCGCCTCGGCCCGGAAGATTTCGATAAGCAGTTGGACCTGATTCTCTCCTGGGGTCACCGGCAAATCGAGTTGGTGCTCTCGGATGATCCTGAATTCGGCCCGGAAACAGTGGCGCGCTATGTTGCCGCCACTCGAAGCAAACTTGATGCCTGGGGTGGGGGAGTGGTGGCTCTCTGTTCTCCTGTTTATCAGCAACAGGATTACGTCCTGTTGCGCGAGGCGGGCTTGGATTGGGTGGTCGAGTGGCAAGAAACTTATGATCGCCCGCATTTCGACCGCTGGCACTTTCTGGGGTCGGCCAAGCGAAACTACGAGTCGCGCGTCGATCTATGGGAGCGTGTCATTGCCGCAGGCATTCACGAGATTGGTTTGGGTGTGCTGCTCGGGCTCTACGATTTCCGCCACGACGTTCTGGCGGTGATCGAGCATGCAAACTATTTGCGCCGCACTTATGGGATCGAACCGCACGCTCTTGGCATCCCACGCTTGAAGCCGGCGCGCGGCGTCCTGGCCTCACAGAAGCCCAATCGCTTCACCGTCTCCGACGACGATTTCCGCTTGGTGGTCAGTGTTTATCACATGGCCTTTCCCACTTCCCGCCTGTTCTTCAATACGCGGGAGAGTTACGACCTGAATATCTCGCTGGTAACTGCCGGAGACCTGTTCACCGTAGATTGCGAAACGCTGCCGGGCGCCTATCTGCGCCGCCATCTGCCCGGCCAGTTTTCTACCCACGACTATCCGCCCCGACGGGAAGTGAAGGCGAAGCTCGAGCAGCGCGGCCTTGCCGCCCAATACCTCGTCGAAGAGATGCCCTGCGAGGCCGCACCTGGCGCGCCGGCCACGGAAGCGGCAATTGATGAGAAGCCCTGGATGGAGCAGCACGCGCAGATCCGCGCCCGGTTGCAAGATTGGGAAATGGCGCTGGCGGGGCTAAAGCCCCGCCCTTCAGGCACCCGTGCCAAACAAGAAGAGCTTGGTGAGAAAGCCGGGCTGGAACGGCTTTCTGGGGATGGCGCCCAGACACTCGAGCGGCAAGCGGCGGATGTTTCCTTGCGCGAGATAATGGAATACTTCAAAACGCTTCTAGCCACACATTGCCGCCAAGAGGAATCGGAATTGTTCCCGGCCTTCCACCCCGATCCTGAGGTCAATTCAAAACTGGCGGCTTTGCGCGCCGACCACGAGCGCTTTGGTATAGACCTGGATAAATTCGAGCGCCAGATGGTTTCTTACGGCCTTTCGAAAGACCCCACCGTGCTGTTGACTCTCGGCGCCCGCATAATTCGTGAAATGCGCGGTCATCTCGAGGCGGAAGAGCGATTGCTTCCGTTGGCACGCCTGCGTGCAATTAGGCAAAGCTATATTCACTGATGGCCGAGATTGTTCCAAGGTGATCGCACATGGTTAAAAAAAGCGAATTCACGGCGGCCTGGGGGAGGACCTGAAGGGCGAGAAAACAGAAACACTTGCTTCGCATAAGGAATTCGACAAGCTAGCGGTTTAGAGAATGAAAGTTTTTGACAGTACGTCGATTCTCTGGAGGAGGCCGCATGAAATTCCGATTCCTAGTGCTTGCTTCCGTGCTCTCGTGTGCGTTGGTACTGGGAGGCCAAATTCGTCCCTTTCGGCCGGGCATGAGGGAAGCTGAACAGCTGTCGAACCGGCCGGAGACACCTCCGCAGGTGACTGCCAAGCGCCAGCCGGCGGATCCTGCCCAGCTCCAGCGGGATGCCAAGGAACTGGCGAGCCTGGCAAAGCTCATTCCCTCCGAAGTTGAACAGTTGAAGATTGGCCGGCTGCCGAAGGATTTGGATGCACAACTGAAACGGATCGAGAAGCTCTCGAAGCAGTTGCGCCGCGAAATCTCCCCCTGATACGTGCCCAGTCCCCTGTCCCACCTAATTTTTTCCAGCTTCCAGTCGCCTGTAGGCTGGCCGAGGCCACCCGGCCCGTGCCTTGCGACACGGGCCGGATTTATTGTGCTCAGAGGGGGTGGCTAGAACGTGAGTTTTAGGCCGAACTCCAGGACGCGCGGACCGCCTTGGCCGTACACCCCGGAGCCCAGCGTCACGTGGGTGGACCGCTGGCCGTAAGTGGTGCTGTTGGCATAACCCGTAGATACGGAGGGGCCCACGGGCTGGAGTATGCCGCTTAGAAGGTTGTTGCCTTGATCGAAGTTTTGCGAGTTGGTCACGTTGTAGAAGGTGATGCTGGGTTGGATAGTGATCGATTCGCGGATCTTGGCGATGTAAGTGAGGCCCAGATCAGCCGAAAATAATCCCCCCATACCCACCTCTCCGGGAGGCGCGTTGGCTAACGTCGGAGTGACCCCACCCAATTGTTGCAATTGGGTGGCGCTAAACAGACCGGCGGAAACCAGCGCTTGCCCGGCGGGGGTAAGTTGCCCGGCGTACTTTGAGTTGTAGGCATCAATGTATTTGTTGATGTTGCCGGCGTTCACGCTGCGTCCGAAGGATCCGAGGTTGGTACCCGGCAGAACATCTCCGTCGGTACCGTCGCCGGTCAGGTCGGATTGGAAGATTTGCGCCGTGGAGGGCACACGTTCCGGACCCGGAGAGAGCGTTAGAGTTTGAGGCAGCGAACTGTCGGCATGGGCGATCAAGCTCAACTGGAACCCGTGGACAAGGTTAAAGACTCCACCAAATGAGAACTGGTTGGTGCGGTCCAGGGCGCTGGGCCCGAAGTAGTGATTGTAGTTATCAAAGTCTGTAAGCCCACCGCCGAAGTCCTGGTCAGTAACCATGGAATCGAGGCGCGAGAGCGAGTACGAGACCTGTAGATTCAAAGCTCTTACGCCCGGCATCGGGTGCTGCACTTGCTGTTTCAGTGAGACATCCAGGCCGTTATAGGTGGAGTGCCCGACGGGGAAAAGCATTTCGTTCTGACCCACAGCCGGGTTGGCGCCAGGGAAGGCGGCGCCGGAATTGGGAGCTCCGTAGGCGAAGGTGGAGGCGCCTGAGTCGAGACCGTTCGCGGCATAGTCGGTTATGGCAGCACCCGCCGCAATAGCGCAACCGATGCCCCCTGAACCAACCGGGCAACCAAAGGACTGATTGGTGGCATTGATGGCGTTCATGGCAGCGTTCTTGTCGAGGTAACGAGCGGCTCCGACGTGATTGGTGTCATAATAGACAAGATAGTGGAGCCCTCTGTTCCGCAAGTAATCGACGCTCAGCACAGTTCCGTGGCGAAACTCGTGCTGGATTCCGGCATTGAGCTGGATGGAGTAAGGCGTCCGGAAGTTCGGCCCGAACAGGTCCAGGCCATTGCCCTGGCCGTCTTGGAGAGTCGTCCCGATGTAGCTGGCGTTAACTGCCGGACCGGCAGCCAGTGTCGCGGCTTGGTAGGCCTGCTGCGCTGCAATGATTTGGGGGTATGCGGTGCCGATTGCTTGTCCACAGAAGTTACCGCAGGCGCCTTCGTACGACCAGAACAACCCCTTTTGCAAGCGTGCCGGGGCGTCAAACAGCACGTTGTTCCACACGGTGTTCTCATAATAGATGCCGCCGCCCGCGCGAATCACCGTCTTGCCCGTCTTCCAGGGGTCCCAAGCAATCCCGACCTGAGGCGCAAAATTAAGATTGGGCTGGTGGACTTGATTGCCCAGCCCGGCTCCGAACACGTTGATGGCGGCATTGGGACCCAGTTGTGAGTCGCTACGGCCCGTGTCTCTAATATAGTGCAGTCCGAGGCTGATGTTCAGGTTCGGCCGGATCTTCCAATTGTCGCCGATATACCACGAAAAGCGCGTGTCAAATTGCCCTCCGGCGGGGAAGCCGAATTCCGGAAGCGCCGTGTCGTAGCCAATGCCATTGCCCAGGAAAGCGGCATCGACCGGGTAATTAAGCGGGTTCGAGGCTCCCCCTGGGAACGCCGTCGATGCTGCTGCGAAGGCCTGATCGGACGCAGAGTAACTGTCATAGACCGACGGCGCCAGCGCCAGGAATGAGGCGAACCCACCGCCCAGGATGCGATTGACCTCGGCGCCGTAGCGAATCACGTGCTTTCCCCACATCGTACTGCCATCGTACTTGTATTCGTGGTCGTGCTGCTGAGTTACCTGGGGCGCGAGGAAGTTGATTCCCGAGCAGAATGGGTCCGCGCCAGCGGTCAGGCAGAAGGGATCACCGCCGATGGCGAGCTCGACTCCCGGCGCAGGATCGTAGATTCCCGAACCTGCCACCGCATCGCTGATCTGATTGGCGAAGCGCAGGAATTCAAATCGGAAGCTGTGAGTGAATTTTCCCGTGGTCCAATCAAGGCCTGCCAGGTGATCCTGGGCATGGTCGCGGTTGAGGAAAGGCTGAAAGGTGTCAGGAATGAACGGGACCACGTTACTGTTGATGTTGTAATCGAAGCGGTAGAAAACCTTCAGGTTGTTAGTCGCCTGCCAGTCCAACCGGCCAAACACATCGTGTTCCTTAAAAGGCTGATTGATCGAAGTGGAGAGCGGCTGGAAGGGTCCACTGAGTTGGACGGGCGCCGCATAGTCCTGTCGCGTGCGCTCCCAATCGAGAAAGAAGAATAGTTTGTCTTTCAGGATGGGTCCCGCGACATTGGCCCCGAACTGTTCGCGACGGAAGAAGAGACTATCGGGAGCGACGCGGGCAGCCAGGTCGTCCCATCGCCCGTAATCAAATCCTTCACCGTGGAAGGTATTGGAGCCCGAGCGGGTTGAGATATTGACCGCGCCCGAAGAGGTCATGCCGCTCGACAAGTCCAGCGAGGACTGCTCGATCTGAAATTCCTGAATGGCGCTGGCAGGGATGTTCATCGTGGTCGTGCCGACGTTTTCATCGCTGATGTCGCCGCCATCCACCTCGATGCGGGCGGTGCGTCCGTAGCGGCCACCGAAGGAGATCGAGGAGAAGCCGTTTTTGGTGGGGTCGAAGACGGCGCCATCCTGGATCTGGACCCCAGGTTCAAGCTGCGCCAATTGCAGAAAATTGCGGCCGTTGATGGGCAAATTTTCGATCTGCTGGGTGGTGATGACGCCCTGCACGGTCGCTTGCGCCGTATTCACCTGGACCCCGGTCGCCTGGACCTCGACCGTGGTGGTAGTCGAGCCCACGCGCAACGCCACGTCACCATTGGCCGTGTTGTCCACCTGCACGGTCAGGTGGATTTCAGTAGTAGTGAAACCGGGCGCGACGACGCGGACGGTATAGTCAGCCGGAGTGAGGGGGCCGGAGTTATAAAGCCCTGCCGAGTTTGTGCTCAGGTTCAACTGCTGCCCTGTGGCCTTGTTAATAATCGAGACATTCGCGTTTGGCACGACCGCGCCGCTCTGATCGGCAACCGTACCGACAATGCTGCCCGTCGAGATGGTTGTCTGCGCGAAGGAGGGCGTGCGATACACTAAGACGACGAACAGAACTGTTGCTCCTAAGGACAGCAAAGATATTGCTCGGCTGCACAGAATCTTTCGCATGAGTCATTTCCTCCTGATCTTGGAATTTGGGGATCCTCCCCGAGCCCCGTGCCTCAAAAAGCAATGCGCCGGGCCGGGCTAGCTTGCATCCGGTCGCATAGCTTCAGACTTGACTGGGAGGGTCCTCCGCTCTGGAGCGATTCAGACTGAGGCCGAAGCAGAGAGTCCTGGTAGACTCGATGAATAATTTCTGGGAAGCAAAGTCCATAGACGTCATGCCTCGGAATCAGTATCGGAAGCAATAGGAATCGGACCGCATGAACTTCATTACAGTGGAAAATGCTATTATTAGAGCAAGCTATGTGCTACAGTTCCAGAAGAGGCTCACCATTCGTCCGGACCTATCGCGCCTAGGCAACCCGACTGAAAAAGAACGCTGTTAAGTTGTTTTCCTCAGTTGACTCCCGAGCAGGGTCAAAACACGACTGGGCACAATCATTACCATTCGGCCGTGTTACACGACTCCATTGGTTGAGTAGCAATTGTCCTTCCAAACGCGGCAAATGAATTAAGTCCTTTACTACGAGAGCATAATAGCATTGGGCAGAGGTTCACCCAGGAAGCGTCCTACCAAAAAAGGGAAGCTAATACCAAAAACAATATCTTCTTCCAAGATTGTGTCGCTATCGGCAGCGGCTCTGGCCGTTCTTTGCAAACCCCGCGCGCTCGGGTCGCTCTACCGGTGCGATCAGCCTCAGCGCTACCAGCGGACAGGACACAACTGGAGTCTGGTTCTTGCGCATAAACCGTGGCGCGGATTAATTCTTACCTCCCTTACTTTTCCCTTGACAAACGGTTTCGGCAGGAGTATCAAGAGCAGCCCGAGGTTTTCTCGAGGTCGTGGACTACAAAATTCATAGTGACCATAAGGTTTTTTTGGGGATACGGTTTTTCGTATCGAAATCCTTTTTTTGGGATTGGGTTACGAGTTGTAAGAGAAAGCGAGTAAGAGCTTCGCAAGAAGAATCATAGAGTTAAGCGTTATCATCTCTTTGGAACGGCGATTGCTCACAATACTAACCCCGGAAAGTAGCAGAGTTAGATTCCTAATCGCAAGATAGAGATGAGCACTTCCCAGGACATTAGAGCGGGTCAGATCGGGTAGTCGAGGATCGTTTAACGAAAAACAGGTAGTCTGGGACGCGACGGTCTGGCGGCCTACGTTGCGGAGAGCGCTACACGCGCGTGCAACGGAGGACCGTCAGGCACAATGCTCGTTCCCAAAAAAGAATCCTTTC
>Ga0187808_10000291_pt1 | contig 14481 bp, 10 predicted proteins | sample NC_wetland_sal_i_5_FD_132427 | JGI IMG/M metagenome (GOLD analysis project Ga0187808, IMG submission 132427) | Wetland sediment microbial communities from Neuse River Estuary, North Carolina, USA - ASW_3 | ecosystem: Environmental > Aquatic > Freshwater > Wetlands > Sediment | place: USA: North...
CCGCAGCGCGGTCGACTTCCCGCATCCCGAAGGACCGACGAGCACCATGAACTCGCCCTCCTTCACCTCAAGGTTCAGGTCGTCGAGGGCCTTCACGCCACCCTGGTAAACCTTGTCCACGTGATCGAGGACGATCTGTGCCATACGGTAACTCCCTTGTGTCCTGTGACCCAGAGCATAACCACTGGTGGCGCTGGCGTTAAGACCACAGCAGGGGTGAATGCCCTGAATTGTTATGTCCGGTCTTGTTCGGGCGCGGGCCGTGCGCCCTCAGCCGGGCAGGTCGTGGACCGACACGGGCGTGTCAAGCACCCGGCCGGAATCTACTACCCGCACCGGTCCGGTTAGCACAAATGACGCCGCGAGCGGCAGATTGTCCGACGCCCCGCCGACGGCCACGCCGATCTCACCGGGCTCGACGATCCGCTCTCCCGACAGGCCGGTGAACGCGGTCCTGTCGGCGTGGACCCGGAACGCGACGCGGCGGGCCTGCCCGGGCTCGAGGGGCACCCGGGCGAACCCGGCCAGCCAGTGCACCGGGCGGACGACCTGAGCCTCCGTGTCGCTGAGGTACAACTGGACGACCTCGGTCCCGGCTCGCGGCCCGGTGTTACGCACGGTGCAGGATATTTCCACTGTCCCGTCGGTCGGCACCTTGTCCGCCGAAAGCACCAGATCCGAGTAGCCGAACGTCGTGTATGACAGCCCGTGCCCGAACGCGAACAGCGGCGTCGGGTCGACCGAGCTGCCCGAGTGCCGGGCCGCGGTCCGCGACCTCAGGTACGTGGAGGGCTGCGCTCCGGCCGATCCTGGCATCTCCGCGGGAAGCTTGCCGCTTGGCACGACCCGCCCGGTGAGCACGTCGGCGATCGCGCGGCCGCCTTCCTCGCCGGGGAAGAACCCCTGGACCACGGCGGCGAGCCGGTCCGCCACGCCGCCGATGGCATAGGGCCGCCCGGTCACGAGCACAGCCACGACCGGCGTGCCCGTGTTGGCCAGCGCGTGCAGCAGGTCCTCCTGCACTCCCGGCAGCCGCAGATCGGTCACGTCGCAGCCCTCGCCGGACGTTCCGCGCCCGAACAGCCCCGCCTCGTCTCCGACTACCGCAAAAACAATTTCAGCGGAACGGGCGGTGGCGACTGCCTCGGCGAACCCCGACCTGTCGACGGTGCGGACGTCGCAGCCGCGCGCGTACGTCACGTCGGTCAGTTCTTCGCGCAGCGCGGCCAGCAGCGTGGCGACCTGCACGCCGGGGCCGTCGGTGTGGCTCGCCAGGTGCCTGGGCATCGTGTAGCAGCCGAAGAACGCGAGCGGATCGTTGGCGAGCGGGCCGATCACGGCCACCTTCGCCGTCTTAGCGACCGGGAGCGCGTCGCCCGGGTTGACGAGCAGCACGATCGATTCCTCGGCGAGGCGCCGCGCGATTGCCCGGTGGGCCGGCGGGTCGAGGTCGGGCGCGACAGCGCCGTCCGCCGCCGGATTCCAGCCGGGGACCGCGGTCCAGCCGGGGTCGAGCAGGCCGAGTTCGAACTTCTGGCGCAGCACGCGGGCCACGGCCCGGTCCACGATCGCCGTGGTGACGTCTCCGGCGGTCGCGGCCGCGTGCAGCGGAGCGCCGTAGCAGCGCACGCTGGGCAGTTCGACGTCCACGCCGGCTGTCAGGGCGAGCGCGGCTGCGCCCTCGGGCGAAGCGGCAACCGCGTGCTGCAGCTCTAGGAAGGACACCGCGTAGTAGTCGGAGACGACGAGGCCGTCGAAGCCGAGCTGGCCGCGCAGCGTCGCGCCGAGCAGCACGGTGTCCGCGGTCGCTGGCACGCCGTCGGTCGCCACGTAGGTCGGCATCACGGAGCGGGCGCCACCGAGCCTGATGGCCATTTCGAACGGCGGCAGGAGGACATCGGTGAACTCACGCGGGCCCATGGACACCGGTGCCATGTTGCGGCCGGCCCGGGACGCGGAGTACCCGGCGAAGTGCTTGAGCGTGGCCTGCACGCCGGCCGACTGCAGCCCCTGCACGTACGCGGTGCCGATGGTCCCGACCAGGTAGGGATCCTCGCCGATCGTCTCCTCGGTACGACCCCAGCGCGGATCGCGGGTCACGTCGAGGACGGGCGCGAGCCCCTGGTGGATGCCCACGGCCCGCATGTTGCCGCCGAACGCCCTGGCCATGTCCCGGATCAGCGCGGGGTCGAAGGACGCGCCCCAGGCGAGCGGGGTGGGGAAAATGGTCGCCTTCCAGGCGGCGAAACCGGTCAGGCACTCCTCGTGCGCGACCGCGGGGATGCCGAACCGGCTGGCGGCCATGACCCGCGCCTGCAGTGCGGTCAGCGCCTTCATCCCGACGGCGGTCGCCACGGGTCGGCTGCCGTATACCCGGGTGAGCTGCCCGAGACCATGCTCGATGACCTTATCCAGCGGCGGCAGCTCGTCGCTGAACAGGTCCTGCATGGGCGCCACGCCGTCGCCGTCGCCCGACGCGCCCATCCAGACGCTGCCGAGCTGCCCGATCTTTTCGGCCAGGGTCATCTGCGAAAGCAGGTCCTCGACGCGCTCGTGCACTGGCCGCGTTGGATCGCGCCAGGGTTCCAGGCCTACGTCGCCATCACCTTCGTCATCACCAGCGGAGCTGGCTCGGGGGGTTTCAGGGGGGTTGTCCCCCCTGGAGCCAGCAGGCATTCCGGATATTTCGGTTTTGTCTAGGGGGCGGGTCACAGCTAAGACTCCCTGGAGGTGGCGAGAGCGGTGGTCGACTCGCGCACGATGAGTTCGGTGGACAGCTCCACCCGGTTGGACCACAGCGGGCGTTCCTCGATCAGCTCGCCGAGCATCTGCGCGGCGTGGTTGCCCATCTCGGCGAGCGGCTGACGGACGGTGGTGAGCGGCGGCGATGCCCAGCGGGCCACGGGCAGCTCGTCGAAGCCGACGACGCTGAGGTCCTCAGGGATCCTCAGCCCGCGCTGCCTGGCCGCCTCGTAGACGCCGAAGGCTTGCTGGTCGCTGCCGGCGAAGATGGCCGTTGGCGGCTGCGGCAGCTCGAGCAGCTCGACGGCGCGCGCGAAACCGCCCTCGTGCATGAAATCGCCATACCGGACGAGCGCCGGGTCGAAGGTGGTCCCGGCCCGTTCCAGGCCCGACCGGTAGCCGTCCACCCGGGCGAGGCTGCACAGGTAATCGATCGGCCCGGTGATCGCGCCGATCCGCCGGTGACCAAGGCTGAGCAGGTGCTCCGTCGCGGCGAGGCCGCCAGCCCAGTTAGTCGCGCCGACGCTCGGAATCTCCGGGGGCGGGGTGTTCGCCGGGTCGATGACCACGAGCGGGATGCCGGCGCTGTGCAGCTGCTGCAGCTGCGTGTCGGTCAGCCTGGTCGTGACCAGGATCACGCCGTCGGTGTCGTGGCTGGCCAGCGCGCTTGTCCAGCTCGTCGGGCGGGCGTCGCCGTGCCGGACGGAGGACACCGCGACCGCGGTCTCGTGCTGCGACCCCCACTCCTCGACGCCGCGAAGTATCTCCACCGCCCAGGGGCTGTCCAGGCCGGCGAACACGACATCGATAAGCCCGGACCGCCGGTGCCTGCGCATCCCGCCTCGCGCGTACCGATGCTGGTCAAGCAGTTGTTCTACCCGGGCCCTCGTGGAGGGAGCCACGTCCGGGCGGCCGTTCACCACCTTCGACACGGTGGGCAGCGAGACGCCGGCCTCGGCGGCGATCGCGGCGAGCGTGGTTTTCGGCTCAAGCAGCCGCTCAGCGTCGCGCCGCCGCGCGGTCCCGCCTTGCTGCCGCCGCGCGGTTCCCTCATCCTGATGCCGCACAGCGCCACCTTTCGACTTTCATCCCGAAACTTTCGCCCCACCGCTCGCTGTCCTGGGGCACGATGTCCATGGTGCATGGTACGCGAATCACGTGGTCATGGGAATGTCTCCAGGCTGCCGGACAAATGCGTGTCATGGTCCGAAAAAAAGTAGGTAACACAGTGGAAACGGGCATTGACCAGCGTGCTGGAGCGATTCTACGATGACGGCACGTCGAAAGTCTTGCTAAAAACTTTCGAAACGCCTGATCGGCAGCGGAACCCTAGAATGACCGTCTGTCTGCCTCAGGCCAACCTCTCCGGGAGATGACTTTCATGCGTAGCAGCCGGGCACTTGCCGCCATCGCCCTCGCGGCGGCGACGGCGACTGCGGCCGCCGCGTGCAGCAGCGGCGGCGGTTCAAGTAGTAATTCATCCACGCCTGCGGCCACCGGCAGCAGCTCACCTTCCTCAGCGGCGGCCGCTCCGTCGGTCACGCTGACCTGGTGGAACAACGCCACCAACCAGCCGTTGCTCGGCGTGTACCAGAACGCCATCAAGGGCTTCGAAGCGCAGCACTCGAACATCATTATCAAGGACGTGCCGATCCAGAACGAGCTCCTCCAGGACACCAAGATCCCGCTCGCTCTCGAGGGCAACAACCCGCCCAACATCTATCAGCAGTGGGGTGGCGGCGTCCTCGGCCAGCAGGTTACCTCGGGCAAGGTCGACAACATCACCGCCGACGTCGCTAGCTGGATCGGCGGCATCTCCGGCGCGGCCGGCTGGCAGGCGAACGGCCAGCAGTACGGCGTGCCGATCGACCTGCACGTCGTGGGCTTCTGGTATCGCAAGGACATCTTCAAGCACGTTGGCATCACGGTGCCCACCACCCTCACCCAGCTCGAATCCGACGACACCAAGCTCCGCGCCGCTGGCTACGCGCCGATCGCGGTCGGCAGCAAGGACCGCTGGCCGGACGCGTTCTGGTGGGAGTATTTCGCGCTGCGCGACTGCCCGCAGTCGACCGTTGTCTCGGCCATCAAGAGCGAGAGCTTCAGCGCTTCCTGCTTCGCCACGGCGAGCACCGCCCTGGCGGCGTTCCTGAAGACCAACCCGTTCCAGACCGGCTTCCTCGGCACCTCCTCCCAGCAGGGCGCTGGCAGCTCGGCCGGCATGGTAGCGTCCGGCAAGGCCGCGATGGAACTCCAGGGCGACTGGGACCCGTCGGTGATGGAAGGAGTCTCCACGAACAAGAACCTGAGCAGCGAGCTCGGCTGGTTCCCCTTCCCGCAGACGCCGGGCTCGGCCGGCTCGCAGACCGCGGTCCTCGGCGGCGGTGACGGCTTCTCCTGCACCGGTACCCCGCAGCAGGCCCAGGCCTGCGCCGAGTTCCTGCAGTACCTCGACTCCCCGTCGGTTCAGGCACAGATCGTCGGCCCGGGTGCCAGCGGGGAGCCGGTGGTCACGTCCGAGTCCAGCGCGATCACGCTGCCCGCGACCCAGACCGCGGCGGCCTACTTCAAGACCGCCGCGTACGAGGAGCTCTACTTCGACACGGCGTTGCCGACCAAGCCGGGCCAGAACCTTGACACGGCGATCGCGAACTACTTCTCCAACCCGAACTCGAGCACCGCGGCGGCGATCGCTAACTCGCCCTCGACACCCTGATTATGAGTCGAAGCACGGCGCTTAATGCCGGGCTCGGCCCAGCCGCGACGGAGGACTCCGTCGCGGCTGGGCCGCTTCGGCGCCCACAGTGGCGCGGCCCGAAGCTGCGCAAAAAAACAGAGCTCACGATCCTGCTGGCACCCGGCCTGATCCTGTTCGTGGGCTTCGTCCTCATCCCCATCGGCATCGCGGCCTACTACAGCCTCTTCAACTGGTCGGGCTACGGGCCGCTGAACGATTACATCGGGTTCAAGAACTACAGCTACGCGTTCAAGGACCCAGCCTTCATCCAGTCGATCGAGCACACGCTGTACCTGACCGTGGCGTCCGTGGCCATCCAGGGGCCGCTGGCCATCGCCATCGCCCTGCTGCTGAACCGCAAGTTCTTCGGCCGCACGTTCCTGCGCACGGTGGTCTTCGCGCCCTACGTGCTGCCCCCGGCGGTCACCGGGGTCATGTGGTCGCTGATCCTGCAGCCGGGCGGCTTCGCGGACCAGGTGTTCAAGGCGTTCGGCCTTGGCGGCCTGGTCCAGCTCTGGCTCGCCAACGTGCACGTCGTGCTGTTCACCGTGTTCGCGGTGCTGACCTGGCAGTACCTCGGCTTCGGCATCGTTGTGCTGCTGGCCGGACTGCAGGGCATCCCGACCGAGCTGAAGCAGGCCGCCGCCATCGATGGTGCCAGCCCGTGGCAAGTCACCCGGCGCATCACGCTGCCGCTGCTGGCCCCGACCATGCGGATCTGGGGCTTCATCACGGTGATCGGCTCGCTGCAGGTCTTCGACGTCATCTGGATCCTGACCCAGGGCGGCCCGGCGGGCTCGTCGAGCACGATCTCCACGTACATGGTGCTTGAGGGCGTGGACAGCACGGACTTCGGCTTCGCCGCCGCGATCGCGGTGATCCTGTTCGCCTTCTGCTTCGTCTTCGCGCTGATCTACCAGCGGTACGCGCTGCGCCGGGACACGCGCGGCGCGCTGACTAGGGCGGTGGGGTAACTCATGGCGGCATTCACTCAAGCCACGGCGCCCGACTTCCTGAGCAGGTACGGGCGGCGCCGGTGGACGGTCATACCGGCCACCTACCTGGTGGCCATCGTGGGCTGCGGGCTCACCATCGTGCCGCTGCTGTTCGTCGTTGTGGACGGCTTCCGCACCAACGGAGACATCAACAACTCGCCGGCCGGCTGGCCGCACCCGTGGGTTGCGGGGAACTACACGTCCATCCTGACGTCGGCGCCGTTCTGGCAGTTTCTCGGGAACAGCGTGCTCATCAGTGCGGTAGCGACCACGCTGACCCTGGTGCTCGGGTCGATGGCGGCGCTGGCGCTGTCCCAGTATGAGTTCAAGGGCCGGGAGTTCTTCTACACCGTGTTCGTGTCCGGCTTCCTGTTTCCAATCGGCGTGGGGGCGCTGCCGCTGTACCTGCTGCTGCAGCGGCTGGGCCTGCTGGACAACCAGTTCGGCGTGGCGATCCCTGAGGCGGCGTTCGCGCTGCCGATCACCATGATCATCCTGCGCCCCTTCCTGCGCGCGATCCCTGGCGAGCTGCGGGACGCCGCCATGGTGGACGGGGCCAGCCGGTTCCGGTTCTTCGTGCAGATCCTGATCCCGCTAGCCAAGCCCGCCCTGATCACGGTCGGGCTGCTGGCGTTCGTGACCAGCTGGAACCAGTACCTGCTGCCGCTACTGGTGCTGCAGACGTCGTCGCACTTCACCCTGCCGTTGGGCACCTACACGTTCCAGACGCAGTACTCGCAGAACGACGCCGGCATCATGGCGTTCACGGCACTCGCGATGGTGCCCGCGTTGGGCGCGTTCGTGTTCGCGCAGCGTTACCTCGTCGCCGGCGCCTCCGGCGCCGTCAAGGGGTAGCACACTAAGCCCGGGGGAACCACCACCCTCGAACCCTCCGCTCGGGGGGTCGTCCCAACCCCCCCGGGGACGGCTCCCCGAGCGCTCCACCCAGCCCGCCCAGCCCGCCAACCACATCCAGCCCCACCCGTGAAAGGAGTCGGCTATGGCCGCAGATCCGTATGTCCCTTCCAGGGAAGACCACTTTTCGTTCGGGATATGGACTGTGGGTTGGCAGGGGATAGACGTGTTCGGTGCGGCGGTCCGCCCGCCGATGCCAGCGGACCGAGCGGTCCGCAAGCTCGCGGAGCTCGGCGCTTACGGTGTGAACTTCCACGACAACGACGTGTTCGACTTCGATGCTTCGGCCGCCGAGCGCGAGGAGCGGATCTCGGCGTTCCGCAAGGCGCTGGAGGAGACCGGCCTTGTGGTCACGACGGCGACGACGAACCTGTTCGGCCACCCGATGTTCAAGGACGGCGCGTTCACCGCGAACGAGCGCGAGGTACGCAGGTTCGCGCTGGCGAAGGTCATGCGGAACCTGGACCTGGCCGCCGAGCTTGGCGCGCGGACCTACGTCTTCTGGGGCGGCCGGGAGGGTGCCGAGTCCGGCGCGGCCAAGGACATCCGGGTGGCGCTCGACAGGTATGCCGAGGGACTGAACCTGCTGTCGCAGTACGTCCTGGACCAGGGGTACCAGATCCGGTTCGCGATCGAGCCCAAGCCGAACGAGCCGCGCGGCGACATCCTGCTGCCGAGCATCGGGCACGCGCTCGCGTTCATCAACTCCCTCGAGCACCCCGAGATCGTCGGCGTGAACCCGGAGGTCGGCCACGAGGAGATGGCTGGCCTGAACTACGCGCACGGCATCGCCCAGGCGCTGTGGCACGGCAAGCTCTTCCACATCGACCTGAACGGGCAGCACGGGCCGCGGTACGACCAGGACCTGCGGTTCGGCGCCGGTAATGTGCGTGGCGCCTTCTGGGTGGTGGACACCCTGCTGACCGGCGGCTACGCCGGCCCGGTGCACTTCGACTACAAGCCGCCGCGCACCGAGGACGACGAGGGCGTGTGGGCGTCGGCCGCCGCGTGCATGCGGAACTACCTGATCCTGCGGGAGAAGGCCCGCGCGTTCCGCGCCGACCCCGAGGTTCAGCAGGCGCTGCGCGCCGCCCGCATCCCCGAACTAGCCGAGCCGACCCTCGCCCCCGGCGAGACGTGGCGTGACGTGCGGGAAGTGGCCGTGGACGCCGCCGCGCTAGGCCGCCGCGGCATGGGCTACGAGTACCTGGACCAGCTCGCCATGGAACACCTCTACGGCGTCCGCTAACCGCCCAGGCGCAGCGTGGCGTAGACGACCTTGCCGCCATGGGGCAACGCGGAGTAGCCCCATTCCTCACTGAGCGCGTCCACGAGCATCAGTCCGCGGCCGTTTTCCGCGTCGCGGTTGGCCGGGGCGAGGACGGGCGGATTGGGAGACTGATCGCGGACCTCGATGATCAGCTTGTTCTTGGCCGGCCGCAGCGACAGCCCGATGATCCCCAGGGGGCTCGCGGATGCGCGGGCGGCGTTGGTCACGAGTTCGGACACGATCAGCTGCGCCGTCTCTGCGGCGTCGTCGGAGATGCCCGCGCAGTTCGCGAGGAACAGTCGCGTGTACTGACGTGCCCAGAACGGGGCGCTCGGCAGCGCGCACAGGCGGAGATGGCCGCTGGCCGCGGGGCGGGCGGTCCCGGAAGCTCTCGAGCGCGGCACTGCCCCGGGTTCCGGACGGCTGAGCGGTCGCGCGGCAGCCCTCATCGCGTTTACTCCCTCCCACTCCCCCTGGGTGATCCCGCCGGCCGCTTCGCGGAGCCGCCGGCGGGATCGTCTTAGGCCGGCTAGCCGTTCCTGGTTCGCAGGTGGTGCTGGACGCCGGCGGCCTGCTGCAAGTCCTGCTGCAGTTCGTAGTAGGCGAGCTTCGGGTTCTGGTTTACGTCGTAGATGGTGGCGTAGCCCTCGCCGGTGAAGACTCCAGGGACCCAGGAGTCCGCGTCGGTGAAGCCCCAGACGGTGAACGAGATGCAGTCGGGGACGGCGATCGCCGCCTTCATCATCTGCCCGAATTCGTAGGGCTGGGCGAACTGCGACAGGTTGTCGGTTGGCACCTGGTCGGTCGCGTTGTTGACGAAGGTGCGGACGTCGGCCTCGGTGACCGCTGTCTTCAGGCCGAGGCTCACGTATCGTTCCAGGTCCGCCTGGAATCGCGCTCCGCTGAATCCGTACTGGGTGTCCAGGTGTCCCTGGCAGCCGACGCCCATGATCGGCACATGGTCGGCCAGCATTTCCTGGAGCCAGGCGTAAACGGCGTCGCTCTTGGCGTTAGTCCCGTCCTCGCCGGTGATGTTGTAGTCGTTGTAGAAGAGCAGTGCGCCTGGGTCGTACTGATGTGCCCAGATGAATGCCTGAGGAATGACGCTATCCCCGAGGGCTGCGATCCAGAAGTTGTTCGGGTCAATACCGGAGGGGTCGGCGTCCAGGAAGAATTCGTTGGCGACGTCCCACTGCCAGATCTGGCCTCGGTACCGTGTGACCTCGACAGCGATGTGGTCGTGCAGCAACTGCCAAAGCTGCGAGGAGGAAATCGTGCCGTCAGCGACGCCCGTGGTGAGCCAGTCGGGGAGCTGATTGTGCCACAGCAGCGTGTGGCCGCGGATGCGCTGCCTGTTGGCGTGCGCGAACGCGACAAGCTGGTCGGCTTCCGACCAGTCGAACACGCCTTGCTCTGGCTCGACGATCTGCCACTTCATGCCATTCCCCGGGGTTACCACGGAGAACTGGCTGGCGGCGATGGCGGCCCAGGTGGGCGTCTCGATGTCTTGCGGGATAAGTGCGCTGCCAATGTGCAGGCCGATCCTTGCGCCGAGCGCGCGCAGGGAATCAGGATCGAAACGGGAATCGGTGCCGACCTTCGCGGCCAGCTTGGTGCCGGATGGAGCAGCCCAGGCGGCGGTACCCGAGCTCAGTACCGCGGCGGCGCCGCCGGCCGCGCCCATCGCGAGAAGACTACGGCGTCTCATTCACTTCCTCCTATCGCGGCCGAAAGGTTTCGCCCCTGTGCGAAAGTTTCGGAAACGAATCTGTCGGATAGTCGAAACCTAAAGGGCCACCATAAAGCATGTCAATAGTCATGTTTCCTCTAATCATCTCGTACGGCCAGAGCGGGTAAGAAGGTTTCGAGATGGCGGATTAGGCCGAAAGTTTCGAATAATGTTAGCCTCGATAGTGCAGCATGGTGTGGCTAGACAGACGCCATGGTTCGTTCGGGACAAATGAGGAGAGAGTGAGTGCGGGCGGCGAGGCTTTACGGGACCGGAGACCTCCGGGTCGCCGACGAAGCGGTACCAGCGGCCGGAGCCGGGGACGTCCTCGTGCGGGTCACGGCCGTCGGGATCTGCGGATCGGACCTGCACTGGTGGTCAGAGGGCGCGATCGGCGACGCGCGGCTGGCGCGCCCGCTGGTGCTTGGGCACGAGGGCGCGGGGGTGATCGTCGACGGGCCGCGGCGCGGCCAGCGGGTCGCGATCGATCCGGCGATTCCCTGCGAGACGTGCCGCGCTTGCCGGGACGGGTACCGGAACCTGTGCTACCGGATCCGGTTCGCCGGCCACGGCCAGACCGATGGCATGCTCCGCGAGCTCATGCCATGGCCGGCGCACCTGCTGCATGCGCTGCCCGACCAGGTCACCGACGCCGCCGGGGCGCTGCTTGAACCGCTCGGGGTAGCGCTGCACGCGCTCGACCTGGGCCACGTGCGGTTCGGCGCGAGGGTGGCCGTCGTCGGCTGCGGACCGATCGGGTTGCTGCTTGTCCGGCTGCTGCGCGTCGCCGGGGCCAGCAAGGTGCTCGCCGTCGAACCCCTGGCGCATCGCCGGGACGCGGCCACGGAGTTCGGTGCGGACGAGGTGTCGGAACCTGCCGCCGACCTGTCCGGCTACTGCGCCGACGTCGCCTTCGAGGTGGCCGGGGACGATCCGGCGGTGCGGACAGCGATGGAGTCCGTGCGACCGGGCGGCCGGGTGGTGCTGGCCGGGATCCCCGACGACGACAGCACGACGTTCCCGGCGTCCCTCGCCCGGCGCAAGGGGCTGACCATCGCCATGGTGCGCCGGATGAACGAGACATATCCGCGGGCGATCGATCTGGCCGTCCGGGGCGCCGTGCCACTGGAGCCGCTGATCTCGTGTCGCGCTGACCTGGCCGACGCGGCCGGCGCCTTCGGGGCCGCCGAGCGCCGGTCCGGCCTGAAGGTGATCGTCACGCCGTAACCGCTGTCCGGAATCTCCCGCTCAGCGGGGGTTGACGATGTCGGCGGCATGATCCGGCTTATGCTTTCTAAGTCGGTCGAAGCACGGCCGGGACACTAGGCGTAGGCCGAGTGCTGAGGGAGGCCGCGTGTCGACGACCACGGACCGTCAGGCCCAGCGACCGGTCGTGATGGCTGATGTCGCCCGGCGGGCAGGCGTCTCACAGCAGACCGTTTCCCGGGTCCTGAACGGGCACCCTAACGTCAGCCCCACGACGAAGGCCGACGTTCTCGCGGCCATCAGGGACCTGGGGTACCGGCCGAACGCGGCGGCGCGGACGCTTGTCACGGGCAAGACCAACGTGCTCGGCGTGATCAGCTTCGACACCACGCTGTACGGGCCGGCTTCCATGCTGTACGGCATCGAGCGCGCGGCCCATCCCGACTACTTCGTCGGGATCGCCAGCCTCCCTGCCTTCGACCGCCGGTCGCTGACCCAGGCCGTCGACAGGTTCCTCGGTCAGGCGGTCGCGGGAATCATCGTGATCGCGCCGCAGTCCGACGCGGTCGACACGCTGGCCGGGCTGGCGTCGCGCGTCCCGCTCGTCGCGGTGGGCTGCGGCGCCACCGCGTCCGTGCCTTCTGTCAAGATCGACAACGTGGCCGGCGCCGCGATGGCGACCAGGCACCTGCTTGACCTAGGGCACCGGACCGTATACCACGTCAGCGGGCCGGACAGCTGGCTTGACGCCAGGGACCGGCTCGACGGCTGGCGGCAGGCGCTGCGGGCGGCCGTCGTGCCGGAAGCGGAGACATACCGCGGCGACTGGTCCGCGCGCTCCGGCTACGAGATCGGCCTGCGGATGGCCACGCGGCCGGAGATAACGGCGGTGTTCTGCGCGAACGACTCAATGGCGCTCGGATTCCTGCGGGCGGCCGCGGAGCGCGGCCGTGACCTTCCGCGGGACCTTAGCGTCGTCGGGTTCGACGACGTACCGGAAGCCGCTTATTTCTGGCCGCCGCTGACCACGGTCAGGCAGGACTTCGGTGCGCTCGGCGCGCAGGCGCTACAGCTGCTGCTTGACCAGATCGCGGCCGGCGGCGAGGTGCAGGCGGTGCCGCCGATCCTGCCGGAACTCCTGCCCCGGTTCAGTTCCGCGCCACCACCCCGCCGCTGATTCCGCCCGCCCTAGTGGCTAGGCGTGAAGGGGGTGGAAATGCCGGATGTGAACGCTAACATTTGACCCATGAACGCCTGCGTGGTCGGCATCGACTTCGGCACCTTGTCCGGGCGTGCCCTGGTCGTCCGCGTCGCTGACGGCGCGGAACTAGGCAGCGCCGTGCATGAGTACTCCCGCGGTGTGATCGACGTGACGCTGCCGGCCAGCGGCCGGGCGCTGCCGCCGGACTGGGCCCTGCAAGACCCCGAGGACTACCTGGACGTGCTGCGGAACGCGGTGCCCGCGGCGGTCTCGGAGGCCGGCGTCGACCCGGCCCAGGTGATCGGCATCGGCACCGACTTCACCGCGTGCACGGTGCTGCCCGTGCTCGCCGACGGGACGCCGCTGTGCGAGTTCGCCGAGCTGGCGGACCGCCCGCACGCCTATCCGAAGCTCTGGAAACACCACGCGGGCCAGCCGCAGGCGGACCGGATCACCGAGTTGGCCCGCTCTCGCGGTGAGCCATGGCTAGCCAGGTACGGCGGCAAGATCTCGGCCGAGTGGCAGTTCGCGAAGGCGCTGCAGGTGCTCGAGGAAGACCCCGACGTCTACCGGCTGACACAGCGCTGGATCGAGGCGGCGGACTGGATCGTCTGGCAGCTGACCGGCGACGAGACCAGGAACGTCTGCACCGCCGGGTACAAGGGCATCTTCCAGGACGGGCGCTATCCGTCCCGGGAGTACCTCGCCGCGCTGAACCCCGGCTTCGCGGGTTTCGCCGACGACAAGCTCGCGCATCCGCTGCTCCCGCTCGGCAGCAGAGCGGGCTCGCTCACCGCGCGCGCGGCGAGCTGGATGGGTCTTCACGAAGGGATCGCCGTGGCGGCCGGCAACGTGGACGCGCACGTGACCGCGCCGGCCGCGAACGCCCTCGCGCCCGGGCAGATGACGATCATCATGGGCACCTCCAATTGCCACATCATGAACTGCGATGTGCTCGCCGAAGTACCGGGCATGTGCGGCGTGGTCGACGGCGGGATCGTCGCCGGGTCGTGGGGTTACGAGGCCGGGCAGACCGGCGTCGGCGACATCTTCGCCTGGTTCGCCGACCACGCGGTGCCGCCCGAATATCACGCGGAGGCCAGCAGGCGCGGCCTCACCCTGCACGAACTGCTGTCGGCCGAGGCGGCCGCCCAGTCGCCGGGCGAGCACGGCCTGATCGCCCTCGACTGGCTGAACGGGAACCGCAGCGTGCTCGTCGACCACCACCTGTCCGGCGCGGTCGTCGGCCTCACGCTGGCGACCCGAGCGCCAGACATATACCGGGCGCTGCTTGAGGCCACCGCGTTCGGCACCAGGGTCATCATCGACGCCTTCCAGGCGGGTGGCGTGCCGGTCACCGAGCTGGTCATCGCGGGCGGGCTGATGCGCAATGATCTGCTCATGCAGATCTACGCCGATGTGACAGGCAGGCCGCTGCGCCTGGCTACCTCCGCTCAGGCGCCGGCGCTCGGCTCGGCCATCCACGCGGCCGTAGCCGCCGGTGCCTACCCCGACGTGCCGACGGCCGCGTTGGCCATGGGACGGACGAGCGCGGTCGCCTATACCCCCGGTCCGCGTGCGGTCGAGGTCTACGACGAGATGTACGCGGAGTACGTCCTGTTGCACGACTACTTCGGCCGAGGCGCCAACGAGGTCATGCACCGGCTGCGCGCCCTGCGCGACCGG
>Ga0187808_10000292_pt1 | contig 14430 bp, 9 predicted proteins | sample NC_wetland_sal_i_5_FD_132427 | JGI IMG/M metagenome (GOLD analysis project Ga0187808, IMG submission 132427) | Wetland sediment microbial communities from Neuse River Estuary, North Carolina, USA - ASW_3 | ecosystem: Environmental > Aquatic > Freshwater > Wetlands > Sediment | place: USA: North...
AATTGACCGAAGTGACTGATCTGCCACCAGGCGATGGCGGTGGGCACGACAGGACAGAACCGGTTGACATCCAGATCGAGATGCAGCGTAGCTACATCGACTACGCGATGTCGGTCATCGTCGGCCGGGCGCTGCCCGACGTGCGCGATGGCCTCAAGCCGGTGCACACCCGCATCCTGTACGCGATGTACGACGGCGGGTACCGGCCGGAACGCGGGTTCTTTAAGTGCTCCCGTGTGGTCGGCGATGTCATGGGCACCTACCACCCGCACGGGGATAGCGCCATCTACGACGCGCTGGTGCGGATGGCCCAGCCGTGGTCGATGCGGATGCCGCTAGTCGACCCGCAGGGGAACTTCGGCTCGCCGGGCAACGACCCGCCCGCCGCGATGCGGTACACCGAGTGCCGCCTGGCCCCGCTGGCGATGGAGATGCTGCGGGACATCAACGAGGACACCGTCGACTTCCGGCCAAACTACGACGGCCGCTCCGCCGAGCCTGTCGTGCTTCCGGCCCGCTTCCCTAACCTGCTGGTAAACGGCTCCGAGGGCATCGCGGTCGGCATGGCCACCAAGATCCCGCCGCACAACCTGCGGGAAGTCGCGGCCGGCGTGCAGTGGTACCTGGACAACTACGAGCGGTTCGAGGTGCAGCAGCCCACCGCGGAAGGGCACGCTCCCTACGAGGAGCTGCTCGACGGGCTGATGGAGCGAGTCAAGGGGCCGGACTTCCCCGGCGGGCCCGACGGGAGCACCGGCGCCCTGATCGTGGGCCGCCGCGGCATCCGGGAGGCCTACCGCACCGGGCGCGGCTCGATCACGATGCGCGCGGTCGTCGATGTCGAGGAGATCCAGGGACGCACCTGCCTGGTGGTCAAGGAGCTTCCGTTCCAGGTCAACCCGGACAACCTGGCGTCCAAGATCGCCGAGCTCGTCAGGGACGGCCGACTCGCCGGCATCGCCGACGTACGGGACGAGACCAGCGGGCGGACCGGCCAGCGGCTGATAATCGTGCTCAAGCGCGACGCGATCGCGAAGGTCGTGCTGAACAACCTGTACAAGCACACCCAGCTACAGGACACGTTCGGTGTCAACATGCTGGCGCTTGTCGATGGGGTTCCGCGCACCCTGCGGCTGGACCAGATGATCCGCTACTGGGTCGCGCACCAGGTCGATGTCATCCAGCGCCGCACCCGGTTCCGGCTGCGCAAGGCTCAGGAGCGGCTGCACATCGTGGCCGCGCTGCTCGCGGCGATCGACGCCATCGACGAGGTCATCGCGCTGATCCGTGGCTCCGAGTCCGCCGCGGTCGCGCAGACCGGGCTGATGGCGCTGCTGAACCTCGACGAGATCCAGGCGCGCGCGATCCTCGACATGCAGCTGCGCAAGCTGGCCGCCTTGGAGCGGCAGGAACTCGTGGCGGAGCGCGACGACCTCGAGGCAAAGATCGCCGACTTCGAGTCGATCCTCGCCTCCCCGGCGCGGCAGCGTACGATCATCGGCTCCGAGCTCGCCGAGATCGTCACCAAGTACGGCGACGACCGGCGAACCGAGATCATCGCTTACGACGGCGAAGTGGCCGACGAGGACCTGATCGCCGAGTCCGACATCGTGGTCACGATCACCCACGGCGGCTACGCGAAGCGGACGAACACCGACCAGTACCGGGCGCAGCGGCGCGGCGGCAAGGGCGTGCGCGGGGCGCAGTTGCGCAGCGACGACATCGTCGACCACTTCTTCGTCACCTCGACGCATCACTGGATCCTGTTCTTCACGAACAAGGGCCGGGTCTACCGGGCCAAGGGGTACGAGCTGCCCGACACCGGCCGCGACGCACGCGGCCAGCACGTGGCGAACCTGCTGGCGTTCCAGCCGGACGAGCGGATCGCGGAGGTGCTCGCGCTGCGCGACTACCAGGTGGCTCCGTACCTGGTGCTCGCGACCCGCTCAGGCCTGGTGAAGAAGTCGCGGCTCGGCGAGTACGACTCGCCGCGAGCCGGCGGCCTCATCGCGATCAACCTGCGCGAAGACGACGAGGTGATCGGTGCCTCGCTGGTCTCGCCGGACGAGGATCTGCTGCTCGTCAGCAAGGGTGCGCAGGCCATCAGGTTCCCCGCCACCGACGACCAGCTACGCCCGATGGGCCGGGCCACCTCTGGCGTGATCGGCATGCGATTCAACGACGGCGACGAGCTCCTCGGCATGTATGTGGTCAGGGAAGGCGAGGACGTCCTCGTCGCGACCGACGGCGGATTCGCCAAACGCACCCCTGCCGATCAGTACCCCATCAGGAACAGGGGCGGGTACGGTGTCATCACGGCGCGGATCGTGGAGGGCCGGGGCAGCCTGGTCGGCGCGCTGATGGTCCACCCTGAGGACGAGGTGTTCGCCATCACTTCGGCGGGCGGTGTCATCCGCACCCGCGCCAGTGAGGTGAAGCAGTCCGGGCGTCAGACCATGGGCGTGCGGCTGATGAACCTGGCTCCTGGGACCAGTGTGGTCGCCCTCGCGCGCAACGCGGAAACCAACGAAGCCGGTGAAATTGAGGATGAAGGCAACGATCCAGGGGACGACAGCGTCTGATCTATAACTGCTGACAACTATTCTGCAGAGGCGGGGTCGGGTGCTCATACCCCACCGTTGACGGCTACTGGCCCGCGATCAGGTAATCTCTGCCGAAGGTACAAAAGGGGCACCATTGGGTACCGAGGAGGACGGCGTGGACGAGGCGGGACGAGCTACGGAACCGTCCGTGTTGTTGGCGCCGTCAGGTCAGGATGTGGACCCGGACGCGGAGACCGCTGAAACGATCGATGACAATGGAACCATGTCTTCATCACGGACGCGGTCGGGAACGTCACGGTCGGCATCGTCGGCATCGGGAGCGTCACGGTCAGCGGCCAAGGCTGCCGCCGGCCAGAACGGCGCTGATCCGGTGCCGGGCGACGCCGTGACCGACGACGCTCCTTCTTCGTCTTCTTCTGGTGCTGGTTCCTCGGGGGCCGCGTCCTCGGTTCTGGGGGCGGCCGCGTCGAGCCACGCGCCCGTTCCGTTCCCGGCGGACGACATCGGGAGGCCGAGGAGCTCGAACACGCCGGGCACGGGTTTCCGGGCGGCGACTGGCGCCAGACCGGCTGCCGGTGGTTCGGCTGGGGACAAGCCCGCTCAGAAGGCGGACGAAGACGGGCGTGGCGACACCGCGGGATCAGGCAATGGCGTGCTCGACAGCGGGCGCCAGGCGGTCAGGCAGGCGATGGCGGCGACGAACAACTGGTTCGCCGCCCGCGCGTTGAAGACCGGCCAGTCAGACTCGGCCGCATCGCCGGGCTCGTCCGGTTCTCCGGGCACGTCAGGTTCCGCGAGTTCTCCTGGCTCCGCGACTCCTTCTGGTTCCGCTGGCATGGCCGGGGATCGCAGGCCGTCCTTCACACCGTCATCGACGCGATCGTCGAGTCAGCCGCCGGCCTCGCCCACGTCGCACGTTTCACCGGCGCCAACCGCTTCCGGGGGCTTCGCGGGGTCTTCACCGTCGCCGCAGTCCGCGCCGTCGTACTACGCGACGCCTTCGGCGTTCTCGCCCGGCGCTGGTTACTCGCCCACCGGTGGCTCCGCGTCAGTTGGCGGCCCTTCCGGGCCTTCCGGCCCTTCGGTGCCCCCTGGCACCGCGTCGGGTCCGCGCCTGTCAGAGCTGTCTCACGGCGCTGGTTCCGGCATGCGGCCTGCTACGCCGGGTGTGTCCGCTGGCGCCGCCGGCGCGTCGTCTGCCCAAAGTGGGCCCGCTGGCGTCTCCGGGTTTTCGTCTGGTGCCGCCGCCGCGGTCAGCGGAGCAGCCGCCGGGCTGGCGGGCTATGCGACCTCGGTGACGAGCGCTTTCCAGAACCGCGGCAAGGCTCCCAAGCGGGCGCGGTCGCCGCGCCGTTCGGCCAGGCGGCAGGCGCAGCTGACACTGGGGCGGGTAGAGCCGTGGTCCGTCATGAAGGTCAGCTTCGTCGTCTCGGTCGTGGCGTTCATCATCTTGTTCGTCGCGGTCGCCGTGCTGTACTCGGTGCTGTCCGCCCTCGGCGTGTTCACCTCGCTGCAGCACACGGTGACGACGATCACCTCGAGCCAGGGTTCCGCGGGCACGAATATCATGCCCTGGTTCTCCGAGTCCAAGATCCTTGGCTACACCGGCATGATCGGCGCGCTGAACATCGTCTTGATCACCGCGATGAGCACAATCGGCGCCGTGATCTACAACCTCATCGCGAAGGCCTTCGGCGGCATCGAGGTCACTCTCCGCGAGACGGACTAGCCAGGCGGAGCACGGCCTCCCGTCGTCAGGGCGCTGTGCGAGCACTGGCGGCGATGCGGTAGAGTAGCGCAGTCGCCGCCGCGGGAGCTGTGCTAAGCGCGGCAATCCCCTGGGGGTATAGCTCAGTCGGTTAGAGCGCGTCCCTGATAAGGACGAGGCCCGTGGTTCAAGTCCACGTACCCCCACGCGCGACGATGACGACCCCTGTGCTTACGCACCAGGGGTCGTCGCGCTATATCCCCCGGGGGGACGCCCCCCGGAGCCCCCGGCTGCGGGCTTCGCCCGCTCCGTGTAGGCGGAGCCGTCGCAGGATCGGCCCGCCGTCTCGCATCGTAAGACACAGCCGGGCGCATGCCGCCCCAGCCCACAGTATGCCAAACGCGCGATCGACCCACTCTATGCAGGCCAAATGCGCAATCGACATACAGGCCCTCCACCATCCCGCTCGCCGAATTCCCTCATGCGGAACACAACTTGCATTCCGCAACACGCCCAGGCGCTCACGGAAACCGCAAATAAACCTCGTGGGGCGGACGACCTTTGAGCAGGAGCGACTTTGGCTGGCGGTAGGCTATCCAGCGGGGCGCGAGGCTCATGGCGCCCGGCATGGTCCGCGTTCAAGGTTGGAAGGTCCGGCGCCGTGAAGAAGCTATTCATCCTTGCCCTGCTGGTGCTCGGCGGTTTGGCCGTCTGGCGGAAGGTCCAGGCCCAGCGGGCCGACCTCGACCTGTGGAGCGAGGCGACTACCGCCGACGACAACTGACGCCCGCGACGGGTCGCGTCGGCCCGCAGCTGCGACCGGAATACCGCGCCGAGTCGTCCACTTACACTCGTTAACATGCCTGAACTGCCGGAAGTGGAATCGCTCGCCGCGTTCCTGCGCGGCCGCGCCAGCGGCCACGTCATAGCGCGCGCCGAGGCGGCGTCGTTCGCCGTGCTGAAGACGTTCGATCCCCCGCTTTCCGCGCTCACCGGGCTCACCATCGGGGATGTCGCGAGACACGGGAAGTTCCTCGACCTGTCCTGCGGCGACCTGCACTTGGTGATCCACCTGGCACGCGCGGGGTGGCTGCGGTGGCGGGACGAGCTTCCTGACAAGCCCGTGCGACCGGGTAAGAGCCCACTCGCGTTCCGGCTGGCCCTAGACGACGGTTCCGGCTTCGACCTGACCGAAGCGGGAACGCAAAAGCGCTTGGCTGTCTACCTCGTGCGCGACGCGGCGCAGGTGCCTGGTGTCGCGACGCTCGGTCCTGAGCCAATGGCGGACAGCTTCACGGTGGAGGCGCTCGCCGACATCCTCAAGGACCGCCGCATGCAGATCAAGGGCGTGCTGCGCGACCAGCACATCATCGCCGGGATCGGCAATGCCTATTCCGACGAGGTGCTGAACGTCGCGAAGATGTCCCCGTTCAAGCTGGCGTCAAGTTTCACTCCGGAGGAGGTCGCCGCGCTGCACAAGGCGATCGTCACCACGCTGCGAGACGCGGTGGACCGGTCGGCCGGGCTGGCGGCGGCAGACCTCAAGGGCGAGAAGAAGACCGGACTGCGCGTGCACGGCAAGGCGGGGCTCGCATGCCCGGAGTGCGGGGACACCATTCGCGAGGTTTCGTTCGCCGACTCCGCGCTGCAGTACTGCCCCACCTGTCAAACAGGCGGCAAGCCACTCGCGGACCGCCGCCTCTCCCGGCTGCTCAAGTAGGGCATCGTCACCAGCAGGCCGGTGGTTGGCCTCGCCACCGCCGTTCCGACACGGAAGTTCTTATTTTCCTCGCGTGTCGCAGCCAGTCGACTTTAACGTGGCCACGGGTCACGCTAAGCTACGGAACGTGTTCAATCAAGTGGTTAGAGTAACCAAGACTCACACTTCGGTCCCCACCTGCGCGGATAGTCGGTTCCACAGGTCGCGTAGGAAGCGCCCAATGCGGTGACGGATACCAGCACCTCTGGTGGAGGAGCGATGGTCAGCCATGCCCTCGCCCCAGATCACGCCCACAGTAAAACCTCCTCCTTGAGAGATAAGCAACGGCGGTCGGCCCCCAGGCAGGATCGCCTAGGGGCCGGCCTGCGGGCATGTCCGGTAACCCCCCAGAACCTAGGACGCCCGCGGCGCTACCGTGCGGGGTAGCCCGGGGGGAAATAACCGGGCAACTGTACGTAGCGCGGTGATCACTGTAGCGCTATCAGTAGTGGATGTCTACATGGAGCTACGTTCCGATTACGCAGCGAGTAAGGGCTGGTTAGGGGCGGCATGGATCACCCTCAACCGACCGAGATCTACCAGTATGTACAGCTCGCTAGCTGGCTTCGCGGTGAGATCATCGCCGGCCGCATACCGCTTGGTGGCAAGCTCCCAGGCGAGGAGACGCTCAAGCGCAGCTTCGGCGTCGACCGTTCCGTAGTGCGCCGCGCGGTGCAACTGCTGCGCGAGGAAGGAGTCGTCGTGACCCGACATGGAGTGGGTTCGTTCGTCGCGACAGTCCCGCAGCTGATGGTCGCCACCGTCGGTCCGGGTGACCGCGTGACCGCGCGCATGCCGGGCGAAGGCGAGCGTGTCCGGCTCGGTCAGCTCAGCCCCGGCATCCCCGTCCTGGTCATCACCCGCGCCGACGGCGGAGAGCCCGAGGTGTACAGCGCCGCCCTGACCGTCGTGCACGTCCAGGATTGACAGTTCCCGTCCCGGCCGCGGTCTGCAGTACCCTTAACGACGCGGGGCTATAGCTCAGCTGGAAGAGCGTCTGGTTTGCATCCAGAAGGCCAGGGGTTCGAGTCCCCTTAGCTCCACCGCCGCCTTTTGAATACGTGTGCCGCGAATACGGCAGTTCGATACAGCGACGGGCCGCCTAGCGCTCGTAGCTGCTTCCGCTCAGCAGCCGCAGCAGCTCGGTGCCGGTCGGTGAGCCAAGTCCTGTGCACGCGTCCCAGCCTGGCCCCGCCTGGTACGCGCCGTTGTTTCCGCTCGTGATGGAGCGGAAACAAGGTGCCGTCTCCCGGGGAGAGGCGCCCTGGTAGAGGATCGGCTGCAAGTGGCCTAGGCTTCGCCCGGTCGCCTGCGCGAACAGGCATACTAGCGCCGCCCAGAGCGCGGCCGCCATGCCGGTTCCCCCGACGACCGCGGTCTGATTGTCCATGAGGACCAGGTAGCCGGTCGCGGGGTCAGCGTTCGCGGCCACATCGGGGACGCCACGACCCGGCTGGCCGCCCTCCGCGTGCACCGTCAGGACGGCGTCGGCCTGCCAGGGCGGCAATGCGAAGACGTCGCTGATACCGCCGCCGGTGCTCCGCCACACGACTTCTGAGACGATCAGCGCGGACGAGACGTCGATCGACAGGCTGGTTCCGCCGCAGGCCAGGGCGTACGGGCTGGACGCGGGGAAGTAGACGTGGCTCTGGAAGTCCCGCTGGCCGCTTTCGCTGCCGCCGTCCCCGGCGGCGGCGCACACCGTGATCCCGAGCGCCGCCGCGTCGGCGAGCACCTGATCGACCGCTACGCGGGCTTGCGGTGTCCACGCGTCCTCCGAGTCACCCCAGCCGATGCTGATCGCGGTGGGGGCGGGACTGGCGTGAATGGCCTGCGACAAGGTGTCGACGAACCCGCGGTCCGTGTTCGGCGAGAAGTACACCAGGTGTTCCGCCGCGGGCGCCAGAGCTCCGGACACCGCGTGACTTACCGGCATGAGCGTGGCGCCGTCAGCGCTCCCGACGACCCTGACCTGCGGTGTGGAGATCCCGAGGCTGGAGAAGTACTGATCGGACGGTAGCACCGCGTACCTGGTACCAAGCTCGATGACTGCGAGACGCTGTCCGGCGCCGTCTGTCCCCGGCGGAAACTCATAGCAGCTGGCTATCTGCAGCGGCGTGAGGGGTTCGCCGCCGCGGGAATCATCAGCCTGCGAATAAGAGGGCCCGCTGCCTAGGCGCAAGCAGGGCCGAGCCTGCGGCCTGTTGTCGAGCCCGAGCACCGCCGTCACCACGCCGTCCAGCTCCGCGGGGATCATCAGCGCACCCTCACGGTAGCGATGGACCACCGATCCGCTGCCTTCGGGATTATCGGTGGAGACCTGGCGCAAGCTCGTGCCGAACGCGGTGGCGAGCTCCAGCAGCGCACCGGAAACGAGCATCCGCCGCGAGCCAAGGTGGACCTCGGTGACCGTCAGCCCGAAGCCGCGCAGCAAACGCTGCACGAGGTCGACATCGTCCGGGCTGGCGCCGTACCGCTGCACCAGCTCCTCGGCAGACAGGCCACCCGACACGGGCGACGGAAGCTCAGTACGGCGACGCAGCACCAGGGTGATGGTCACCTCGGCCCTCAGGTCCAGCTCCCCGGCTGGCTGCGCGCTCGCCAGCGGTTGCCGCTCACTGCCCGACAGCGGCATCAGGTTGACGTGCGGCGTATACGGCGACACCTGGTACACGAGGCCGCGCGGGGTCAGCAGGCTGGCCGGCCCGGAACCGGCGGGGACGCTCACCGCGCCGCCCCTGGGAACGGCGATCATCGTCCCGCCCGCGGCGGATTCTGACGGCAGCAGCTCGACGATCGCGGGATCGGTGTCTAGCAGCGGGATCATCGCCGCGCCGGGCGGTGCGCCGATGTCGCCGATCTCCAGCTGCCCGCCGCTCAGCCGGACCGCCACCCAGACGTCGGGGACGTCCGCGGCGAAGTCGGCGAGATCGGCGACGCCGAAGCCTGCGGGGACCACGCCGAGCGGCAGCCCGCTGGTGTCGGTGTGCACGCTGGCGGCCTGCCGCAGCTGCCAGGCCAGCTTCGTACCGCGCACCGACTCCGGCAGCCGCGGCCAGGCGCCGACGAGCCAGTCCGCGATGCCGGTGCGGCCCTCGTCCCGAAGCGCGTGCAGCGCGCCCCGCAGCTCATCGTCGATCACCGCCCGGCACTCGTCACCGCCCCGCGCGGCCAGCCAGGCAACCTTCTCCTCGAGCACAAGCGCGGGAGACGCCCACGCGTGTACCTGCGAGGTGATGTTCCACACTGACCGGATGGGGTCATCCGTTCCGCCGCGCTCGAGGCGGTCCGCCAGCCGAGCCCGCAGCACGGGCAGCACTTCCGGCCTGAGCACGATCGCGTCCGGGCCCCGGGAGGCCACTAGGCCGTCGTCGAACCACAGGTCCGACTCCGCCGACACGTCCAAGTGCGGAAGGACGGCCAGCCGGATCGCCCGGATCAGCTCGGGCTCGATGCGCACAGCGATGCTCAGCGGAACGGCGAGCTGCGCAGCGCGACTCTCCTGCCTAAGGCGGCCCGACGCGGACACATCAGCGACCATCGCGGGTTCACCGCTTCCCCAGCGCCGCAACGGCCCGGCCGGCCGTCGTGCTTCGGTCCCAGAAGACGAGCGGCATCAGCGTGCTCAGCCACCGAGGCCAGCGGTCCGGCGGAACAGGCAGCAGCGCGGCGGCGTCGCATCCCCCGCGCCGGAGCGCGCTGGCGAACGACCGCCACTCGTCCGGAGCGCCCTGGTAGGAGTACGTGGCCGGGCCGGCCTGCCCGAAATCGGAAAGCACCAGTACGCGGGTGCCCGGGTCGGGCGGCTCGTACGGGCGCCACGTCCGGCGCGGTCCCGGACCTGCGCCACGCGCTGGGATGTCGGCGAAGTACCTGACGCTGGTCAACTGCTCCCCGACGACGGTACGCAGCTGCCTGATCACCTGGAGCTGGTCGCCTTCGAACGGCCGCATCGGCAGCCCGACGTCCACCAGGACCTCGACACCGAAGCGCAACGTCGGCCACGCCTCCCGCGGCAGCCGCTCTGGCACCCGCCTACACGCCAGCACCTCCACGATGGCCGGCACGTCCAACGGGCCCTCCGCGGTCTGGACGGCGATCAGCGTCTGCAAGATCGTGGCCCCGCCGCGCGGCGCGAGCAGCGGCTCACGTTCCGGCAGCCGACCCAGGTCACCGGCGCTGACCCGGGGCAGCGACCGCACTCCCCAGCCCGTCGCCCTGGGCGGCGGGCGCCGACCGACCGGCGACAGCCGCGGGAGATCGCCTTCGCCTGGGGGCCGCGTCGCTGGGTCCGCGCCGCTCGCGTCGGCCGGTTCCGCTCCGTCGTCATCGGTGAGCCAGTCGTCGGGCAGCCCGGAGTCTGGGACCGCTGTATCCGGTGCCAGCTCGGCCCGCGCGTCCTCGCGGGCAGGCGCGGCCAACCCGAGCAGCCTGGCGATGACGCGCACGTCGTCGTCGGTCTCCGGCCCGATTTCCGCGAGCGCGCGGGCCAGGTCACCGAGCCAGATCTCACCGGTCACGATCGCTATCCCGGCTGCTGCTGCTTGATCAGGACCAAATCGCGCAGGCGTGCCCAGTCGGGACTGCCTACCGTGATGCCCAGGCTCCGGCACGCGCGCAGCGCGTCGAGGAACTCCGCGGTGCTCGGCGGGCGCAGCCCCTGCTGTTTCGCCGACGCACGCACCGTCATCATCTCGGTCACGAGCACGTCCACCAGCGCCTTGTCCGCGACGGCGATCGCACCCTCGTATTCACGCAGGTGGGCCAGGCCGATCTCAGTGAGCTGCTTCTGCTTAGGGTGCTCCAGCCACAGCACCACGCAGCGCCGCAGGAACGCCTGCGGCAGGGCCCGCTCCTCGTTGGTGGTGATCACGATAATCCGCTGGCCGGACGCGTGCGCGGCGCCGATCCGCGTGCGAGTCTCCGTGACGACGAACTCGTTCGACCCGAGCGGTACGAGCAGGCCGTTCGGCAGGTCGGGGTCGGCCTTGTCGATCTCGTCGATGAGGACGACGGCGTGCTCGGCGGACCGGTGCTCGTTAACGCTCGCGTTCGGCTCGATGGCGGCCCCGGCGCCGGCCTCGGCCCCGGCCTCGGTATCGGCCCCGGCGCCGGCCCCGGCCGGTTCAACATCCTCAGCCGCCCCTCGGCGCAGCGCCGAGTCGCGGGCAAACGCCCACCACAGCACGCCCGGCTCGACGTAGTCGTAGTCGTGAAGCTCGCTGCCGTGAGCGCGCACCTCCGCGTCGGCGAGCCTGCGAACACTGTCGAATGTCCACAGCAGGTCCCTGGCCTGCGTGCGGGATGTCACGACGTGCTCGTAGTAGCGCCAGCCGCGCTGCCGGGCGATGTACGCGGCCAGCGAGGACTTGCCCGAGCCCGGGTCACCGCGCAGCAGCAGCGGCCGACCGGTGGCCTCCGCCACCCGAACCGCGAAGTCGATCTCGCGGGACATCACGTAGACGCGGCCGTCGCGGGGGTCCGGCGCCTGCCGCGCCGTCTCGCCGGGCTGCACCGCGACGCCGGCCACTTGCTGTGTCATGCCGCCCCCTGTGCTGGGTAGCCGCTCATCTTGTCGCGCAGTTTCTCGAGAGCGCCGATGATCTGGAGCGCTCGCAGTTCGACTCCCGGGCCGAGCGCCGGTTCCAGTCGCCTCGGTCGGGTCAGCTGCCAGGCGCTCAGATCCGCGTCGGTCGGCAGGTCCGGCCCGGTCAGCAGCACCATGACCAGCCATGGGAAGCGGTTGTGGACCGCGCGTACGCCCTCGGCGACGAGGCCACGCGGGGTGTTCCTGGGATCGATGATGAGGAACAGCGCCTCGCTGTCGTCGGGAACCGCCTCGTCAACCGTGTAACCGGAATCCGGCTTCACGTTGAGCAGGCCCGCCACGGCTTTCGCGCAGTCGCGCTCGAATTCCTCAAGGAACGCCTCACCCGTGACTGCCGCCACGGTCGCGCACTGGAATCCTGACGGGGCGCAGCAGCTGGCGCGCTCGACGTACTGCATCGCGCTCGCCTGGGAGCGCGCGTTCAGCACCACGGTCCCCGGCCTGCCCACGCCGTAGTCGAGCAGCGCCCTGGCCGCCTCGCTGTCCACCCACGTCGCGCTCACGTTGGCGATGAGTTGCCGCATCGGCCAGGGTGGCGTGAAGCCGGCGATCTTCCCGGTCGCGAGCAGCAGGTTCTTGCCGTGCCACTGCGCGAGCAACTGCTGGGCGAGGAACCGGCAGCCGGCCTGCGGATCCCGCACCCGGTCCAGATAGGCCTCCTCGACGAGAAGCTCCCGTGCCGCGTCGACCAGGCTTTCCCTGTTCCCGACCTGGCTTAGGCAGTAGGCCACGACGGTTATCCAGTTCGCCATGGGTGACTTGTCCTCAGGGAAGTCGGCCGCGTCGGGGAAACGGGCGACGACCCTGGCCGCGAGTTCCGTGGCGTCCAGGGCAGGCTCTCCTGGCCGCAACCTGGCGACCTGCAGCTCGACGAGGTCCTCAAAGCCGGCTTCCTTGAGATCGGCGGCGCTGAGATCGTCCAGGATCGCGGGCACGATGAACAGCGGATAGCCGAGCGCACGGCGCCACAGCAAGACGTTCACCTCACGCCGCACCCACGGCGACGCCAGCGCGTTCCTGCTCAGCAGGACCACGGCGCCCTGGCATTCGGCGAGCCAGTGGTAGAGCACGGCGCGCCACTCATCGCCAGGCCGCAGTTCGTCGATGTCGACGAAGACCTGATGACCCGCGAGACCCGTGCGCACGGCGGAAAGCACCTCGCCGCCGAACGACTCCTGATCGCGCGAGCTATGGCTGACGAAGACCTTCACCGTGCCGCCCCAACCCCCGGTGCAAAGCGTGACTGAAGTGTAGGACAACGGCGCGCCCAGCGTCAGTGGCAGACCGGAACTGACGCCGTCAGGAGGATCCCGCCGTTTCCGGGCCGTCGTCGCGGGCCTCGATGGCCTTGACGGTCTGGTCGAACCTCTTTTCGAGGCCGCGCTTCCCGCCGGTGCCCAGCGCGATCGCGAGCACCCGCCCCTTGAGGTTCTTGCCCTCTCGCACGATGACTACGTCCACGTCGGTTGTCCCATCGGATCGGCGCGTGAGGCTGTAGGTGTAGCCCGAGTGGCCTCCCCATACGTTGGAGTCGGTGGTCGTGAGGACGACACGGTTGGGATCAGACCAGTCGTAATGCAGGCGTTCCCAGACACCCCGGGAGCCTTCTTTAACGTCGGCCTCATCGGAACCCCGTTCGTAAACCGTGAGATAGTTATCCGCGCTGTTGCCCCAGATCTTCGAGCGGCCTGGCCCGAAGTCGGTGAGCGCCGCGACGAATCGCTCGGGCGTCGAGGTCGTCGTCTCCTTGAAATGGATGGTCGACATGCATGCCCCCTCTTCCCAGACAAAGTGCCCGGCGTCGACGATCACGACACGGCTGGCAGGCAACCGCTCGTGGACAAACTCGGCGGGCGAACCGTCTGGTGACCGCGGTCAGTGGAGGATGACGGTGCGGTTGGCGTTCAGTAGTATCCGGTGCTCGGCGTGCCAGGTGACCGCGCGAGCGAGGACCTGGGCCTCGACGTCACGGCCGGCTTCGGCGAGCGTCTGCGGTGAGTAGGTGTGGTCGACGCGCATCAGGCCCTGCTCGATGATCGGCCCCTCGTCGAGGTCCGGCGTCACATAGTGCGCCGTCGCGCCGACCAACTTCACGCCCTTGGCGTACGCCTGGTGGTAGGGCCTCGCGCCCTTGAAGCTAGGCAGGAACGAGTGGTGGATGTTGATCATCCGGCCCTCTACGCGCTTGCAGACCTCCGGAGACAGGATCTGCATGTAGCGCGCGAGGACGATCAACTCGGTCTTGGTCTCGTCGATAAGCGACATCAGGGCGGATTCGGCCGCCGGCTTCGTCTCCGGTGTCACCGGGAAGTGATGGAACGGGAGCTGGTAGGACCTAGTGAGATCACCGAAGTCCTCGTGGTTGGAGACGACACCGACGAGGTCGACGGGGAGCGACCCGCTCTTCCAGCGGTACAGCAGATCGTTGAGGCAGTGCCCGAGCCTGGAGACCATCAGCAGCGTCCGGATCCGCTCGGACTTGTCATGCAGCCGCCAGGACATGTGGAACGACTCGGCCACCCAGGAGAAATCGCGTTCGAGCTCGGCTGTGCCGCGCCCAGGCGGCGGGACAGCGAAGTGGACCCGCATGAAGAACCGGGCGTCGTCCGGGGTCCCGTATTGCTGGCTAGCGATGATGTTCGCCGAATGCTGCACCAGGAAGCTGGACACCGCGTACACGATGCCGGGCTTGTCCGGACAGGACAGCGTCAGGATGAACTCGAGACCTGTGCGTTCCTCGTCGGCCATGACTCCCACCATTCGCGACGGCCAACCCGGCGTCAAGGGCTCC
>Ga0187808_10000293_pt1 | contig 14418 bp, 13 predicted proteins | sample NC_wetland_sal_i_5_FD_132427 | JGI IMG/M metagenome (GOLD analysis project Ga0187808, IMG submission 132427) | Wetland sediment microbial communities from Neuse River Estuary, North Carolina, USA - ASW_3 | ecosystem: Environmental > Aquatic > Freshwater > Wetlands > Sediment | place: USA: North...
CGGAGATCGTCGCCACCCTCAGGCGGCAGGCGGCCAAGCTCGACCACCTGTTCAGCGGCATGCTCAGCCGTCCCGTCGTCGACCTGGCCCGCCGTCTGGCCGGGACATTGCCAGAACCGCTGGACAAGGCACTGCTGCTGACCACCGGCGCCGAGTCGAACGAAGCGGCCATCCGGATGGCAAAGCTCGTCACCGGCAAACACGAGATCGTCTCGTTCGCCCGGTCCTGGCACGGCATGACACAAGCGGCCGCGGGCGCCACCTACAGCGCGGGCAGGAAGGGTTACGGCCCGGCCGCGCCCGGCAACTTCGCCATCCCCGCGCCCTATCGATACCGGCCTGACTTCACCACCGCTGATGGGGAGCTCGACTGGCAGCGGCAGCTGGACTTCGGTTTCGACTTGATCGACGCGCAGTCGGTCGGCAGCCTGGCCGCCTGCATCGTCGAGCCGATCCTCAGCTCAGGGGGCGTCATCGAGCCGCCTCCCGGCTACTTCCTGGCGTTGCAGGACAAGTGCCGGGAACGCGGAATGCTGCTGATCCTTGACGAGGCCCAGACCGGGCTCTGCCGTACCGGCACCTGGTACGCCTTCGAGCGGGACGGCGTCGTCCCCGACATCCTGACCCTGTCCAAGACACTCGGCGCTGGCCTTCCGCTGGCCGCCGTGCTGGCCAGCGCCGAGCTCGAAAAGGCGGCGCACGACCGCGGATTTCTGTTCTTCACTACACATGTGGCGGACCCGCTCCCGGCCGCCGTCGGCTCCACCGTTCTGGACGTGCTACAGCGCGATCGGCTCGACGAGCGCGCCCAGCACCTGGGCGGCATCCTCCGGGAAGGCCTCGAACAGATCGCCCGTCGGCATCAGATCGTCGGCGACATCCGCGGCCGTGGCCTGCTGGTCGGCCTCGAATTGGTCGTTGACCGCCAGGCCAAGCGCAGTTCCGACGAGCTGGGCGCCCTCGTCACCAAACGCTGCCTCGAATTGGGCCTGCACATGAACATCGTGCAACTGCCCGGCATGGGCGGCGTCTTCCGGATCGCCCCGCCATTGACCGCCACAGAGGACGAACTCTCGCTCGGCTTGGCGATCCTCGACCAAGCCCTTAGCGACGCTGTCGGACGGCTCTGACGCCCGTTCGTGACTCGCATCAGGTACCGGCTGGAGGCACGGATCGCAGCTACCGCGGGTGAGCGTTCCGGACGTCAGCGCGTGAGCCTTCAGGGGAGACCAGCAGCCGTAGCGGCCGTACGTCTGGATGCAGGGCCCGGCTGCGTTGCCTTAGATTAGCCGCGTGGATGCTTCGTTCCTGGCCTTCCTCGGCGTGTCCGCTCTGGTCATCGTCGTTCCTGGACCTGACACGGCGGTAACGATCAACGGCACTCTGAGCGGCGGTCGCCGCGGGGGCGTGTTCACGGCGCTCGGCGTGTCTTGCGGTCAGGCGGTGTGGACCCTTGCGGCAAGTGCGGGCGTCTCGGCCTTGCTGGTGGCCTCCGAGCCGGCCTTCCGGACGGTGAAATACCTCGGCGCCGCGTACCTGCTATGCCTCGGGCTGCGCGCGATCTGGTCTGCGGTCCGGCCGGGGTCGGCCCCGTCGGCGTCCCCCAGCGGGCTAGCCCGGCGAGGTACCTTGGCCTGTTACCGTCGCGGCCTGCTCAGCGACCTCGGCAACCCGAAAATGGCCGTGTTCTTCACCAGCCTGCTGCCGCAATTCGGAGTCGGCTTCGCCGTCTTGGCGCTCCTCGGGCTGGTGTTCTGCGTGATGACGTTCCTCTGGCTGGCCTGCTACGCAGTGGCCCTGGCCAAGATGGGTGACCTACTACGCCGCTCATCGGTACACCGCGCACTCGACGTGGTGACCGGTACCGTCCTTGTCGCGCTCGGAGTCAGGCTGGCGACCGAGCAACCCTGAAGCACGGCGAGAACCCCGCCCCAATCGATCACACCCCCATATACCGCCTGCGTGGACCTTTCTAGGAGCTGGGAAGGCGCCAGAAGTCTCCGGTGAGCCCGAGCCGATCGAGGATCGCCTGATTGCTGTCCGCGGTGTGCGGTCGCCAGCGGGGGGAGAGCCGATCTTCCCACCAGGCGTGCGCCAGTTCGCTGAGCTTCTCCACGGGGATCGTGGCGCCGGGTTCGCGCCCGGCGAGCCAGCGCTGGATATGCTCTCCCGACCGGAAGAGATTCATCGTGCTTCAAGTGAAGACGATGTCGTCCCACCAGCGGGCCGCAGGGACCAAACAGTGAAATAGCAGGCTTGCGTCATCAGGATGCTGATTTCGCACCGCGATCTCGATCGATTGCCCGCAGTCCGGGCAATACGTCTCGATCCGCCCTTCCTGATGGAGGGCGGCGCAGATGCCGAACGCATCCCAGGCGCAATTCCCGTACCACCACCGTCCGCCTGCTTGCACACGATAAGCAGTCGCGACTCCGGAGAACGGGTTGGCCATCGTGATGTCGCCAGTCGCTAGGTCGAGGACGAGCGCGTGCTCGGCGTGCAGCCGCTGCCAGCCGGCCAGGGCCTCGGCTCGGTCGCGGTCGGCGGCAACCGCCATCTCCGCCGCCGTGGGTGCGCGGCCGAGCTCGACGAAGCGCGCATAGGTCAGGTTGCGCAGCTCGAGGTCGTCTTCATTCACCAGAGTTGCCGCTCCATCGGGACGGCGGTGGGCGCCGACCTGGCGCGCCGCTCATCTTGGATGTGACGCAATCACGACACCCGCGCTCGGTGCAGGGACCGATCCGGGGATCAGGGCAGCAGCAAACACCGCGCGACGGACCGATGATATTCCGCTGACGATCAGGGCCGGGGCAGAAAACGGCTCGATGGCGCCCCGCACCCGACACGTGGTGCCTAGATCGCTACCCGCCAATCCGGCGACGTCGGCAGACGGCTGTTCACAGACGCGTTGCCGGGCTAGCGCTGCAACCGGCCTGCAATGCCGGTATGCGACGCTCCGAAGCATCTGGCCGGAAGGAGCTATTGCTATGACGCACCTCACCCGCGGTCCCCTTCTCATGCGGGCGGCGCTGACCCCCGCGACACTGGTCCTGTTCGCGCTGGTCAGCGGATTCCTGGCCCAGGCTCCGTGGGCTACGGGCCTATGGCCGTGGCCGGCTAAACCGCTCTCTTACATCTTCATCGCGTCAATCCTGGCGGCGATTGCGGTCCCAGTGCTCTGGATAGCGCTGACCGGCGAGGCGGCCGCGATTCGCGCCGGAGCACTCGATCTGACTGTGATGTACGGCGGGATGTTCATATATGTCCTCACCTTGATCGGTAAGCCGCACGAGCCCCGGCTCTGGCCCTATGCGCTGGCCTTCGGACTTGCCGCAGCCGGGTCGGCCGGAGCGTTCCTCTTCGCGCGGCAAATCCCGTGGGCTGACCCTCGGTCGATGCCCCAGCCGGTGCGCTTGTCATTCGGCGTCTTCGCAATGGTCTTGATCGGAGCCGGGGGAGCTTTGCTGCTTCACGTCAGCATCTTTCCGTGGCAGCTAGGCCAGGAGACCTCGGTAATGTTCGGCTTGATCTTCTTGGGTGCGGCAACCTACTTCATCTGCGGCGTTCTCGATCCGCACTGGGGCAACGCCGTCGGGCAGCTGGCTGGATTCCTCGCGTACGACTTGGTGCTGCTTGCGCCGTATATCGAGCGTTTCAGCACCGCCCAAGGCGGCTCGCTCATCAGCCTGATAATTTACGTCGCGTTCCTTGTCTACAGCGGAACGCTGGCCAGCTATTACCTGTTCGCGTCGAAGGCGACTCGAATTCGCCTCGACTATATTGCTTCGGAGTCATTGCAGGAGCATTTTGGCTGATAATTATGTCTCGCACGGTCGTAATGGCTGTCCTGGTACCGAGTAATGCCGTCCTGTCTGTGTTATTTACGGTGCCACCTGCGCGGCTCCGCTGGCCGCGAACCGTCACTCGGATCCTCAGTGCATGGCGGCCAGGCGCAGGACGTAGGCCCGCTCCTCCGGCCCGAACCACGGCGGCGATCCTGCGGCGGCGTTCTCCGCGAGCCGGCCGGGATGAGCGGTGGCGGCCAGCGAGACGTGCACGCGCGGGTCGCTCAGGCCCCACTTGATCAGGGCCTGGCCCCAGGTCGTGATCCCGAACGGATGCAGCGGCGCGAGCTCGGCCGGGCCGGGCGGTCGGCGCACGAGCTGCCCCTCGCCCAACGGACGCATGAGCAGCACGCCGAGCCCCAGCTCAGAAGCCAGCGGCAAGATGGCGCGCTCGACCTCGCGCTCGACCGGGTTATACGGCACCTGGATCGTGTCGAGGCGACCGGTAGCCATGAGCTCGGCCAGGTCGCCGAAGGCAGCCGCTGAGTAGTGGGTGGCTCCGATCAGTCCGACCAGCCCCCGGTCCCGGGCCGCTTCGAGCATCGGCAGGTGCGCGGACCAGGCCACCAGGTTATGGATCTGCATCAGGTCGACCCGGCCGCCATACCAGTCCACCGCACGGGCCAGCTGCGCCTCGCCCCGCTCCGCCGACGGAGTCCAGATCTTGTCGGCGATGACGACCTGGTCTCGGTTGGCGCCGAGTCCGTCCGCGAGCAGACGCTCGGCGTCGCCGTACATCGGTGAGGTGTCGATGAGCCGGATGCCGGTCGCGATGGCGGTGTCGAGGAGCTCGCGGTCCTGGCCGGCGGCGGCGGCGGCCTCGAGCCGCTGCCAGGTACCCAGGCCAACAACGGGCACGCTGACCCGGCCTCGGCCCAGGCTCCGGTTCTCCATGCTCGCCATCATCTCGCTTCGACACCTGGAAATCAGGCAACCTGGCGGCGGCCCGGCTGCTCACCGAGATGACGTCTTGTGCTCACGATGAATGGCGCTCAACACTTGAAGTCTGCTGGGGTGGGAGAGGGCGTCATGACCCAAGGTAAAACGTCTGATGGGGTCCGGACTGGGCCGGGGCGTGCGGGCCAGGTCGCCGGGGGAGCGGCCGGCGCGGCGGCGATGGTGCCGTCGGCGCCACCGGGCACTCCGGTGCCGACGGGCCCAGAGGCGCCGGTCATGGGCGTACTGCGCACGATGCGGGCGATGCGCCGGCTCAAGCCAGACCCGGTGCCCAGGGATCTGCTGGAACGGCTCGTTGAGGCGGCTACCTGGGCACCCAGCGCGTCGAATGGGCAGCAATACAGCTATGTCGTGGTCACGGACCGGGCGCAGATGGCGCGGCTCGGCGTGCTGTGGCGCGACGTGCAAACCAAGTACCTGGCCGCGAGCGCACGGCTGGACGCCGGGGCCTTGGTTGACCCGGGTACGGCCGCCATGTTGGAGGCGGTCCGGTATCAGGCGGAACACTTCGATGAGACCCCGGCGGTCATCGCCGTGTGCTACGCGCGGCCGGAGGGTCCGCGCGATCTCCGGCTCGTCGCCGATCTGGCCCGGGCGGTCGGTCCCCGTTTCCTGCGCCGCCTGGCCAGCCCGGCGGCGGCGATCGTGGCGGGCGCGAGCAGCAGTTATCCGGGCGTGCAGAACCTGCTGATCGCGGCCCGGGCGTTCGGGCTGGCGGCGAACATCACGGTGTGGCACTTCTTCGCAGAGAACGAGTTCAAGCGGGTCCTGGGCGTGCCGAAGCAGGTCAGGATCTACGCCCTGGTCCCCGTGGGCTGGCCGGCCGGAAGCTTCGGGCCGGTACGGCGCCGGCCGGTCGCTGACGTGGTGCACTGGGACCGCTGGTAGGCGGCGGAAGTCGCGAGCAGAGCCGCCCCGCCATACGGGCTGAACGATGACCCAGATAGCCGGGCGGACTTGCCGACGCCGATCAGCACCGCCCCGAACCATGAAGTTCTCCACGACCGTCTGACCCGGCCCCGAGGTCAGGCGTGGGACCGGTGCAGCGCGGGGTAGTCGGGGAGCTTGATGCCGGCGGCGGTGTGAGTGGTGAGGTATTTCATCAGGTGCTTGACCGGCAGGTACGGCACCGTCTCGTAGAACCGTTGGAGCTGGGCGATCTTCTTGGCGGTGGGCGGAGCGAGGAAGTCCTTGCCGCCGCGCGCCTGCTTCTGGCCTTTTGCTCCGTAGGGTCGCAGCAGCCGTTCGTAGCGCTGGAACGCGGAGCGGCGGCCGCGGCCAGTTCCCCGGCCAGTTACCCGGCCAGCACGTAGGCGGCGACAACGGCGTTGCCGGTGCCGTTCCCGCCGGGCCCGGGCGCGCACACCGCGTCGCCGATGAGCGCGATCCACCCGGCCGACCAGCGATCCAGGTGCACCTGGCTGACCGAGTCGAAGTAGAAGTCGGGCGCCTGCTCCATGGCTGTCATCAGCTCCGGCGCCCACCAGCCCATGTCCGCGAACGCCTCGGCCACGATGCTCAGCGGGGTCCTGGTCCAGTGGCTCATCGGCCGCGGCCGGGCCCCGTCCGCGGCCGACCTCGCGGCCGCGCTGCGGGCCATCGCCGCGCAACTCGCCGCCGACCATGAACCCGACCACGAAGCCGAGCCCGTGCCATCCCCCCGGGACGGGTAAACCCCCCAGCCTCGCGATGCCCCCGCGTTGCCGCCCGTCCCGCGCGCGGGGTTAGCTTTCTGTTATGGCCGGGGATGAGGTGGAGGTCGAGGTCGGGGGGCGGCTGGTGCGGATCTCTAGTCCGGGCCGGGTGTACTTCCCGGCCCGCGGGGAGACCAAGCTGGACCTGGTCCGCTACTACCTGTCGGTCGGGGACGGCATCGTGCGCGCCCTGCGGGAGCGCCCGTGCATGCTGCACCGGTTCCCGTCCGGCGTGACCGGGGACAAGGTGCACCAGAAGCGGGTTCCGGCCGGTGCGCCACCGTGGCTGGAGACGGTGCGGGTGCACTTTCCCCGCTACGGTCGGCACGCCGATGAGCTGTGCGTGACCGAACTGGCCCAGGTGGTGTGGGCGGTGCAGATGTCCACGGTGGAGTTCCATCCGTGGAACTCGCGGCGGGCCGATACCGAACGGCCCGATGAGTGGCGCATCGATCTGGACCCCGGGCCGCAGTGCACGTTTGCCACCGTGCGCCGGGTCGCCGGGGTCGTACGCGAGGTTCTCGCTGAGCTCGGTGCGACCGGATGGCCCAAGACGTCGGGCGGCAACGGCCTGCACGTCTACGTGCGGATCGCGCCGCGGTGGGAGTTCGGCGAGGTCCGGCGGGCCGCGCTGGCCTTTGCCCGCGAAGTCGAGCGCCGCGCGCCGGACCTGGCTACGACCGTCTGGTGGCGTAAGGACCGCGACCCCGCCCTGCTCTTCGTGGACTACAACCAGAACGCCCGCGATCACACCATCGCCAGCGCGTACTCGGTGCGGGGCGTGCCCGAGGCGACCGTATCGACCCCTATCAGCTGGGACGAGATCGACGAGGTCGACCCGCGCCAGTTCACCATCGCCACCGTGCCCGCCCGCTTCGCCCAGCTAGGCGACCTGCACCGGGGCATCGATGACTCCGCCTACCACCTGGACACCCTGCTCGAATGGGCCGACCGCGACCAGCTCGACTGACCGCGACCAGCTCGACTGACCGCGCGCAGACCAGCCCCATCGGCCGTCAGTTAACCGCCGATGCGCTCCGCCCCGATGCCGAGCCGCGCGAGCACTCCCGCCAGCCGCCCGGCGTTCCGCGCCACCTGCGCGTAGGTGGTCCGGCGGGCGCCCGCGCCGGTCCAGGTGACGCACTCGCTGCCTCCGTACACGCGGGCGCCGTGCCGCATGATCGCGCCGATCGTGAGCGGGAAGTCCTGCATGGTGCTGCGGATCATGAGCAAAATCCCATTTCTCCCGAACGACGCGCCTAGGAGCCCGCAGACGGCGGGAGCTCCCCCGAAGGCGCGACCTCGTCGGCCCGCACGGCGAGCTCGCGCTCGACCAGCAAGACCAGGTCCGGGTGAGCGCTCAGGCCCCACAAAACGTCGGCCGGGATGCCCAGCCGCCGGGCCGCCTCGGACACCACGGGCTGGAGCATGCCGAGGGCCTGGGCCAGCCCCTCGTCCCGCGCGAACGTGGACGGCAGGTCATCGAGGGAGAGCTCGGCCGGACGGTGATACAACCCATCCCGGCCCGGCAGCCACGCGATCCGCTCCGCAACCGAAGCGATCGCCGACCTGACGGTCTCCACCCGCGAGTCGCCGAACGACGGCAGCACCGACCGCTCGATCACCCCCGCCACCAGGCGCCGGTTGGGCGCCAGCAGGACGTTCCAGACGTACTCCGAGCGAGCGGGCCCCGGGTGGTCCAGCGCGAACTCCAGGCCGTCGATCTCCGCGTCGGGGTCGAACCCGTCCAGGCCGCGCTCGTTCCGGCCGAAGTCGAGGGCGATGATCACGTGCCCGAGCGGGTCCGGGGTCCGGGCGCGCACCTCGACGGCCTGCCGGACGCCCATCGCGCGGAGCTGGACGAGCCAGGGGCCGTAGCGGTCGCCGGCGAACCAGGCCCCGGCGTTCCCCTCGAAGTAGGCCTCCAGGTCCTTGCTCCGCTGGTACAGGGCGACCGGCGGCATGAGGCGCTGCTCGTCCACCGCGGCGTTCTCGCCGATCAGGAACGCGGTGCGCTGAAGCCGCTCGAGAAGCTCCTGGTGCGGGCCGGGCGGCGCCTCGTCCAGGGCGCGCATGATGCGGTCCAGGTCGGCGGCGTGCTGGGCCAGGTCGAGCGCCGCGACGTCCAGGCGGTCGTACCTGGGCAGGATGAGCGCCAGAACCTCGGCCACCACGTCCGGCGAGGGCAGGTTCAGCGCGTCGAGGAACGGCCGGGCCGTGGGGGAGTCCGCGATCTCCCGCCGCACGGTGGGAAAGCCGCTGGTCCCCGGCCCCGGCAGGTACACCAGCGGCCGGCCGTCGGAGTCGAACGGCTCGACGTGACTGCCGTCCTCGAGCCGGATCACCGGCCTGGCGCGGGCCAGGCCGCCAGCTTCATCGGCGAATCGCGGCGCTCGCCACAGCGAGGGATGGTCGAACAGGAACGCGTACAGGCGCGTGATCCACTCGTCCGGCTCGTCCTCGAGGAATTCCCGGCTCAGGCTCGCGACCACGTCCAGCGGCGTGACCTCCCCGATGCCGATCTGGTCCCTGAGGTACCGCCACAGCGCGGGCGTCCCGGCCTCGGTGATCAGCTCGGACGCGAAGGACACCTCCCGGCCCGCGCCCAGCAGCAGCCCGAGCCGTTCCGGGTCGAGCAGCCCGGGCAACCCGGGGTCACCAGCCAGCCGGAGGTCCCCGGCCGAACGGTAACCGCCGGCCGCGGCGGGGATGAGCTCCTGCCCAGCCATGGCCGAACGGACCGAGTCGAACAGCGGCCGGAACATCGACCCGGGCGGGAACCGGGCCTCCTCGATCGGCAGCGCCTCCAGCACGTCGACCGTGAGCAGGCCGTCCGCGCGCAATTCAGACAGCACGCCGGCGACCAGCGCCGCGGTCTCGCGGACCAGGGCCTGGTTCGCCGGGTCGTGCTCGGGGACGTTGTCGCGGGCCGGCGTCGTCCGGTACGGCCCCTGGATCACGAACCCGAGGAAGGTCTCCTTCTCGGTCGGGAAGAAGACCGTCAGCGGGGCTGGCTCGCTCCCCGCGATCCGACCCGTGGCCGGGTCCAGCCTCAAGGCGACCTCGACCCGCTGTGGCCCGTGGCCGAGTCCCCCGACCTGTCGCCGCCAGACCAGCCACTCCTCACCGCGGTCGCGGCCCGCGGACAGGCTGACGCGCCGGGGAGAGCCGGCCTCCCGGTCCACCCCGCGCGAGATGACCGACGAAACCACCCCCACCCCGCCGACCGTCAAACCCGTGATGTGTTCGAGGAACAGCAAGATCCCCGGCCGCAGAGCGTTCAGCGCCGCGGAAATCTCCCGGACCGCCAACGCGGCGGGCACCGTGTCGAGATCAAACGGGAAGACGAACAGGGTCCTCTCCGAGCCGGCGGCCACCGGCGGCTCCACGAGGAAGGGCCGGACGTAACTCTCGATGGCAAAGTGCTCGTCGCCGCTGTAGACCCGGGGCGTCTTCGTGTACGCGTACACCGACTTGAACCCGATGCCGAACTGCCCGATGGCGGTCAGCGACTTGCGGCCCTGGCCGACTCCGCACACGCCGCGCACGTCGGCCTCGCTGAAGGGGCGGCCGTCGTGCCGCAGTTCCAGGCGATCCTCGAACAGGTCGAAGGCCACCTCGGTAGCGCCGGCGTCCTCGGCGTTCTGGATCAGCTCGAACAGGAAGTGGGTGCGCTCGCTGTAAAGCTGCCCGAGCAGGTCCAGCACGGCGGTGTCCCAGCCGTACCTGGCGATGTTCTCGTCGCGGATCTTCTCGTAGTCGGCCGACACCCAGGCACGATATCAACGCTGAACGCCATACGCCTCGCCGAGCAGGGCCTGGTGCGCGGCGCTGCGCCGCAAATCGGAGGGCGACCACCAGGGCCGTTCGGGCGTAAGAGCGGTTAATTTACGGATGCGGGGGGTATGCGGAGCAGGGTTCGGGGTGGTACATCTGCGCGTTGACAGCTATCAATGTGCTCGTTTAACGTCGTTTGTCTGGTGTCCATGATCGAGGGGGCGAGCATGCAGCGGGTAGCGGCGGTATCCCGGCCGACCTGGACCCTATCGCTCAGCGGATCAGGGTCAGAGGGGCGACGGTCACCCGTGGAGATCGTCGCGAACGTCGGGACGTACATGACCCGGAGCCCGGCCGCCCAGATCTCCGGGCTGCGCGGCGGGTCGTTCGGGCGCTGGGCCGATGGCGTGATCGCGATGCGCGCGGATTGCGTGGCCTTCGCCGAGCACTGGCAGGCGCACAACGAGCGGGTCCTCAGCCAGCCTGCCGGGTCCGCGCCGCTGTGGGTCGTCCTCGGCGACTCCACGGCGCAGGGACTCGGCGCGCCCAGCCCGGAGGGCGGGTACGTGGGTCAGGTCCTCGCGGTGCTCAGGGAGCAGACTCACCTGCCGTGGCAGGTGCTCAACCTATCGGCGTCCGGTGCGCTCATCCGGGACGTGCTACAAGAGCAACTGCCCAGGGTCCCCGACTCGGCCGAGCTCGTGACCTGCGGGATCGGCGTCAACGACGTCCTGTTCGCCGGGCCGGGACGGCTGTTCGCCGACGTGCGGGCGCTGCTGGCGGCCGTCCCCGATCACACGGTCCTGCTCGACCTGCCGTTGCCGCTGAAGTACGGAGGGCTGTTCGGGCGGGTGAGCCTGCCCTACGTGACCCGGATCAACCGGCTCATCCGCGACGTGGCGGCTTCCCGCGGGCTACCGGTGGCCAAGATATCCGCGCACTTCGGGCCGCCCTGGGACGGCAAGCTCGCCTGCGACAACTTCCACCCCAGCCAGCAGGGGTACCGCGATTGGACCCGCGCCATACTCCGCGTCATCTAAGCGCGGAAATGACTGGAACGCTCGCGGGTGAGCGGATTACACTCGCGCCATGAACCGCGACTCATTCCTGCTCCTCCTTACGCCGCACTGACGCGACCGGTCAGTGCGGCAGCCCCTCACGCGTGAGGGGCTTTTTCATTTCCGCGTGCAGATGGACAAGGAGAATGCAGTGGACGAGGGCAGGCCGCCATTCCGCTACGACGCGCGCCTGGGATGCGAGATCGAACTGCGGTGGCAGGATCGCTGGGAACGCGAGGGTACCTTCCACGCCGCGAACCCGGACGGCTCCGGCGGGCTCTCGGCGGGCTTCGACCGCGCGGCCGGGCGCCCCAAGTTCTACCTGCTGGACTTCTTCCCCTACCCCAGCGGCATCGGCCTGCACGTCGGTCATCCACTGGGGTACATCGGCACGGACGTGTTCGGCCGGTACCTGCGCATGACCGGTCATCACGTGCTGCACCCGTTCGGCTTCGACACCTTCGGGCTGCCCGCCGAGCAGTACGCGATCGACACCGGCCAGCACCCGGCGATCACGGTCGAACACAACGCGGCCGTCATGCGCCGTCAACTGCGCCGCCTGGGGCTGGGGCACGACCGCAGGCGCGAGTTCCTGACCAGCGACCCGTCCTACTACCGCTGGACCCAGTGGATCTTCCTGCAGATCTTCAACAGCTGGTACGACCCGGCCCGCGCCCAGGCGCGCCCGGTCGCCGAGCTGATCGCCGAGTTCGCCTCGGGGCAGCGCCCGACCCCGGACGGCCGGGGATGGGCGGACCTGCCCGCGCCCGAGCAGCGGGACGTCATCGACGCCCACCGCCTGGCCTACCTGGCCGAGGAGGTCGTCAACTGGTGCCCGGGGCTGGGCACCGTGCTGGCCGACGAGGAAGTCACGCCCGAGGGCCGCAGCGCGGTCGGCAACTACCCGGTCCACCGTAGGCCGCTGCGGCAATGGATGCTGCGGATAACCTCTTTTGCCGAACGACTGTTGGCTGATCTATCCGTGCTGGATTGGCCGGACCGAGTCAAACGCCTGCAGCGGAACTGGATCGGTCCGCCCGGGGGCCCGTACCAGATGCGGGACTGGCTGTTCTCCCGGCAGCGGTACTGGGGTGAGCCGTTCCCCATCGTCTACGACGAGGCCGACCCGTCCCGGCCGATCGCACTGCCGGAGGAGATGCTGCCCGTCACCCTGCCCGACATGACCGAATTCCGGCCGCAGCCGCAGGACGACGACAGCGATCCGGTCCCGGCCCTGGCCCGCGCCCGCGTCGGGGACGAGAGCTGGGCGGAGGTCACGCTGGACCTGGGCGACGGTCCCAAACGCTACCGCCGCGAGCTGAACGTCATGCCGCAGTGGGCGGGCTCGTGCTGGTATTACCTGCGCTTCCTGGACCCGTTCAACGACGCGGCGCTGGTGGGCGCGGACGCCGAGCGCTACTGGATGCGCCCCGCCGGCGTGGACCTGTACGTCGGCGGCGTCGAGCACGCCGTGCTGCACCTGCTGTACGCGAGGTTCTTTCACAAGGTGCTGTACGACGTCGGCGTGGCCGGAACGCCGGAACCGTTTGGCCGGCTATTTAACCAGGGCTACATCCTGGCCGACGCGTTCACCGATAACCGCGGCCTGTACGTGCCCGCAGCTGAAGTTACTGCCCGCGCGGACGGCTGGGAGTACCAAGGCGCGCCGGTCACCCGGCGGGCCGGGAAGATGGGCAAGAGCCTGAAGAACGGCATCAGCCCGGACGAGGTATACGACGCCTACGGCGCGGACACGCTGCGCCTGTACGAGATGGCGATGGGCCCGCTGGACGGGGACCGCCCCTGGCACACCGACGACATCGTGGGCATGCACCGGTTCCTGCAGCGCCTGTGGCGGCTGATCGTCGACGAGGCCACGGGGGAGACGCGCCTGTCCCCGCCCACCCCGCCGCCGGACCCGGCCGTGCCTCCGGACCCGGCCGTGCCTCCGGACCCGGCCGTGCCTCCGGCGGACCCGGCCGTGCCTCCGGCGGCCCCGCCCGCGGCCGAGGCGCTGGACCCCGCCACCGCCCGGCTCCTGCACCGGACGATCGCCACGGTCCGGGAGGAGTTCGCCGCGCTGCGCTTCAACACGGCGATCGCGCGGCTAGTCGAGCTGACCGCGCACGCGTCCCGGCTGGACCGCGTCCCGCGCGCGCTGGCCGAGCCGCTGGTCCTGATGGTGGCGCCGCTGGCCCCGCACATCGCCGAGGAACTGTGGCAGCGGCTGGGGCACCCCGGCTCGCTAGCCTACGAGCCGTTCCCGCAGGCCGATCCCGAGCTGACCGCCGAGGACAGCGTCACCCTCCCCGTCCAGGTCGACGGCAAGGTGCGGTTCACCATCGAGGTGCCGACCTCGGCGGGCCAGCACGACATCGCCGACGCGCTGGCCAGCCACCCCGCTTACCCGCGCGACGACATTGCCCGGCTGGTCATCGTGCCGGGCAAGATCGTCAACGTCGTCCTGCGCCGCCCGGATCCCGGTTAACGCTCAGGCGCCGCCGAAGTTCGACAACGGGATGGTCAGGGTCTGAGGCTCCGTGACCTTCTTGCCGCCGGCCGTGTAGTTCCGGTTGCCGGTCAGGATGATGGTCATCTCGGTGAAGTACCGCACTCCGGCGTGACCAGGCAGCGCCTTCACGCCCCAGAGCACGATCAGCCCGGCGAACGTATGACCGTGCCCGGACAGGCAGTTCGGGGTGCAGTCGTTGAACGAATATTTGCCGCTGGCCAGCGCCGAGGACGATCCCCAGGCGGTCCAGCTCAGCCCGCTGACGTAGGCGTTCCCGTCGGCGCACGCCAACGTGAAAATGCCGGGGCGAACCTGGGTCGTCATGGCACAGCTCACCACGACGGGAACGGAGGCCATCGCCTGCTGCGGCCCCAGGGTCGCGGCCGACGCGGCGGCGCCGCAGGCGGCGGTGGCGATCACGGCGACGCCGCCGAGCGCGAGCGCGGCGGCCTTGCGAAAGCTTCGGGTCGGCAGAGCCGTCATGTGAGGTCCCCTCTGGTGTCGTGGTGGGCGATCGGCGGGTTCGCTCGCCCTGTCATTAAGAGTCACTGTGCACTATTCCAGTTGCACCGGAC
>Ga0187808_10000295_pt1 | contig 14392 bp, 16 predicted proteins | sample NC_wetland_sal_i_5_FD_132427 | JGI IMG/M metagenome (GOLD analysis project Ga0187808, IMG submission 132427) | Wetland sediment microbial communities from Neuse River Estuary, North Carolina, USA - ASW_3 | ecosystem: Environmental > Aquatic > Freshwater > Wetlands > Sediment | place: USA: North...
CTCCTCGCCGCGCGGCACGAGCAGGCTGCCGAGGTCTACGCGGTCCGTGTCGGGATGTGCCTCCGCGGCGTCCCATGGGCCGCCTCCGGCGCGCAAGGGCCCGACAGGCTGCGCTGTACTGCCCGGCTCGTCGCCGAACGACCCGTCGTCCTCGAGCTCATCTTCGGGTAGGCCCGCATCGGGGTCCTGTGGCCAGCCCTGGCCCGCGTCTGCTGAACGACGCCGACGAAACACAACACACGCTCCTTGAATACCTTCGCTCAGGGTATCTCGGGGATGGTCATGGCGGTGTCGTCCCCACCGGGTGGTGCCCGCCGGTCGAGCCGAAGCCGCCGTCGCCGCGCACCGAGCCGGGTAGCACCTCTACCTCGTGGAACACCGCTCGCTCCACCCGCTGGATGACCAGTTGCGCGATCCTGTCGCCCCGCTTGAAGCTGACAGCCTGGTGCTTGTCCGTGTTCAGCAGGGTCACCTTGATCTCCCCCCGGTAACCCGCGTCGACCGTCCCCGGCGTGTTGACCAGCGTCACCCCGTACTTCACCGCCAGGCCGGAGCGGGGGTGCACGAACGCGGCGTACCCCGCGGGCAGCGCGATCGCCAGCCCGGTCCGCACCAGCGCGCGCTCACCGGGAGCCAGCTCGACGTCCTCCGCGGCCGCCAGGTCGGCGCCCGCATCTCCCGGATGGGCGTACGAAGGAAGCGGGACGCCAGGATCCAGGCGCTTGATCAGCACGTCGGGTTCTGAGCCGGCCAACGATGGCTCCTTCCTGGGCCAGTTCCTTGCACGAACGGTGAGAATAGCGCGACTGTGCGGCGCATCAGACCAACTACGCTCGACTGCATGCCCGAGTACCGCGAACGCCTGCGCGTCCCGCTCGCCTGGTGGCTGCTGTCCCTGCCGAGCGCCCTGATCATCGGGGTAACGGTGTACGCAGGCCTGCGGGGGCCGTGGCCGTTCATCATCGTCGGCGGGCTGCTCGCGGGATGCGTAGCGATCCTGATCAGCCTCGGCCAGGGCCGCGTCGAGGTGAGCGCCGGCTCGGTCCGGGCCGGGGGCGCGGTGCTGCCCCTGGCCGCCGTCAGGGAGGTCGTCGCCCTGGACGAGCCGCAGACCATCGCGCTGCGCGGCCCTCGCGCCGATCCGGCAGCGCACCTGTACTCGCGGCCCTACCTGAGGGAATCGGTTTACCTGGCCGTCGATCCGGCGGCCGCGGGGGTCGGGGTCCCCTACTGGCTGATCGGCACGAGGCATCCGGCGGACCTCGCGGCTTTCATCGAAAGGTGCCGGGTACAGGCCGGCCACGAGCCAGTGGCATGATGGCGCGAATCGGGGCTAGAAGGAGGCAGTGGGATGGCAGATAAAAAGGCTGATCTCGGCACCAAGCTCATCAGCGGGCTGGCGGCGATGATCGCCGCCTTCCTCGCCCGCAAGGTGGTCACGTTCGCCTGGACCAAGGCGACCGGCAAGGAGCCTCCCACGCATCCCGAGGATCCGCAGGTGGCGCTCTCCGAGGCGCTCGGCTGGTCCGTGCTGACCGGCGTTACCGTCGGGGCCGCGAAGCTGCTCGCGACCCGGGCTGCGGCGCGCAGGACGCACAGCGGCCCGGACAGCGAACCCATCACCGCCGCGGACGCCTAGGCCGCACACTCCCGGCAGACAAGCTGGCCATTGCGGTCTTCGGCAAGCTGGCTCCGGTGATGCACAAGGAAGCACCGCGAACACGTAAATTCGTCCGCCTGACGCGGTATGACCCGAAACGAGAGTTCCTCGTTCGACAGATCGGCCCCCGGCAGCTCCAGAGACTCGGCAACATCGTCGGGGTCAAGGTCGATAGTGCTCGATGACTTGTCCATCCGGCGCGCCTGGAGTTCCTGGAGGCTGTCCTCGGTCAGGTCGTCGTCCGTCTTCCGCGGGCTGTCGTAGTCGGTAGCCATCTGAGTACTCCATCCCCCTTCATCCGTAGTGCGCATTCACTGCGCGGGTGTAACGCTTTGGAAGCCCTAGTTGTGCCCGATTCCGGCGGGGAATTCTGTCACGTTCGCGCCCAGCGCACACGCGCCACGCCGAAACTCCGTCCACAGACAATCACGGTCGTCGCAGGGCTAACCGTTCAGCGCGTTCCGGGTCGTGCCTGGCGAGGAATCTGTCCAGTTGAGGGTACAGATCAGGACCCGCGGCGACCGCCATGGAGGTGGTTTCCGCCCGGCCGGACAGCCCGCCGACCACCGCGCCGGCCTCGCGCGCGATCAGGCCGCCGGCCGCGTAATCCCAGTAGTGCAGGCCGCGCTCGAAATACGCGTCCAGCCGGCCGGCGGCGACCGAGCAGAAGTCCACGGCGGCCGCGCCGCCGCGCCGGATGTCCCGCACCAGGGGTAGCAGGTCCGCGACGACGTCGCCCTGGACCCGGCGCACCTCGGGGTCGTACGCGAAGCCGGTGCCCACCAGCGCCCGGCCGAGCGGCACGCCGGTCGTGCAGTGCAGCCGGACCGCGTTCGCCGGGTCCCCGTCCAGGCGGAGCCAGGCGCCCTGGCCCACCACCGCGGTGAACGTCTCGCCGCGGCGGGGTACCGCGACCACCCCGGCCAGGACGGTCCCGTCCACCTCGGCGGCGATCGATACGGCCCAGTCGGGCAGTCCGTACAGGTAGTTCACGGTGCCGTCCAGCGGATCCACCACCCAGCGCACCCGGGCCTGGACCGCGGAGGCCCCGGACGCCCAGGAGGTTTCCGGCCCGCCCAGGGTCTGGCCGCCCTCCTCGCCGAGGACCGTGTCGCCGGGGCGCTCCGCGCGGATCCGTTCGGTGATCAGCGCCTCGGATCGGCGGTCCATCTCCGTCACCACGTCGGTCGGGCTCGACTTGGTGTCGACGACCTCGGGGCGCTCGTGGCCCCGCCAGGAGGCCAGGAGCCGCCCGGCCTCGCTCGCCGCGTCCATCGCGATCCGCAGCAGCGCCCCGGGGTCGGTCACCGGGACCCGCCGCAGCAACCCGCGGGGCACGTATCGCTTGGCCCGGACATGAGCTCCCGCACCAGCTCGGTGATCATCGAGGCGAACCGCGGGTCGGTGCCCGGCGTGGCCGCGCGCGCGAACGCCAGGCCCAGGGAGTCGGCGGCGTGCGCCGCCTCGAGGTCCAGGTCGTGCCGGACCTCCATGTGGTCCGTCACGAACCCGACCGGGATCACCACCACGCCGAGGGTCCCAGACTTCGCCAGCTCGGCGAGATGGTCGCTCACGTCGGGCTCGAGCCACGGCTGTGACGGCGGCCCGCTCCTGCTCTGGTACGCGAGCGTCCACGGGTGAGTACCACCGACTCGTTCGGCTATAAGGCGGGCCGCCTCGGTGAGCTCGGCTACGTACCGCCGCCCGCTCGGCCCGCTGGCCTCAGCCATCGCGGCCGGGATGCTGTGCGCGGTGAACACCAGGTGGGCGTCCTCGCGCACGTCGCCGGGCAGTGAGGCCAGCGCCGCCCGCGCGTGGTCGGCGAATGGCTCGATGAAACCCGGGTGGTTGAAGAAGCGCCTGATCTTGTCGATCCGCGGGGCACCCGGCCCGACGGCCGCGCGGGCCCGCTCGATGTCGTCCAGGTACTGCCTGCAGCTCGAGTAAGAGCTGTACGCGGAGGTGACGAAGGCGACCGCCCGCCGCACGCCGTCCGCGGCCATAGCGCGTACCGTATCGGCCAGGTAGGGCGACCAGTTGCGGTTCCCCCAGTACGCGGGGAGGGACAGGTCGCTCACCGCGAAGTCGGCGCGGACCGCGGCCAGCAGATCCCGGCACTGCTGGTTGATCGGGCTCACGCCGCCGAACTCGTAATAGTGCTCGGCCACGGCCGCGAGCCGCTCCTCCGGGACGCCGCGGCCCCGGGTGACGTTGCGCAGGAACGGCATCACGTCATCCGGGCCTTCCGGGCCGCCGAAAGAGACGAGCAGGAACGCGTCGTAGGCGGGCATGCCTCCATCCAACCAGGGCGGCCGGGGTGGCCGGGCCGGGGTGGGGGGCTGTCCGATATCGTCGTGATCGTGGGGTCATGCGACAATGACGAGGGTTGACGGCACAGAACGCACCGTCGGCCGATCCCCACTTAGCCTGCTCGCGCGACCGCTGCGGCCGTACGCGGACATCTTCCGGATTCCGGGGGCCTGGCGCTTCTCGGCGGCGGGGATCATCGGGCGGATGCCGATGTCGATGTTCGGGCTCGGGACCGTCCTGCTCATCTCGGCGTCCACCGGGAAGTACGGCGTGGCGGGCGCCGTGTCCGCCTCCGGCTCGCTCGCGTACGCGTTCTCTTCACCGCTGATCGCGCGGCTCGCCGACTCCCGCGGCCAGCGGCCCGTGCTGCTCGTGCTGCTCGCGGTGTTCGCGACCGCCAGCGCCGCGCTGATCGCGGCCGTGCTGCTAAAGGCGCCGACCTGGGTGTTCTTCGCCCCGGGTGCCATCGCGGGCGGGTCCATGCCGTCCCTGGGGGCCATGGTCCGGGTCCGGTGGAGCGTCCTGCTCGCCGGCACCCCGCGGCTGCACGCGGCGTTCTCCTTCGAGTCGGTCGCCGACGAACTGTGCTTCGTCGTCGGGCCCGCCGCCGTGACGCTGCTGGCCACCGAGGTGTTCCCCGCCGCCGGCGTCGGCGTTTCCGCCCTGCTGTGCCTCGCGGGCACCTTGTGGTTCGCCGCCGAACGCAGCACCGAGCCGGTGCTAGCCCGGGGGGACGACCCCCCGGACCCCCCCGCGCACAGGAGGGCTCTCCGCCGCCCCGTACCCCCCCGACGGGGCGCCGCCGCGCCGGGCCTGTTCGTGCTCGTTCCGCTCTACCTGCTGCTCGGGGCGATGTTCGTGTCGATCGACCTGAGCACGGTCTCGTTCGCGCAGCACTTCGGGCACAAGCCGCTGGCCGGGTTGATCCTCGGCACGTACGCGCTCGGCAGCGCGACGGGCGGGTTCTGGTACGGGTCCAGGCAGTGGCGCTCGCCCGTCCAGAACAGGTTCGCGGTGACGCTGACCCTGACCGTGCTCGGCGTGGCCACGTTCTGGGCCCAGCCGAACCTGATCTCGCTGACCGCCTGCATCTACCTGTGCGGGCTGACCATCGCGCCGACGCTGATCGCCGGGTTCAGCCTGCTGGAGGCGCAGGCCAGGCCGGGCCGCAGCACCGAGGCCCTGTCCTGGCTCAGCAGCGGCATCGGCGTCGGCCTGGCGGTCGGGTCGTCCGTGGTCGGGTTCATCCTCGACGCCCACGGTCCGCGTGCGGGGTACGTGTTCGCCGCCGGCTGCGGTGCGGCCAGCGCCATGACCTGCCTGCTGGGCCTGCGGCGGCTCCGGGTGGAGCCCGCGGGGGCCACGGATCAGGGATAGTCCTGCGCGTATTCGGCAGCGAGGGCGAGCACCTCGTTGACGTACCAGGTCGTGTGGTTGTAGGCGAAGATGGCCGAACGCAGTATCGCGGGGTTACCGCCCCCGTCGGAGCACAGCAGGGGGGCGGCCGATGGGCCCGGGTATCACCGAGGGAATCGCCCAGCTGCTCGTCCGGCGGCTGATGGCCGATACCGACTGGGACGGCCTGGATTACCTGGTGGTGGACCTGCCGCCGGGCACGGCGGACATCCAGGATCAGCTTGATCAGGCCCTGCTGATCAGGCCCTGCTGATCGGCTGGGCCGAACCGGATCTCGCAGGCCACGTCCGGCGCGCAGAACGCGAGCATCCGCTCGGCTTCGGCGGCCACCAGATCGCGGTCGCCGTCGGTGACGGGGCCGAACAACTCGATGGCCAGCGTGGCCGACCTCTTGGTCCGGGCCAGCCGCCACATCCCGGCGACGAATCCATCCACCAGGACCGACCCGGGGAAGACACCGTTGATGGTGTAGAACCGCTTCAGGTTCGCGGCGCTGACCACGCGAGTCCGGTCGGCGTGCGCGAGCAGGAGGTTGTCGAACTCCGCCGCCAGCCGGACCGGCGCGGGGGTATCGGGGTCCGGGCGCGGGGCCGAGGGCAGGTCGAACAGCTCGGCTCCCTGCTCATCGCGGAAGGTGACCAGGGAGGGCCTGAGCTCCTCAAGCACCGCCCGCAGACCGGTCAGCCCCGACCACGCCGCCACGTCCGCCACGGTAGCGGGGCCGAACGCGGCCAGGTACCGCGTGACAAGCCCGGGCCGGGTCTCGGGAAACCACGGGACGGCCGTGGCCTGCCGGCCGAGCCAGTGCTCGGCCGTGGTGTGCTGCGACTGCCCGGCCCGGCCCCAGACGGCGCGCGGCGGGACCTGGACGAGCGGGACGTGCGCGCGGATCCCCTGCGCCAGGGCATCCGGCGGGTGCTGCGGCCAGCGCTCGGCGAGGGCCTCGCCCAGCGCGCTGAACGTCATCGGCGCGGCTTCCACCAGGCCCCGCCCGGCCGCGGCCAGGGCCACGGCGTCCACGCCGGCCAGCCGCTTGCCGAACGTGCCGCGCAGCCCGCGGTCGAGCACCGGCTGGAGCAGCCGCCGCAGCGGCAGGCAGTCGCGGGCCGACACCAGGTGGATGGTCCCGCGCATCAGCGCGATCCTGACCACGCTCCGGTCCGTGAGCAGCGAGGCCAGATCGTCGGGCGTGAATCCGGGCAGCCGTGACCAGAGCCCGTAGTAGGGCGGGAACGGCGCCTGGGCCTGCAGGCCGACCAGGTGCTCGATGACGCCGATCACCCCGGCGCGCCTGGAGTCAGGATCCTCCGGCAGGTCAGCCTGGTCGAGCATCAGCTGACGGCTGAGCAGGGCGCGGTTGAGCGCGCGCGGGCTCAGCACCTCACCTGCCATGGGCGGCCAGCCTCGGTGGCAGGTCTCCGGGTGCGGCCGACGCCGCGTTGACCGAATGTGTGGCAGTTATGACACGGAAGGCTACTCTCTTGCTATGAACCAGGAGGCAAGCCGCGGCTCCGCCAGTGCCGCTTCCCGCGGGGCCGGGCGGCCACCGAGGAAACCGCCCGCCAGACCGTCCCTGGGCGGCGGTGCTCCCGCTCAGGACCGTGAGCTACGTGCCCAGGGCCGGGAGACCGTCCGCCGGTTGCTCGAGGCCGGGATGATCGAGTTCGAGGAGCGGGGCTTCCAGGGCGTGCGCGTGGACGACGTGGTGAGCCGGGCCGGCATCTCGCACGGCACGTTCTACTTGTACTTCTCCAACAAGGAAGACCTCTTCAAGGCGCTGATGCGGGACGCGCTGCACGACATGGAGATCGTGGCCGGCGACTTCCCCGTAGTCACCAGCGACGAGACCGGGCTGAAGGTGCTGCGCCAGTGGGTGCGCATGTTCTTCAGGGCCTACGCCGTACACGGGACTGTCCTCCGCACCCTCAGCTCAGCGAACGCGCCCGGGGAGATGTTCGGCGACGGACTGCGGTTGTTCTTCAGCATTGCCGAGGCCATGACCACGGGCATGACCGCCGCCGCGCAGGCGGCCGGACGGCACCAAGAGCGCGCCGACCTGACCGCCTTCGCCTGCCTGATGATGCTTGAGCGGGTGAACTTCCTCGTCAGCACCGAGATCCACCTCCCGGAGGACGAGATGGCCGACCGCATCGCGGACATCATGTTCGCGGCGTTCGGGCTGAACGTGCCCTAGTTCGCGGCCGGGACGGCGATAGCACCTGCGCGGTTCGGGGAGAATCTCTGCGTGCGATTTCTCCACGGGAAAACTCCCGAGCATGACCTGACGTACAGCGACGTCTTCATGGTGCCAGGCCGGTCGGCCGTCGGTTCGCGGCTCGACGTGAACCTGGCCACCGCCGACGGCAGCGGCGCCACCATCCCGATCGTGACGGCCAACATGACCGCCGTCTCGGGCCGACGGATGGCGGAAACGGTCGCGCGACGCGGCGGCGTCGCGATCCTCCCGCAAGACATCCCGGCCGACGTGGTCGCGGACGTGATCGCCTGGGTGAAGTCTCGGGACCTGGTGGTGGAGACCGCCCTGACCCTGCGGCCGACCGATACGGCGGGCGACGCGCTGAGCCTGCTGCCCAAGCGGGCACACAACGCCGTGGTGGTGGTCGAGGACGGCCGGCCAGTCGGCGTGGTCACCGAGGCCGACTGCCTGGGGGTGGACCGGTTCACTCAGCTCCGCCTGGTGATGTCGGCCGACCCGTTCACGTTGCCCGCGGGCACGCCGCCGGAGCAGGCCTTCGCGCTGCTGCACGAGGGTCGGCACCGGCTCGCGCCGGTCCTGGACTCCGCCGGCCGCTGCGTGGGCATCATGACCAGGACCGGTGCGCTGCGCGCCACCCTGTACTCCCCCGCCGTCGATGCTTCGGGCCGGCTCCGGGTGGGCGCCGCCCTCGGCGTCAACGGCGACGTGGCCGCCAAGGCCAAGCTGCTGCTCGACGCGGGGGCGGACGTGCTCGTGGTCGACACCGCGCACGGGCACCAGGAGAAGATGATCTGCGCGCTGCAGGCCGTGCGCGGCCTGACGCCCTCGGCCCCGGTCGTGGCCGGGAACGTGGTCACCGCCTCCGGGGTCGCCGACCTGGTCGCGGCGGGCGCCGACATCGTGAAGGTCGGCGTCGGGCCGGGCGCGATGTGCACGACGCGGATGATGACCGGGGTGGGGCGACCGCAGTTCTCGGCCGTCCTGGAGTGCGCCGGGGAGGCCAGGCGGCTCGGCGCGTCCATCTGGGCCGACGGCGGGGTCAGGCACCCGCGCGACGTGGCGCTGGCGCTCGCCGCCGGGGCCTCCAACGTGATGATCGGCTCGTGGTTCGCCGGGACGTTCGAGTCACCGGGCGACACGTTCCGTTCGCCCGAAGGGCGGCTGTACAAGGAGAGCTTCGGGATGGCCTCGGCGCGCGCGGTCCGTCTCCGCTCGGCCAGCGATTCCCCGTTCGAGCGGGCGCGCAAGGAGTTGTTCGAGGAGGGCATCTCGTCGGCGCGCATGTACCTGGATCCGGCGCGGCCCGGCGTGGAGGACCTGATCGACATGATCGTGGCCGGGCTGCGCTCCGCGTGTACCTACGCCGGGGCACGCGACCTGCCGGAGTTCAGCGAGCGGGCCGTGGTGGGCCTGCAGAGCGCGTCCGGCTACAGCGAGGGCATGCCCGTCCCCACTAGTTGGTGAGCCGGGCCGGTGAACTCAGCCGGTCGCGTTGAGCCAGCGGACGGGGGCGCCGTCCGCGGCCCGGCGGAAGGGCTCGAGCTCGTTGTCCCAGGCCGTGCCCAGCAGCAGGCCGAGTTCCTCCTCCAGCGGCGCCGAACCGACCCGTGAGGCCCGCTCCAGCACCGCGCGCAGGCGGTCCTCGGGGATCACGATGTCGCCGTTGGCCGCCGTCACGGCGGTGAACGTGCCGAGGTCCGGCGTGTAGCAGTGCCGCACGCCGTCACAGCCGGGTGAGCTGTCCTCGGTGACCTCGAACCGGAGCCGGTTCCACCCAGCGAGCGCGGACGTGATCGCCCCCGCCGTGCCGGGGCGCGCCTGCCAGGTGAGCTCGGCGCGCAGGGATCCCGGGGCGGCCGGCTGACCGGCCCAGGGCATGCTGACTGGCGCCCCCACTATTCCGGCTACGGCCCACTCGACGTGGGGACATAGCGCCGGGGGCGCGGAATGAACGTACAAAACACCAGTTGCCGACACCGTGCCTCCTCAGACGTCGCTCACCTTCCCCAGCGGCGACATCAATTCGGCACGGACTGCGCTACATATTCTGCCTCATCCCGGCGCCCATTACCAGCACTCCGGCCAGTAAGGCCGCGAGAATTCGCAAACATGACCAGCGCGGCGAGCACGACGACACCAAGGGCGGCCCACGGAACGTAGTCACCGAGCCGGTCGTAGACGGTCCTGACCGAGGGCGCGGGCAGGCCGAGCCTGACCGTGACCACGCCGTGCCCGGACTGCCCCATCCAGGCCAGTAGCCTGCCCCTGGCGTCGTAGGCGACCGTGTCCCCGGTCAGGGCGGCCTGGACCACGGGGCGCCCGGTCTCGGCCGCGCGGACCCCGGCGAGCGAGGCATGCTGGTCCGGCCCCCAGGTGCCCTGGAAGGTCACCGTTTCGGACTGGTAGACGATCAGCTGCGCGCCCTGGTCCGTGTCGACCCGGGCCATGTCGGGGAACGCGGACTCGAAACAGATCAGCACGCCGATCGGCAGCGGCTTTCCGGCCCGGTCGGTCGCGTACAGCAGGTGCGCGCCGGTGCCGGCGATCATGTTCGACGACGCCGCCTTGCTGATCTTGGTGAGCCAGCCGAGCTGCTGCCGGAACGGTATGTACTCGCCGAACGGCACCAGCCGGGTCTTGACGTAGATGCCCTTGATCCCGGAGGGACTGACCAGGACCGCCCACTTCTCGTGGCCCTTGCCGGGCGGCGTAGCGTCCTGGTCCACCAAGATCTCGGCCCCGTCCTCGGCCGACAGCGCCTCGATCTGGCTCAGCAGGGCGTGCGAGCCCGGCAGCGTGAGGTCCTCGGCGATGCTGCTCTCGCCCCAGACGATCAGGTCCGGCCGGACGCCGCCCAGCGTGCCGTCGCGGCTCAGGTCGGCGGTCAGCGCCTGCGACGCGTGCGAGCTGAGGCTGGCGTCGAGGACCACACCCGGCTGCACCATGGCGATCGTGACGTGCCGGACGGCTGGGCTGGCCGGGGTGAGCGCGAACGTAAGCGGTCCGGCGCCGATGCTGGCCAGCCCGGCGGCCGCGCCCAGGACCGCGAAACCCGACCGCCACGAGGCCCCGGGCAGGACGGCCGTGCCGATCCGCGTCCGTGGCAGGGATTCCAGCGCGATGACGATGGCCACGTTCGCCAGCACGAGCGCGAAGCTGATCAGCCAGACCCCGCCGACCGAGGCGAGGGCGAGCACGGCCGGGTGCTGCCACTGGCTGACGCCGAACACCGCCCACGGGCCGCCGAACCCCTGCCAGGACCTCAGCCACTCTGGCAACAGCCAGCAGCTCGGCACCACCACCAGGGCGGCCAGCGCCCGCGGCCAGCTGAGCGGCGGGCGCAGCAGCTTCTGCGTGGCCACCCCGAACGGTATCCACAGCACGCCGAACACCACGGCGACCAGCGGCACCGCAGGTCCGATCTCGGGCGCCATCCAGTACAGCGCCGCGATCAGGTACCCGGCCCCGAGCCACCAGGCGCGCACCCCGCCTTCCCGCGCCGTAGGCGACCTGACGATGAGGACCAGCCCGGGCACCAGGCCGAACCAGGCCAGGAACTCCAGGTTCGCGGCAGGGAACGTGAGGATTAGGGCCGCGCCGCAGAGCAGCATGGCGAACCGGGCCGACCTGAGCCACCTCACCGGCCTCGCCAGCGCGCTGCGCCACCGCATGCTTCCCATTGTCGGCCGTCCCGGCCGTGCTGCGACACCGGCCCTTAGTCGCGGCCGCCGGAGAAGATCCGCAGGAAGAACAGGAACACGTTCAGCGCGTCGAGGAAGATATTCGCGGCGATCAGCGGGGCGGAGTCCAGGTCCGAGGAGCGGCGGAGCCGCTGGAAGTCGAACATCGTCAGGCCCGCGAAGATGACCAGGCCGAGCACCGAGTAGATCAGCTCGCCGTGCGGGATGTGGACGAAGATAAGCACGATGCCGAACACGATGAGGGCGACCAGGGCCCAGAATGACACGCGGGCGAGCCCGGACAGGTCCCGCCGCGTCGCGTACCCGGCCGCTCCGAACCCGGCAATGAACAGGGCGGTGGCCCCGCCGGCCTCCCACAGGGTCCGCGGGCTCGTCGTGGCGTAGTAGACCAGCAGCGGCGCCATGGCCAGCCCCAGCGCCGTCCCGACCACGAAGAGCAGCACCGTCGACAGCGATCCGGACCTCGAGCGCCGGGCGGTGAAGTTCATCGTGATCAGGCAGGCGATGGCCACGATGAACCACACGAAGGTCCAGCCCTGGGACAGATTGCGGCCCAGGTAGGAAACGAGCGCGAAGAAGCCGGCGGTGATCGCGACGTACCCCATCGTCTGCCCGAACAGGGTGCGGGTGCGGTCCTGGGTGGCCGATCCGTAGGAGCCGTACGCAAGTGAGGAGTTCATGCCTCTCCCGATCCTCACGGGCCCGCAGGCCCGCATTTCATCGTCTTGAGGTTAAGCGCTGCGGGCTGGGCCTTAGTTCCCGCCCAGCGCTGCGACCGCGTCCGCGGTCAGTCCGGCCAGGCTGGGCAGGACCAGGCTGGCTTGGGCCAGGGCGTCCGGATCAGGCGGATACTGCGGCTGCGGAACCGCGATAACCTTCAGGCCCGCGGCATCAGCGGAGCGGAGCCCGTTCGAGGAGTCCTCGACCGCCGCGCAGTCCGGCGGCGGGCAGCCCAGCTCGGCGGTCACGGCCAGGTAGATGTCCGGAGCCGGCTTGCCGTGGGCCACCTGCTCGGTCGACATCACCACGCCGAAGCAGGAACGCAACCCGGCGGACCGCAGGACGGTGTCGATCAGCCGCGGCGGCGACGAACTCGCTACCCCCAGCGGCCAGCGCGCGCCCATCCGCTGCACTGCATCCGCCGCGCCGGCCAGCAACGGCACCCGCTCGGTGTACCGGTCGGCCATCCGGTCGATGACCAGCTCGGCCACCTGCTCGGGCGGCAGGCCGACGCCGAGATCCTCGCTCAGGTACCTGGCCCATTCCTGCGTACTCATGCCCATGAGCCTGCGCTGCGCGTCGGGGGCCCAGTGCCCGCCCCGCTCGGTCACCAGGCCGCGGCGGACCTGCTCCCACACCGGCTCGGAATCGACCAGCACGCCGTCCAGGTCGAACACCACCGCCCGGATCATGGAGCGCTTACACCTCCCGTCCCGGACGATCGAGCTCCAACCCAGCCAACGGTAGCACCGCTCCCTGCTTCGCCGATCATTCGAAAAAGATCTTGAAAATATGTCAGCTTCCAGCTTGTAGCACTGATTGTCATATGATAAACTACTCGTAGAACATAATTCATAGCTCTATACCGAACGGGCGGTGGTGTAATGCCCCGAAAACCGTTCCCCGACCGCGGTCCGGATGATCCGGATCCTGATACCTCCGAATGGCGCCGGGTCGACGAGCGCGAACCCTTGAGCGATGGCCAGCCTTCTGAGCAGGGCATGTTCGTGTGCCTCCCGGCGGAGGAGCTGACCCTCGACGGGTTCGCCCAGAAGGGCCGGTCCGACACCATGGCGCCCGGTGCGCTGCTGGCCACGATCCTGGAGGCGATCACCGGGGAGGACGGGTCCGGGCTGGCCGCGCTGGCCGATGACCAGCTGCTCGGCGTGCTGTCCGGGATCCGGCGGATGGAGGCCCGGGCCGCGTGGGGCCAGCTGGCCGTGCTGGACGAGCTGGCCCGCCGCCGCCCGGCCACCGGGAAGCCGATGGACACCGGCCAGTACGGGTTCAGCGACTACGCCCCCGACGAGGTGGCGAATGAACTCCGGCTGAGCGTCCAGTCCGCGGCCGGGCAGATGATGTACGCGGTCGCGGTCGCAGCGCGGCTGCCGCGGAGCTTCGCGGCGCTGGCCGCCGGGCAGATCCACGCGGTTCACCTGCGGATAATCGAGGACGAGACCCGGATCCTGACCCCCGAGCAGGCCGCCGAGGCCGACGTCATCCTGGCCGGGAAGGCGCAGTCGGCGACGTTCGGGGAGCTGCGCTACGCGGCGCGTCGGCTGGTCCTGAAGCTGGATGCGGACGCGGCCCGCAAGCGCAAGGAGTCCGCTGCTAAGCATGAGGCGCAGGTGTGCCGGTACCGGGAGGATTCCGGGAACGCGGGGATGATCGCCCGGGAACTGCCGCCCGCGGAGGTGCTCGCGGCCTGGCAGCACCTGGACCAGCGGGCCCACGACCTGCGGGCCGCCGGGATAGCCGGATCGCTACGCGAGCTGCGGATCCAGGCCTACCTGGACCTCCTCCAAGAACGAGACAGCCGCCTGGCCCCCGTCGGCCGGGGCGGGAACGGCGGCCCCGGCTCGGGCCCTGACGGCGGCCCGGGCGGGAACGGCGGCCCTGGACCCGCCCCGCAGGGCGGCCCGGCCGGCCCCGCCCGCCAGGCCGGGCAGGACCGGGGCCCGAGCGTGGCCGCGCTGATCAACATCACCGTGCCGCTGGACACCGTGCTCGGCCTGTCCGCCACGCCGGGCGAAGCCGCCGGGTACGGGCCGCTGGACGCCGCCGACGCCCGCGACCTGATGGCCGCCGCGGCCCGGCACCCGGACACGAGGTGGTGCGTGACCGCCCTGTATCCCGACGGGACGGCAGCCGCGCACGGCTGCGCCCGCGGCCGCCACCCCCCGCCCGCCCCCAGCCCGCCCGGCCCGGACCCGCCATCCGGCACGTGCCGGCCCCCGGATACGGGCAGCCCCGCCGGCCCGGACCCGCCGCCCGGAGCGGGGGCGCGGGACTACCTGGCCGGGCTGCGGATCCGGATGGTCCCGGTGGCCCGCGGCCACTGAGGGACGACTTCGGCGAGTCGGCGAG
>Ga0187808_10000296_pt1 | contig 14361 bp, 13 predicted proteins | sample NC_wetland_sal_i_5_FD_132427 | JGI IMG/M metagenome (GOLD analysis project Ga0187808, IMG submission 132427) | Wetland sediment microbial communities from Neuse River Estuary, North Carolina, USA - ASW_3 | ecosystem: Environmental > Aquatic > Freshwater > Wetlands > Sediment | place: USA: North...
ACCTCCGCGGAGGTGATCGCGGCGCTCAAGGCGGAGGGCATCACGATGTCGGCTCCCTACCTGTCCCAGCTACGTTCGGGCAACCGCACCAATCCGTCGTCAGCGACCATGGGCGCGCTGGCTAACTTCTTTCGCATCAAGCCGGCATACTTCACTGACGACGACTACTACGAAAAGCTCGATAAGGAATTGTCGTGGGTGGCCACGATGCGCGATGAAGGCGTGCGCCGCATCGCGCTGCGCGCCGTCGGGTTGTCTGCCCAAGCCCAGCAAGACATCGTGGAGCGGGTCAACGAGCTGCGCCGCGCGGAGAAGCTCGACGCTTAAGCCCGCCTGGCGCCGCGCGTGGCCGGTGCCGGCTCGATAACCAATTCTCATTGTGTTCAGCCCGACCTGACGGGCTGCTGTCGGCCGATGCCGATTAGGGTTGGCTCACCGATCGCGCACACGCGAGAGCGATAGTCCACGAGATACCGGGAGGCGGCCGGGAATGGGCCTGTTCCGCAAGCGAAAGAGCCGCGCGACGCGTCGCGCCGAGGCCCGCGCGATCAAGGCCCGCGCCAAGCTCGAGGCCCGGCTGACCGCCAAAAACGAGGCGCGCCGGATCAAAAGCGCCCAGCAGGCGGCGGAAAAGTCCCTCAAGGCGCATGTCAAAGCCCAGCAGGACAGCGACCGGGTGGCGCTGAAAGTCGCCGAGGCCAAACTCAAGGCGGCGCGGGAGGGCAAGTTGTGGTCGCCGACGCGAATCCGGCGGGTGCTGACGGTGTCTCGGCTGCTCACACCGATCCTGGCGCCGGTGATATACCGGGCAGCCATGGCCACCCGCGCGCTGATCGACCGGCGTCGCGCTGACCAGCTCGGGATTCCGTTGACTCAGATCGGCCAGTTCTCCGGTAGCGGCGCGCGACTGTCGGCACGGATCGCCGGGTCAGAGCAATCGCTGCAGATGGTGCAGGAAAAAAAGCCCAAGGACGCCGAAACCAGGCAATTCGCGTCGGCGATGACCGAACGGCTCGGCGACTTGTCGGCAGCCATCACCGCCGCGGAGCATATGCCGGCCGCGCGGCGCCGCGCCGCCCACTCCGCGATCTCGTCCCAACTCGACGGGATCGAGGCGGACCTGATGGCCCGGCTCGGGTTGACCTGACCGTTGCTCGGCACAGAAAGCATTTCGCGCGTCGTGATCGCAGGCGCCGCGGCCGCTGCGCTCTATCTCCCCGCGGGCACCGCGCTGGCCTCGGCACATGTCCAAGCCCACAGCGACAACGCGGTGCGCGGTGGCACGGCGATCGTCACCTTTGAGGTGCCCAACGAATCCAGCACGGGCGCCGCCACCATCGCACTGACCGTCACCCTTCCCAATGTGGCATCGGCGCATGCCGAAGCCATGCCGGGGTGGACGGCCGAGCTCGACCGGGACGCGGCATCCGGCACCGTGCGCTCGGCGACCTGGACGGCCACGCCCAACGGCGGGATCCCGGCGGATCAGTTCGCACTGTTCCGGATATCGGTGCAGCTGCCCGACGCCGCCACCGTCAGCTTCCCGGCCACGCAGACCTACTCCGACGGGTCGATCGTCAAGTGGGATCAGCCCCCGCGGCCCGGCGGCGGCGAGCCGGAACGACCGGCGCCCATGCTGCGACTCGCGGCTTCCAACACGCCGGAGGTCCACGGCGCTCCACCGCAGCAGTCGAAAGTGCCGGCCGACAACACGGCCCGCGTGTTGGGTGGAGTGGCCCTGGTCGTTGGCGCGCTGGGTCTCTGTTTCGCGCTGGTTCGCCGGCGAACATGAAACGCCGGGTACATGTCGCGTGCGTGGGCCTGCTACTGGCCGCCCTGGCCTTGACTGCGACCGTGACTGCCCAAGTAGCGTCCGCGCATGCCACGCGGGTGTCGTCCCAGCCCGCCGACAACGCGGTGCTGACGGCCGGCCCCGACCAGGTGAGCGCGACCTTCAACGAGCAATTACAAACCTCGTTCGCGGCCATGGCGGTCGTCGGGCCCGACGGCAAGCTGTGGTCGACCGGCCAGCCGACGGTCCAGGGCGCAATTGTCAGCATCGGCGTGCGACCGCTCGGACCGGCCGGCACCTACAGGGTGAACTACCGGGTGACGTCTGCCGATGGCCATGTGGTGTCCGGGTCCTGGTCGTTTCGGCTGACGGTGCCGGGCACCGGCACACCCGGACCCGCACCCTCGGCCACCGATGCGGGCGGCCGTGCCCGAACTTGGGTCTCGACTTGGCCGTTTCTGGTGCTAACCCTGGCGCTGGTCGCCGCTGCCGCGTGGTGGGCGATGCGGCGCAGGCCGTGACCGGCCCAGGTGACCGAGACGCCGCACGGCGTCCTGGCATGATGGGACCCAACCGACTTTGGTAGGCCAGGAAGCTATAAAGACAAAGCTGTAAAGGAGCGGCCGCATGGCAGACCCGCAGGATCGACCCGACAGCGAACCCGACGGCGCTTCGACACCTCCGGCCAAGAAGCCTCCCGCCAAGGCCGTCAAAAAGACCGCAAAAGCACCCGCGAAAAAAGCACCCGCGAAAAAGGCGCCGGCCAAAAAGGCACCCGCTAAAAAAGCACCCGCCAAGAGTCCTGAACCCGCGCCACCCAAGCCGGCCGACCAGCCCCTCGGCCTTGCGCAGCGGATCGAATCCAACGGCCAACTTGATGCCGCCAAAGACGCAGCGGCAAACGCGAAGTCAACCGTGGAAGACGCGAACAATCCGGTCTCCAGCGACTCGTATCCGCTGGCATCGCGCACCTCGCCGGTGCCGCTGCTGGTTGCGCTGGCGCTGAGCCTGTTGGCCATTCTGCTGGTCCGCCAGTTGCGCCGACGCTAAGCGGCTGGCTTAGCATGTCTGTGACCGTGCCCTTTCGGCCGACCGCCGATCTCGTCGATGAAATCGGGCCCGCCGTGCGCAGCTGCGACCTCCAGTTCCGCCAGTTCGGCGGGCGCCCGGAATTCGCCGGACCGATCAGCACGGTGCGTTGCTTCCAGGACAACGCGCTGCTGAAATCGATGCTCTCGCAGCCGGGTGCGGGCGGGGTGCTGGTGATCGATGGCGCCGGCTCCCTGCACACCGCCCTGGTCGGTGACGTCATCGCGGAACTGGCCCGCTCCAACGGCTGGGCCGGGTTAGTGGTCCACGGCGCAGTGCGTGACGCCTCCGCACTTCGCGGCATCGACATCGGCATCAAGGCGCTGGGCACCAACCCCCGCAAGAGCACGAAGACCGGTGCCGGCGAGCGCGACGTCGTGGTGAGACTGGGCGGCATGACGTTCGTGCCAGGCGAAATCGCCTACAGCGACGACGATGGCATTGTCGTCGTCGAGCCGTAGTGACCTGAACCGGCCCTAAACCGGTACTGCGGCAGGCTTTTTGGCGAACCGGAGACCCTCGTCGGCGATGTTACCGCGCCGGATCAGCCGGATGTCGCGTAGGTAGTTCTGGTTCAGCCGCCATGGCGTGCGTGAGCCCTGCTTCGGCAACTCGTCAAGTGAGCGCAGCACGTAGCCGGGGGTGAAATCCATGAACGGCCGCTCTTCGACGTCGGAACCCGGGTGCTCGACCACCACGGTGTCAAAACCGTTGTCGTCCATGTAATTCAGCAACCGGCAGGCGAATTCCGACACCAGGTCGGCCTTCAGCGTCCAGGACGCGTTGGTGTATCCAACCGTGTAGATCATGTTGGGCAGGCCGGACAGCATCATGCCCTTGTAGGCCATCGTCTTAGTGAGGTCGACCGGCTGTCCGTCGACGGTGACGGTCGCGCCACCGAACAGCTGCAGGTTCAATCCCGTTGCGGTGATGATGATGTCGGCCGGCAGCTCGCGTCCCGAGTCGAGCCGGATGCCGGTCGGGGTGAACCGGTCGATGGTGTCGGTGACCACGTCGGCTGTCCCCTTGCGGATAGCCCGGAACAGATCGCCGCTGGGCACCAGGCACAGCCGCTGCTCCCACGGGTTGTAGTGCGGGCCGAAGTCCTTCTGCACGTCGTAGCCGTCGGGAAGTTGGCGCTCAACGTAGCCCAAGAGGATGTTTCGCATCCGGTGCGGCCACTTCTGACACGCCCCGTACAACGCCGACTGCCGCAGAATGTTCTTCCACCGGACCGCGGTGTATGCGTACTTGTCGGGCAGCCAGCGGTTGAGCCGCTCGGCCATCTTGTCCCGCTTTGGCTGAGAGACGATGTAGGTGGGCGAGCGCTGCAGCATCGTGACGTGCTTGGCACCCGAATTCGCCAGCGCCGGAACCAAAGTGACCGCGGTGGCGCCGCTGCCGATCACGACGATGTTCTTGTCGGCGTAGTCGAGGTCCTCCGGCCAGTGCTGCGGATGGATGATCGGGCCGTTGAAGTCCTCCGAGCGCGCAAAGGCCGGCGCGTAACCCTGCTCGTAGTTGTAGTAGCCACTGCACAGGAACAGGAAGGAGCAGGTGATCGTGCTCGGGGTGCCGTTGCTTTCAATCTGCACGGTCCACCGGTTCTCCGCGTTCGACCAGTCGGCGCCCAGCACCTTGTGGTTGAGCCGGATGTGCTTGTCGATGCCGTACATGGCCGCGGTGTCCTTGACGTACTCAAGGATCGGCCCGCCGTCGGCAATCGCCTGGCGCTCGGTCCAGGGACGGAACCGGAAGCCCAGCGTGTACATGTCGGAGTCGGACCGGATGCCCGGGTAGCGGAACAGGTCCCAGGTGCCGCCCATGGCTTCGCGCTTCTCCAGGATGGCGTAGCTCTTGGTCGGGCAACGGTCCTGCAGGTGCCAGGCCGCGCTCACGCCGGAGATGCCGGCGCCGACAATGACGACGTCGAGATGCTCAGTCATGAACGCCACGCTATCAACGCTGTGTCGAGTCCGTCAACGGCGTGTTGAAAGTCTCGACAGGGGGTAGACTTCCCGTCGTGACCACCTCCGCCGCCAGCCAGACTTCCCGGGGTCGGCGCAGCGCACGCCCGTCGGGTGACGATCGCGAGCTGGCGATCCTCACCACCCTTGAGCGCCTTCTCGAGGACCGTCCGCTGACCGAGATCTCAGTCGACGACCTCGCCAAGGGCGCCGGGATCTCCCGGCCGACGTTCTATTTCTATTTCGCGTCTAAGGACGCGGTGCTGTTGACGCTGCTGGACCGCGTGATCAACGAGGCGGACGGCGCGCTGGAGGCCATGGGCGAAGCACCGGCCGGCGACGACGACAACATGTGGCGCACCGGCATCAACGTGTTCTTCGAGACGTTCGGGTCCCACAAGGCGGTCGCGCGGGCCGGCACGGCAGCCATGTCGAGCAGTGCCGAGGTCCGCGAACTCTGGTCGACGTTCATGCAGAAGTGGATCGCGTACTCGGCCTCCGTGATCGAGGCCGAACGTGAGCGTGGCGCCGCACCGGACACGCTGCCCGCCCTCGAGTTGGCGACCGCGCTCAACCTGATGAACGAGCGGGCGTTGTTCGCGTCGTTCGTCGGCGAACAGCCCTGCGTCCCGGAGGCTCACGTGCTGGCCACGCTGGTGCACATCTGGGTCAGCAGCATCTACGGCCCGCTGACCCGATAGACCGCTGGCCCGGCGGTTTGTCGGGAGTCCATGCGAACATATGTTCGTGCGGTGTGACGCGTCCATCCTGCACGCCGACCTGGATTCGTTCTACGCGTCGGTCGAACAGCGTGACGACCCGACGTTGCGCGGCCGCCCGGTGATCGTGGGCGGCGGGGTCGTGCTGGCGGCCAGCTATGAGGCCAAGGCCTACGGCGTGCGCACCGCCATGGGCGGGACGCAGGCACGACGCCTGTGCCCACACGCGGTGGTGATACCGCCGCGAATGACTGCATATTCACGCGCCAGCGACGACGTGTTCGAGGTGTTTCGCGACTGCACCCCGATCGTGGAGGCGGTGTCGGTGGACGAGGCGTTCCTCGATGTCGGCGGCCTCGGCCGGGTGTCCGGTACACCGGTCGAGGTCGCTGCACGGCTGCGCACCGACGTGCGCGACCGGGTCGGTCTGCCCATCACGGTCGGGATTGCCCGGACGAAGTTCCTCGCGAAGGTCGCCAGCCAGGAAGCCAAGCCGGATGGATTGTTGCTGGTGCCGCCCGGTCAGGAGCTGGCCTTCCTGCACCCGTTACCGGTCCGCCGGTTGTGGGGGGTGGGCGCCAAAACCGCTGACCGGCTGCACGCCCACGGCATCGAGACCGTGGCCGATGTGGCCGAGCTCAGCGAGTCGACGCTGGCCTCGCTGTTGGGTGCTGCGATGGGCCGCCAACTGTATGCGCTGTCCCGTAATATTGACCGCCGCCGGGTGACCACCGGTGTGCATCGCAGGTCTGTGGGTGCCCAGCGCGCGCTGGGCCGCGCCGGCAATCGCATGTCGCCCGTCGAGATCGATGCGGTAGTGGTCAACCTCATCGACCGAATCACCGCGCGGATGCGCGCGGCGGGCCGCACCGGACGGACGGTGGTGCTGCGGCTGCGCTTCGACGACTTCAGCCGGGCCACCCGGTCACGCACCCTGCCCTGGGCGACCTCGTCGACGCAGCCCATCCTGGGCGCCGCACGGCACCTGGTCGCGGCCGCCGCGCCCGCGATCGCCGAGCGGGGGCTGACGCTGGTCGGCCTCGCGGTGTCGGGCATCGACCGCAGCGGAGCCCAGCAGTTGATGCTGCCGTTTGACGGGGAACCGCCAGCGATCGATGAAACGATCGATCAGATACGCCGTCGCTACGGCAAATCCGCGCTCACCCGCGCGGTGCTGGTCGGCCGCGACCCGGGCCTCGAAATGCCGCATCTACCCGACTGACGCGATTTGCGCGGACCGGCCCTGCTTGCGGTCTATCGGTCATTGATCACAAACCGGCTGCAGGACTGGCGTTCTCGTTTGTGCTCGCGTCTGACGCGCCCGTGTGCGGCCACGTGACAGCGGTCAGAACAGGCTGGCGGTGAGGCCGCCGTCGACCACGAACGCGCCGCCCGTGCTGAACCGCGACCGGTCACCGGCGAGGAACAGGGCCAGGTTGGCCACGTCGTCAACGGTGACGTAGCCGCCCTGCGCTTGGTTGATCAAGGTGTCGAAATCGATACCGAGCGCGGCGTTGTAGTTTTCCCGATTCGCGCTGACGAGCTCAGTCTCAGCGAACCCAGGCAGGATTGCGTTGACTCTGATACCCGCCTGCCGTAGCTCCAGGGCGGCGGTCTTGGTCAGGCTGACCACACCGGCCTTCGCGGCGGCGTAATGCCCGACGAGTGGGACGCCGGCAAGCGCCGTTACCGAGGCCATCGTGATGATGGAACCCGCCGTTTGCGATGCGATCATCGCCCGCGCCGCGTGCTGCAAAGTAAGGAAGACACCGTCCAGGTTGATCGACATCATGGTGCGCCACGTGTCGAACGACATGTCAAGTAGCGGTGAGGTGGTCGCGATACCGGCGTTGGCCACGACGACATCGACCTTGCCGTGCTGATCGAGCGTCCGCTCGAAGACCTCAGCAATGCTGTGCTCGTCACGAACATCGCATCGGTACGAGGTGGCGTCCGGTAGGTTCTGCGCGGCAATCGCCGCTGCGGACTCGTCGATGTCGGAAACGACGACGCGGGCGCCGTGGGCCGCATAGGTCTGGGCGACTGCGTAACCGATCCCGCGGGCGGCGCCGGTGATCACCGCGACCTTGCCCACCAGGGAGCCGGATTCGATCGCTGTGGTGCTCTGGGGAGTTGTGGCGTTTGTCATGTTGTGCTCCTAGAAGAGGTTTGCGGTGAGTCCGCCGTCGATGAGGTAATGCGACCCGTTGACGAAACGGGCGTCGTCGGAAGCGAGGAAGGCAACGGTCTCGGCGACCTCGTCCGGAGTGCCGAAGCGGCCCTGCTTGAGGTTGATGAGTTCATCGAATGGGATGGGCGCGATGGCCTCGATTGGTGCTGCCAATCGGTCTGCCATGTCGGTCTGGACTATCCCCGGGCAGACCGCGTTGACCCGGATGCCGGCCTGGCGCAGCTCGATCGCGGCCGATTCGGTGAAGCGTACGACGGCGCCCTTCGACGCGCAGTAGGCGCTGAGCAGGGGGCCGCCTGCGGTGCCGGCGACGGACGCCAGGTTGACGATGACGCCTCCTCCCGACGCCGCCATGGCCGGCACGACGGCCTTCGTGAAGCGGAAGGTACCGACCACGTTGATGTTCAGCAGGCGGCTGAACTCTTCGTCGGTGAGTTCCGTGATCGGCTTGGCGATTTCGATACCGGCGTTGTTGACCAGCACATCGAGACCGCCGAATGCTTCGACCGCGGCATCGACGGCGGCCTGTACGTCGGCCGTGGAGCGTACATCGCATCGCAGCCCGATGCATCCGTTGCCGAGCCGGCTTGCCGCGGCGCGGGCTCCCTCCGCGTTGATGTCGGCCAGAGCCACGCGTGCGCCGCCGTCCACGAGACGACTCGCGATCGCGAGGCCGATGCCGCGGGCTGCACCTGACACGATGGCACGCCGCCCGAATAGATCGTTCATGGTCATTACCTCCAATGTGATGAATCTAAAACTGTTGTCCTGCAGTGCTTGTGGGCATTTGGCTCACGTCAACGCCCCGTGACCGTGATCTTGGTCCTGGCGGGCCGCCGCCGGCCTTCCGGCTAGTGACCACGTCACCTCGGTCGGGATCGGCCCGTTGGGCAGCCACGGCTGCTGCTCGACAGCATCGGCGACTTTCCAGGTGCCGCGCTCGATCACACCTAGCGCAGCGTCGATGACCTTGTAGTGCTGCACCTTGCTGCCCCAGGCCTGCGACTCCACCCACACCACGACGAGTTCGCCGGGCTCGAACGCGGCTTCTTTTTGCACTGCGGCGATCAGGTCTTCGTTGTGCAGGTGGCCGTCGCCAAAGTTGAACCCGATCAACGTGTTACAGATGAACTCGGCTTCCCGCACCGTGCGGGTGTCGATGTCCGGCAGTTTCTGGAGCAACACCGAGAACAGGCCGCGACCCTGGCTGTGCATCGTTCGCCAGGCAATGGGCTGCTGCATCGTGATCTCAGCCCACTGCGGTTCGTAGCCGAAGTCGACGAACTGGTCCACCTGGTTCTTCGCTGAACGGGTGACCTTGTTCAGCTTCTGCTCTGCACCGGGAGCGAACGCCCACACCGCCGACGCCCAGTTGCCGGCGTACTGGCGCATCGAGGGCAGGAACGACACCTTGTCGGGCCGGAAGTTGCCGAGGATCGGGTAGAACACCAGCCCCGCGACTATGGCGGCCAGCAGCCACGGCGACGACATGTCCGTCACGCTGTAGCCGTCCCATGCGGGGAAGCCGAGGAACAGGAAGATCGAAGTGTAAGCGAAGAGCACATTCCACTCGAGAGGCACCGCGAGCGGGAACGTCGAGATGATGAACAGGTGGAACCCGACCATCACGATCACGGCGGCCACAGTCAGCCACTTGTTGGTCGAGAACAACAGAACCAGAGGCGCGATGACCTCGACGGTAGTGCCCGCCACGTGCGCCATCACGTCCGCGATGCGCGACGGACGCAGGTCACGGGGGAAGTCGCGGTAGTGCGCACGCTTCAACCACTTGAACGGGACCGCCGGGCTGTTGCTCACCATCGGCGGGATGACATTGGAGAAGTGCTTGCCGAACTTCGACACCCCGGCACCGACCCAAACGACAACGATCAGCAGCTTCAGCGCGATGATCATGTCGACGAACGGCAGAACGGTGAAGAAGAAGATCGCGGGCAGGTACTGCTCGCCGCGGGCGGCCAGGAAGATGGTCTTGTCTCGCAACCCGTTGAGCACGAGCAGCACCATCGGTGCGATCAGCAGCGCGGGGTTCACCAGGCCCGAGGTGTTGTTGGGGAGGACCGTCGATAGCGAATCGCTATGCACCCCAGGTGAAAACAGCGGAATAGCGACGGCGACGATCAGTGCCAGGTAGAGCGCCACGTCGAACCAGGTGCGTCGGTCACCATTGGTGAACGGCACCCACTTCCACGGCCGCAGCCGGATGGTGCCCGGCCGCGCCCAGAAACGCATGCCTCCGGTCATCGGTTTGACCTTGCCGCACAGTGGACCCCATGCGCCGGCGACGTTGAAGCATTCCAGCAGTACCGTCCAGAGGATGAACTTCTGGTAGACGATCGGCTGGTTCCACCATGCTGAGACGTGCCAGAACGCCGGTAGGTGCGACGTCAGCGTGGCAACCAGGACGCCGCCGAGTGCGTAAAAGAAGATCAGCTTGACGATGTAGATCGTGTGAACGATGGTTGGCGATCCGAAGCCGTTCTCGGCCCAATTGGTGGTGAGTAGTCGCATCCGCTCCATGAGCGGCTTCTGCACGAAGGTGTCCGGGTCGACGGCCGGGAAGGTCGGCGTGGTGAATCCCATTTGAGTGACTCCTATTTCGGTGGAGGTTGGTTTGCGGGCTGGTGTCAGACGCCGTGCGTTGCGGCGAGTAGGTTCTTTCGGAGTGACGTCTTGTCGAGCTTCCCGACGGGGTTCTTCGGAAGCGCGTCGAGGATGGTGATCTCGACGGGCAGTTTGTATTTCGCGAGACCTCCGGCAAGGTATTCACGAATCTGATTCGCGCTGAGCGTCGCACCCGAGTTCAGCGCGACGAAAAGGACGGGTTCCTCCCCGTAGACCGGGTTGGCTCGACCGACGACGGCCGCTTCCGCGATCTCGGGCAATTGGTAGGCGACGGCTTCGATCTCCTTCGGGTAGATGTTCTCTCCGCCGCGGATGATCATGTCCTTGGCGCGGTCGACGAGGACCAGGTATCCGTCTTCGTCGAGCCGACCGACGTCGCCGGTGTGCAGCCAGCCGGCGACGAGGGTCTTGGCGCTCTCGTCGGGCCGATTCAGGTAGCCGCGCATCACGTTCGGTCCCTGGATGAGAACCTCACCGGTCTCGCCGCTGGCGACCGGCTTGCCGTTCGCGTCGACGATCCGGATGGTCTGACCTGGCAGCGGGAGCCCGACGGTGCCCGCCTTGCGCGTGCCATTGAGCGGGTTCACGGTGCTGGCGCAGGAGCCCTCAGATAGGCCGTACCCCTCGACCATCGGGACGCCATAACGGGTTTCGAACTTGTCCAGCAACTCGACGCTGGCCGGCGCCGCGCCACACACGGCGAATCGGAGCGACGAGGTGTCCGGGTCCACCTCAGCGGGGAGATCGGCCAGCATCGTGTAGATGGTGGGAACAGCAGAGAAGTACGTTGCTCGGCACTGCTCGATCCGACTCCAGAACGTCTTCGGGCTGAACCGCCCCGCAATCGTGATTTGGCCCCCGGCAATCAGCGGTGACAGCGTGCCCGCGACGATGCCGTTCACGTGGAACAAGGGCAGGATGAGCAGGCTGTGGTCTGCCGTGGTCAACGCGAACGCGTCGATCACCATGCGGCACATCGCGTTCAGGTTCGTGTGGTCGAGCATCACACCCTTGGGCTTACCTGTCGTCCCGCTGGTGTAGATCAGCAGTGCCAGCGCCTCCTCGGTTACCCGGGCGGGTTCGTCGACCTGCGACGGTTGAGAGGTCAGCGCGCTAGCCGGCAGCACCGAGGGAGCGGACACCTCGAAGTCGAGGGACTTCTCGACGATCAGCACCTTAGCCGACGCGTCCGCGACCTGGTATGCGACTTCGGCAGGCGCCAAATTCGGGTTGAGCGGGGTCGCTGCCGCGCCCACCCTCCACGCGGCGAACAGCGCTACCACCAGGCTCGCAGTGTTGGGCAACATGATGGCGACGACGTCCCCGGCCGTGACACCATGTGCTGTCAGCGTCGAAGCCGCGTCCGCGACAGCCTGACGAAACTGCGCGTTGGTCATCTGGGTGTCGTCGTCTGCGACACACGGCCCATGGGGATCATGCTGGGCGCGTCGATCGGGTAAACCGGCGAGATTCATGCAGGTGACGGTAGGAACTTGGCACTTGGTCCACATAGTCGCGAAACGATGAACTTGGTTAGCCCATTTGTCGCCAAGAGCCAACAGCAGGGTTCTAGGGTCGTCATATGGCGCATCGAAGCCGCTATGACGACGAGATCGTCAGCAAGAGCGCCGCTGCGATCGTGGATCGGCTCGGCGAGCAGCTGGCCGCGATAACGCAAGCTATCCAACAGATCCTTGAGCGTGACATCGCCGAACTGCGCGGCGATGCACAATTGCTTGACCTCCTACACAAGAGCACCGAGGGGAACGTCGAAACAGTTTTCAACGCCCTGCACTACGACATCCCGATCGAGCGTGTCGAACCCCCGACAGCCGCGTTGGAATACGCCCGGCGCCTCGCCCAGCACGGAGTGCCCTCCAACGCCCTTGTTCGTGCCTACCGGCTAGGTCACCAAGCGCTGCTTGCAATGGTGGTTGACGCGATCAACGAGGCTGGCCTCGATCCAGCGCTTGGCCTTGCGGTGTTCGATCGCATGACAGCGGTCACCTTCCGCTACATCGATTGGATTTCGCAGAACGTCGTGAACGTTTACGAGACCGAGCGAGACCGTTGGCTGGAGAACCGCAGCCGCATCCGCAGCGTCCGCGTCGCGGAGATCCTCGAGGGTGGAGACATTGACATCGACGCCATGACCTCGGCGATCCGCTACCCACTCAGGCGAACCCATGTCGCGCTCGTCCTGTGGTTCGCCAACGACTCGAATACCGGCAACGAGCTCGCGCGGCTGGAACGGTGTCTTCGCGAGCTTGCCGAACATCTTGACAGCGGCAACGCCCTGTTTGTTGAAGCGGATCGGGTCAGTGGGTGGGGATGGATTCCCCTCGCTAACGCTGGCGGAGATCCGATCGCACGCATCAGAAGGTGGATTTCCGACACCCCCGACGCGCCATATGTTGCCGTTGGTGCCGCGCTGCCCGGTGTCGACGGATTTCGGCGATCACACCGCCAAGCACAAAACGCTCGCCGCGTCGCCGTCGCAGCTGGACCCGCGGCGCCCCAGGTCACCGCGGCAAGTGATCCAGGACTGTTCTCGGCGGCACTCGTGAGCACCGACCTCGCGGAGGGTCGGGCGTGGGTCAGGGAAACGCTCGGTCCTCTCGCAACCGACTCGGAAAACGATGCGCTGCTGCGCGAAACGCTTCGAGTCTTCCTGCATGAGGGATGCAGCTATAAGGCTGCGGCCGAGGACCTGAACTTGCATTCGAACTCTGTGAAGTACCGGGTGCAGCGGGCCATCGACCGGCGCGGACGACAGATCGCCGATGATCGCCTCGACGTGGAGTTGGCTCTGCTTGTCTGCCACTGGTTCGGGGCGGCGATATTAGAGCCAGACCGCAGAGCAAAACGGACAGCCAGGTAGGCGAGGGTCTTGCCCGCCTGCAAGGTGTCGTCCTGCTAGGCGAGCAAAGCGACCGGACCTTGTCCGGCAGACCAGCCTTATGACGCGGTCCACTCCAGCAACCGCTCGGCCGGCCAGGTGTTGACGATGCGGTCCACCGGAATGCCGGCGTCCAGCGCCCGCTGGGCGCCGTAGCCGAGGAAGTCCAGCTGGCCGGGCGCGTGCGCGTCGGTGTCGATGCTGAACACGCAGCCGATGTCGCGCGCGAGGTTCAGCAGACGCGTCGGCGGGTCACGGCGCTCCGGGCGGGAATTGATCTCCACCGCGGTGCCATGGTCACGACAGGCGGTGAACACCACCTCGGCGTCGAATTTCGATTCGGGCCGGATACCGCGGTTGCCGGCGACCAGTCGGCCGGTGCAGTGGCCCAGCACGTCGGCGCGGTCGTTGCAGACGGCGCGCACCATGCGGCGGGTCATCGCGGCGGAATCCATCGACAGCTTCGAGTGCACGCTGGCCACCACCACGTCGAGGCGCTCCAGTAGCTCGGGTTCTTGGTCCAGGCTGCCGTCGTCGAGGATGTCGACCTCGATGCCGGTGAGAATGCGCATCGGCGCGAACTTGTCGCGCAACCCATCGATCACGTCGAGCTGTTTGCGCAACCGCTCGGGCGAGAGCCCGTTGGCGACGGTCAGCCGCGGCGAGTGGTCGGTTAGCGCGCAATATTCGTGGCCCAGCGCTGCGGCGGTGGCCATCATCTCCTCGATCGGCGCGGACCCGTCCGACCAGTTCGAATGCAGATGAAGATCCCCGCGCAGTGCGGCACGGACCTCGCCGCCACCGAGATCGGTTGCCTCGGAACGTAATTCGGCCAGTAGGTCGGGTTCGCGGCCGGACCAAGCCTGGGCGATGACCTTCGCGGTTTTGGGCCCGATGCCCGGCAGCGACTGCCAGCTGTTGGCCTGGCCGTGTCGCTCGCGCGTGGCCTCGTCGAGACCTTCGACGATGTCGGCGGCGTTGCGATACGCCATCACCCGTCGCGGATCTTGGCGGTCGCGGTCCTTGTAGTAAGCGATCTGGCGCAGCGCGGCTACCGGGTC
>Ga0187808_10000297_pt1 | contig 14361 bp, 14 predicted proteins | sample NC_wetland_sal_i_5_FD_132427 | JGI IMG/M metagenome (GOLD analysis project Ga0187808, IMG submission 132427) | Wetland sediment microbial communities from Neuse River Estuary, North Carolina, USA - ASW_3 | ecosystem: Environmental > Aquatic > Freshwater > Wetlands > Sediment | place: USA: North...
ATCCTGCTCGGCTCGATCTACCTGGTCAACGTCTTCGACGCGGTCCGGCTGATGACCAACGGCGGCCCGGGGACCTCCACCACCAACCTGCCCTTCTACCTGTACCAGCAGGTGAACAACGCCTTCGACATCGGCGGGGCAGCCGCGGCCGGCGTGGTCACCGTCATCCTGACCATCATCGTGGCCACCTTCGCGCTGCGCATGTTTGCCAGGGTCTTCCAGTTCGAGGGGGCATCCTCATGAGCGAGCCTTGGTTGGTAGGCGAGCGGGTGAGCAGACCATGAGCGCGTCTGCCGTGCCGGCGCGGACCCGGATGCCTGGCCCGCAGAGATTCCGCGAGATGTCGAACACGGTGGGCTGGGGTGTGGTCGCCTGGGTGCTGGGGATCGCGTTCTTCCTGCCGGTGCTGTGGATGGTCATCACCGCGTTCAAGCCGGAGTCCGCCGCCGAGACCTGGCCCCCCCGGTTCACCTTCAGCCCCACGCTGGCCGAGTTCCGGCTGGTCTTCTCGGGCTGGGGTCCGTACGTAACCCACTCGGCGATCGCCACGATCGGCTCCACCATCCTGGTGCTGCTCCTGGGTGTCCCGGCCGCCTACGCCCTGGCCGTACACCCGGTCAAGCGGTGGCGGGACGGGCTGTTCTTCTTCATCTCCACCAAGATGCTGCCGATCGTGGCGGCCATCGGGCCGCTGTACGTCATCGCGCTCAAGGCGCACCTGCTGGACAGCATCTGGCTGCTGATCATCCTGTACACCGCGATGAACCTGCCGCTGGCCATCTGGATGATCCGCTCGTTCATGCTCGAGGTGCCCGGCGAGATGCTCGAAGCGGCCCGGCTGGACGGCGCCGGGCGGTTCCGGGAGATCACCGAGGTGATCATGCCGGTCGTTTCCCCCGGGCTGGTGTCCACCGCGCTGATCTGCGTGATCTTCGCCTGGAACGAACTGTTCCTGGCCCTCAACCTGACCGTCACCAACGCCGCGACCATGCCGATGTACCTGATCAGCTCCGTTCCACAGGAAGGGCTGTACATCGCTCACCTGTCCGCGGCGGCGACGGTGGCCTCGGTGCCCGTGATCATCGTGGGCTGGATCGCCCAGCGGTCCCTGGTCCGCGGCCTCTCGATGGGAGCAATCAAGTGAAGGCGACGGAACTCGCGAGCGGAGGTGCCCGATGGCTGAGGTGAGGTACGTGCAGGCGACTCGGGTCTACGCCAAGGACGCGCCACCCGCCGTGGACGCGCTGGACCTGGACATCAAGGACGGGGAGTTCATGGTCCTGGTCGGCCCGTCCGGGTCGGGGAAGACCACCGCGCTGCGGATGCTGGCCGGGCTGGAGCCGCTGGATGGCGGCCGCATCGAGATCGGCGAGAAAGACGTCACCTGGGTGCAGCCCAAGGATCGCGACATCGCGATGGTGTTCCAGAACTACGCCCTTTACCCGAGCAAGACGGTCGCGGAGAACATGGGCTTCGCCCTGAAGATGCAGCACGTCCCGAAGGACGAGCGGACCCGCCGGGTCCTCCAGGCGGCCAAGCTGCTGGACCTCGACGAGAAGCTGCTGGACCGCAAGCCCAAGGCCCTGTCCGGTGGGCAGCGGCAGCGCGTGGCCATGGGCCGGGCCATCGTCCGCGAGCCCCGGGTGTTCTTGATGGATGAGCCGCTGTCCAACCTGGACGCCAAGCTGCGGGTGCAGACCCGCAGCCAGATCGCCGAACTGCAGCGCCGCCTGGGCATTACCACGGTCTACGTCACCCACGACCAGGTGGAGGCGATGACCATGGGACATCGCGTGGCGGTGCTGAGCGGCGGCAAGCTGCAGCAGTGCGACACTCCGCGCCAGCTGTATGACAACCCGGTGAACCAGTTCGTGGCCGGGTTCATCGGCTCGCCCGCGATGAACCTCCAGACGGCCCCGCTTACCGACGGCGGGGCCCGGCTGGCCGGGACGGTCATCCCGCTGCCCACCGCGGTGCGGACCGCCGCCAGCCAGGCGGGCCTCCGCGAGCTGGTCATCGGCATCCGGCCGGAGCACCTGCACCTGGCCGACGGGACCGGGGAGATCAAGGGCGAGGTGATGCTGGTCGAGGAACTGGGGGCCGACGCCCTGCTGCACGTGCGGCTCGCCGAGAGCGGAAACCAGGTCGTGGCCCGTACCGAGGGGCGCAAGCCGCCCGCACCGGGGCAAGACGTCACCTTCCGGGTCCAGCCAGATGACATCTTCGCGTTCGACCCGGCGACCGGGGCCCGGATTGGCAGCTAGACCGCAGCCGCTCAGCGCGCGGACGCTGGCGCTCTGGCGCGGCCGGTTGCCGGTGCCTTCCTACGACCGCAGCCTCGTCACGCCGGGCGTGGTGCACGTCGGCGTGGGCGGTTTCCACCGGGCCCACCAGGCGATGTACCACGACCGCCTGCTGAGCGAGGGCGCGCTGGACTGGGGCATCTGCGGGGTCGGGGTGATGCCGGCCGACCAGCGGATGAAGCAGGTCCTGGACGCCCAGGACGGCCTCTACACCCTGGTGCTCAAGGACAACGACGGGACCTACGAGCCGCGCGTGATCGGATCCATCGTGGAGTACCGTTACGCGCCCGACGATCCGGAGGCGGTCATCGAGAAGATGGCCGCGGAATCAACCCGGATCGTATCCCTCACGATCACCGAGGGCGGGTACAACCTGAGCGACATCACCGGCGAGTTCGACCTGACCAACCCGGAGGTGACCGCCGATCTAGCCCCTGGCGCGGTTCCGCGGACCACGTTCGGCCTGATCACGGAGGCCCTACGGCGCCGCTGGAAGCGGGGCCAGCGGCCGTTCACCATCATGTCCTGCGACAACCTGCAGGACAACGGCTACCTCAGTAAGCGGGTATTCACCGCCTTCGCCCGGCTGCGGGACCCGGAACTGGGCGACTGGGTGGAGCAGGAGGCCCGCTTCCCCAACTCGATGGTCGACCGCATCACCCCGGTGACCACGGACGCCGACCGGGACGAGGTCCGTGAGCGGTTCGGGATCGATGACCGGTGGCCGGTCGTCTGCGAGCCCTATACGCAATGGGTGCTCGAGGACGCCTTCACGGTCGGTCGGCCGCCGTACGAACAGGTCGGAGTCCAGGTCGTCGACCACGTGGAGCCGTACGAGCTGATGAAGCTGCGGTTGCTCAACGGAAGCCACCAGGCCCTGGCCTACTTCGGCTACCTGTGCGGCTACCGGCTGGTGCACGAGGCCGCCCAGGATCCCCTGTTCCAGAGTTTCCTCCTCGGCTACATGGACAAGGAGGCCACGCCGACCCTGGCCCCCGTGCCCGGGGTGGACCTGGAGGGGTACAAGTACACGCTGCTCGAGCGCTTCTCTAATGCGCAGGTCCGCGACACCATCGCCCGGCTGTGCGCGGAAAGCTCGGACCGGATCCCGAAGTGGGTCCTGCCGGTGGTTCGCGAGCAACTCGCGAAGGGCGGTGAGATCAGGCGTTCGGCGGCCGTGGTGGCGAGCTGGGCTCGCTACGCGGAGGGTATCGACGAGGCAGGCCAGCCGATCGAGGTGGTTGACCGGCTCCGCGACACCCTCATGCGGGCCGCCCGGGACCAGCGTGAGGATCCGGACGCGTTCATCGCCAACCGGGACGTCTTCGGGGACCTGGTCGACCAGGAGCCGTTCGTCTCCGCCTACAGGTCCGCGCTGTTCTCGCTGCACGAGCGCGGCGCCCGGGCGACGCTGGAATCGCTGGTGTGATCAGCCTCGCTCAGCGGAAGTGGCGGGCCAGTTCGTTGGCGTAGGCCAGGCCCAGGGTGCCCTTGTGGTCACTGATCCACTGCATCAGCGAGATCTCGCCGGCGGCGGGGCCGTCGGTGTCGGCCAGGCCCTCGGCCATCGCCTCGTACTCCTCGGCGGTGAGCAGGGTGTCGCGCAGCGCCAGGCCGAGGACGCGGGCGGCGGGCGGGATGAGCGACCCGGGCACGCAGATCACCCGGCTGCGGCTGCCCACCGAGTCCCTGATGTGGTGAACGAGCTCGAGGAAGGTCGGCCGGTCGGGCCCTACGGCGTCGATGACCTCGTTCTCGGCCGATGTAGCGGCCCGCACGGCGAGCCGGGCCAGGTCGTCGACGTGGATGGGCCGGACGCGGTAAGAACCGGTGCCGCCCACCGCGAAGACCGGCATCCGGCGCAGCAGCCACGCGATGTTGTTGATCAGGACGCCGTTCCCGCCGAACAGGATCGATGGTCGCAGCACGGCGTGTGACAGGCCGAGATCAGCCAGGGCCAGCTCGACCGCGGCCTTGCCCCGGAAGTACGGGTAGGGCGAGTCGGCGCCGGGGTGCGTGATCGACACGTGCACGACCCGGCGCACACCCGCCTCGGCGGCCGCCTGGAGCAGCACGCGCGACTGTGCCACCGCGGCCTCGTGGCTGACGGGCCCGCGGGCAAAACGCACCCAGTAGGTGTTGAACAGGGCCCGGGCCCCCCGCAGCGAATCCGCCAGCCCCTCGGGATCGGCGAAATCGAGCGGCCTAGCCTCGACCGCCGTGCCCGCCGGAGCGCGTTCCGGATGGCCGGTGATCGTGCGAACGCGGCGCCCCGTCGCCTGCAGTTCCCTGGCGATGGCCGCGCCGGAGTAGCTGAACGCCCCTGTGACCACGTCGAAGTCGGTGGTCATGAGCCGAGCCTGGTGATCAGCGCGGTCAGCGTCCCGCCGAGCGGCGCGTCGAGGATCGCCGTGGCGTGCTGGTCGCCGCGGGTAGCCCCCTGGTTGACGATCACGACGGGCCGCCCCAGCTTGGCCGCGTGCCGGACGTAGCGCAGGCCCGACATCACGGTCAGCGAGGACCCGAGAACCACCAGCGCGCGGGCGCTCTCGACCAGCCCGTAGCAGGCCCGGGCCCGCGCGGGCGGCACGTTCTCGCCGAAGAACACCACGTCCGGCTTGAGCACGCCCTGGCACGCCGAGCATTCGACGACCCGGAATGATCCGGTCGCCGAATCGGCGAGGACCGCGTCGCCGTCCGGGTTGATCGTGGCCGACAACAGCGCGTCCCAGCCGGGGTTGGCCGCCTCGAGCCGGCGCTCCAGGTCCATTCGCGAGGTGCGCCGCCCGCAGGACAGGCAGATGACCCGGTGCAGGCTGCCGTGGAGTTCGGTGACGTTAACCGCCCCCGCGGCCTGGTGCAGGCCGTCCACGTTCTGGGTGATGATCCCGGCCAGCAGGCCGCGCCGGCCAAGGTCGGCGACGGCGTAGTGGCCGTCGTTCGGCACAGCCCGCGCGATCCGCCGCCAGCCCACGTGGCTGCGGGCCCAGTACCTGCGCCGGGCGGCGGCACTCCCGGTAAAGGTCTGGTAGGTCATCGGCGCGGCGCGCAGGGCCAGGCCGGTCGGCCCGCGGTAATCCGGGATGCCCGACTCGGTCGACAACCCGGCTCCGCTCAGCACGAGCACGCCGCCGGCCGCGACGACGCCGGCGAGCACGCCAAAGGAGTCCGTGGCCGTCACCGAGGCCAGCTGAGTTACCGTCAACGTCACCACTCCATGGTGCCTTACGGCACAGGGAAGAACAGACCGGGAAGCTAGACCGCCCTGGTCGTGATCGCCCGGGCCACGGCGGCCGCGCCCTTCCCCTCGTACATGATCGTGTAGTGATTCACGTCGGGCACCAGGAGCGGGCGCAGTTGCGGGGCGCGCTCCTGCCACGTGGCGACGACATCGGGCGGCTGGAAACCCGGCGGCTCACCCAGGAGCCCGTCAGGAGCGGTCAGCAGCGGCGTCGGCCTGCTCAGGTGAACGAGCGCGTCCGCGAACGGCTTTTCCATCACGATGTCGTGGGTGTCGGCGCGGACCGCGTCCTCGATCGCGCGCGCTCGCATCTGGCCGGGCTCGCCGATGATGTCGTACCGGGCGTACGCCTCGACGTCGGGGGTCCAGTGATCGGCCAGCGCCGGATGCGCCCGCCAGAAGGCCAGGTACGCGTCGGTATCGGTGTAGGTCTGACGGAGCCGGGTCATGGCCGGGCCGAGCGTCGCCTCGAGCGATGCTTCTGCGTCAACGCCCCCGGGGACCGGCCTCGGCAGGCCGCCGTCCACCAGGACGAGGCGCCGGATGAGCGACGGGTGCGCGTCGCGGGTGAGCAGCGCCGCGTACGCCCCCATCGAATGCCCGGCGAGTACGGGCCGTCCACCGAAATGCCGCAGCACGGCGGTCACGTCCGCGACGTGCCTGTCCAGGCCGTACGGGCCCGGCAGGTCGCGGCTATGTCCGCGTCCTCGCAGGTCAGGAGCGGCGAGCGTCCAACCGGTCGGCATGTGGCGCGCGACCCCCTGCCATGACATGGCCGAGGCCGTGATCCCGTGCAGGCCGACCGCGACGTGCTTGCCGGAGCCCCACACCAGCAAGCGGAGGTCCCCGCCTTCAACCGGGACGTCAATCAACCGAGATTGCATAATTACCCTCCCCAAGCGGAGCTGTTTCAGCCAGAACCGCCATATCTCACCCTTATTATCAGTCGCTGGGTCGCCGACGAGATGACGCCACGGACACGAAACAGTTACCGCCCAAACCGTGCCATGCTGGACTGTGGCGCCAATGCCAGGTAAAACCAGCGTGGAGGTGTGCGGATCATGTCGGCAGCGCTGAGTTACTCATCGGGAGAATCCGAAACGCCGCTGCTCGGCGACACCATCGGCGCCAACTTCGACGCCACGGTCGCGCGGTTCGGGGACCGCGAGGCGCTCGTCGACCGGACCACCGGGCGGCGGTGGACCTACGCCGAGCTCGCGGCCGACGTCGACGCCCTGGCGCTGGGCCTGCTCGAGCTGGGCATCGGGAAGGCCGACCGCGTCGGCATCTGGGCCCCGAATGGCCCGGAATGGACGCTGACCCAGTACGCCACGGCCAAGATCGGCGCGATCCTCGTCAACATCAACCCGGCCTACCGCACCCGCGAGCTCGATTTCGTCCTCAACCAGTCCGGTACCAGGCTGCTCATCGCGGCGGAGCGGCTGAAGAACTCCGATTACGCCGCGATGATCGCCGAAGTCCGGCCGAACTGCGCCGGCCTGGAGCACGTGGTGATAATCGGCCGCCCGCACTGGGAGTCGCTCATACAGCGCGGACGCCAGTCAAACCGCTCCGCGCTCGAACGCATCCACCTAGACACCGACGACCCCATCAACATCCAATACACCTCGGGCACGACCGGTTTCCCCAAGGGTGCGACGCTTTCGCACCACAACATCCTCAACAACGGGTTCTTCGTCGGCGAGCTCTGCAACTACACCGAAGCGGACCGGATCTGCATTCCGGTGCCCTTCTACCATTGTTTCGGCATGGTCATGGGCAATCTCGCCGCGACCAGCCACGGCGCGTGCATGGTCATCCCGGCGCCCAGCTTCGACCCGGTCGCCACCCTCGAGGCCGTTCAGGCCGAACGCTGTACCTCCCTGTACGGCGTTCCGACGATGTTCATCGCCGAGTTGTCCGCGCCCGGCTTCGCCGACTACGACCTGTCCAGCCTGCGCACCGGCATCATGGCGGGCTCGCCATGCCCGGTCGAGGTGATGAAGCAGGTCATGTCCCAGATGTCGATGCGCGAGGTGTCGATCTGCTACGGCATGACGGAGACCTCACCGGTGTCCACGCAGACGCGGGTCGACGACTCGCTCGACCGCCGGGTGTCCACCGTGGGCCGGGTCGGGCCGCACCTGGAGGTGAAGGTCGTGGACCCGGCCACGGGCGCGACCGTGCCCCGGGGCACTCCGGGCGAGCTCTGCACGCGGGGCTACTCCGTGATGCTCGGCTACTGGGAGCAGCCGGAGAAGACGGCCGAGGCCATCGACGCCGCCCACTGGATGCATACGGGCGACCTCGCCGTCATGGACTCCGGCGGCTACCTGGCCATCACCGGCCGGATCAAGGACATGGTCATCCGCGGCGGGGAGAACATCTACCCGCGGGAGATCGAGGAGTTCCTGTACACGCACCCCGACATCCTGGACGCTCAGGTCATCGGCGTTCCGGATGCCAAGTACGGCGAGGAGCTCATGGCCTGGGTCCGCCTGCGCCCCGGCGCGCAGGACCTGACGGCGGAGTCGCTGCGGGAATTCTGCAGCGGCCAGCTGGCGCACTACAAGATCCCCCGTTACGTCCGTATCGTCGACGAGTTCCCCATGACCGTCACCGGCAAGGTGCGCAAGGTCGAGATGCGCGAGCGCTCGGTCGAGATCCTCGGCCTCGGCGACTGAACCGCCGGCCCTGATCTGCGGCTCCTCGGGTTATGCGATACAAAAGCGCACCGTGGTCATGCATGTTCAGGATCGCGAACTTAATGACAATAGGGCGTGAAAAATGATTATATTGGAGGAAATCACAACAGGACTAGCAGCTCAGGACTAGGAACAGACCGCTTGGGTGGACAACCCCGCTGCTCACGGGGTTGCGGGGGGCGAGATGGGCCAGGAGAACCACGTCGTGACGTCGGCAGCCCGCGGCGGCCGGCTGGACCCGTCGTGGTCGCAGGTCGCGGTCACGACGATGCGCCTGTGGTTCGAGCGCCACCGCCGCACCGCCCAGGGCAAGGAACTGACGGCGCGCAGCCGCCGCCTGCTGGTCGCGCTCGGCGCGATCGCCGCCATGGCCGCCGGGGCGCTCCTGACCCTGGCCTTCACCCAGGACACGCCCAAGGCCGCGAATCCGCAGCCGAGCTACGCGGCCCACAACACGACCCCCACCATGCTGCAGATCGCCACGGCCAACCGCGCCTCGGCGGCGGCCTGGATCGCGCAGCAGATCCTGCCGAGCGCGATCATCGGCTGCGACTCCGCGATGTGCAGCTCGCTCCAGGCCGCCGGCGTGCCTGCGGGCCGGCTGTACGAGTTCCAGCCGACCACCCCCGACCCGCTGAACGCGACCGTGGTGGTCGCGACGCCGGCGGTGCGCGCCCAGTTCGGCCCTCGCCTCGACTCGGTCTACGCGCCGCTGCTGATCGCGGCCTTCGGCACCGGCGGCGAGCGCGTCGAGGTCCGCGGAGTGTGGCCGGGCGGAACCGCGGCCTTCAACGCCTCGCAGCGGACAGATCTGTCCGCCCGCATCGAGGCCGGTGACCAGCTTTTGACCAACAAGAACGTCCAAGCCTCGCCGGCGGCCCAAGCGGACCTTCAGGACGGTAACGTCGATCCCCGCCTGCTTGTAACGCTTTCGGCACTTGCCGCCAAAATGCCAGTACAGCTGATAATCTTCGATGACTCGTCACCAGGTGCAAGTGCGGAGGAACCGCTCCGCGGTGCCGAAATCGGTGCCGCGCCGCCCTCCGGCCTGTCGGCGATCATGGGGTTCATAGCTGCGCAGCGGTCGGACTACCTGCCCTCAAAGTACACAATTGTCCACCTGAATAACGGTCAGTCCGCTGTAGCCGTCCAGTTCGACGCCCCGGGTCCCCTGGGTCTGAACGGCACCTAGCAGCTCATCAGCTGGGTTATTGGGAGGGGTCGACATGAAATCATCGAGACTAACTAGGCGATTGCTCATGCTCTTGGCCGCGTCGGCCCTGCTGCTGGGCATTCCCGCCGCCGCGACGGCGTTCGCGTCGTCGGCCACCACCGGGACGGGCTGGATCAGGCTGGCCCACCTGTCCCCGAACACCCCGGCCGTGGACGTTTACCTGTACTCATTCGGCAATTCGAACGCGAAGATCGTGCTTCACCACGTCGCGTACGGAGACGCGTCGCCGTATGAGACGGTGACCGCGGGCGACTACAGCGTTGCCATGCGCCTCGCCGGGGCGTCCTCGTCATCCGCGCCGGTCCTGTCCACCGGCGTAACCATCGCAGCAGGTCACGCCTATACCGTGGCCGGCATGGGCCCGGAATCGGGCCTGCGGCTCCAGGTCCTGGATGACGACCTGACCACGCCATCCGGGCGAGGCCTGGTCCGGGTGATTCAGGCGTCCCTCAAGGACCAGACGGTCAAGGTGACCTACGGCTCCACCGTCCTGGCCAGCAGCCTGGCCTTCGCGACCGTGACGTCGTATCACACCGTCACGCCCGGCACCGTGACCGTGACCGTGACCGCCGGCGGGGGGGACGCGAACACCAGCGTCAGCGTCGCCGCCGGGACCGTCCACACCCTGGTCGTCCTCGACGGAGCAAACGGCCTGGAGATCGACAACCTCACCGACGCCGCGGGCAGTGGTGAACCGCCTGGTGGCGGCGTTACCACCGGCTTCGGCGGCGTTGCGGGACACGGGCCGGGCTCGGCCCTGCCGTGGCTCGCGCTCATCGCGGTCGGCCTCGCGCTGGCCGTAACCGGCTCGCTGACCGGGCGCAAGCGCCCCCAGCCGCGCCACGGGTTCTAGGCAAATGCGCTCGCGCAGGCCGGCCGTGTTCCTTGCGGCCGGCCTGCTCGTCGTCGCGGGCGGAACGGCCGGCCTGCTGCTGACCCGGCACGGGACGCCGGCCCTGCGTCCCGTCGCGCTAGGCGTGAACGCCGTGCCCGCCCCCACGGGCCGGATCGTGGCTCCGCCGCCGTCGGCGCCGCCGCGGCCGGTCTCCCGCCCGGTCGCGCTGACCATCCCGCTGATCGGCGTCCAGACCAAGCTCATGTACCTCGGCCTGAACTCCGACGGCGCGCTGCAGGTCCCGCCCTTGTCCATGATCTCGTTCGCCGGCTGGTACACCGGAAGCCCGCGCCCCGGCGCCATCGGCTCGGCCATCATCGTGGGCCACATCGACGGCTACAACCGGGCCGGTGTCTTCTTCCGGCTGAACACGCTGCGCCGCGGGGACAGGATCTACGTCAGGCGGGCGGACGGGACGCTCGTCGAGTTCCGCGTCACCTCGGTCCAGACCTACCTGAAGGACCACTTCCCGACTGAGGATGTCTACGGTCCCGTCCCCGACGCCGAGCTTCGCCTGATCACCTGCGGCGGCGCCTTCGACCCCGCCACGCACCACTACCTCAGCAATGTCGTGGTCTACGCCGCGGAGGTCGGCTGAGGTCGCGGACCGCCCTCTCTCGCCGTTCTGCATAAAATCCCCCTGATGCCCGAACGAAGATTGGTTCCCGCCCCGCGTTTGCCACCACGGACGCGGTGACGACGCTGGCCGTGCCCGCCGCGCCAGCGCAGGCCCGGGCCCGGGTCCGGTGAGGTCGGTCCTGCCGGATTTCGGTCCGGCGCGAAACCACGCGGCGTTCCGCCGCCTCCTGGCCGGCGGCCTGCTGTCCACCCTCGGCAGCTCGATGACGAACTTCGCGGTCGTCCTGCAGATCTGGGACCTGTCCCGGTCCTCCCTGGACGTCGGCCTGCTGGGGCTGACGTTCGTCCCGGTGCTGATCGTCGGCCTGCTCGGCGGCTCGGTCGCCGACGCCGTCGACCGGCGCAGGCTCGCGCTGGTCACCACCGCGTGCCTGATGGCGGTCTCCGCCGGGTTCGCGGTCCAGGCCTACGCCCAGTTCCGCCAGCTGTGGCTGCTGTACGCGCTGGCCATGGTGCAGGCCACGCTGCAGGCGACCGGCGCTCCGGCGCGGCGCACCTTCGTCGCGCGGCTGGTCCCGTCCGAGCAGCTCACCGCCGCCATTGCCCTGAACACCCTGACCGGCCGGATCACGATGCTGTTCGGCCCGGCCCTGGCCGGCGTCATCACCGGGGCCTTCGGCCTGCGGACCTGCTACGCCATCGACACGGTCAGCTTCGTCGCGTCCCTGTACGCCACGGCCCGGCTCCCCGCCATGCGCCCCCCGGCCACGGAATCTCGCCCCGCGGATCGGCCGGGCGCCCTGCGGTCCAGCCTGCGGGCGACCGCCGAGGGCCTCCGCTTCATCCGGCACCGCCCGTTGCTCGTCGCGGCGTTCCTGACCGACCTCGACGCCATGCTCCTCGGCCTGCCGGTGGCGCTCTTCCCGGCCCTGAACGCCGCGCACTTCGGCGGCTCGCCGCAGACCCTCGGCCTGCTCAACGCGGCCCCGGGGGTCGGCGGGCTGCTGTCCGCCGTGCTGTCGGGCCCGGCGGCGCGCGTGTCGCGCCAGGGCCGGGGCATGATGGCCGGGACCATGACCTGGGGCGCGGCGATCGCCGGCTTCGGCCTGACCCGCAACCTGCCGCTCGCCCTGGCCATGCTCGCCGTCGCGGGCGCGGCAGACACGCTGACCGTGATGTACCGCGGCTCGATGGTGCAGACGGTGACCCCCGATGAGTTCCGCGGCCGGGTGTCCAGCGTTGAGTACATCATCGGCACCGGCGGCGGCCCGCTAGGCAACGTGGAGTCCGGCACGGTCGCCACGCTGACCACGCCCACCATCAGCGCGGTCAGCGGCGGCGTGGGCTGCCTCGTCGTCGCCGCGCTGGTCGCGGGCACGATCCCCGCCCTCACCCGCTATCGCGCCGGGGCCGCGCCCGATCCCTCCCCATCCCAGCCGGCCACCCCCTGATGTCCGCCGTCAACCACGCCGCTCCCGCCCACGGCTCGGGCGGCTTACCACCGGTCACTATCGTGGGCACTGCTAGCTCAAGGGGGCCCGGAGGTGGTCATGGAGCTGGAGGTCGCCGACCATCCTGAGCAGGAGAGGTTCGAGATTCACGCCGACGGCGAGTTCGCCGGGTTCGTCGATTACCGGCTGCACGACGGCGAGCTCGCGCTGCTGCACGCCGAGACCCTTAGCCGCTTCCGCCACCTCGGCTTCGCCGGGCGGCTCGTCCAGTTCAGCCTCGACTCGGCCCGCGAGCGTCGGCTGGCCGTGCTGCCCTACTGCCCGTTCGTGCGCCGCTGGATCATCGATCACCCCGAATACGCTGACCTGGTCCCCGAAGACCGCCGCGCGCACTTCGGCCTGTTACCCAGGGCCGCATCGCCGCACCGATGAGTTTTACCGCGCGGCCCCGTTTCAACGGTAGGAATGGATACCCGGCCGATGCCAACGCAGGAGGCTTAGCCATGGACTACAAGCTGGAACTGGTGCTCATCCCGGTCTCGGACGTAGACCGCGCGAAGAAGTTCTACCTCGAGGAGGCGGGCTTCGGCCTGATCGTCGATACCCCGATCGGCGAGGGCCGGCGGGTCGTCCAGGTCAACCCGCCCGGCTCGGCCTGCGCGATAGCGTTCGGGACCGGGATCACCGCGGCGGCCCCGGGCGCCGCGCAGGGCCTGCACCTCGTGGTGACCGACATCCTGGCCGCGCGCGCCGAGCTCACCGAGCGCGGCGTGGGCGTCAGCGACGTGCGCCACCTGGAGTCGGGCACGTGGGTGGACGGCCCGCACCCGGAACGCCATGACTACGAGTCGTTCGCCGACTTCAGCGACCCCGACGGCAATCTCTGGATGTTGCAAGAGGTCGGCCACCACCGGGCGTGACGATGGACGAGACCGCCTTCACCGCCCTGGCCGAGCCGCACCGCCGGGAGCTCCACGTCCACTGTTACCGGATGCTGGCGTCGTTCGACGAGGCCGAGGACGCGGTGCAGGAGACGTTCCTGAACGCGTGGCGCGGCCGCTCCGGCTTCCAGGGCGCACAGTTCCGCGCCTGGCTCTACCGGATCGCGACCAACGTCTGCCTGGACATGCTGCGCCGCAACTCGCGCCGCGCGGCCGGGACGCGCTCGCTCGCCGAGATCCCGTGGATCCAGCCCTATCCGGACCTGCTGCTGGACCAGGCGGCCCCGACCGACCAGCAGCCGGAGGCGATCGCCATCGAGCGGGAGACGATCTCGCTGGCGTTCCTCGCCGCCCTGCAGGCCCTGCCGCCCAGGCAGCGCGCGGCGCTGATCGCCCGCGACGTGCTCGGCTGGCCCGCCATACAGACCGCCGAGGCGCTCGGCACCAGCGTCGCCGCGGCCAACAGCGCGCTCCAGCGCGCCCGGACGACCATGCAGTCGCACCTGCCCGCCCGCCGGGCGGACTGGTCGGCCCGGCCCTCGAGCGACGCGGAACGCGAGTTGCTCGAGCAGTTCATCGAGGCGCACGAACGGCTCGACACCGAGGCCGCCATCGCGGTCGCGGCCCGCGACGTGCGGATCACGATGCCGCCCTCCCCGTTGCTGTTCGACGGGGCGGACTCCATCAGGCCGCTCATGGCCGAGGCGGCCGAGATGGGGGACTGGCGCCTCGTCCCGACCGGAGCCAACCGGATGCCGACCGCCGCGAGCTACCTGCGCAGGCCGGGGGACAGCGTGTTCCGCGCGTTCAAGCTCGACGTGATGCGGATGGAGGCGGGCACGATCGCCGAGATCACCACCTTCAACGCCGAGCTGTTCCCCGCCTTCGGCCTCCCGGCGGAGCTGGGGGTCTAGTCTCGCTGCTGTGGCCGAGAACCTGGACCCCGTCGCGCATAACCGGGCCGCCTGGGACCGCGAGGTGGAGCGGGGCAACGAATGGACCCAACCCGTCG
>Ga0187808_10000298_pt1 | contig 14348 bp, 15 predicted proteins | sample NC_wetland_sal_i_5_FD_132427 | JGI IMG/M metagenome (GOLD analysis project Ga0187808, IMG submission 132427) | Wetland sediment microbial communities from Neuse River Estuary, North Carolina, USA - ASW_3 | ecosystem: Environmental > Aquatic > Freshwater > Wetlands > Sediment | place: USA: North...
GATTGGGGGTTCTGGACCACGGTGCGTCTCAATCTGGACCATCTGGGGAAGTCCCCCCTGTTCGAGGCGCTGCCTCCCGAATCGAGGTCCGCGGTGCTGCCGAAAATCGAGACGCTGCGGGAAGCGACCGACCGCGTGCAGCCGAAACGGCGCTTTGGGTTCCTGCAACGCGAGTGGTGGGAGCCGGTCGAATCGTTCGGGGCGGCGACCCAGTCGGCCGCCTCCTCCACGTGAACGGGGTCACCCGGTCGTCAAGAGATGCGACCGGACGCGGTCCGGCTCCAGGTCCACGACGAGGCCCTGGAGGACACCCTCGCTGTAGGCGCTGCCCGGGTTCACGCAGAGCGTCCGGCCCAGCTGGGAGAATCCTTTCGACTCGTGGATGTGGCCGTGCAGGCCGAGAAGCGGCTGGACCTGCTCGATGGCGGCGCGCACGGCCGTGCTGCCGACGTGGACCATCTCGGGCTCGCCGCCCGGACCCATCACCTTCGTGAGGTCGGCCGTGAGACGAGGGGCAAGGTCGAGCTGGGTTCCCACCGGCGGGACATGAATATTGAAGACGGTCCGTCCGGGTTGCTCGAGCTTCTCCGCCCACGCGCGCAGCCGTTCGGCGATTCCCACCTCGGTCAACTCGCGGTTGGTGTGCCATGGCGTGATGTTGCTGTAGGGGACGGTGAGCAACTCGTGCCGGTCGTCGAGATGGAGGAGTCGTAGGTCGGTCAGTTCCACGTAGTCACTCTGCGCGAGGACTCCCTCCATCTCATCGAAGTCGTCGTTGCCCAGACCGATGAGCGTCCGGATCCCGGTCCCTCGCAGCCGCGCGGCGGCGAGCTCGACCCACTGGCCTACCACCGCGAGGGCCAGCTGCTTGAACAGTGCGTCGACGCGCGGCCGGTCTTGGGAAAGTTCCCCCCATTCCTTGAGGGTGGTACGGTACGGGATCGAGCCCATGGCACGCAAGTCCTCCTCGAAGCGGGCTAGATCGGTAGCGGTCTGGACCCACCGTCGGCTTCCCAGGTAGAGGCCGGTCCATCCCCCGTTCTCCGGCCAAAGCGGCGTAATCGTCTTCCCGGCAATATCGCCCCCGATCAGCAGGACCTGCGCCTCGTAGACCTTCCCGGCGTTCACGAACTTCCGGAAGCATCGCTCGGACCCGTGCAGGTCGGCCACGAAGAAGATTCGAGTGGGCTTCGCCATGCGTTCGACCGTCGTGGGGCGAGACAGGTCCGGCTAAAAGGGTTGGCCGAGCGGCCTTGAGGAGTCTCCCGAGCCTTGGGCGCGATTTCGGGACGAAAGACTTTAGCAGGGACCCGGGACTGGGCCGCCGATGGCTGAAGAGCTCTACCCGATCATCATCCAGGTTACGATCCCGCTCCCGACGCATATGATCTTCTCGGCGCTGACCGAACCCGCCGGACTGACCGGATGGCTCTGCGCGGAGGCCCACGTGGACAAGCGGGTCGGCGGGGAGTGCCGACTACGCTTCGACGGAGAGAGCCCCTTCGAGACCCACGGCGCGGTGACCCACTTCACGCCGGACGTCGACTTCGGGTTTGAGTGGCGCGCCCCCAAGACCTTCGCTGCGTTCATGAACGAGCCCTCCCCCACGACCCGGGTGTACTTCCGGCTCGCCGATTCCCCCGAGGGCATCGACGTCACATTGGAGCACATCGGCTGGGGGTCGGGGGACAACTGGGAAGAGGCACGGTCCTGGCACTTCCATCTCTGGGACGACAAGATGCAGCAGCTGAAGGCCCACCTGATCAAGACCGCCTACGGCTGACGGAAACCGCCGTCAGGGTTCAACCAACGGGATGGTACCGCGGGCAGACCAGTGCTCCACAAACGGAGCAGAACCCCTCGGGGGCCATGTGAAACCCCCCGGCCTTGCCGGGAGCGTCGGGAACGACGATCATGTGCTGCGTCGGGAAATGCCCGCACCCGCAGCGGGCGTGGCCCGCCGGCACGGACTGTGCGACGATATCATTCCCCCCTCTCAAGGAAGGGGGACGGGAGCCCAAAAAGCCTTCCCGAACTGGCGACGGGATTGGGATGCCTCCACTGCAGCGAACCGATAAACGCCCCTCCGCTACGGACCCGCCATGGACGTTCTCGGCTGCCCCGTCCCCGACGATTGCTGGGTAGACATCGAGAACGACACGTGGACCCGAGGCGAGGCCGACGGTGTCACTTTCACCGCAGGACTGCTCGCCTCTCAGGTGGCCTTTGCGGGTCGGTACACGTCGGTGCGGTTCCGTGACGTAGACGGCGTCATCGACCGAGGACGGAGCGTCGCGACGCTGGAGAGCCCTCGCTCCACGGCTCCCTTCCGGATCCCCGTGACGGCGCGGGTCGTTGCCCGGAACGAGACGCTCGCCACGCGCCCCAAGCTCCTCAACGACTCGCCGTACGAGCGGGGGTGGATCGTACGGATCGCTCCCTCCGACCCCCGGGACATTCCCCGGCTGCTGGCGCGCCCGGCGGCGGTACGGGACGCACTAGCAGCCCGCATCACCGAGCTACGGATTCACTGCTATCCCGCCGTCCCCGACCTCGAGATGTACGAGATCGGTTCGGAATGCTCCGCGACGCTCGCCAAGCTCGACGAGGAGCTCGTACATCGCGCGGCCGACGACGTGGTGCTGCTCGTCACAGACGACCCGACGAGCCCGGTCGAGCTCGTCCGGTGGTCCGACCGAACGGGACACACGGTGCTCCACCACCGGGTCGAGGGCAATCTCCATCACTTCCTCATCCAGAAGGAGGCGGCCCCCGTTCCGCGCGTGCGTCGCGCGGCGACGGGGGAGGTCGGCGGCGGTTAGACGGTCTTCTCGACCGGCACGCGCACCCGGTTGCCCCACTCGGACCAGGAACCGTCGTAGTTCCGGACGTCGGGGTAGCCGAGGAGGTACGTCAGCACGAACCAGGAGTGGCTCGACCGCTCGCCGATCCGGCAGTAGGTGATCACCGGCTTGTTCGGCGTGACCCCCTTCGCGACGTACAGCGCCTCGATCTCCTCACGGGTCTTGAACGTCCCATCGTCCTTCACGGTCTGGGCCCACGGGATGCTCGCGGCGCCCGGGATGTGGCCGCCGCGCTGGGCGGCCTCGTTCGGATACTCCGGAGGCGCGGTGATTTCACCGGAGAACTCCTTCGGCCCGCGGACGTCAACCAGCGCGACCTTGCCAGCCTCGACCTCAGGGAGCCGACTCAGGACGTCCTCGAAGTACACCCGCAGCTTGGCGTCGGGCGGGCTCTTCGCGGTGTAGGTACTGGGCGTGACGGTCGGTACGTCCTTCGTGAGTGGCTTGTCTTCTTCGACCCATTTCTTTCGGCCGCCGTTCAGAATCCGAACGTCGTTGACGTGATGGTACTTGAAGACCCAGAAGGCGTAGGCGGCGAACCAGTTGTTGAAGTCCCCGTACAGGACCAGGGTGGTGTCCGGTTTGACCCCCTTCGCGCGGAAGAGGGCCTGCAGCTGCGCGGTGTCGATGATGTCCCGCCTGACCTGGTCGTTGATGTCCTTCTTCCAGTCGAAGAGGACGGCGCCCGGGATGTGGCCGGTAAAGTAGTTCGCTTGTGGGTCGTAATCGACCTCGGCGACGAGCACCTTCGGGTCCTTGCCGTGTTCGCTCAGCCAAGCGGTATCGACTAGCACCTCGGGGTGCGCGAATGGCTTCGACATAGTTTCGTCTCTCTCTCGGGACGGGCCCGTAACCTGCCTCGGGGGACCCTGGGTAAAGGGCGCTTGGTAACGCGGGGGTAACTGTACCCGGGTCCGCCCGTCCGGCCGTGGCCGTCGGGCTCAGTCCCGGCGGCCGCGGCGGGGCAGCTCATCGGTAGAGACCTCGATGGTCCCGGGATCGAAGCCGAGCTTCTCGAGCTCGACCCGGATCCGGGAGCGATGGTCGCCCTGAAGGTAGACCTCCCCCTCGACCACGGACCCCCCGGTCGCGAGGCGATTCTTGAGTATCCGCGTCGTCTCGGCGAGGTCGGTGCCCGTCGGGAACCCCGAGATGACGGTAGCCGGCTTGTTGTACCGCCGGGGCTCGACGCGGACCCGGATGCGGGCGGTCTCTCGGTCGAGCGCCGACAGGATCTCGTCGAACTCGTTGCTACCCATGATTCAGGTGTTTCCTCTCGTCCGGGTGCCCGCGAGGCCGGTCCCCTGTCGGTCCGTCCGGCCAGAATCCTGGCCGAAAGCGGGCAGGTCGTGATGGGGGGTTTCCGTTCGGAGCAGCACCGGTTTCGGAGGGCCGAAGCGGCAGGGGATTATAGACTCTATTGGTCGGGGGATGGGTGGGTCGCCGAGCGCTTCCCACTACCGTTCGCCCCACCGATACAGGCTTACCGCGAGGGCGGTGCCGAGCACGGCGGCCACGGCGAGGAGCCCGGCGTCGAGGGCAGACCCGAAGCCGACCGACACCCCCGCCGGCAGCAGTCCCACGCTCGACTGGACGATGACCGCTGCGTAGGTTCCCGGCAGGAAGTAGGCGATCGACTGCCAGACGTGCGGGAGAAGCCAGATGGGAAGATAGAGCGGGCTCAGCATTCCGAGGGACGTGAACAGCAAGTTGCCCACGGGCCATATCTCCCGTTGGCTCCGGAGCCGGCTCGAGATCGCGATCCCGATCGCCGAGAAGAGGATCCACAAGAGCCCGATCGAGCCGACCAGCTCGATCCAGGCGACCCACGGCACGTGGACGACGGAGGCCAGGAGCAGGCTCAGCACGACGTAGGCCGGGAGCGCCGCGATCATGTTGGAGACCGCGATGCCGAACAGGTAGCCCACTTTTCCCAGCGGAGAGACGATGAACAGGTCCTGGAGCGACGATTCGAGCCGCCAATAGGCCGAGTCCCCGAGCACCCAGTTTCCGATGTTCTGCGTGGTGAACAGCATCGCGCCGATGATCTCGAGCGGGAACAGCCCGGGAGGCGAGATCAGCTTCAGGAAGTACAGGAAGATGAACGGCAACAGGATTGGTGCGATCGTCGCCGCCGGGTTCCGGCTGATCCACCGCCAGCCGATCAGGGCGAAGGCGGGGAAGACGTGCCCCCGGCGGGGCAGTTCGAATGCGGGGGCGGCCGCACCAGCCAAGTTCAGCGCTCCCGGGAGATCCGGCGCGCCCAGTAGACGGCCCCCACGAAGGCGAGACTCGCCGCGACGACCAGGCTCACCGAGGCTAGTACGATCCATCCGATCGGGAGGGGCAGGATTCCCGCCGCATTCTCCGCCAAGGCGGCGCCGCCCGAGGTCGGGAGGAGGAGGGCGAGAGGCTGGAGCGCCTTCGGGAACAGGAAGAGCGGATAGAAGACCGGTGGAAGAACGCCGAAGAAATTGAAGAACAGCGTCGAGTACGGCCAGATGCTTCGCATGTTCTTGAACCAGGTCGAGATCATGTAGCCCACCGATGCGGTGAACACGAACTCCGCGCCGAGGATGGCGACGAGCAGGAGGCAGGCGGGCACGCTGAGGGGGACGAGGTAGGCCGAGGCCGTGAAGAGGACCAAGATCGGGAGGCAGTACGCTAGGAGGATCCCGATGGACATCCCGAGGAAGTAGGCCTCGGGGGTCATCGGCGAGGCGTGGTAGAGCTCGTGCAACTTGTGGTCGATACGGATCCAGGCCGACTCGTTCTGGACCCGCTGGCCGATCTGGAACGTGGAGAACACCACGGCGCCGACGAGGGTGTATGAGAGATATTGCCGGGCGAGGACCCCGACGAAAACGAGGAACACGGCCTGGACGATGATCGAGGTCGCGATGGAGAGGACCTCGTGGAGTTGGACCCGGAGCTCCGTCCCGATGAACGCACCGAGCCCGGTCCACCGGGACCGACGGACGGTCGGAAGAGGAGCATCAAGATTCATCGTTGATGGACCTCCCGACGACACGGAGGAACGCCTCTTCGAGGGTGACCGGACCCACGGTCGCCGTGAGATCGGCGTGAGCCGCGAGCGCGAGGATCTCCCGGAGTCCGTGCGGCCCCGTGATCACATGCACGGTGTCGCCGTCGCGGACGAGAGGACCGAAGGTAGAGAGCTGTTGGGAAATCCCGTCTCCGGAGACCACGGAAACCCGGAGCGTCCCGCCGACGCTGCGCTTCAGGTCGTCCGCCGTTCCTTCCGCGAGGAGACGGCCGCGGTCGACGATGTACAATCGTTGCGAGAGCGCCTCGGCCTCGTCGAGGTAATGGGTCGTGAGCAGGATCGTGCACCCCTTGGCGGTCAACTCCCGGAATGACTCCCATACCCCGCGGCGGGCGAACGGGTCCATCCCGATCGTCGGCTCGTCGAGGAACAGGAGGGGTGCCTCCGTCGCGATCACGGTGGCCACCATCGTCCGCTGCCGTTGCCCCCCCGAGAGCGTGATCGAGAGTCGGTCCGCGACCTCGGTGAGTCCCATCTGCTCGAGGGCGTGGTCGGCCCGGCTCTTTGCCGTCTCGCGCGTGAATCCCCGGGCGCGCAGGTAGGTGTAGGCCTGCTCGCGCGGGGTGAGATGCATGAACGGCTTGCCTTCTTGGGGCACTACGGCGAGGTACGGGCGGACCGATTCCGGGTCGGCGATGGCATCTTGGCCGAAGATCTCCACCGTGCCCGAGGTCGGCGCGAGCAAGGTCGAGGCGATGCGCAGGAAGGTGGTCTTCCCCGCACCGTTCCGACCGAGAAGGGAAATGCGCTCCCCGCGCGAGACGTGGAGCGAGACGCCCGAGAGGGCCTCGATGTCGGGCCCACCCCGTCCGCGGTAGATCTTGCGGACGGACTCGGCGCGGAGGGCTTGAGAATTCATGGCGCGGCCCAGTCTCGTCCTCTATTTCACTCTCGACCGCTATTGGCAGCCGCGGGCGGAAAATCCGGACTTGAGAGAAGCGCCTCGAAAATTCGCCCGGCGGACGCCGGTGTCGCGGCCTCGTCTGATTACCGCGAACTCCCTACGGGACCGCAGGACACCGAGGATGAGCGAGTCCGCTCAGCCGCCGCAGCCGCAGCCGCCACCGTTCGACGAGTTACTGCCGCAGGATCCGCATCCGCCCGAGAGCCCGGCTTCGTCCGGTTCGGGGAGGGTGGGATTGGTGATCTTGAAGCCCGATTCCTGGAGCGTCTCGACGTAGTCGACGACGGCTCCGTCCACGAATTTCTGGCTGCTCGGGTCCACAATCAAGGAGAATCCATCGACCTTGACGACGGCGTCGTCGGCGCGCGCCTTCGAGAAGGCCATGCCGAACGCGACGGCCGATCCCCCGCCACAGCCACATCCGCCTCCGCCCGGCTGGGCGTAGATGCGGACGCCGACCTCTCCTTTCTGGCCTTGCATCAGGCGGCGAATCTGCTCCTGGGCGGTAGACTTGAACTCGACTGCGACCATGGTCGACCTCGTCACTGTGACGAGTGCGGTCCCTTTGATAAGCATTCTCCCATCGAGTTGCACCTGCTTTCCTGTCGCTCATCACGCGACGAACCGTGAGCCACCGAGGAATCGACGGGGCGCAAGCCCGCCGAAGCGCGAGGCGCTACGCGCTCGGCGGAGCCGGCGGGGTACTGTTCGGCGCGACGTCGGGGTCAGAGGTTTCCCTCCAGCAGATGCGGGCCAACTGGTCGGCCCACCGTTCCGGGATTCCGAGCGCGCCCGCGAAGATCCGGACGTCCTGGCGGGAGAGCTCACCCACTGCGATGAGAACGATCACATAGACGACCAGCGCGAGCGCCCCGATGGCCACAAGTTGGTACCACCGGTTCACGGCGAAGTAGACGTTGACGTTCGCTAAGGCATTGAGACGGGACATCACCAGAAATTCGGCGACCGCGGCGAGCGGAATGGTCCAGAGGGGTCGCCAACGGAACGGGAGCTTCATGTTGGTATAGAGGAAGTACGAATTCAGCGCGAGCGCGGCGATGGAAGACAGGAGCGCAGCAAACGCGATCGCGGCGAGGCCGGTGAATCCGAAGACGCCGCCCGATCTCAGGAAGGCGAAGATCCCGGCGAACAGCACCACGACCTGCACCGACGTAAGATAGAACTCGAGTCGTTGGAGCCCGATCGAGTTGAGTGCGGTCCCGATGATCTGGCTCAGGGCGAGCGGGATGGCGGAGATCGCCAAGATCGCGAGCGGGATGGGACCGCCCCCGGCGCCCGGTAGGGGCCCGAGGTAGGATCTCTGGAATAGGATAAGTAACAGGTTCACGCGGTAGACGACGAACAGAACCGCCCCGGGCACCACCATCATGCCGGTGTAGCGCAGGGCACGCCAGACCCGGTCCCTGAGCAGTCCCATCTCCTTCCGTTCGTGGAGACCGGCCAGGTGGGGGAAGAGAGGGACGACGACGGCGGCCGGAAGGGCCAGCAGTAGCACGCGGAACCCGTTCGCCGCGTTGAAGATGGCGACGGCCGCCGTGGTGTAGAAGGCACGGGTAAGGATCGGCATCGCGTTCGTCACGAGATACATGAGCCCCATGCTGCCGAGGAGGGGCCAGGAGTAGCTCAACAGATGCCGGAGCTCCGCCCACTTGGGCGCGGCGTAGTGCCTCCAGACCGCAGGGACGGCGATCGCCGACGAGGCGGCCGCCCCGGCAACATAGCCGCCCGTAAGGCCCCAGATCGCATGCGCGTTCACCGCGCCCGCAACGGTCGGAAACGTGAGAGCCACCGCGACGAGCGCAGAGGTACGCACCAGGGACTCGACGAGCGTCGGCAGCTGGCCCCGGATCGAGTTCCCCAGCCCGACGTAGAGCTGACTGTAGACCACCCCCGGTGTCCAGAGAAGCGGGAGCAGCATGAACACCGCCAGACAGAGGTACAGCGTGGAGGAGGGGATCGTGAGCCCGCCGGACATCGAGACGATCCCGAGGAACGGGGCAATCGCGAGGAGGGCGAGGCCGAAGATGACGACGAACGCTGCCCGCGACGCGAAGTACGTCCCCGTGAATCTCTTCATCGACGCGTCGCGGGCGACGTAGTAGACGAAGGCCGAACCGAGACGTAGCTCCCCCAGGGCGTTGATCGACGACGCGAGGAGCAGGTTGAACTGGACGAATCCGACGAGGGCGAGGCCGGCCCCCGGGGCGGCGATGTGCCGCGCGATGAAGAACGAACTGATGTAGCCGATCAGTTGAGTGATGAACGTCACGACGTAGACGAAGCTTGAACTGATGGCGAGCGGGCGTCCCTGGGGAGTAGACCCGGTCTCGACGGCCGGCTGCTGTGAAGGAACGGGGCCCGCCACCGGAACTCTCTGCGGCGAGCGTTCCCCGTGTTATTATAGTCCTTCGCCGAAGTGGCTCGGTCAGTCGGTCCCGCGAGGGAACCTGGACCTGGGACTCGTGTCGAAGTGACGTCTCCCTCGCTACCTCCGCTTCCCCCTCCCCATACGCGGCTGGGCGTCGGGGGCGTCCTGCTTCGAGAGGGTCGGGTGCTGGTCAACCGGGCGGTCTACCGGAGCCGGTTCACGATTCCCAGCGGCTACGTCGAGCCCGGCGAAGGATTCGAAGCGGCGCTGGTGCGCGAGTTCGAGGAAGAGACCGGGGTCCGTGTGTCGGTCGGCCCGTTGCTGCTGAGTCGGCACAAGGTGATCAGCGCGGGCGAGAGCGACGTGTACTTCGCCTTCCTTCTGGAGTATCGAGAAGGCACCCCCCAGGCGCGTCCCCCGGAGATCGCGGAAATTCGCGAGCCGACGGTCCAGGAAGCCTTGCCGGCAGCGTGGATCTCCGAACTTTCCCGGCTGGCGATCCGCCTGGCCGGGGAGAAGGTCTTAGGTTGGCCCCGGTCGGCATGGCCGGGCGGAGAAGTCCCTGGCCTGCTGTCGGAGACCTACCACGCCTCTCCCAAGTAGAGGCTGCGACGCGGCCGGCCCAAGGGTGGCCTAGTCGCCGCCGCGCGATGCAGGGGGTTCGTCGGGGGCTTCGGCCTCCCACAGTTCGACCCAGATACCATCGGGGTCGGACAGGAAGACCAGGCGCTCGTCCCCTTCACGGAAGGGAGCTATCCGGACCTTTCCGCCGAGCGCCTTAAGCCGTTCAACAGTGGCGTCGAGCCCCTCGACCCGGAACCCGAGGTGGTCGAGCTCATCCCCCTCTCGGAAGGGCGGGGCGTCGGGGTAGAAGTTGAGTTCGAGTTGGGCCTTGCTTTCGGGATCCTCCAGGGTCTCCCAGATTCCCCCGGCGGCCATCCGGCCGGAGCTGTGGCGACGGAGCCCCAGCCCCTCGCAATAGAATCGTCGAGAGCGCTCCAGGTCACGGACGCGGATCCCGACGTACTCAAGCACGTCGGCTCGGAGGAATACCCCTGCTAAATCGGTTCCGCGAGGCAGGCTCGCCGAGATCGCGTGGTTCGAGGGCGGGTGCGCGAGGCTCGCGGTTATATCCCGATGGCGAGTTTGGCCGGTAGTGGGGCGCTTCCGGGTTTATTTTGTCAGCGACCTTCATGGCTCTGAGGTCTGTTTCCGGAAGTTCCTGAACTCCGGGCCCGTGTATTCTCCGGACCTCATGATCTACGGAGGAGACATCCTCGGTAAGACGCTCGTCCCGATCTTCCCGGACGAGGGCGGCGGGTTCCGGTGGTATCCGTCCGGGCACGGGGCCCAGCACGTGACCGACGCCGAGCTTCCGGCGGTTCAGAGGAAGATCGCCGACTCCGGGCGGTACTATCTGGTCACTTCCCCGGAGGAATGGGCTCGTCTCCAGCGCGCGCCCGAGGAGATGGAAAGGACGTTCGAGCGGCTAGCCCAAGAGCGCCTTCGGCATTGGCTCGCCCTCGTACGGGAGCGCCTCACCCCCAAGAAGATCCCGATCGTGATGAACGTGGGAAACGACGATACGGACGCGACCCTGGACCTGATCGAGGCGGAGGGACCCGAGAATTTCCTCGTTCCCGAAGGACGCGTGATATCGGCAGGGCCGTACGAGATCTTCGGCTGTGGCTACGCGAACATGACGCCCTGGCACTGCCCCCGGGACCTGGAAGAGGTCGACCTCCAGAAGGAGCTCGACCGGACGCGCGGGCAGATCGGCAACCCCCGGCGGACGATTCTCGACATTCACGCGCCGCCCTACGAAACCGCGCTGGACATGGCGCCGCAGCTGAGCCCGGACTTCAAGCCCCAGGTGGTGGCCGGGAACATGTTGATGCATCACGTCGGGTCGACCTCCGTGCGGGAGCTGGTCGAGTCAGTCCACCCCATCGCCGGCCTCCACGGTCACATTCACGAGTCCAAGGCGGTCGACAACATCGCGGGCGTCCCAGTGTTCAACCCGGGCAGCGCGTACTTCAGCGGCCAGCTACAGGGGCTGCTCGTCGACTTCGAAGACGACCGGGTGCTCTCCCACCTCTTCGTCCTGGGGTAGCGGGTGCCCGACAGCGTCCTCCTCGACGAAGCTCCTTTCATCGGGGAGCTCGAGCGGATCGTCCGGATGGCGGAGGAACGGGGCGTCGTCCTGAGGGCCTGTGGGTCGGTCGGGCTCTACTACCGCCTTCGCCACGACCCCGGGGCGCGCGCAGTGTACCTGCTGCGGGACGGGACCTCCCGTGCGACCCCGCTGTTCAAGGACCTCGACCTCGCCAGTCGGGAGAAGCACTCGAGCAAGATCTACAAGTTGCTGGTCCAGGAGCTCGGGTACACCGAGGACCGGGAGACCAACGCGCTCTTCGGGATGTATCGGAACGTGTACTTCCATCCCTCGTTCGCGATCGACATCTTCTACGACGTGCTGCGGTTCAGCCACGAGATCCCGCTCAAGGATCGCTTCCCTCCGGGCGTGACGCTGTCCCCCGAGGACCTCGTCCTCGGGAAGCTCCAGATCCACAAGACGACGCCCCGGGACCTGATGGACCTCGCCGCGGCGGCCATGGCGTTCCACGTCGCCGCGCTCGACCGAAAGTACATGTCAACGATCCTCGGAGACGACTGGGGATTCTGGTACGACGCGGAGCAGAACCTCCGGCGGAGCAAGGAGCTGGTGGAGAAGCTACCGACCAACGGCGACCCCGCGAAGCTCGAGATCGCCTCCCGGGCCGAGCGCCATCTCCAGGAGTACCTCGACTTCCTGGTCGAGATTCCCAAGACCCGGAAGTGGGAGAAGCGGAGGGCGAAGGGGACCGCCGAGCCCTGGTTCGAGGACGTGGACGAACTACACTAACCGGTGCCGGCGCGCCGACGCGCCACGGCGGACATGACCTCGAAGAGCGCATTGGCGGCGCTCAGCGCGGTCACCTGGCCCATGTGGTCGTACTGCGGCGCTACCTCCACCACGTCGAACCCGACGACCTGGAGGCGGTAGAGTTCACGAAGGAAATGGATCAGTTCGCGGCTGGTGAGACCCCCGGGCTCGGGGGTTCCGGTCCCGGGAGCAAACGCGGGGTCGAGCACGTCGATGTCCAGCGACACGTAGACCGGTTGGTCCCGGATCTCCCTGACGAGCTCGTCCATGATCGGAGCGTACCCCCGAACGTCCACGTCCTCCGTGGTGTAGGTCCGACGGACGATCGCTGCATTGTTCGGCACATCCTCGGCATTGTAGAGGGGGCTTCGAATTCCCACCTGGAACACGTTCCCCTTGGTCACGAGCTCTTCTTCGTAGGCCCGCTTCACCCACGTACCGTGGGTGTACCGCTTGGTGCCCCAGTACGCCTCCCAGGTATCGAAATGGGCGTCGAAGTGGAGCAGGCTGACCGGCTTCCCGGTCGCCGCCTTCTGGGCCCGGAGGATCGGCAGGGTGATCGAGTGGTCGCCGCCGGCAATGAAAGGCACCACGCCCGCCTGGAAGATCGGTCGGAGACCCTCCTCGATCCGCTGGAAGGTGTCTTCGAGAAAACCGGGAACCGGGTCGATGTCGCCGTAGTCGACGATGTCGAGGATCCGGAAGGGGTAGACCCTCGCGAACATGTTGTACGAGCGGACGAGCCGGGAATTGTTTCGAATGGCCGAAGGGCCCTCGCGCGCGCCGCTCCGGAAGCTCGTCGCGTCGTCCCAAGGGATCCCAAGGAAGACCCCTTTGGCGGTGCTGAGGTCCTGCGACTGAGGCAACCTCGCAAAGCTGGCGATCTGGGCGAACCGGGGTGACCGGCCCAGGCCCTGTGGGTCGGTCATCTCGACGGATCGGTCGGCTCAGTCGGGAGGGAGTTCCTTGAAGGCCAATCCGATATCGATGCCCCGCGTCTTCTGGTTGTACCAGCGGGATACTAGATAGAGGATCGCCGCTCCGATGAACACGGCCGCGATGATCACAGCCCCCGTCTCCTTGTTCGAGGAGGTGAAGCCGGCGGCGCCGCCGAGGAGCGGCAACGTGGCGACCAGGTACGCGGCGACCAAGGTCACGACGAAGGAGGCTCCGCCCGCGACCACGTCGAGCGGTTTCTTGACCCGCAGGCCTAGGCGCGCGAGCGACAGCGACGTCAGCATCACCGTGATCATCGGCAGGAAGAACAGAAGGAACACCATCGGCGTGTACAGGGCGAGGTAGTTGTAGGCAAGGATCGGGAGTAGTATGATCCCTGCGACGCCGATCGCTACAATCCCGACCCACGGTTGGTGGGTCGAGCGCGTCACGTTGCCCATCCATTTCGGCACCAGCCGGTCGAGGGACATCGACAACATGAATCGCGAAAAGATGTAGAACCCCAGGATCAGCCAGAGGAGATACCACGCCGCCGACCCTAGCATGATGATCGCGAGCAGGACGGAATTACCGTGCGCGGCAAACGCCGGGGCGGATGTCAGGCCCATGGCGAACGGCAACCCCGGGATGCTTGTCGGCGGTGTCACGATCGCGGGGAAGTAATCCGTGAACGAGACCGACCCGTTCAGGAAGTTCATCCCGACGACCTGCTCGAAGGTGAACACAATCAGTACGGAGAAGACGATCGCCAGGATGAACGAGACCGCCATGCCGTACGTGATGCTCCGCGACGAGCGCTTGAACTCCCCGGCGATGTAGCTCGGCGCCGTGGCGAACATGAAGTAAAAGGCGAAGACCAGCGGCACGAAGAGAAGCGTATTCGTGAAACTCGAACCGTACGCCGCGAAGTTCGTGGCGCCGAAGTTGGACACGTCCTGGTAGTACGTCGGGTCGGCGGTGAAGGTGTTCACCGCGTGAATGAACCCGGTGTGCCCCATGGCGAGGAGCAGGCCGCACGAGAGGACGATCCCGATTAGCTCGAGAATGAGGAGGCCCGAGAAAACCTGGAAGGCGAGCTTGGGTTTCATGACAATCCAGAGCGCCATCGCGATGAGGGTGACGACGATCCCGATGATCGTGATGTAGAGGGGATTGCCGATCCCGAGGCTGATGCTGTTTCCCATATTCTGCAGATTGATGTTGTTGGTGAACGCGCCCCACACCGCAACGCCGGGCCCGAC
>Ga0187808_10000300_pt1 | contig 14337 bp, 13 predicted proteins | sample NC_wetland_sal_i_5_FD_132427 | JGI IMG/M metagenome (GOLD analysis project Ga0187808, IMG submission 132427) | Wetland sediment microbial communities from Neuse River Estuary, North Carolina, USA - ASW_3 | ecosystem: Environmental > Aquatic > Freshwater > Wetlands > Sediment | place: USA: North...
CGCCATGGCCGCCGAGGACGCCCTGGTCCTCGCTCAGGAGCTGAACAGGGACCGGCGCCCTGGCGCCATCGGCGACGCGCTGCGCCGGTTCGCTGTCCGGCGGCTGCCGCGGGTCCGTCACGTGCAGGAGACCACCGCGATGCGGAACCAGCTGGCGGCGCTGCCGCTCGAGCAGCGGCTCAGGGTCGTGCCGCACTGGGAGGAGATCAGCGTGGCGTCCTTCGCGCCGCTGGTCAGCGAACCCGCCCACGTCGGTCAGGGTGCGGATGCCATCCAGGTGCAAGCACGTCACGACGCCGGGCCGATGCCGTCGGTCAGGTTGGCCATGGCGCGGGAGAAGGTCGCGGCGTCGGCGGGGTGGGCGGCGAACCATCTGGTGCGATAGGGAGGCGGGCTGGACTTGGCAGAGAAGCGGCAGTTGTCAGGCCGGCTTCACCAGGAGTTGCAGCGCAGCCAGGACGGGCAGCCAGGCATCCTCGGTGTCCTGCGGTGAGTCGGCGTGGTCCGTCGTGAGCGTGGACATTGCGAGGTCTTCCCTTCTAGATCTCAGCGGTGTTCATGGTGTCTCAGTGGTCCGACGACGCAACCGCTGGGAGTGTGAGGTGATGCGCCAGCCTCACATTCCGGTGCGCTGTCTCGTCGAAGGGGTGGGGCAGATGCGACCACGGGAGGCCAGCAGGATGAACAACCAATCCGGACCAGGAGGGAGCCGGCCCGACCCCGGCATGACCGCGATCATGAGCGAGCGGCGTCAGCTGATCAATCTGGCCTACCGGCTGCTGGGCTCCCTGGCCGAGGCCGAAGATGCTGTCCAGGAGACCTACGCCCGCTGGTACGCCATGTCCCGGCAGCAGCAGGACGCCATCGAATTCCCCGGCGCCTGGCTGAGCACGGTCGCCAGCCGCATCTGCCTGGACCTGCTCGGCTCGGCATGCGCCCGGCGGGAACGCTACGTGGGCCAATGGATCCCCGAACCGCTACCCGAACCCGCGGAGTGGACCGGCGGTACCGGCGTCGACCCGGCCGACCGGGTCACCTTGGATGAGTCGGTCAGCATGGCCTTCCTCGTCGTGCTCGAATCGATGAACCCGGCCGAGCGCGTCGCGTTCAGGACCGTCGGCGGCCACCTGCACCGGGCCTTCCCCAAGCTCGGTGTCGCGACCCGTGCGGCCCTACGCGACGCGCTCGCGTCCGTTCCCCCGGAGCAGCTCCCGCGCTGAGCCGCGATCGTACGGCAGCCTCCCGCTCAGGCGAGCGCGATCGTGTCATATCGTTTGACGGCCAGCCGCCGGTACAGCTGCGCCTGGCACCAGTAGGCGGCAACCTCGGTGATCAGGCCGCCGCCGATCACGAACCGCCAGGCCTGGTCAATGTCCAGATGCTTCTCCTGGTTGATGGCGCCGGCGTAGCCGACGGCCTGTGTTCCCTCGGCCTTGAACAACGCGGTGATGACGTCGCCGGTCGTAATGACCCGGCTGACGTTGATCATCAGGTCGGGGAAGGCGTGCACCAGGTCCGCCAGCACCTGGCGCAGCGCGTCCTGGCCCTGGTCATGCAGGCCGAGCGGATGGACGGTAACCGAGACCTGCGGGTCGGCCAGGGCGACGGCCGCATCGACTTCGTGACGGGCGAACGCCTCCAGGAATACCTGTATGGTCTCGGCGGGCGACCTGATGATGGCTTGGCTGGCCATAGGCGAGGTCTTTCGCGGCGTGGCGGCAGGCCCGGCCGCTCGCGCGGCCCGGCGGGCAGGTACATGGAGCTTGCTGATGACCGCATCGGCGGTCGCCTCGGTCGATCCCGCGTTCTGCCCCGTGATGAGATTCCGGTCCACGACCACGTGGGACGCCCACGCGGCCAGGCCGTCGTCGAAGACAGCGCCCGCGTTCTTCAGCGCCGTATCTAGCAGCCACGCCATGCCGAGCCGACCGGGTCTGGTCCGGCTTTCCTCCTCGTCGGTAAAGGAGGTCATCCGGTAGCCCTCGAACAGCCACAGCCCGTCGGATCGCTCGGGCGCGGACAGCAGCACAGCCGGGCCATGGCACACCGCGGCAATGAGCGCGCCCTTGCGGTGCAGAGCGGCGAGCAGGCGCCCGGCATCGGGGTTGTCGGATAGGTCAGCCATCGTCCCGTGGCCGCCCGGCACGAAGAGAGCGTCGAACTCGGCCATCTGCTCGCGGGTCAGCGAGGACAGCGCGACCGGCTGCTGGAAGCCGGGAATCTCCTGCAGCCGCCGGTGCCGTTCGTCTGCCAGCCGCTGGCTGTCGGCCCGCTGCGCGTCGACCTCGGCCTGGATCTGCTCCCGTGTCAGCCCGTGCGAGCGGTCCTCGGCCAGCACGCCAGCGAATTGCCGACCCTCCCGCCAGGCGGTTTTCGCGGCCGCGCTGACGATCCGGTGGGCCTCGGCGGGGGTCCGGCCGTTCGCCTGGAGCACGGTGGCCACGCGGCGGGCGGCGGCCAGGCCGAACCTGGTGTTCTGATGCAGGGTCAGCCGGATGTCATCCACGTGGTGGGCGAAGGTACGTACGACCGAGGCGAGGTAGTCCTTGTCTTCGTCCGGATAGTGGAAAAACCAGGACAGCCCGTACGGCTCCGCCTGCGGCGGCCGTCCGTCGGGTGTGATCACCGAGACGTCGAATCCGGCGGCTTTGAAGCGCTCGTAGGGTTTGAGGGCTTCCTCAATGAGGTAGCCCGTCGGGTATGGCGTTCCATCCGCGAGCATCATCTCGCGCGCGCTGGTGACGAGGTACGCGATCCGGGTCATGCTGCCCTCCGCCGTCAGATGCGGCCCTGCGGGGCGTGTCACCAGCTTGCCACCGACCCGGCGGAAGAGCCACCCGCTGATCGTGACTGATTTGTGCTGACTTGTCGCCATTCCGAGCAGAGATACGGACCCCGGCCTTTCATTTCTCCGTAGTGCTCCTGGTCGCGCCTCAGGGTTAGGCTGTCGATGGAGTGGTTATGGGCTTGATGGCGTCCGGCGAGAGCCGGCGCTGCTGGCCGTGGGCCTGGCACGTGCTGGAGGTCGCGTGGACGTTCCCGCCCCGCCGGGTGATGGCATGGCGGCGTTCTTGCATCACCCTGCCGTAGCTGCCGCGGACACGGCGTAGTGCGGGCCGATGGCGGTAGGTTCCAAGCGGCAAGACCAGGCCGCGCCGATGAGGGGCCGCAGCCGCGAGTTGAGCGTGCTCAACCGGCTCATTGACGGTGTCCGGGCCGGTGAGAGCCGGGTACTGGTGGTGCGCGGCGAGTCGGGCGTCGGCAAGTCGGCGTTGCTGGACTACGTATTCGGGCCGGTGCCGGGATGCCGGATAGCGCGCGTTACCGGTGTGCAGTCCGAGATGGAGCTGGCCTTCGCCGGGCTGCATCAGCTGTGCGCGCCGATGCTGGATCGCGCCGAATGTCTGCCGGCCCCGCAACGTGAGGCGCTGCGGACCGTATTGGGGATCAGCGCCGGACCGGCGCCGGACCGGTTCCTGGTCGGCCTGGCCGTCCTCAGCCTGCTTTCGGAGGTCGCTCAGGATCGGCCGCTGGTGTGCGTGGTGGATGACCAGCAGTGGCTTGATAGCGCCTCGGCGCAGGCCCTGGGGTTCGTGGCGCGTCGGCTGGCGGCGGAGCCGGTCGGCCTGGTGTTCGCGACCCGCGATCCGGGCGATGAACTGGCCGGGCTGCCGGTGTTGCCGGTCGAGGGGCTGAACCACAATGATGCGCGGGCACTGTTGGACTCAGTGCTGGCTGGGCCGCTGGACGCGCGGGTCCGGGATCGGATCATTGGTGAGGCGCGGGGCAATCCCCTGGCATTGCTGGAGTTGCCCCGGGGCCTGACACCGGCCCAGCTGGCGGGCGGGTTCGGTCTCCCCGGCGCGCAACCGCTGCCGGGCCGAATCGAAGCGAGCTTCCTGCGGCAGCTCGAGGCTCTGCCCGCTCAGACGCGGCGGCTGCTGCAGCTGGCGGCGGCCGATCCGTCCGGCGATCCCCTGCTGGTGTGGCGGGCGGCCGGGCAACTGGGGATTCCCGTGTCTGCGCGGACGCCAGCGATGGAGGCAGGGCTGGTGGAGTTCGGCGCGCGGGTGCAGTTCCGGCATCCGCTGGTCCGTTCGGCGGTTTACCGGTCGGCGTCGGTTCGGGAGAGACAAGACGCGCATCGCGCGCTGGCGGAGACGACCGATCCGCAGATGGATCCGGACCGTCGCGCCTGGCATACCGCTGAGGCCGCGCCGGGCCCGGATGAGGAGATTGCCGGCGAGCTTGACCGCTCGGCCGACCGGGCCCAAGCCCGCGGGGGACTTGCCGCGGCGGCCGCGTTCCTGGAGCGCGCGGCGATGCTGACGCCTGAACCCGGCCGCCGGGCGCAGCGGCTGCTGGCCGCGGCGCGGGCCAAATGTGGCGCCGGGGCTTTGGATGCGGCGCTGGGACTGCTGGTGGCGGTGGAAGCCGGCCCGCTCGATCAGCTGCAGGCCGCCGAGGTTCAGCGTCTGCGCGGGCAGATCGCTCTCGACCAGCGGCGCGGCAGTGACGCGGCCCGGCTGCTGCTTGGCGGGGCCAGGCGACTGGAGGCGGTCGACGCCTCCGTGGCACGCGCAGCGCACCTGGACGCTCTGGTGGCCGCGTGCTGGGCCAGCGACATGTCCAGCCCCGTCCTGCGGGAAGCGGCCGAGGCCGCACGCACCGCACCACCCGGTCCCGACCCGCCGCGCGCGGTTGATGTCCTGCTGGACGCGATCGCGCTGCGGCTGACAGAGGGATACGCGACGGCCGCCCCGGCCCTTGACCGAGCGCTCAAGGTGGTCCTTGCGCTGGACGTTGGTTCCGGTGAAGTCGGCCGCTGGCTCTGGCTCGCCGGCGGGAGAATCACCCAGAACGTCGCCATGGAGCTATGGGATTTCGACGCCTGGCATAGCCTGGGCGCTCGCCAGGTCCAGTTTTCCCGCAACACCGGTGCGCTCATGCATTTGACGTATGCGCTCAACTACCTGGCCAGAACCCACATTCTCGCCGGCGAGCTGGCCACGGCAGCGCGGCTGGTCGAAGAAGATCATGTAATAGCGGAGGCGACCGGGAACCCGCCGATTGCCGATACCGCGATGATGCTCGCGGCCTGGCGAGGCCAGGAAAAAGAGACGTCTGAGCTGGTCGAGGTCACCTCGCGGGAAGCGGATGCGCGTGGTGCGGGCAGGCTGGCCAGCCTGGCGGCCTACGCAAGCTCGGTCCTCGACAACGGCCTCCAGCAATACGCCGACGCGTGCGACGCCGCACAGCGGGCATTCGAGCACGAACCATTGGGATACGGGTCCCATATTGTGCCCGAGCTCGCCGAGGCGGCCGCCAGGACCGGTGACATGGCGCTAGTAGAGGTCACGCTGAACTGGCTGTCCGAACGGACGCGCGTAACTCCCAACGAATGGGTACTAGGCATCGAAGCCCGCGCCCGCGCCCTGCTCTGCGACGGTGAGATGGCCGAGAGCCTTTACCAGGAGTCGATCGAGAGGCTGAGCCGGACCCGGGTTCGCGCACAGTTGGCCCGCGCGCACCTGCTCTACGGTGAGTGGCTGCGCCGTGGGCGGCGCCGCGCCCAAGCCCGCGAGCAGCTGCGCACCGCTTACAAGATGCTGGATGCGATGGGCATCGGGGCGTTCGCCGAGCGAGCCCGGCGCGAGCTGCAGGCCACCGGAGAGACCGCCCGCAAGCGCACCGTCGAGCACGCCGTTGAGCTGACCGCGCAGGAGGCTCAGGTCGCGCAGCTGGCGCGGGACGGCCTGACGAACCCGGAGATCGGAGCCCGGCTGTTCATCACCGTGCACACGGTCGAGTACCACATGCGTAAGGTCTTCACCAAGCTCGGCATCAGCTCGCGCCGGGAGCTAGTCCGCGTCCTGCCCAGGCACCAAGACACCGTGACCTCGCGCTAGCCTCGCCGACTTGACCGGGCCGCGCTCCGGCGGTTACATGGCAGCGACGCGAAAGCGGACAGCATGATGACCTCTGGCGGCCAGACCGTCCCCGCGTGGTTGCGTGAGCTCGCCGACGCGGCCCGCGCGATGGAGATAGCCCCGCTGTTCCAGCCACCCGCCAGCGGCGGCCGGGAGTCAGCCGTACTGGTCTTGTTCGCCGCAGGCCCGAACGGCCCTGATCTTCTCCTCATCCAGCGCAGCGAGAGGCTGCGGCAACACGCGGGCGAGCCCGCCTTTCCCGGCGGGGCCATCGACACCGCTGACGATGGGCCGGTCGCGGCGGCGCTGCGGGAGGCGGCCGAGGAGGTTGGCGTTGACCCCGGCGGCGTCGAGGTCGTCGGAACCCTTCCGGAGTTGTTCATACCGCCCACCGGTTTCCGGGTGGTCCCGGTGCTCGCATGGTGGCGGCGACCGTGCGCGGTCGCGCCTGTTGATCCCGGCGAGGTGGCTGCGGTGGTAAGAGTAAGCGTCACCGAACTGGCCGATCCTTCCGCGCGCCTGATGGTGCGCATGCCCATTGGTGCCGTAGCGCCCGCTTTCCGGGTCAGGGGGATGCTCATCTGGGGGACAACAGCCATCCTCGTCGATCGCCTGCTCGCACTGGCCGGGTGGGAGCGGCCATGGGATGCCGCCAAGATCATGGACCTGTGATCTTGTCGGACACCGGGCTGGCAACGTAGCCGGCGTCGCCGGCCGGCATCGAACTGAAGGCGGCTAGGCTGGCAGGGCCGCCCGTTCGAGGTTGGGCAGCACCCTGCGGAGCTCTCTGCGGGAGCTGATGCCGAGCTTGCGGAAGGCCTTGTGCAGGTGGTACTCGACGGTGCGCGGGCTCAGGAACAGCTGGGCACTGATCTCCGGGTTCGTATTACCCTCACCGGCGAGCCGGGCGATCTGCGCTTCCTGCCCAGTGAGTTGCCTGGCCGTCTCGACCGTGCGCTTGCGTACGGTCTCGCCTGTGGCTAGCAGCTCCCGCCGGGCGCGTTCGGCGAACCCGTCGATCCCCATCGCGGTCAGCATCTCGTAAGCGGTCCGCAGCTGGTCCCGTGCGTCCACCCGGCGGTTCTGGCGGCGTAGCCACTCGCCGTAGACCAGGTGCGCGCGGGCCAGCTCCACTCGGACGCGGGTACGGCCCAGCCGGTCGATCGCCTCCCGGTACGAGCACTCAGCCGACGCGCCGTCGCTCAGCAGGGCCCGCGAGCGCGCCAGGATCCCCAGCGCCCAGTCGCTGCCCGCGGTGGTGGTTGTCTCCGACAGATGCCGCATGGCATCGGCGGCGCGCTCCGGCTGCCCGGTCCGGGCGGCGGCCTCGATCAGTTCGGCCATCGACGAGGCCGCCAGGCCCGGCTCATCCGGGTATTCGCTGCTGCCCTGCTCGGCCGCGGCCAGCGCCTCGTCGTATCGGCAAAGACCATTGTTGAGCACCGCGGTCACCCAGTGAGCAGCGGTCAGCCACCGTCCTTCTCCGCGCGCCACCATTTCTCTCGTGGCCGTCGCGGTCACCTGAGAGGCTTCGGCTTCCCGGCCTCTCCAGGCGGTGAGCACCATACGCCCGCAAGGCCCCGCTGGGTCAGCCGTCGCTTGGCCGACTGCCTCGGCCTCTTCTGCCGTGGAAACGGCCATGGCCAGTTCGCCCGCGAGCAGCCGAATTGGCACGCCCGTGAGCAACGCGGCCGGGAGCACGGTGAGCGCGCCAGCTTGGCGGGCGTGCTCGATCAGCCGAGCCGACAGTGTGTACCAGCTCTCGTCGTCCCAGACATCTCTGGACAGGCTGCATGCGAGCCGTAGCCACCGCAATCCCTCATCGGTGGAGGCCCCGTCGCGGAACGCCTCTAGCGCTTGCCTCAGCATTGGCGTGCCCGCGGCATTCCCTTCGGTGATCAGCACGGCCAGGCCGTCCAGCAGCAGGTCGCCGCCTCCCGGCGGCTGCGGCGGCGGCGGCGCCGCCCGGACCGCCTCGGCGACCTCGAGCAGTCCGCCGCGGACGCCCGGGCGTCCGGCCGTGAGTACCGCCCAGAACGCGTCGCGGTAGGCCTCGCGGGCTAGCCCGGCGTGGAGCGGTTCGAGGCGGTTGGCCGCCTTGAGCAGGAGCTGCGGCGCGTCGCCACGGCCCGCGTCGGCCGCTAGCTGGGCGCGCAGCAGGTCAGCGTGCGCGTGCCCGAGCTCGTCGAGCGGCCCGGCCTCTGCGATGGCCAGCAGCCGCAGCGCCGCGTCCGGCGCCCCGGCCTGCTGCTTGCCCTGCGCCGCGGCCAGCGCGCGCCGGGCCCGGCGCGCCCGGTCGGGCGTCAGCTCTGCGGCGCGCTCACAGAATGCGGCGAACGCCGCCACGCCGCCGCGGGCCCGCGCCCGGCTTGCCGAGCCCTCAAGTTCGGCGGCGACGTCCTCATCGAGCCCAGTTGCTGCTTTCGCGCGGTGCCAAGCGCGACGATCAGGATCAATGCCGGGGTCGGTGGCCTGGGCCAGGGCGCGGTGCGCACTGTGGCGCTCTTGCGGTGAGGCGGCTCGGTACACCGCCGACCGGGCCAGCGGATGACAAAACCGCGCGTGCTTGCCGAACTCGATCAGCCCGGCCGCGGCCGCCGGTGCCGCGGCCATCGCCTGCACGCCCAGCCGGTCCGCCGCACGCCACACCAGCACCGGGTCGCCAGCCGGCTCGGCCGCCGCGACCAGCAGCAGCCGCCGCGTCGCCGGCGGGAGGGGCATCAACTGCCGCCGGAAGCCTTCCTCCATCCGGCCTGGCCTGGCCGTAACGCAGGGCAATCCGATCCCGCCCGCCAGCTCCTCGGGTGCCAGTCCGCGCGCCAGCTCCAGCAGCGCCCGCGGGTTGCCTCGGGTCTCGGCCACGATACGATCGCGCACCCGCTCATCCAGCGGACCGGTAATGACCGACTCCAGCAGGGCCTGCGCATCACCGTCTGGCAACCCGTAAACGACGAGTTCCTCCAGTCCCGCTAGGTCCTGCTCGGCACCGGGCTGCCGCACCGCGAGGACCACCGCGACCGATTCGGTCGCAAGGCGGCGGGCCACGAACGCGAGCGCCTGGGCCGAGGCCCGATCGAGCCACTGCGCATCGTCCACGACGCAGACCAGCGGCCGCTCCCCGGCCACGTCCGACAACAGGCTCAGGACCGCGAGGCCGACCGCGAAGCGATCCGGAGCGTCACCATCCCGCAGGCCGAACGCGGTGCCCAGGGCGGCGCGCTGCGGATCTGGAAGGCACTCGATCCGGTCTAGGAACGGCGCGCATAGCTGATGCAGCCCGGCGAACGCGAGCCCCATCTCCAGCTCAGCGCCCGCCGCTCGTGCGATACGGAATCCAGACGCGTGCTCCAGCAGGTATCCCAGCAACGCGGTCTTGCCGATCCCGGCCGCGCCGCGCAGGACCAGGACCCGGCTCTGACCGGCCCGCGCACTCGCCAGCAACCGGTCCAGCACTTCGCGCTCGCCGCGCCGGCCACGCAGCCTGCGCTCGAGCCGTGCACCAGCAAGTGTGTGCGCATCCGTGCCATCGCTGACGTGCATGCGTGCTCACTCCTTCCATCTGACCGCAGCGCGGTCGCCTGTCGGCTCATGCGCCTGGCGCCTGGGCTCTCTCCCCCCTGGGCGGTGGACCCGCGGGCTTCCTGGCCGCTTCCGGACTCGTACGGGATACATCTGGGGTAAACGCTAGGGATCCGGGAAGCTCGTCGAATCCCGGAACATCCTTAGTCCTGCGGGTGCGCCGGGGACGTCGTCTCCTGGGCCGGGGGCGATGCCGCCGCCCGCGTCCGCGGGGTCATCCGGGTCGCCAATGAACTGGGGGTGCGGGTCCCGGACAGGGACCGGCGCGACGACGAGGACCTGCGCGGCGACGTGCTGGAGGCGCTGATGCTGGAGGGCTCGGTGCCGATGACCGTCGATGCGCAGGCCCGGGACGGCTTCGTCACCCTGACCGGCGCGGTGGAGTGGCACTGCCAACGCGAGGCCGCCGAGTCCCGCACCGCGAGCGTGCCCGGCGTGGTTGGCATCGACAACGCCATCGCCTTGGCCCAGGCTCCCGATGGGTGTGCCGCGGGGGACGCCATCAGCCGCGCGTTCCGGCGCGACGCCCTGCTGGACGCGGACGGGCTCTCGGTCGAGACCTTCTCCGGCGGGCTGGTGATCCTGTCCGGCACGGTCAGCTCTTGGGCCGCACACGATCACGCAGTGGCCGCCTGGTCTGCGGCTGGCGTCACCGACGTCGATGATCGCATCGGTGTGGAGTACGCGCCGTAGCAGCGACGCTGAAAGCGTCTGCTTCCGGTTCTCGGCGGGAGCGCGGGTGTCCCCGGCCAGGCGAGCCGGTCGTCAGTCCCGCCATGCGGGTGTCTGTTTGTGATCAGGGAACGTCCGGGCGAGCTGTATCCGGCTGGTGACGTCGAGTTTGCGGAAGACCTTGCGCAGGTGGTACTCGACGGTGCTGGCGCTTATAAACAGCTGGCCGGCGATCTCCCGGTTGGACAGGCGCTCGGCGGCGAGCCGGGCGATCTGCGCCTCCTGCGCCGTGAGCACCTCTGGGGTCCCGGGCCTGCGCGGGCGGGCCTGCTCGCCGGTGGCGCGCAGCTCGGCCCGGGCCCGGCCCGCAAAAGCCGTCACGCCCATCTCGTCGAACATCTCGAAGGCGCAGCGGAGCTCCTCGCGGGTGTTCCGGGCGCTACGGGGGTTCCTGGCGGGCCCGCACGACCGATGTCGTGCGGGCCCGGCCGAGTCAGCGCGCGAGCCACTCCCGATAGGTGGTCTTGGCGATGACCGCGCCGTCCTTGGCGATCAGGGCGTCGCCCGCGGCGGCGGCGAACATGCCGGCGCTGTTGTCGGTGACGACGGTGCGATGGTCGCCGTGGGCGGCGAGGGTGATCCTGCCCAGTTCGTCCAGCGCGAAGACCTCGGGGCCGGCGACGTTGCGCGTGTCCTGCAGCGGGGCGCCCGCGCTGACGTCAGCCACGGCCCGGGCGACGTCGGCCGCGGCGATGGGCTGGACGAGCGTGGCGGGCAGGCGGACGGTGTCCTCGTCGGCGGTCCAGGACACTACCGCGTCCATGAACTCGAAGAACTGCGTGGCGCGGACGATCGAGTACGGTACGGTGCCGGACTTGAGGATGTCCTCCTGCAGCACCTTGGCGCGGTAATAGACCAGCCCTGGCACCAGGTCGGCGCCCACGATCGAAAGGATGACGGCGTGGCCGACGCCGCCGGCCTTGGCCGCGGCGAGCAGGTTGTCCATGGTCTTCTGGAAGAACGCGGGCGAGGCGTCGTCGAAGGTCGGTGAGTTCGTCAGGTTGACCACGACGTCGGCCCCCTTGAGCGCCTCGGGCAGGCCCTGCCCGCTGAGCAGGTCCACGCCAGTAGACGGCGAGTGAGGCACCGCCTCGTGCCCGCTCGCGTCCAGGATCTTGACTACATGCGATCCGATGAGCCCGGTCCCGCCGATGACAGCAATCTTCATGTTCTTGATCTCCATGTTTCCGGATGTGAAGTGGTGCGCTCTGAGCCCGCGGTCAGCTCCGGAGGAAGGCCAGCAGGTCGGCGTTGAACTGGTCCTGATGGGTGGCGGTGAGGCCGTGCGGCGCGCCCGGGTAGTAGATTTCCTGCGCGCCCTTGATGAGCCTGGCCGATTTCCTGGCCGAGTCATTGACGGGAACGACCTGGTCGTCCTCACCGTGCAGAACCAGGGTCGGGACGTCGAACTTCGCGAGGTCCCCGGTGAAATCGGTCTCGGAGAAGGCCTTGATGCTCTCGTAGGCGTTCTTGAGGCCGGCCTGCATGCTCCACAGCCAGAACTGATCCAGCACGCCCTGGGAGACCTCGGCGCCCGGCCGGTTCGCGCCGTAGAACGGGATCGCGAATTCCTTGTAGAACTGCGACCGGTCCTTGAATAGGCCCGCACGCAGGCCGTCGAGCACCTCCAGCGGCGTGCCCTCCGGATTGGCCGCGGTCTTCAGCACGAGCGGCGGCACCGCGGAGACCAGGACCGCCTTGGCCACCCGCCCTGTCCCGTGGCGGCCGATGTAGCGGGCGACCTCACCGCCGCCGGTGGAATGGCCTACCAGCGTGGCATCCCAGAGATCGAGCGCCTCGATCACGGCGGCCAGATCGTCGGCATAGCCGTCCATGTCGTTCCCCGATGAGGCCTGGCTGGACCGGCCGTGACCACGCCGGTCGTGTGCGACGACCCGGAAGCCGTTCTGGGCCAGGAACAGCATCTGACCGTCCCAGGCGTCCGAGTCCAGCGGCCAGCCGTGCGAGAACGTGACGACCGGGCCCTCGCCCCAGTCCTTGTAGTAGATTTCTGCGCCGTCTTTGGTGGTGATCGTGTTCATATCCGTACTCCGTTCGCACTGTCGGCTCAACGCCGCGGCTCGCGCCGCGGGTCGGCCAGGTGTGAATCCCTCGTGGGGTGGCCGGCGATGGTTCTGGCCGGGCCCCGTTCAGGATGGGTCACCACGCAGCGTCCCTCCCGCCGAGGGGCGCTCGCATCTGTCGGAATCCCCAGCGCGGATCCCCGGCCGCGCATCGCGCTGAGGCATCGCCGATGGCTGCGCCCATGTCCCTAGGGGACCCACTAGGGATTCCCACGGAGGCGATCCCCGCGGGCAAGCGCAACAGTGGTGCCACCGGCCAGCGGAGCGCCTTAACCATGAGCTGTTCGGCCCTGTAGCGCAGGCGGGTGAGGCCGGTCCACGTGGCCAGTGCCCGCCACAGACATTCACCCACGTCCCGCACGGAAAAAGATATGGAGCAAAGATGAGCACCCCGGCCGGCGATAACGCCTTCCTGTACCAGCTCGAACTCAACGTCCGGGCGGAGCTGACCCTGGCCGAGACCGGCCCGTCGCAAGAGGAGGCCATCAGCCTACCGATCGACGAGTGGCTGATCGATCCGGCGGATGCCCAGCGCTACGAAGTCGGCCTCCGCAACCTTCTCGGCGCGGTCGAGGCCCTGGAAGACGGCTCCGGCCCCGGCGACCGGGGCACCGGGACCGAAGGCTGGTGAGCCATGCTAGGCGCCTCCGTCGCCTTCCCCGGGGCACGGACTAGGGGATCACACGGAGGCGACGGGACCGCCGCGGAACCAGGGTGGTGCATAGCGAAATGTTCGAGGCGAAATGCCAGCCGAGCGGTCAAAGTCCTCGGCTCGCACGACGCGTTGTGATCACCGGGAGCTCCGATGAAACAGTCCCCTGAGCAGCGGCATCCGGCACCGGCCGGGAGCCGCAGGCACCCCATCCTGGCCAGCTACGACGGGTCGCTGCCCAGCAGGCATGCCCTGGCGTACGCGGCCGGGCTGGCCCGGCGGGCCGACCGCTGGCTGCTCATCGTGCGCATCTGGCGGCTCGGCGGCCTGGCCCCCGCGCCGCTGACCCGGGCCGCGCAGGCCGAGCGGATCCGGCAGCTGCGCGCCGAACTCGCCGAGACCGATCTCACCGGCCTTGACGTGGAGATCATCGTGCGCACCGGCGACCCGGCCGCGGAACTCCTCAAGATGGCGGCGGACCGGCGGGCGGATGCCATCGTGATCGGCGCCGCCCGCCGGTTCCGGTATCTGGCCGCCGTGCCCGCACGCCTGGTCCGGCACGCCTGCTGCCCGGCGGTGGTCGTGCCATGACCGCCGGGAACGCCACGAAGGCCGCGCGGGCCAGGAAGGCCGTGCGGGCCGCCGCGCGGCTGACCGCTCCTCCCGGGGACCGGTGGGCGGCGGTGTTCGGCCGAATCGCGGTCTACTCGTTCATCGTCGCGCTGATCAGCGGCGTGCTCCTGCTGCCGTTCTTCCGGCCGGACATGACCAGCGTCGTCTATCACGGCTCATACCACAAGCTCGACGGCGTCCCGATGAGCAAGGCGTACCGGTCCGTGCTGGGCATCAGTTTCGACCTACGCGGCGGGCTGCTGATCCGGCAGGTGCACCACTGGTCGGCGGACCTGTTTGTCGCGGCGATAATCCTGCGGCTGCTGCGGGCGTTCTTCCGCGGCCGGTTCTCCGGCCGGGCGCTGCCGGGCTGGCTGATCTGGGTGGCGCTGCTGCCGCTGGGCATGCTCGCGGCCTACACCGGCACCCTCTTGCCCGACGACGGGCTGTCGGGCGGCAGCCTCAGCGTGATCACCGGCGTGCTGCTGTCCGTGCCGGTGATCGGGACGCACCTGGTGTTCTGGATCTTCGGCGGCGCGCCCCCCGGGCATCAGATCATCGGCCGGGACTACTGGGTGCACATCCTGGTCCTCCCGGCCCTGGCCGGCGCGCTGCTCCTGCTGGCCTTCCGGCCGCCGCTGCGGTGGCCGCGCCGGACGCGGCCCGATCCGCTGCTGCCGATCACCTGCGGAGTGCTGGTCCTGCTCGGCGCGATCGCGCAGATCAACCCGGTGTGGCTGATCGGGCC
>Ga0187808_10000301_pt1 | contig 14325 bp, 7 predicted proteins | sample NC_wetland_sal_i_5_FD_132427 | JGI IMG/M metagenome (GOLD analysis project Ga0187808, IMG submission 132427) | Wetland sediment microbial communities from Neuse River Estuary, North Carolina, USA - ASW_3 | ecosystem: Environmental > Aquatic > Freshwater > Wetlands > Sediment | place: USA: North...
GTCGCGGTGCCAGTGCCGGACGGCTTGTAGAGCTGATACCAGTATTCGTCGCTGGTGGTGGCGATCGCGCCGGTGTAGACGGTGTCGCCGAGCAGCGCACCGCGCACGTTGCCGATCGAACTGCCCGCCCCGGTCGTTCCCACTTTGACCGTCGGTGCGGCGCCCCACAGGGATGGGGGGTTGGGTTCGATGCTGTAGGTGGCGCCGTCGCTGCCGTTGCAGCCGTACGCGTAGATGCCGATGTAGTACAGGCCAGCGTTGGACACAGAGTAGGTGACGGCCGAATTGGCGCCGAGCGCGGCGCTGCTCAGCACGGAATTGGTGCCGTCAGCACCGTCGAGCTCGAGTCCGATATCCGAACAAGGAGCGCTTCCCGCGGCAGTAGTGTCCTCGAAGCGGACCGTCGCGGTGCCAGTGCCGGACGGTTTGTATAGCTGATACCAGTATTCGTCGCTGGTGGTGACGACCGTGCCGCTGTAGACGGTGTCGCCGCGCAGCGCCGCCTGCACGTTGCCAATCGAACTGCCCGCCCCGGTCGAGCCGCCCGCGGGGGTCGGCACCGTCCCGCCTCCGCCGGAGATCACGTCGACCGAATAGGTGACCGGCTGGCTGAGCGAGGAGCAGCCATATATATCTACTTCAACGTAGTACCGATCGGAGCCGGGGGCCGCGACGAACTCGCCTTGCGAGGACCCCGCGCCGAGGGCCTGGCCGGCGAGACGCTGGTTGGTGCCGTCCGTGCCGTCAATCGAGAACACGATGTCGGTGCAGCTGGCCGATCCGGGAGTTGTGTCGGTGACATCGAAGTCCACCGTCCCGCCCGTGCTCTCGGGGTACATCACCCACCAGTCGTCTTCGCTGGTGCTGGTCAGCCCACCGGTCACGCTGGTAACCAGCAGCCCGGGGTTGCCGATGCTGGTGCCTGCGGACTGCGCGAACGCGGGCGATCCCGTGATCCCAACCAGCCCGGCAGCGGTGAAAGCGCACGAAATCATTACCAGAACGCCACGCAGCACCTTGCTTCGATATGACAAAGCCCCGCCCCCCAAGGTATGAAATTCCGCGCTGATCGTTGCACGAGATGGGATTTGCTGTCAATGGCGGGCGCGGCCCATTGCAATCCTACTATTTTCGGTGTTATTAAACAAAGCCATTAAACAAAAAGCGCTACAGCGGCACCTGACCTGGTGCTATGACTGTGGTCGTCGAATACTTGGCCGTTGGGCTTGACCTGGGGTTCTGGCGACGGCATGATTGGCGCCCATGTTTGCCGTGCTGACTTACCGATTACTGGTGACCATCTCCCGCTCGCAAACTCGGTTTCGCACCGTAAGCTGGGTTTTTGGTGCGAGGTCAGCAGCGTGCCTGGGACCATCTCAAGGCGCTATTGTCGCTTGTCTACCGCTTGCTCAGGTGCCTATTCGGCGCGGTGGCGGTGCTGGTCCGGTCTGATCAGTCCAAAGACGCCGATCGGCTCGTGCTGGGGCACGAGAACGAGGTACTACATGTGCCGTGCCAGTCTCGCGCGTCGATGTGCCTGTGTCCGGTCGGCCTAGGCCCGCGTTCCATCTCCGCGGCCATCGCGGCGACCATGAAGCCATCCTGCCCGGATGAATGTCCCATTCAGCTGCCGATAGCCAGCTCAACGGGACATTCATCTGCTTGTCCTCCTAGCCCGGGAACACTGGCACTTTCGGTGTGGCTCCGCAGGACGCGGGCGTCGCCTCCGGTCGCCCGGCCCGGCCCTGACCGGGCTGGCGCTGGCGCACGGCTACGACACCGCGTTCTGGTGGACCGCCGGCATATTCACCGTCGGCGCGGTCACCGCCGGTGCCCTGCTCCGCCCCGGGCCACTGCGCTCGGCGAGCACGCCGCCCCCGGCACGCGCCGAAGTCACAACGGAGGACATCGCCGGCTCGGCGCTCTCGCGAAGTCGCAGGCACAGCTCAAGGGGCTAGAGCAGGAGCGGGGCGCGCGCTGGGTACGCGCGCCCCGCCAGCCAGGTCATGGGCCTGGCTTAACCTCACGGGTAGATGAGTATCTCGGAGGCCTGGGCGCCGTTTTGCACGCTGTTGGCGGTGTAACTCAGCTCCACATACTGGTCGGTGGTTCCTGAGGGGAGGGGGATGGTGACGGTGTTGCCGGTTGAGGGGTTCCAGGTGTAGGTGGCGGAGGCCACGAGGGTGGAGAACGTGGTGTCGTTTGTTGAGCCCAGGACGGACAGGGTCTGGGTCCTGGTCGACCAGGCCGAAGACGGCGGCAGGTCGATGGTGATGGAGCCGAGGGCTTGCACCGACTGCAGGTTCACCGTGATGGTGCTTGGCCACACGCCGTCGGTGGCCTCCCAGTAGGTGCTGGTGTTGCCGTCAACGGCGTTGGCGGGGACGTAGGTCTGGGTGTAGCTGGACGCGGTGACCGGCTGGTTGAGTGCCAGGTCGGTGGTGGAGGTGATGCCGGTGCCCGACAGCGCCACGGTCAGCGGGCTGCCCGGTGCGCTGGATGCCACCGACAGGGTCCCGCTGGCCGTCCCGGCCGCGGTGGGGGTGAAGGTGACGCTGACAGTGCAGGAGCCGCCCGCGGCAATGGAGGTGCCGCAGGTGTTGGTCTGGCTGAACGGCCCGCTGGCGCTGACGGAGGAGACCGAGGCCGCGCTGCTGCCCGGGTTGGACACCGTTACCGTCTGCGCGGCACTGGTGGACCCGGTGAGCGTGCTGGCGAACGACAGGCTCGACGGCGACGCCGTCAGGGCGCTGCCGTTGGTCGCCCCGCCGGGGAAGACCTCGAATTCCGACAGCTGAGCGGCGTCCCAGCCGGTATTGCCTGTGAAGCTCAGCTCCACGTACTGGGCGCTGGTCCCTGACGGCAGGCTGATCGTGACGGTGTTGCCGGTGGACGGGTTGAAGGTGTACCCGGCGGAACCAACGATCTGGGTGTAGGACGTGCCGTTGGTGCTGCCGAGGACGGATAGCGTCTCGGTCCGGGTGGACCAGGCGGTCGACGGCGGCAAGTAAAGGCCGATCGACCCGATCGACTGCACCGACCCCAGGTTGACCGCGATGGTCTGCGGATACCCCGCGCCATCGGTGCTCTCCCAGTAGGTACTGGTGTTGCCGTCGGTGACGTTGGACGCGACATAGGTCTCATACGAGCTGCTCGCCGTGACCGGCTGGTTCAAGGCGATGTTGGTGGTAGAAGAGATGCCGTTACCGGTCAGCCCGACGGTTAGCGGGTTGTTGTTGGCGTTGCTGTTCACGGTCAGGGTGCCGGAATTGGTCCCGCCCGCGGTGGGCGCGAATTTGACGGTCACCGTGCAGGAGCCGTTGACCGCGATGGTGGTGCAGTTGTTGGTCTGGCTGAAGGCCCCGGTCGCCGCGACACTAGAGACGGTCGCGGCGGTAGTGCCGGAGTTGGTCACCGTCACCGTCTGCGAGGCGGCGGTATTGCCAACCAGGGTGCTGGGGAAGGACAGGCTAGCCGGCGATGCGCTCAGCACCGGGCCGGGTGCCGTGCCGGTACCGGTCAGGCTCACCGTGGAAGTGACGCCGCCGGCGTTGACCGTGAGGCTGCCCGTGCTCGTGCCGGTCGCCGTCGGCGAGAACGTCACGTTGACGGTACAGGAGCCGTTCGCCGCGATCGACGAGCCGCAGTTGTTGGTCTGGGCGAAAGGACCGCTTGTGGAGATGGACGAGACAGACGCGGCCGCGCTGGTCGGGTTGGAGACCGTCACGCTCTGCGCCGTGCTGGTCGTGCCGGTCACCTGCGGGCCGAAGGTCAGCGCGGTCGGGCTCGCGTTGACGCCGGTGACAGGGTACGGCGGGTAGACCGGGGTTGGCGCATCGCCGTTGCACTGCGTCGGGCTGATGCCGGAGTTGCCGCCGTCGTCGGTGATGACGAAGCTGCTGCCCTCGCAGCTGTAGCTCGGAGCGTTGCCCTCGTTGGCCTGCGCCACGCCGGTCGCCGTCACGTTGCTGAGCGTGGCCGACCCGGGGGTCTGTTCCTGCAAGGCGAAGGTGCCGGTTCCGATGATGGACACGTCACTGAGGTTGACCCCGGTGATCGTGCCCTCAACCCACTGGATCGCCTCGAAGGGGCTTTGCTCGATCAGCGCGTTGGTCACGTTGACCGGGCCGCCGCCCCAGGCCTGGTTGGCGTCGAACCACAGCGCGCCGACGCCGAACTGCCAGTTCGGGTCGAGCTGGCCGTCTCTGATCATCGTGTTGTTGGAGATAGTGGTCAGGCCGAGGGGGGTAGAGCTGAAGCGCTGCGCCGCCGTGATGCCGCCGCCCTGGAGGATGCCGGTGTCGACGACCAGGTTGCCGGTGACAGTGTTGTTGTTGCCGCCGTAGACCGCGATGCCGTTGGCAAGCTGCTGCAGCTGGACGGTGTTGTTGGAGATCGTGATGCCGGAGTCGGCGCCGATGGTGGCGTCAGACCACAGCGCGATGCCGTCGTCACCGGTGTTGCGGACGTCGTTGTCGGTGATGGTGCTGTTGGTGACGCCGCCGTGCAGGTTGATGCCATCGGCCGTGGTGTCCCTGATGCGCATGCCGCTGATGGTCAGGCCGGTCATCGGGCCGTCCAGCCAGACGCCGACCTTCATGTGCTCGATCCAGATGTTCTTGATCGTCGAGTTGCTGTACGCGCCGCCGATGCCGTTGACCTGGGCACTGTCGTCGCGTATCTGGACGTTTCCGGAGATCGCGAAGTTCTCCAGCGTCACGCCGGTGCTGGGATTCGGCGCGGTGTTCCCGTAGAAGCCGGGTGCCGCCCCGATGATGGTCGAGTACCACATGCCCGCGCCCTCAATGGTGATGTTGTTAGGCACGGCGACGTGGCCGGGGACGAGGTAGTTGCCCGGCGGGATCCAGACGGTGCCGCCCGAGCCCGCCGCGGTGATCGCGTTGGCGAAGGCGGTCGAGGAGTCGTTCACGCCGGTCGGGTCGGCGCCCTCGCTGACGACGGAAACCGATCCCGCGGGCTGCGCCGCCGCGGCGGCTACCTGCTCGAAGTCGGCGAGGTCGATCGTGTACGACCCGGCGGTGTCCTCCGAGTCCACTTCCAGCTTGAACTGCGTGCCCTGCGGATAGGTCGTGGTGAACAGCCGGTGCACCTCGTCGTAGAAGTGGTGCGGGTTACCGCTGCTCGGCGTGTTGACGTACGGATAGCTGCCGTAGTACCAGCTGTAGGCGTTCGTCAGGGTGAAGTCGGGCTGCTTGACCCCGTTGATGTACAGGGACAGCGTGGCGGTGTACACCGACCCGTCCGAGCTGTCCGGGATGCTGTACCGGAAGTCGATGGAGTTGGTCGACACCGGGGTGGTGAAGGTGACGTACTGGCCCGAGCCGCTGCCCGCGAGGGTCACGGCCTTCCGGCCGGACGCCTCGTCGGCAAGCTGGCCCTGGGTGTAGCTCGGGCCGATGATCGTGCCGTTGGTGGCGGAGCTTTCCGCCTGGACTTCGGCATAGGGCAGGCTCGCGCCGCTGCCGCCGGTGGCAGTCGCCGCGAGCGCCGGCTGTGCCGCCAGCACGGCGACGCTAGCGGCGCCCGCGATGCTGGCCGCGGCCAGCGAGACGGACAGCGCGCTCAGGGCGAACATCCGTCTCAATCTTCGAACGGGGTGGAACACCATCGATCCTCTCGCCGGAGAGCCGGGCCCGCGGGCAGGCAGGCCCGGGACGGCGCGTGTAACGCCGTCGACATAGACGGTAAACTTCGCGATATTCCTTTGCAAGATTTGAATTATAACGAGAAATACTGGCACTGATCGAAGCAAAGATGAGGCTGACGTAGAACCAGTAACAACTGAGCAAGGAAGACGCCCGTGCAATGTCAAGCGGCACGGGCAAGCATTTGGTGATCCTGGGGGCTGCGGTAGCCCTGAGGATCCACGTATACAGCCGGGTCAGCGACACCGCGCAGTCGATGTGGAAGAAGGCCACCGCCAGGATGGTCGCGGCGTGTGCGCGCGGGAATGTGCGCCAGCGGTCGTCTCGCGCTGTCGGGGGCGGTATCCGATGAGAGCGCAAGATCTTGCGGATGGTGCCAGCGCCGATCCGGTGCCCGAGTCGGTGTAGCTCGGCCTGGACTCGGACCACTCGGACCACTCAGGCATCCAGGCTCGTGCCTGGTTCACCAGCAGCATCCTGACCCGCGGCGGAAGACGCAGGGAAGTGCCAGTCAAGAACGCTGCCGCAGGGTATTGGCAGCGGCCGCGAAAAGGCAGGTCGCCGACGGCAGCGCTGGCCAGCGTTTCACGAAGCCGCACGCTATCTCGCGAAGGAGATACATCGAATGAATAATCTCAAGACGAAAACCGTCAGGCTCGCAGCCGTCTTCGGCAGCGCGCTCACGCTGGGCGTTAGCGTCCTCGTGACTACCGCCCCCGCCCAGGCACGAGCCGTCGCACCGCCTGGCACGACCGCCCGGCCCCACCCGGCAGCCGCCTCCGCGCGTCCACTGGGCTCCTTCGTGGCCATCCCGGTCGCGGGAACCACCAGCACGTTCGAGATCGTCAACTACGCCTCGGGCTACTGCCTGGGCATCAAGGGCGGCAGCTCGACCCCCGGTACCGATGCCGTGCAGTGGAACTGCAACGGTAACCCGGATCAGCAATGGCGCATTAGAGCGACGGACGGGGACTACGCCCAGTTCGAAAACAACGACAACTTGTGTCTCGGGGTAGCCAGCGGTTCTACCGCTGAAGGCGCCAACCTCATCGCCTGGACCTGCCTCGGCACCAACCACCCCGACCAGTACTGGGCCAACATCGACAGCTCTTGCGCCGGATACGAGCCCCTCGTGAACCTCAAGTCCAACTGGGTGATGGGTACGCAGGGAGGCAGCTCGGCCGAGGGCACTGACCTCGTCCAATGGAACTGGCAGGATTCGTGCAACAACCAGTACTGGTTGCTGTACTAACCGATTACGAACGCAGTGACACGGCGGCGTCCGGATCCTTCCGGGCGCCGCCCCGCGAATACCTTCTTCCGATCCGCAGGATCCGTGGGTGGCTCCAGTCCTCAAATTAACTAGAAAGATTCTTTACAGTAAGCCTTGACGGCCCGGCTCTGCGGACATACAAAGTGACCACATCACCGGTTTACGGGTCATGCGAGGCGCCAGATCGCCTCAGCTCCTGTCACCCCTGGAGGATCCATGCAGGTCGGAAGACAGATTTTGCGCACGGCTCTCATCGCTGGCTCGGCGCTCGGGTTAACAGCCGGCGGCTCGTTCCTCGCGCTGGCCTCCGGGCCCGCCGCGCAGGCATCCACCGCATGCGCCGCGGCGTGGGGTTCCACTACCGTCTACACCGCCGGCGATCAGGCCAGCGAGGACGGAATCAACTACACCGCCAACTGGTGGACTGAGGGCAACAACCCGGCGACCAACAACGGCGGCCCCGGCTCGGGACAGCCGTGGACATCCGACGGCTCTTGCACGGGCGGATCCGGATCGGGCTCGGGCTCGGGCTCGGGCTCGGGGTCAGGGTCGGGCTCAGGGTCGGGGTCCGGCACGGGCTCGGTAAGCGGCCTGCTCTTCAGCCCGTACAAGGACGTCACCATCAACATGAACTGGAACACCGACGAGATGCAGTCGGCCGTGGAAGGGTCCGACCTGCCGGTGGTGGGCTCCGGCAGCCTGGTGTCGGACTACATCCCGAAGCTGCCCGCGATCACGCTCGCGTTCGCTACCGGAACCTGCGGCAGCGAGACCTGGGGTGGTGTCTCGGGTGCCGCCTGGGCGGCCGAGAACGTTCCGCAGCTCCACGACGCCGACCTGAATTACGTTATCTCGACCGGAGGCGCGGACGGGACCTTCAGCTGCGACTCGACGGCCGACATGGAAGCGTTCATCGCTACCTACGCCAGCCCGAACCTGGTCGGCATTGACTTCGACATCGAAGGCGGCCAGACCGAGTCGGAGATTCAAGGTCTGGTCGACGCGGCGGCGGGAGCACAGTCGCAGTACCCGAACCTGCAGTTCTCGTTCACGCTCGCCACGCTGGGAGCATCCGATGGCAGCTACGGCGGAGTGAACTCGCTCGGCAACGAGGTCGTCGAGGCGGTGCTCGGCTCCAGCCTGAAGAACTACGTCATCAACCTGATGACCATGGACTACGGCAGCGCATCCAGCAGCGTGTGCGTCGTTGTTTCCGGCAGCTGCGAGATGGCGCAGTCGGCGATCCAGGCGGTGGAGAACCTCGAGCACACCTACGGAATCCCGGCGAGCAAGATCGCCGTCACTCCGATGATCGGCATGAACGACACGACCAGCGAGACCTTCACTATCGCGGACGTGGACACGCTGACGGCATACGCGGTCGACAACGGCCTGGCCGGGCTGCACTTCTGGTCACTGGACCGGGACACGCCCTGCGCCGACACGTATGCGTCCCCCACCTGCAACTCGATTTCCAGCACGACACCACTGGAATACACCGACAGGTTCCTGAGCGACCTCGGGGACTGACGGAGATCCTAGGGCGGGCCGTGCACGGGTTACCGTGCGCGGCCCGCCTCCCTTTCCGGGGAACGTGCTCGTCCCCGGCCGGTCAGAGCGACGATTCGACCGCGTTCGGCCTGGTCGGTTTCCCTTGACGAGCCCACGCGCCCTGTTTAGAGTAATGCTTACTATAAGTATTAAATTAAGTCACTAGGTGAGTGGGGCCTATCGGCCATGGGACTGAAGGCCGTGCGCCGAACACAGCCAGCCTCCGCGCTGCTGTCCTTCTGATCAATTCCGCCGGCTCATGGGGTGCCTGCCCACGACCAGGAGAAAGATGCCCATGCCGCCCAGGAATGAGGAAAGGGAGTAAGGAAATGGGATCGATTCACCTCCCGTGGCCGGCCGGGTCCCGGCGCGGCAGGCCACGCGGCAGACGGCTACGCCCTGCTGTCCTCGCGGTCGCCGTCGTCGCCGCCCTGACCGGGGCGGCCGTGACCACGCACTCCGCGGCCTACGGCGCCACCGGCACTCCCTTCGGCGGCACTCCCGCGGCGGTGCCCGGCACCGTGTACGCGGCGAACTACGACACCGGCGGGCAAGGCACGGGCTACAACGTAACGTCCACCAACGGCAGCGCCAACAGTTACCGCTCCGACGGCGTCGACCTCGAGACCACCACCGACCCCTCACCCACCACCGCCGCCGGCAACGGCTACGACCTGGGCTGGACCGCCACCGGGCAGTGGTTCAACTACACCGTCAACGTCGCCACCGCCGGCACCTATACCGTCGGCATCCGGCTGGCCTCGCCCTACGGCATCACCGACGCGCTGCACATCGCCAACTCCTCCGGCACCAACCTGTCCGGCGCGGTCGCCGTCCCCAACACCGGCGGGTACCAGGACTGGACCACGGTCAACGCCACCGTCACCCTGCCGGCCGGCGAGCAGACCCTCACCGTCAACCAGGACGACAACGGCTGGAACTTCCACTACATGACCTTCACGCTATCCTCCGGCGGCGGCGGCACCGGCGGCGACCAGCCCTTCGGCGGGACCCCGGCCGCCGTCCCAGGCACCGCCTACGCGGCTAACTACGACACCGGCGGGCAAGGCACCGCCTACAACGTCACCTCCACCAACGGCACCGCCAACAGCTACCGCTCCGACGGCGTCGACCTCGAAGCCACAGCCGACCCCTCACCCACCACCGCCGCTGGCAACGGATACGACCTGGGCTGGACCGCCACCGGGCAGTGGTTCAACTACACCGTCAACGTCGCCACGGCAGGCACCTACACCGTCAGCCTGCGCCTGGCCGCACCCACCGCCGTCACCGACGGGCTGCACATCGACAACTCCGCCAAGACCGACCTGTCCGGCACCATCGCCGTACCAGCGACCGGCGGGTACCAGGACTGGACGACAGTCACGGCAAGCGTCACCCTGCCGGCCGGTGAGCAGACCCTCACCGTTGACCAGGACAACGCCGGCTGGAACCTGCACTACATGACCTTCGCCACGTCCTCCGGCGGCGGCACGCAGCCTCCGGCGGCGCCGACGGGCCTGACGGTCACCGCGACCACGTCCTCGTCGGTGTCGCTCTCCTGGACCGCACCCTCCGGCACGGTCACCGGCTACGACGTGTACCAGAACGGCAGCCAGGTCGCGACCGTCACCAGCACCAGCGACACCGTGACCGGCCTGGCCGCGTCGACCACCTACACGTTCACCGTCGCGGCCTACAACTCCGGCGGCACCTCGCCGCAGTCAGGCCAGGTCAGCGCAACCACGACCAGTTCCGGGTCCGGGCCGCCGACTGGCGGCAGCCTCGGCTCGAACGTCATCGTATTCACGCCGAGCGAGGCGCAGAGTTCGATCCAGAGTGAGCTGAACACAATAGCCAGCGATCAGGTGGGCAACCAGTTCGGCACGGCCCGCTACGCCCTGCTGTTCGAGCCGGGCACGTACGGCTCCACCGCGGATCCGCTGACCTTCCAGGTCGGCTTCTACACCAGCGTCGCGGGCCTGGGCCAGAACCCGAGCCAGACCGTCATCAACGGCACGATCGACGTCTACAACCAGTGCTCCGGCACCACCTGCAACGCGACAGACAACTTCTGGCGCTCGATATCCAACCTCACTATCAACGTCACTGGCCAGACCGGGTGCGAGGCCGGCGACGACTTCTGGGCGGTTTCCCAGGCCGCTCCGCTGCGGCGCGTTCAGGTCAACGGCAACCTGTCGCTGATGGACTACTGCAACGGCTCGCCCGACTACGCCAGTGGCGGGTTCATCGCCGACTCGGACTTCACCGGCGGGACCGTGACCAACGGTTCGCAGCAGCAGTTCTTCGTCCAGAACAGCAGTCTGGACGGCTGGAGCAACGCAGTTTGGAACCAGGTCTTCTGCGGCGACCCCGGCGCCCCGGCGCAAAGTTTCGCCAGTAACTCGGGGGACAGCGGCGGGCCTAGCTCCTACACGACGCTTTCCACCTGCCCGGTGACCGAGCAGGAACCCTACCTGTACATGAACTCCGCAGGGGCCTACAACGTGTTCGTGCCGTCGCTGCAGACGAACTCGTCCGGGACGACATGGACGGCAAGCAGCAACACGCCGGGCACCTCGCTCTCGCTGAACACGTTCTACGTCGTCAACTCCTCCAGCACCGTGGCGCAGATCAACTCGGCTCTGGCGGTCGGCGACAACCTGCTGTTCACACCGGGCGTGTACAGCTACGCCTCGACGATCGACGTCACCAACCCGGACACGAAGATCATCGGACTCGGCTTCCCCACGCTGATCCCGACCGCCGGCAACGTCACCATGAACGTCGCCGACGTTAACGGGGTCAACATCTCCGGCATGATCTTCGATGCCGGCCCCACGAGCTCGCCGTCGCTGCTCACCGTTGGCACCCAGGGCTCGACCGTCAGCCACGCCAGCGACCCGGTCACCATTGACGACGTGTTCTTCCGGGTCGGCGGTGCCGAGGCGGGCACGGCCGCGACCAGCTTCATCGACAACAGCAACAACTCGATCATTGACGATGTGTGGGCATGGCGGGCCGACCACGGCGCGGGCGCTGGCTCCTGGACCTCCGACCAGGGCAACACCGGGCTCATCGTGAATGGCAACAATGTGACCGCTTACGGCTTGGCCGTGGAGCACTACCAGCAGGACGAGGTCATCTGGAACGGCCAGGGCGGAGAGGTGATCTTCTTCCAGAACGAGAACCCCTACGAGGTGCCCAGCCAGGCGGCCTGGATGTCGAGTTCTACCCAGGACGGCTATCCGGCCTTCTACGTGCCCAACAGCGTCACCTCGTTCCAGGGCTACGGAATGGGCAGCTACAGCTACTTCGACCAGGGCGTGGCGATCGAGAACGCGATGGCGTTCCAGGCACCCGATACTTCGGGCGTCCAGTTCCATGACCTGCTCACCGTGTTCCTGAACGGGTCCGGTGGCATCGAATCGGTGATCAACGGCACGGGCGCGGCCGTCAGCTCCAGCTTCGGCGGCCCAAGCGACGTGGTGACCTACCCGTGAGGTAGCTAGCCGCGCAGCTTAACCGTAGGCGGCCGGCGTGCACTTCCCATGTGCGCGCCGGCCGCCAGATTGTCAACCGGGCATGCCAGCTGCCAGGCAGTAGCGGCGGATAGCTGGCCCCGGCTAGCCAGGAACGGCTTACGGTCTTTGTCCCGCGTGCCCAGCCCGTTACTTCGGGAGACAAAACTCGTGGCGCATCAGGGCTTGCGCGCGACGCCGCCGAACTCGAACCAGTCCGCGGAGTCCGGTTCTTCCCTGCCATCGGGGTGCCATTCGTTGACCTTTACCAGGCCGGGCGGCACTATCTCCAGGCCGTCAAAGAAGCCCGCGACTTCTTCCCTTGACCGCACGCGGCCCCAGTTCCCGCCAAACGAGTTGAGGCCGAGCCTTGTCACCTTCTCGCGGACCTGCGGATCGTCGGAGGTGAGATGGGATATCGCGAGGTAGCTGCCAGGGGCAAGGCGGTCGACCATCTGCCGGACCAGGCCGACGGGGTCGCGGCTGTCGGGAATACAGTGCAGGAAGCTGACGTAAAGGGCACCAACAGGCTCGGCGAAGTTAATCAGGCGCCCGGTGTCCGGGTGGCTGAGGATGCGCTCGACGTCGCAGGCGTCGGCTTCGATGAAGGCCGTGCTCTTGTCCTCGGCCAGCAGTGCCTTGACCCGGCCGTGCGCCAGGACCACCGGATCGATGTCAACGTAGACGACTCTGGATTCGGGTGCGGCCTCCTGGGCGACCTGGTGCACGTTGTTCTGGGTGGGCAACCCGCTGCCGTGGTCGATGAACTGCCGGATGCCGCATTCGGTGGCCAGGTAGTGCACGACCCGTTCCAGGTAGCGGCGGTTGTTGCGGGTCAATGCGTAGCTGCCCGGCATCATGTCTTCCAGGACCTCGCATGCATGGCGGTCGACCTCGTAATTGTCGGTCCCGCCGAGCATGAAGTCGTAGACCCGAGCGACACTCGCGGTACGGGTATCGATCTCGGGGAAATCGTCCGGCTGCATCGCCGCCCCGTCCTCCGTTTCTTGTGGCCGCACCATCATTGCGCGGACCGCGCTCCCGGATTCCTCCGACGGGCGCTCCTACCTAACTGTTGTAGTTGCCGCTTTTGACCCTGGCAGTGAAAGTATCCCACGCGCCGTAAGCGAACGTTAGCTTCGGCCCCGCCGGGTCTTTCGAGTCACGCACCGCGACGATCAGCGGCAGTCCGCCCGCGATTTCCACGCAGTTACCCCCGCCACTACGGACGCTCTTGCGCCATATAGCCTCAGACAGATCCGGGTCCGTCATGCCGTTCCTCCTATGGTCATCGTGTTCAGTCATTTCCGGCTAGCTGGAACCGGCTAGAAGTGGCCCGCGTACCTGAGCGCATAGCTCCGCATCATGACGCGAGAGTCCTCGGGCGACAGCGCCCTGGCCTGTAGCGACCCCCAGATCTCGTCGTACCTGCGTAGCTCCTCAGGCTGCTCCAGAGTCATCGCGGTCAGTGCGGTCTCCAGGTGGACGATTCCGAGGTCGCCTGGGTCGTGGAACGTCAGGATCTGGAATGGCCCGGCCATGGCCGGGTGCGCGCCGGAGTTGAACGACAGGACCTGCACGGTCACGTTGGCCGGGTCCCGCTCCTTGGCGAGCATCTCGATCTGCTCGTGCATGACCCCGTTACCGCCTACCGTCCGCCGCAGCACCGACTCGTTGATGATGCAGTTGACCTGCGGCAAAGGTCCGGCCTGGCGCAGCACGTCTTGGCGGGCCAGCCGGATATCCACCCGGCGGTCGATTTCAGCGGCCGTCCAGCTCGGCTGCCAGGCCCGCATGATGGCCCGCGCGTAGGCCTCCGTCTGGAGCAGCCCTGGCACCAGTTCCGGCTCGTAGGACCGGATGGTCCGGGCTTCGGTCTCCAGGCCGATAAGGTTGGCCAGGGCGGTGGGCACCACATCGCTGCTGAATGACTGCCACCAGCCGCGTTCGGTGGCCCTTCTGGCCATATCAGTCAGTTGCTCACGATATGCCCGGTCTTCCACATTGTACGCGACGAGCAATTTCCGCAGATCGGCCGTGGAGATTCCGACCTGTCTGTTCTCGATCCGCGAAAGTTTCGACGGCTGCCAGCCAAGGGTGACGGCCACATCCTCGATGGATTTCTCGCTTTCATGGCGCAGTCGCCGCAGCTCAGCGGCGAGGCGGCGGCGGCGCATGGTGGGAGATGATGCCACGCCATCACCCCTTTCGGATCCTGAGCAAATTGCTTGGCCAGAACGGCTTGCGCCCAACGGGCAAGATACTACAGGATTACGCTCAGCGCGTGTTTACAGAAGTCGATGTTTTAGCCCAC
>Ga0187808_10000302_pt1 | contig 14281 bp, 16 predicted proteins | sample NC_wetland_sal_i_5_FD_132427 | JGI IMG/M metagenome (GOLD analysis project Ga0187808, IMG submission 132427) | Wetland sediment microbial communities from Neuse River Estuary, North Carolina, USA - ASW_3 | ecosystem: Environmental > Aquatic > Freshwater > Wetlands > Sediment | place: USA: North...
AGGGTCTCCAGCGCGGCCTGGGTGAGGCGGACCTCCTGCCCGTCGCTGACGAACCGCTCGACCAGCGGGGCGCAGTCCTCGCGGGTGTAGAACCGCCAGCCGCCGGCGATCTCGCGCAGGTCGAAGCCGCGGCCCTCGGCTGTGTATTCCGCGGCGAGGTTTTGCAACTCGGCGATGACCTCGTTCCGGGGCCGTTCGAGGACCTGGGCCAAGACCACCACCGGCACCGGCTCGTCGGCGATCAGCAAGATCGCTTCCAAGCTGGCTCGCAGGCCTGGACCCTGGATCTGGGTGTCTTCCTCGGGTTCGATGCTCATGTCTTGATTAGTCGTCGCTTTCCGTCAGGTCATTGACGCTATCAGCAGGGTCCTGGTGGCCGGTCCACGTCACGTAGAGCTCGCCGAGCGGGGTGACCTGCTCGAAGGACACGGCGTCCTCCCGGTACAGCTCGAGCAGGGCGAGGAAGGAGGCCACGACCTCGTAGCTGCCCTGGGCGTTCGCGGTGAGCTGGCGAAAGCTGGCCCGGCCGATTCTCTCGAGGAGAGCGGCGAGGATGCGGGCCTGATCCTCGATGCTGACCACAGGGGTGTGGATGTGCTCGGTCGAGACCTTCGGCGGCGGTTTGGGCGCGAGCGCGAGCGCGGCGAGCCGGGCGAACTCGGCCGGGCCCAGGCCGAGCAGCACCTCGGGGAGGAGTTCGGCGAAACGCGGCTCGAGCGGGATCCGGCGGGGGAAGCGACGGGCCGCCGCGGTCATCCGGGCGGCGAACACGCCCGCCACTTCCTTGTAGGCCCGGTACTGCAGCAGCCGGGCGAAGAGCAGGTCCCGGGCTTCGAGGAGGGCGAGATCCTCTTCGTCCTCCACCTCGCCACTCGGGAGCAGCCGGGCTGCTTTGAGGTCGAGCAGGGTGGCCGCGACGACCAGGAAGTAGCTGACCTGGTCCAGATCCCAGCCGCCCGAGCGCTCCGAGATGTAGGCGATGAACTCGTCGGTGACCTGGGACAGGGCGACTTCGGTGATGTCCAGCTTGTGCTTGGAGATCAGCGCGAGCAGCAGGTCGAACGGGCCCTCGAACACGTCGAGGTGAACTTCGAAGCCGGGCGTGCCGCCGGGAGCGCTGGCCGGGGCCCGCGCCGCGGCGCCGGGGCCGCTGTCGTCCACGTTCACAGTCATGACGGTAGCGCGGTCATGGCGCGATGCGTCGTTGTGTCGTGGCTAGCCGACGGATTGGGCGTTCCCGTCTTCTGAGGCTTCGTTGGCCGCTCCGCTCGCGGCGGCTTTGTTGACGCTGGCGATGCGGCCGGCCAGCAGGCTGTCCTTGCCCCGCGCGTCGAGGTCGGCGAGCAGGACGGCGATGGCCTCCCGGACGATCCGGCCGCGGTCGGCGGCTGCACCGTAGCGCAGAAGGGCGAGTCGGGCACGTTCCAGGTCAAGCAGTTCCTCGGCGGACAGGTAGACGGTGATCTTCTGGGTGTGCTTCTCCCGGCCGCTGGCCCGGCGCTGGTCGCCACCATCCGGACCGGGAGCAGCGGGCCGCAAGAGTTCTGCGACCCCGGGCAGGCTTACCCTCCGTGATCGACTCCTGCCTGCCGCCACCGCTCCAGTACCTCCTTGGCCAGCTCCCGGTAGGAATGTGCCCCCGTTGACCCGGAATCGAAGCTGGTAATAGGCTCTCCCGCCACCGTAGCGTCCGGGAACCTCACCGTGCGGTTGATTACAGTATGAAATACCTTGTCGCCGAAGCCATTGACGATGCTGGCCAGAACCTCACGGGTGTGAAGCGTCCGAGAGTCGTACATGGTCGCCAGGAGGCCGTCAATTGTCAGCTTGGTGTTCAGACGGTGCGAAACCTTGCTGATGGTCTCCATCAGCAAGGCCACGCCGCGCATGGCGAAGTACTCGCATTCGAGCGGGATGAGCACCCCGTCCGCGCACGCGAGCGCGTTAATGGTCAGCAGGCCGAGCGACGGCTGGCAATCGATCATGATCACGTCGTAATCGGGCCGCAGCGGCTCGAGCACCCCGCCGAGCACGTACTCCCGGCCGACCTCGTGGACCAGCTGGACTTCGGCGCCGGACAGGTCGATGTTGCTCGGCAGCAGGTCCATGCCGTTGACGCTGGTCTTGAACAGCACGTCGTGCGCGGTGACGTCGCGCTCCATGAGCAGGTTGTAGACGGTGCTGTCGATGTCGTGCGGCTGGATGCCCAACCCGACCGAGAGCGCTCCCTGCGGGTCGAAGTCGACGAGGAGGACCCGGCGCCCCAGCTCGGCCAGGGCCGCGCCAAGGTTGATCGTAGTTGTCGACTTGCCGACGCCACCCTTCTGGTTGCAGACGGCGACCGTGCGTGCGGGGCCGTGCTCCATCAGCGGCTCTGGGTCGGGGAAGGCGGACAATTTCCTCCCGGTCGGACCCAGCTCTCCCGCCTGGGGCTCTGTCATACGCGATGCTGCCACTAGCGCTAACCTCCTGGGCTATGGCCGCGACGTTGCCCACGGAACCTGGCTCTGGACTCTAAGGCTTTGGCCTGGTGCGGGCAAGCGGACGCGCCGCTTGCGCCCGATATCCACCTGGTAATTTGCGTTGCCGCCGCCTGCTCGGCGCGCGGTCAGCGCCGGAATTGGGACGTGCTCGGCTGGCTTCCGCTGACGTCGGCGACGCAGCGGTAGGTGCCCGTGCCGCCGTCGAAGGCCGCCTCGGTGGGCGGCAGCACCTCGATCTGCCACGAACTGGCCGGGTTCGCCCTCCTGGCGGCAGTACGTCACAGAGCCGACGCGGTACCCCATCTAGGACTACCGCTGCTGGAGCGCTGACCAGCCTAGAGCACAACCTCGGCTATATGGAGGGTAGCCTCCAGACGGCGGGAACACCTCCGCTACGATCGCTGTTGACGGCACGATCGTGCCGCGTCCAGTCCAATGGGGGGAGCAAAGGAGACCCTTCATGGGCAGCTGGCAACTCGATCCATACCACACGCAGGTCGAATTCTCTGCCAGGCACCTGGGGATGATGACGGTGCGAGGCTATTTTGACGAACTCAGCGCGATCGCCGATATCGACCCTGACCATCCGGAGGCGGCGTCGGTCGAGGTGACCATTTCTACCGCCAGCATCCGTACCAACAACGGGATCAGGGACAATGACATCCGCTCGTCGAACTTCCTCGAGGTGGAGAAGTACCCGGAAATCAAGTTCAAGAGCACCAGTGTCGAGCCGTCCGGAGGCGACCACTACAAGCTGACCGGGGACCTGACCATCAAGGAGACCACCCACCCCGTGGTACTCGACGTGGTGAGGTACGGGGAGTTCAACGACCCGGGGATGATGGGGCACCGCATCGCCTACGGCGCCACAACCAAGATCAATCGGAAGGACTTCGGCCTGAGCTTCAGCCCGGTGCTGGACGGCAGGCTCGTCGTGAGCGAGGAAATCCAGATCACGATCGAAGGCGAGCTTGTCGAGCAGAAAGAAACCGCGGACGCGGCGACCGCCAGCAGGCCGACGTTATCGGTGAGCTCGGTGGTGCTCAGCGCCAGCTCCGCGCTGCGATAGCGTGCCGCGCGGAACGACAACGTGGCGGTGTTCGGGTAGACGTCGGTGGCCGAGGAGTCGGTGATGCCGAGTTGGCTCCAGGTACCGAAGTGCGAAAGGGCGACAGTCAAGGCCCAGCGCTCGGCGGCGCAGAACGGGCAGGATTCCTCGCTGACGAAGACGATCGCCGGCTCGCTCCCGGGCATGACCGCGCCGCACGGTATGGGCCAGCGACATCTACTATCACGCATAGGGTATGGCACGCGAGGGTGCAGCGCGGGCCAGGGTCAGCCGGGGTGCGCCCCCACCGGATCGGCCGCTGGCGCCCCTGTCTGCCAGCGGACGAGATGGCCGGGCCAGGTCCGCGGCTCGGGCTGGGACACCACCTGGACGCTCGCCCTCACGGCCGAGGCGGCCAGCCGCACGATGCCCCCAGCCGTCACCACGCGTATGCCTCCTCATATGATATGTTAACTCATATCGTATGAGGAAGTTTATTATCTGCGCAACCCTGTTATCATGCCGGCACAATGAGCGCGTTCCCCGACGGTCGGAGGGACCTCGCCGCGATGTTCGCGCCCCTGACCAGGGCGCTGATCGCGCGCGAGGAACCTGTGCTGCTCGCGCACGACATCTCGATGTGGGGGTACATCGTGCTCACCGCCCTGGTCGAGCAGCCGGTACGCACACAGGCCGCGCTGGCCCAGGCCATCAACGCGGACAAGAGCCGAATCATCGGTGTGCTGGACGAACTGCAGGAGCGCGGGCTGATCCACCGGCAGCCGGACGAGACGGACCGGCGGGTGCACCTGCTGTCGCTGACCCCGGCCGGCGACCGGCTGCGCCGGTCGGTCGAGGCCGACATCCGGCGCCGCGAAGAGCGGGTGCTCGCGGTGCTCCCGCCCGCCGACCGGGAGGCGTTCCTGCGGTCATTGAAGGCCCTGTATGAGCGCCGCGATGAGAGCATGAGAGGCTAAGCACCCCAGGATCAGGCACCGGAGGTAGGCGCAGTGCAGATCGGCCTGCAGATCCCCGACTTCACCAGCCCCGACGGCCCGCCCCGCCTCGGCGCGGACCTGGGCACCGTCGCCCGCACCGCGGACGAGGCGGGCTTCGACTTCATCGCGGTGATGGACCACTTCTTCCAGATCGGCGCGCTCGGGCCGCCCGAACGCGAGATGCTCGAGGCCTACACGACGCTCGGCTATCTAGCGGCGTGCACCAGGCGGGCCAAGCTCCTCACCCTGGTCACCGGGACCGTGTACCGGCACCCCGGCATCCTGGCCAAGACCGTCACCACGCTGGACGTGCTGTCCGGCGGCCGCGCCTGGCTCGGCATCGGGGCCGCGTGGAACGAGCAGGAGTCGCGCGGGCTGGGCATCCCGTTCCCGCCGGTCGCCGAGCGGTTCGAGCGCCTCGAGGAAACCCTGCAGATCTGCCTGCAGATGTGGCGCGGCGATGAGAGCCCGTACCAGGGCGTGCACTACCAACTGGACCGCCCGCTGAACTCACCGCAGGCCCTGACCAGGCCGCATCCGCCGATCATGATCGGCGGCGGCGGGGAGCGCAAGACCCTCCGCTTGGTCGCCAGGTACGCCGACGCCTGCAATCTGTTCCCGACACCGGACCTGGCTCGCAAGCTCGACGTGCTGCGCGCGCACTGCGACGCCGAGGGCCGCGACTACGACGAGATCACCAAGACCTGCTACTTCATCTTCGACGTGGGCGAGAAGGGCGAGAAGGCGGCCGAGGTGGTCGATCAGCTCGGCCGCCTGGCGGGCATGGGCTTCCAGGCCGCGATCGGCGCGGTGGCCAACGTGTGGCAGGTAACCCCGCTCGAGGTGATCGCCTCGGAAGTCATCCCCGCCGTAGCCAATCTTTAGTTAGCCGAACGGACCGTGGTGTAACGCCCTGACATTGCCGTTGACTCTGTCGGCGTTGGCGTGCTCGACGGCGGCGGAGTTGCGGTCGTCGCCGCGGGCGGACAGGCCGGCCACGATGCCGGCGATGTCGCCCACCGGGCGGTTCTGGCTCAGCTTGGCCTTGGCCTCGATCCGGGTGATCTGCAGCTCCAGGCCGACGATGGCCCGCAGCTGGCCCTCGATAAACTTACGGGGCGCGTCGTCCACCGACCACGGCATCGCCTGCCCGGGCGAGGCCAGCCGGGCAGCCTCGTGCTTGGCCGTCAGCCGCCGGACCACGCCCTCGACCCAGATCGGGTCGTCGTGCACCACGAGCCGGCCGTACACGTGGGCCGTGACGTAGTTCCAGGTGGGGACGACCCGGCCATGCTCGGCCTTGGCTGCGTACCAGGACGGCGACACGTACGCGTCGGGGCCGCGGACGATGGCCAGCGACTCGCCGCGGGCCGGCTTGCGCCACTGGTCGTTGTTCCGGGCCACGTGACCGTACAGGACGCCCTGCTCGCCGACCGACGGCTCGTAGGCGAACGGCAGCATGGTGGCCAGCAGGCCGTCCTCGGTCAGCGTGATCAGGTCGGCCGCGCCGTGCTTGGCCAGCAGCTCATGTACTGACGTCTCGGCCACCGCGAAGTGGGTGGGTATGTACATAGCTCCTCCGTCTCCAAGGTTATGCGGAGAAGCCAGGGGTCAGGTTGGCCCAGACGGCGTCGTAGTCCGGCTGGCGGTGGCCGGCCCGCATGGCCTGCTGGGTGGGGATGATCATCCAGCGGCTCTCGAACATGAAGGCCAGCGTGTCGTCGATCTTCTGCGGCCGAAGCTCGGCCGTGCTGGCCCGGGCGAACGTCTCGGCGTCCGGGCCGTGCGAGGTGAAGGTGTTGTGCAGGCTGGCCCCGCCGGCCTCGAACCCCTCGGCTTTCGCGTCGTAGACGCCGCGTACCAGCCCCATGAACTCGGACATGATGTTGCGGTGATACCAGGGCGGGCGGAAGGTGTCCTCGCCGACCAGCCAGCGCGGCGGGAAGATCACGAAGTCGACGTTGGCCAGGCCGGGCAGCTCGCCGGGTGAGGTCAGCACGGTGAAGATGGACGGGTCCGGGTGGTCGAAGCTGATCGTACCGATCACCATGAAGTTCGCCATGTCGTACTTGTAGGGCGCGTAGTTCCCGTGCCAGCCGACCACATCCAGCGGTGAGTGGTCGTAGTCAGCGGCCCAGAGGTTCCCGCCGAACTTCTGCACCACCTGCACCGGGCCTATGCCGTCCTCGTAGCGGGCCGTCGGGGCCAGGAAGTCGCGCTCGTTGGCCAGGCCGTTCGCGCCGATCGGGCCGCGTTCGGGCAGGGTGAACGCGGCGCCGAAGTTCTCGCACAGGTAGCCCCGGGCGGGGCCCGCCGGCAGCTCGACCCGGAACCTGATGCCGCGCGGGATCACCGCGATCTCGCCGGGCGCCACCGCCAGCGACCCGAGTTCGGTGTGCAGGGTGACCGCGCTGTGTTCGGGCACGAATAGCAGCTCGCCGTCGGAGTCGACGAAATACCTGCTCGTCATGGAGTGGTTCGCGGCGTACTGGTGCACGGCCATCCCGTTGCGGGCGCGCAGGTCGCCGTTGCCCGCGATGGTGTACAGCCCATCGATGAAATCCGTCTGCCCGGCCGCCATCGGGAGCGGGTCCCAGCGCAGCCGGTTCGGGTCGGGCTCGATCTCGTCGAACGGGGTACCGCGGAGCGTCCCGTTGCCGACCCGCGCGAACCTTGGGTGCGCCGCCGACGGCATGATCCGGTACACCCAGGTCCGGCGGTTCACCGCCCTCGGCTGGGTGAACGCGGTGCCGCTGAGCTGCTCCGCGTACAGGCCGAGCGGCGCGCGCTGCGGCGAGTTACGCCCGGCGGGCAGCGCGCCCGGCACCGCCTCGCTGGCGAACTCGTTCCCGAACCCTGGCTGGTAGGTGTACTCGTTCACGCTTCCATGAAATCACTCGACGCAGCCGAGGACGGCCTCGGCGGGTCCGTCATGATTCGGCGAGGTACGCCCGGATGACGGAGTCGAAGTCGGGGTCGGGGGTCAGGCCCAGCCGGGCGGCCCGGTCGGCGCGGATCCGGGCGGGCCAGGTCGCGAACATCCGGGTAATCATGGGGTCGGGGACCCAGTCGATCAGCGCGCTCACCTGCGGCCCGGCGACCCGGGTCAAGGCGGCGGCCATGTCCGCGACGGTCACGGTGAGCGCGGGCATGGTGACCGCGGTGCGGCCGCCCCAGGCCTCGTCGGAGGACGCGGCGGCACAGAGCAGCGCGCCGATGGCCTTGGCGGGCGAGGCCAGGGCGACCTCGGTGCCCGGGTCGACCGGGCAGACGGCTCGCTGGCCGGCCAGCGGCTCCCGGATGATGCCGGACAGGAAGCCCGAGGCCGCGGCGTTGGGACGTCCCGGGCGCACGCTGACGGTCATCAGGCGGACGGCCCGCCCGGTCAGGAAGCCCTTGCGGCTGTAGTCGGCCAGCAGGTACTCGCTCATGACCTTCTGCGTACCGTAGCTGGTCTGCGGATTGGGCCGGGTGTGGTCCTCGATGACCGGCGGGAGCGGCTGCTCGGCGGACCCGCCGAAGACGGCGACGGAACTCGAGAACACCACCAGCGGGCTGGTCCCGAGCGCGCGGCAGGAGGCCAGCAGGGCCTGTGTGGCCTGCAGGTTCGCTCGCAGGCCGAGGTCGAAGTCGGCCTCGCATTCGCCGCTGACCGCCGCCGCGAGGTGGAAGATCACCTCGGCACCGGCCAGCGTCTCCCGGGCGGTCGCGAAGCCGGGGTCGCCGAGGTCGCCGCGGACTGCCACCACCCGGGAGTCGGCGGCCAGGTCCGGCGGCGCGGGCGCCTGGTCGATGAGCGTCAGCCGGGACAGCGGGCGGGCCATGCGGCCCGCGACCGGCAGCGATCCCGCCGCGAGCAGCTCCCGGGCCAGCCGCGAGCCCAGGAAACCGGCACCTCCGGTGACCACCACGTGCATCCCGGCATCTTACGTGCCGGGTGACCGGCAGAAGCTACCGGCTGGGCCGCTTGGCCGACGTCAGCCGGCGCAGCCGCAGGATCTCGGTGTCCCGCGCCTGCAGCACCGGCTCTATGACGTTCATGGCCGCGTGCACGGCCGTCTCGAGATCCCCGGGCACGCCGTAGCGCAGGAAACTACGCGCCAGCGCACGCCGCAACCGCTGTGCGGTGACGGCCAGCAGATCCGGCGACTCGGGCAGGCCGTCGCGCTTGGCCCGGCCCGCCGGACCGCGGGGGTTCGCGCGGCGGCCGTGGCTGGGCGGACGTGCCGCCCGGCGCCCAGAGACCGGAACCGGGGCCGGCTCGTCCTCGTCCGGCACGCAGAACAGCGGAGTCATCACCCACGGTTGCGGGGCCGGTGAGGCGGCACGCCGCTTTGGTATGGTCGGCTCCGGGAGCATCGGCGTGGCCTTCCTGTCTGGAATGTCTGCACAGCGCTGATGCTCCCCCTTTAATGCCCTCGTGTCACAGATGTCCAGGTCACACGGCGTGTCTCCCAGGCTCCGCAGCGTCCCGGAGCCAGGGCCTGAACGAGGCGAAACCCGCGATTCACCACGCTACAGCGGGGTGAACGTCCAGGTTCACCGTGCTAGGGGCAGGTGGGTCGGCTTGACTGGAGTCATGCGTTTTCTGAGCATCGGCACTAACGTGCAGATCTCCCGGATCGGGCTCGGCACGTGGCAGTTCGGCTCCCGGGAGTGGGGCTATGGGTCGTCCTACGCCGAGCAGGAGGCCCGCGCCATCGTGCGCCGGGCGCTGGAACTGGGCGTGACCCTGTTCGACACCGCCGAGATCTACGGTTTCGGCCGCAGCGAGCGGATTCTCGGCCAGGCCCTGGGTGAGAAGAGGGACTCGGCCTTCCTGGCCACGAAGATCCTCCCGATCCTGCCGGTCGCCCCGGTAGTGGAGCAGCGCGCGGTGGCCAGCGCGAACCGGCTCGGGGTTCGCAAACTCGACCTGTACCAGGTCCACCAGCCCAATCCGCTGGTCCGGGACGGGACGATCATGCGCGGCATGCGAGCGCTGCAGCGGGTCGGGCTGGTCGGCGAGGTCGGCGTCAGCAACTACTCCCTGGACCGCTGGCGAGCCGCCGAGGCGGCGCTGGGCAGCCGGGTGCTGAGCAACCAGGTCCAGTACAGCCTGGTCACCCGGTCGCCAGAGCAGGACCTGCTGCCGTTCGCCGAGACCACCGGCCACGTCGTGATCGCCTACAGCCCGCTCGCGCAGGGCCTGCTCTCGGGCCGGTACCAGCGGGACAACCGGCCGACTAACCGGGTCCGGATCGCCAACCCGCTGTTCCTGCCCGAGAATCTGGAGCGGGCCGGCGACCTGATCGCGGCCCTGCGCGAGGTGGCGGACGCGCACTCCGCCACCCCCGCTCAGGTCGCCCTGGCCTGGGCCATCCACCGGCCCGCTGTGGTGGCGATACCGGGCGCCTCGAGCCTGGAGCAGCTCGAGAGCAACGTGGCCGCCGCCGACATCGACCTGAGCGACGGCGAGTACCAGGCGCTGAGCGCGGCAGCGGCGCGGTTCCGGCCCGTCACCGGCCCGGCGGCCCTCCCCCGTCTGGTCCGGGCCCGTTTCACTTGACGTCCACTCCGCCCTGAAGGGGCGGAGATTCCCGCCTACGCCGCTTCCCGGCGCGACTTCGGGAGGGTTCCTGCTTCGCTGCGCTGCGCCGGGATCGCTCCCGGTCTTACCTGCGCTCCACCGGCTGTCACCGCCAGCCCGGCGGCCCTGGCGACGTTGACCGCCGCGTTGATGTCCCGGTCCAGCCATGCCCTGCACACCCGGCACTGCCAGGCGCGGACGTGCAGAGGCTTGGGACCGTCCTTGGCGCCACAGGCTGAACACCTGGCTGGTGGGCTCGTAGGACCGTCCGCCTGACCGGCCCGTGTCTGGCCGACTTCACCACAGGCATGAAGGCCGACGCAATGGGGGCCACCCCGGTAGCGTAGTGGGCATGCAACCAGAGCCAGGGCCCCAGTGGCATCCGCTGAAACGCCATGACAGCCACGAGGCGGAGCAGATGGTGGAGCGGGCGGCCGAACTGGCCCGGGACTCCCACGCTCGGTCTCGGCATGCCGCGGTGCTGGTCAAGGACGGCAGCATGTTGGGCTGGGGCACCAACGGGGTGCCGTTCCCCGGCGAAGACCACTGCTACTGCAAGGTCGGCGACCTCGGCCAGCACGACCAGTGCCGGACCCACGCGGAGCAGCGGGCGATCACGCTGGCCCGTGAGGGGGACGGCTGGCGGCTGCTGCCGGGCGCGAAGCTGATCTACGTGCGGCTCGAGGCGGATGATTCGGTACGACTGGACCATCCGCACTTCTGCGCGCGCTGCAGCCGCCTGGCGCTGTCGCTGGGGGTAGCGGAGTGGATCTTCGCGCTGTCGGAGGGCCTGGTCGGGTACTCCTCGGCCGACTACGACAAGATCGCCCAGCTGCAGTGGTAGTCCGTCAGCGCAGGCTCCCGGACGCCTTGAGATCGTCGAAGAGCAGCTGGTCAACCGGGGGAACCCGGCAGCGGTCCGCGAATGAGAACCAGGCGAGTTCGTCGATCTCGCTGCTGGGCGCGAGGGTGCCCTGGTAGTCGGCGGTGTAGCAGCTCATCCGCACCTGGTCGGCCTCGTAGGTGCCCACGTGCCGAACTGTCTCGGGGAACAGCACGACCGCGAGTTCCTCGGCGATCTCGCGCAGCAGGGTCTGCAGATCGGTTTCGACGCCCTCGCGCTTCCCGCCAGGGACGTAGAAGATGTCCTTATCGCGTGGCCGCGCGCATAGGATCCGGCCTTCCTCCAGCCGCACCCAGGCCACCGTATCGATCACGATCGGTACCGTACCGGCTCCATCCCGGGCCAGGTTGGCTGGCCTGACCTATTCGCGGACGCGTCCAAGCTGAAGTGAGCCGGGATAAATGGGATGCTGGACGGACCGGCGAGTGGAGGTGAGCAGTGGCGGACAAGTGGCTGACGTTCGACTGCTACGGGACGATCGCGGACTGGAACACCGGCATGGGCGGGCCACTGGAGAAGATCGCGGGGCGTGATGCGGGCCGGCTGCTCAGCGCCTACCACCAGGCCGAGCTCGAGCTCGAGGCCGGCCCGGGCTGGATGCCATACCGGGAAGTGCTCACCGCCGGGCTGGCCTCGGCAGCCCGGCACGAGGGGGTCCCCCTGCCCGATGGCGCCGAAGCGACGTTCGTCCGGGCCTGGCCGGACATGCCGGTGTTCGAGGACGCGGGGCCCGCCCTGACCGCGCTGCGGGAGCAAGGCTGGTGGCTGGCCATCCTGACCAACTGCGACGACGACCTGTTCGCCACCACCCGGCCGCGGCTGCCGGTGCCGTTCGACCTAGTGGTGACGGCGCAGCAGGTGGGCAGCTACAAGCCGGACCTTGGGCACTTCCGGACGTTCGCCGACCAGACCAACGTGACCGCGGCGAACTGGATTCACGTGGCCAACAGCTGGGTGCACGACATGCTGCCCGCGGCCCGGATGGGCCTGCGCAAGGTCTGGGTTGACCGGGACGGCACCGGGCACCCGGCCAAGCTGGCCGAGCGCCGCGTCACCAGCATGCGCAGGCTCCCGGAGGCGGTCGCCGACGTCAGCGCCATCGTGCCGCGCTGACGCGTGATGCGGCCGGGTTCAGAGGCCTCGTGCTCAGGGGCTGAGCGGCCCGGCGAAGGCCGAGCTGTCGCTGGTGCAGCTGGCTGCCGCAGTGATGCCGTTGTTGGACTGGGCCAGATTAGCGACGGTTGAGCCAGAGGCGCTGGGGCTGGCCGAGGCGCCGGGGGTGCTTGAGGCGCTGGAGCTCGCGGAGACGGTGGGGGTGGCGGACGCCGCGGGGTTCTGCGGCACCAGGCTCGTGAAGTCTGAACCGAGAATCAGCGCCACGGTGCCCGGCGTCAGGGTGCTGTCCTGCAGGGTGGTGACATTGGTCAGCTGCTGCCTCAGGGTGTTCACTGCGGCCAGGTCCGCGGTGGAGGCGTACTCGATCACCGACTCGGTGTAGGCGAAGCTCGCGGCGTTGCCCGTGCCGGTCACGTCGAAGCCCCTGCTGGTCAGCCCGGCCGCTGCCTGGCTGGCGAGGCCGGCCGCGCCGGATCCGTTCAGGACCTTGACCTTGACGTTGGACGGGCTGGTGGTGAGCACCTGCGCTCCGGACGACGGAGCGGCCGACGGGTTGACCTTGACCTTCGGCACGGTCACGTCGTGCGCGATCGCGGAGAATACCTCGTCGGCCTGCGGCTGCGCGAACTGAACGCGATCCGGGTTAGGCGGCCAGGCCTGGTTCGGCGCGGTGATGAACTGGACGTTCTTGCCGGACAGGTTGCGCAGGCTCTCGGCGATGCTGACCAGGTCCGAGACGGTCATGCCGCTGTCAGTCGTCATCGAGGCGGCGGCGTCGGTGACCACCGAGAGCAGCCGAAGCGGGTTCGACAACAGCCCGCTGCTCAGCACCCCCTTGACCACCTGCGCGGACATGAACTGATCCCGCTGGATCCGCTCCAGGTCCGACCCGTTCCCGATATCCTCGCGGGTCCGCCAGAAGGCCAGGGCCTGAACCCCGTTGATGTGATGCTCCCCGGACGGGAGGGTGAGGCCGGACACCGGATCGTTGACGTTGAACGGGACGCAGACGTTGACGCCGCCGAGGTCGTCGACCACCTTGACGAAGCCGAGCATGCCGATCCCGATGAAGTGGTTGATGAAGATGCCGGTCTGCTGCTCGATCGTCTTCCACAGGCATACGGGCCCGCCGGCCGCGAGCAGCGAGTTGATCTGCACGTAGGCGTTGGGGTCGGCCTGCTGGCCCGGATAGCCGGGACCGCTGTTGCACGCGTACATCGGCACCATGGTGTCGCGCGGCATGCTCATCACGGTCACCAGGTGCCGACCCGGCGACAGGTGGATGAGCATGATGGTGTCGGTGTTGTTGCCCTGGTCGGCACCGGTGTGCAGGATGTACTGCTGGTGCGCGTCCAGGCCCTTCCGGCTGTCAGAGCCGTAGACAAGGATATTTTCCGACGAGGTGCTGTACTGCGGGGGCCGCTGGCCGAGTTCGGACCCCGGGACGTTGACCCGGGTGATGCTGTCGTAGACGGCGCGGTATTTCAGGTAGGCAGCCAGCGTGCCCGCGGCGAGGATGACGACCGCCGCGACCGCAACCCAGCGGAGCACGTGCCGCTTACCCTCACGCGGCGCTCTCCGCATGCCTGACCTCCCGCTATGACTAGGTAAGCCAGTCCCTGCCCAACGGATAAACATCGCCTGTAGTTCCCGAAATGTTACCCAGCACCGTGCGTCAATATCCGCACCAGGCACCGGTCTTAATGTACCGGTAAGAGGGTTAATGCACGGATCAGGGATCCGTGGCGGAAAGGCGGCGCAACGCGGCCCGGACCAGCGCTGGGTCGGTGGTCGTCCAGAACGGCGGCAGCGACGCGCGGAGGAAGTCGCCGTAACGCGCCGTCACCAGCCGGGGATCGAGCACCGCGACCACGCCGCGGTCGGTCATCGTGCGCAGCAGCCGGCCGGCGCCCTGGGCCAGCAGCAGCGCCGCCTGCGCCGCCGCGACCGTCATGAACCCGTTGCCACCGCGGGCCGCTACCGCGCGCTGCCGGGCCGAGGCCAGCGGGTCATCGGGCCGCGGGAACGGGATCCGGTCGATGACGACGAGCCGCAGCGACGGTCCCGGCACATCCACGCCCTGCCACAGGGACAGGGTGCCGAACAGGCAGGTGGGCTCGTCCTCGGCGAACTGCCTGACCAGCTGGGCCGTGACGTCATCAC
>Ga0187808_10000303_pt1 | contig 14269 bp, 14 predicted proteins | sample NC_wetland_sal_i_5_FD_132427 | JGI IMG/M metagenome (GOLD analysis project Ga0187808, IMG submission 132427) | Wetland sediment microbial communities from Neuse River Estuary, North Carolina, USA - ASW_3 | ecosystem: Environmental > Aquatic > Freshwater > Wetlands > Sediment | place: USA: North...
AAGGCGCGCTCGACCAAGCGTGCGCGCTTCTCGTTCTGCGGCAGCTCCTGCACCCCGAACTTCTGAAACAGAGCGCGCATGATCGACTTCACGCCGTTTACAGTCAGGACGACGTCCGCGGCGATCTGCTTGTTCGTCGCCGGCGTCGCGAATCCGGCGGAGTGCTTGTAGGGTCGGGCCAGCGCCACGAGGACCGCGCGCTGGCTCTCGCCGAGCCGGGGAGCCGCCTCGAGCTGCTCGGGCACGAACGTCGCGCCGGAGGCTCCGCGCGCGGGCGCGCGGAACGCAATCACGGTCCTCCCGACCTTCAGCTCGTCTCCGTCCCGCAGGCGGCGGCGGCCCCGGATCCGCACACCGTTCACGAACGTGCCGTTGCTCGACAGGCCGTCGTCGCTCACGGCCCAGTCGTCCCCGAGAAGCTCCAGTTCCGCGTGCACTCGCGAGACCTGGTTATCCCATTCGAGCGGCACGTCGTTGGATGCGCGCCGACCGACGGTTAGACGCTCCGGCGCGCCGCCCAAATGGACTATTCGCTGAACGTCCGCTCCGTCGCGGTAGATCAGGAACGGGGTTTCGTCGCGTGCCGCCTCAAGTTGGGCTTTCAGCTCGGCGGGTGTCGCGCGATGGGGGGCGATCGGAGACGCTGTGTCCACACCAATATCGTTACCGCAGCGAACCGTGCTGTCCAGTGTCGCGCCGGGCTGGACAGGGCGAGCGCCCTGGCCAGGCGGTCCGCGTCGTCGCCACGGCGCCTACGGCACCCAGCGCTCGCCGGCGGGGGTGACGACGAGTTCGTGGGTCAACGCCCGGGCTCCTTGATTGACGAGAAAGGCCACGGCGGAAGCGACTTCGTTCATGTCTGCGAGCGCTTCACGCGGCTGGTCGCGCGTGTACGCGACCGTCTTGGGGGACTCGATCGTCGCATCGACGGCCAGCAACGCGACGTGGATGCCCTCGCTTCGCAGCTCCTGCGCAGCGGCCTGCACCAGCGCCCGGGTGGCGAACGCGCCAGCCGCCCAAAGCCCACGCCCCGGCATCGCGCGTCGAGCGGAACCGCCGGTGATCTGCACCAACGCGCCGCCGCCAGCTTGCTGCAGCGCACTCGCGCCGGTGGAAAGGAACACGAAGGCTTGCTGCGCAACCGCCACCGTCCAACCGTGAAACGCCCCGAGGTCAGCGGCGGCGAGCTGCCCTCCTCCAAACGGTCCGCTCGTCGGCGGCCGGGCGGCGCTAACGGCATTGACCACCGCGTCGAGCGACCCCAGCTGCCGCCGAGCGCTCGCCAACGCCTCGCCCAACGACTCCGCATCCGACGCGTCGGCCGACAGAGCCAGCGCGCCGCGGGCACTGACCCGCTGAAGCGTTTCCTCGCTACGGGCAACGGCAGCTGTGTTCCAGCCGAGACCGAGGAAGTGGTCGACGATCGCACCCCCCAGGTTTCGCGCGCCCAGCACCACCACCGTCTCCGCCATATCTCACTCCTTTCGCACTCGATCCACGCCAGCGAGATCATCCTCCCCGGCGGTGGACGCGCGCTTTCGTGAGATCAGCGGGCAGCAGACGCGGGCACCCATGTCCAGTTCGGCTCGAGCGCCGCTGGCATCAGCCCTTGGAGTGTTCGATCTTGCCGGAGTCCTTCTCGCGCGAGGAAGACTCGGCGCCACCCGCCGCGCGGCGGGAAGACTCGGCGCCACTCGCCGTGTGGCGCGTCGGCTCGGTCGGCTCCGCCCCACCGCCGTCGCGCCCCGTACCGGGTTTTGGCGGCGCCGTGCTCAGCAGCTCCGCGATGCCATCTTCGATGCCGTCGCACAGGACCCCGATGTCGGGAGCCGTGTCGTAGTCGCCGGTGACACCGAAGTTGATCCCCCCGTCGTAGGAGAAGATCGCGACCCCCACCCGTACGTGCCCGCCCAGCGGGACGAACGGGAACGCCTCGAGCATCCGCCGCCCCGCGAGGTACAGCGGCTTCTGCGGACCGGGGACGTTGGTGGTGACCGTGTTGACGGTGTTCTGCGGCAGCCGGGTACCCACCCGTCCCCCGAGCGCCAGCAGCATCGCGGGCGCGAACCCGCCGAGCGCGGTCAAGCGCTCGGCTGCCACGGCCTGACCCGAGTGCTTGAGGTGCTGCATCTGCTCGCGCAGGGAGCGCAGCCGTAAAACCGGGTCCTCGATCTCGATCGGCAGCTCCGCGAACATCGCTGAGACCTTGTTGTCATACGTGCCGTGCTCATCGGCGGCGCGCACCGAGACGGGCACCAGCGAGCGGATCACGTGTCCCTCGACGGGCTCGCCGCGAGACGTCAGCAGCTCACGGAAGCCATTCGTGATCGCGGCGAGGACCACGTCGTTGATCGTGCCCCCATGGACCTCGCGGATCTGTCTGACGTCCGATAGGCGCGCCCTCGCCCAGTCCCAGCGCCGGTGCGGACCGATCGGGCCGTTGAGCGAGCTCGTCGGGTTGGGGTTGAGCAGCGACCTCAGGTTCGCCGCCCCGCGGGTGGTGTCAATGGCTTTCCTCGCCACGCTCCGCGGACCGCGTGCGGCCGAGAGCGCCGTCCGCATCGCTTCGTACGGGCTCGCCGCGCGCAGGGCGAGCGAATGCGCGATCAGCTCGGTCGAGTTGGGTTCGGGCTCGGCCTTCCAGGCCCCGACCTCCACTGGCTCCGGCTGGCGCTCCGTGCTCAGGATCACGCTCATCAGATCCGTCGCCGAGACGCCGTCGACCATGCAGTGATGCGTCTTTGAGATCAGCGCCCACCGGCCATCCTCGAGACCCTCGGCAACCCACATCTCCCAGAGGGGCTTTGCGCGATCGAGCTGCTGGGACATTACGCGGCCCATGAGGTTGCGCAGTTCTTCGTGCCCCCCGGGGGCCGGCAGCGCCGTTCGCCGCACGTGATACTCGAGGTTGAAGTGTGGATCGTCGACCCAGGTCGGACGACCGAGCGCCAGCGGCACGAACCGCACCTTCTGCCGATACCGAGGCACCTGCGGCAGCCGCCCGGCGACCGCCGAGCGCACCTCACCGGGACCCGGCGCGGGACCTTCGAAGATCCCAACCGAGCCGATGTGCATGTGCGTCACTGCGTCCTCGATGTGAAGAAACGACGCGTCGAGCGGGCTCATCGTCTGCATTTGCAACCATCCTCCGCTGGGGGCACCACCTCTCAGTCCGCGGCGACGCCACGGTCCGCTAGTCGACAAACCTAGCGCGGATCGCTCGGCGGGCGAGGACGGTTGGCGTCGGCGACCCAGCGGGGCTCCAGACCGTATCCCTTGAGGCGGGTTCCCTCGTACACAGCGCTATGGCAAGAGGACCCGTTTGCGGGCCTTTTCTTCAGCGCGGGGGCGGGATTCGCACCCGCGACCTTCGGGTACGAGTGCGACCAGTTCGGCTTGAGCTTGGCGGAGCGCAGCGGCGAGCGGCTAGGCGTCGACGACGAGGTCGCGGTCAGCGACGATCCCGAAGTCAAGGCCACCGCAGTAGCTCATCACGGTGATGTTCAGTCCGATCCCGTGCCCCACAGCAGAGACGGGGTAGAGCGCTTGGAGGCGTGCGCCAGCGAGGTAGATCGGTACCGGTGATCCGGGCACGTTGGAGATGATCGTGTTGACCGGGGCCTCGCTCGGGAGGCTGGCAGCGAGAGTCGATGTGGTACGCACGACACGAGCGAGCAAGGCGGGCAGGATCATCTCGTTGGCGTCCTGGAGATCCCCCGGCCGAGCGCCGCGTACGGCTTACCCGGCTCCGGTGTCGCCGGCTTCCGAACCAGCCATGAACAGGCCATGCAGGCGCGGCGCGTGGCCGTCCTGACGGGACGCCGACACGGAGCGATCGTCAAGTACGACCACGTCGCACTCGCCGCGATCGCCACCGCCGACCTCCAGCAGGCAGGGGCGTTCGGTGTCCGGGAACTCGCCTCGCTGGGCGGCGACACCGACGAGGCACTGTGCCTTGCCGCGACGTTGCGCATCTATCTCGAGGAGGGCTCGAGCGCGCGCCGCGCCGCCAAGCGCCTCGGCGTCCACGAGAACACGATCAAGAACCGCATCCGCGCCGCCGAGGAGCAACTCGGCCACCCGGTCACCACGCGGGTCGCGGAGCTCCTGGTCGCGCTGCGGCTGGCGACGCTCGCGCGCCCCACACAGCCGTAGAGCCGGGAGGCCGCCGGGGTGCACGCTCGAGCCGCCTGGCCTGGTCGCTCGGGCGAGGGGGTTATCCGAGGCTCATGATCTTGGTGAAGTTGCGCGCGAGCGGTTGTACGAGCCTTGGGGAGAGCCGGTGCAGCAGGTAGGGCGCCAGGACGTGGGATTTGGGTACGGTGACGATCAGCTTGGGTTGGTCGATTGCCTTGAGCACTGCCGCGGCGACGGTGTCGGGCGACGCGCCGTGCTTCTCATAGAACGCCGACGCCTTGGCGTGGAGCTCGGCGATCTCGCCGCGCATGATTCCGGCGTTGACGACCTGCGTGTTGATGATCCCGGGGCAGATCGCGATCACGCGGATGCCACGTTTTGAGAGCTCGGCGTTGAGGGATTCGCTCATCCCAACCACGCCGTACTTGGAGGTGCAGTAAGGGGCCATCTTCGCCATCGGTACGAGCCCCGCTTCGGAGGCGGTGTTGACGATCGTCGCCGGTCGGCCTTGGACCAGCATGCGGGGAACGAACGCCTGGACCCCGTAGGCGACACCGAGCAGGTTCACGCCGATCACGCGTTGCCAGTCCTCGAACGTGGTCGCTTCGATGTTTCCTCCGTGGCCGATGCCGGCGTTGTTGTGGAGGATGTCGACCGCACCCTCGGTCTGGAACACGGCCTCTGCGAGCGCCTCCACAGCTTCTGGCTGGGAGACATCGAGCGTGTGGGCGACGGCGCCGGCGCCGCCCGCCGTGATCTCGCGGGCGACCGCGAGCGCCGCTTCTTCATTGAGATCGGCGAGGTGCACCTTCGCACCGTGGCGGGCGAGCAGCCGCGCGGTCGCGCGGCCGATCCCGGAGCCCGCGCCGGTGATGACGGCGGTCTGGCCGCCCAGGTTGATGTGCTGGGTCATGGTTCTGGCCTTGTCGTGCGTCGGGACGCGGTTGCCCTACACGCCGAGGGACGCGGGTTGTTCGGCGGTCGGCCCGGAGTAGACCTCGAAGAAGCGGGCGGCCATGTCGGCGGGGATCTCGAGGTTGGCTTGGTGGTCGGTGCGCAGGCAGATGAGGCTCGGACCGTCGTGCTCGCGCCCGCGTCCCAAGGCGGGACCGAGATCCTCGATCCGCTCGACGTACTCGCCGTAGCAGCCGAGGCCCTCGGCGACGAGGTCCCAGCGAATCTCTCCCTGGGCGGTGCCGAAGGTGGTCCCATAGACCTGGAGCTCGTTGAGCTCTTCCATCGTCCAGGCGCCTTCGGCGAACACGATCACCGTGATCGCGAGCCGCTCGCGGGCTGCGGTCTGCATCTCCATGATGTTGAAGCCGGCGGCGCCGTCTCCGGTGATGCAGACGACCTCGCGGTCCGGCGCACCGAGCTTGGCGCCGACCGCCGACGGGATGCCGGTGCCGAGCATGCCGAGCTCGAGGATCGAGTGATACGAGCGCGGACGCGTCGGCGGCAGGATCGAGTAGGCCCACAGCGAGGTATTGCCACCGTCGACGGTGTAAACGGCGTCGGAGCCGAAGAACGCGCCGATCGCGCCGATCGCGTGGGCGGGATGAATGCCCGGGCCCTGCCATTCCATGATCGGTGCCGCCTGCTGCGTGCGGACTTGCTGGTCGAGCTCGCGGTAGCGCGCGAGGTCGGCGCCGCCGCGTTCGGGCAGGCTCATCTTGCGCAAGCGCTCGGCGATACCCTCGAGCGTGAGCCGCGCGTCAGCGAGGATGCCGAGGCTGAGCGGTCGGGTGACGCCGAAGTTGCGCGGGTCGATGTCGATCTGGATCAGGCGCTTGCCTTCGGGGTCGCCCCAGTATTTGTCGTAGGGGACATCGAGGTTGCCCATCCGCGAGCCTGCGACGAGCAGCACGTCGGCCTCGCTGCGCGCCTGGTCCCCTGCGGGGCCGAAGCCGAAGACGTAGTTCGGGTGGTCGGAGGGCACGCTGGCGCGCCCGGCCATCGAGCTCATCACCGGGCAACCGAGCAGCTCGGCGACCTCCACCACCGCGGCTCCGGCGCCCGCGCGGTCAACGCCGGTGCCCGCGATCACGACCGGACGTCGGGCGCCCGACAGCAGCGCCGCGGCCTCATCGAGCTGAGCGGCGGACGGCTGCGGTCCGCCGGCGCGATACGCCGCCGGCGCGATCACCGGCGCGGCCTCCTCCTCGCCGGTCTCGTACAGGACCGGCGCCGGCAGCTCGATGTGCACGGGACCCGGGCGGCCATTCCACATCTCGCGGAACGCGAGACGCAGCACCTCGGGAATCCTCGCCCACTCGAACACCGGACCGCCCCACTTGACCGCCGGGCGGAACAGGTCGAGCTGATCGCTCCCCTGGAACGTCGAGGGCGTCGACGGATAGACGATCCCGAGCCGATGCTGCGAGGTGATCGCCAGCACTGGCACACCGTCGTGCAGCGAGTTGATCACCCCCGAGAGTAGGTTCGCTGAGCCCGGTCCCGGGTTGCCAAGCACCGCGGCGACCTTGCCCGTCGTCTTGTAAAGCCCCTCGGCCATGTGCACGCCGGCGGCCTCGTGGCGCACCGGGACCAGCCGGATGCCGTGCGCACCGAGTTCGGCGAGCAGCGGGTCGATCTCAGGGGAGGGCAACCCGAACAGGAACTCGATTCCCTCGGCCTGCAGGGCGCGGGCGAACAATTCGCCGCCGGTGATCTCAGTCATCTCTTTGCTCCGGTCTCGATGATGTGTTCAGAAACGGGCTCAGCGCCGGCTGTCGCCGGCTCGTGCGCGGACGAGCGCACGCTCGCCTGCAGGCGAGCCTGTGTGCGCCGGCCGATGAGCTCCAACAGCGGCGCGAGGAATAGGAAGAGGCGTGGTGCGATCCCCAGCACACGCGCGAGCACGCCCCGGTACCGGGGGATCGACGCGAGCGGCCCGAATCGCGGGCTTTCGATCAGGCGAACCCCGAGCTCGGCGACGGGCCGGGGCTCGAGCAGCCTGCCGCTGCTGAACACGAGCGCCATCGCAGGATCGTCGAGGATCCCGCCCAGCATCGGGGTCCGGATGCCGTCCGGACAGAGGGTCGTGAGGCGCACGCCCGTGCCTCGTAGCTCGTAACCGACCCCGAGCGTGAAGGCGCGCACGGCGTGCTTGGTGGCGGCGTACACGGCTTCGCCGGGCAGGGGTGTGAATGAAGCGAGCGAGGCGACGTTGAGGACCGTGCCCGAGCCGTGCTCGCGCATCACCTCGACGGCGGCGCGGGTGCCGTAGATAACGCCCATCAGGTTCACCTCGACGGTCCGGCGGATCTCGGCGTCCGACTGCTCGATGGCGCTGCCCGCGCCGACCACTCCGGCGTTGTTGATCCAGACATCCGGACGCAGCTCGCGCGCGAGGCGGCGACACGCGTCCGCGTCGGTGACGTCGAGCACGACGTCGGCGCCGCTCAGGTCAGCCCCCGTCACCTCGTAACCGCGGGAGCGGAGCGCCGCTACGAACTCGGTGCCCAGACCTCCGGCCGCGCCTGTCACCACGGCCACCCTTCGGCGCGCCTTCGCTGGCCGGCTCATGAGACCGCCTCGCGGTCGCTCGGGCGCCGTGGGGGGGAGGCGCCGGCGATCAGCTCGTTGACCTTCTGGGCCAGCTCGGGCCCGGCGTCCTCCTGCAGGAAATGCCCGCCGTGCGGGGTGAAGTGAGGTTGCCCGCTGGCGCCGGGGACGTGTCTTTGCAGCGCTCGGTCGAGGCCTCGGGTGATCGGGTCGCGATCGCTGAACACCGTGAGGAACGGTTTCTCCCATCGCCCGAGCTTGCCCCACGCCGCCAGGTTGGCCGGTATCGCGGGGTTGCGGGACGTGAGCGGGACCAGCCGCGGGAACGCGCGCGCGCCGGCCATCGACCCGGTCGCGGCGAACGGCGCGTCGTACGCGCGGCGCTCGCCCGGCGAGAGCGTCTTCAGACATCCGAAGTCGACGATGCGGCTGACGGGGAGGACCGGGCTGAAGGTCGCGAACGTCCTCCACGACAGGAACGCGATCGCGTTCAGCGGCGCCAGTCGCATGCGGCGGATGCCGGTAGGCAGGCCACCGTTGCCGATCACGATCCGTGCGAAGCGATGCTCGTGCTCGACCGCCACGCGCAGCCCGATCAGCGATCCCCAGTCCTGGCAGAACAGCGTGATGCCCGTGAGATCAAGCGTCTCGATGAAGCTGGTCATCCAGTCGACGTGCCGTTGGTAGGAGTAGTCGCGCCGTGCCGTGGGCTTGTCCGATTTCCCGAACCCCACGAGATCCGGCGCGATCACGCGGCTGCCGGCGGCTGCGCACAGCGGGATCATGTGCCGATACAGGTAGGACCAGGTCGGTTCTCCGTGCAGCATCAGCACCGGCGCAGCCGAGCGGTCCCCCTCGTCGACGTAGTGCATCCGGAGCCCGTCGACCTCGACGTAGTGCGGCTCGAACGGGTAGTCCTCGAGGTCGGCAAAGCACTCGTCGGGCGTTCTGACGGTGTTCATCCGTGGTCGCTCCGGTCTCGCTCTCTCGGTCACGCCGCGAGCGCCTGGCGACGTTGGCTGGATGCGCTCGCGGTGAAGCGGAGCGCCGGGTCCGCAACGGGTCCGCGTCGCAGACGGGCGCGGTCGGCAGCGTAGTTCATCTCGACCGTCCACGGCCCGTGCGGCCCCTGCCTGGGGAACAGGTCGACCGCACGCAGGGCGTACCCGGCGTGGAAGTCCAGCAGCGGGCGGCGCTGGATCGTCGGGTCGTCGACGACTGGCAGCAGGTTCAGTCCGGTGGCGGTCACGATGATGTCGGCCTCGACCTCGCTCCCGGACTCGAGCAGGATCCCGCGCTCGGTAAAGCGCACGATGCGATCAGTCACCACCGAGGCCTTACTCTCGCGGATGGCCTTGAACAGGTCACCGTTGGGGACGGCGCACAGTCGCTCATCCCAGGGGTTGTAGCGCGGCTTGAAATGCCTGTCGCGGCTTGAAATGCCTGTCGACGGCGTAGCCTCCGGCAGCTGGTGCTTGGTCATCGCGCGAATCAGGCGACGAACGTGCCGCGGGTGGCGATGACTGTTGAGCGTCTGGATCAGGCGGTGGCTATGCACGTCCCACAAGAGGACCGCCCCATCTCTGCCCCCAGCGGCGAGGATGCGCCCGCGTGGACTGAACGCGACACTGTCGACGATCCCGGTAAGACCTTTGAGCGTCCCGAGCCGGGTGTCGCTGCGCACGTCCCACAACAGGACCGTCCGGCCGCGGCTGCCCTCGGCCAGCGTGCCGCCATCCGCGCTGCCAAGCGCCCGTCGTCCGTACACCACGTCGTGAGCGCGCGAGATCGGCTGAGTGCCATCCCTTAGGGACGAGCTAGTTGTCACGAAGGCGGCGGCTGCTGCAACTACGAGCGCTCGTCTGAGGTCGATCAGCGCGTGTTTGGGTTGACGCCGTCCACGCAGGACGCCGATGCTAATCGAGCGCATCGTGCGAGATCAATGAGACGGACCTGGTCCCGTCACGCTGCTCCCGGTAGCGACTGCGCCTCGCGGTGCTCACTGAGCTCTTAGCCGGGCGTTACGGTCTGTTTGACAACCCGTCACTACACAACTACGGTCAGCGGATGGGGGCAATTGGATCGGGATGGCGGCGCGTGGTCGCCGCCGGGTTGGGCGTGGCGGTCGCACTGGCCCTCCTCGCGGCAGCGGCTGGGGCGAAGGGCGCGCCAAGCCTTTCCGGCATTCACAAGATTCGCCATGTGGTGATCATCATGCAGGAGAACCGGTCGTTTGACTCCTACTTCGGGACCTATCCGGGCGCGGACGGGATCCCCGGGCTCGCTGGGCATCCCGGCAAGGTGCCGTGCGTCCCGGATCCGATGCGGCACGACTGCCAGAGGCCCTACCACAACCACGCCGATTCCAACGCCGGTGGGCCGCACATGGCTGTGGATGCGCTTGCCGATATCGATGGGGGCAAGATGGACGGGTTCATCGCCAGTGTCGAGTCGGGCCATCCCGACACCGACCGGCTGGCCTGCCGCGCTCCCATCACGACCAATGCGCAGCTTGTTCAGGTGCTGAACGGTCCCCCGACCTGCCTGGATGTCATGGGCTACCACGACGCCCGCGAGATCCCCGACTACTGGAAGTACGCAAAGAACTTCGTGCTTCAGGACCACATGTTCGAGCCCGTCGCCTCCTGGAGCGAGCCCGCGCACCTGTACATGATGTCCGCCTGGTCGGCGACGTGCCTGAACGTGCTGGAACCGATGAGCTGCAAGACCGATCTGGTGGAGCCCGACAGCGACGGAGCGCCACCGACATCCAATCAGTCCGGCGCGGCGCTGCTAGGTCTGCTAACCGTGAGCGACCAGGACGACGTCGCCGGCTCGTCTCAACCTCCCGACTACGGCTGGACCGACATCACCTACCTGCTCTACAGGCACCACGTCAGCTGGCGCTATTACCTGACGCAGGGCACCGAGCCCGACTGCGCGAGCGGCGCGATGACGTGCACGCCGGTGCCCCAGAACGTGGAGACGCCGGAGATCTGGAACCCGCTGCCTGACTTCGTGGATGTTCACCAGGACAACCAGCTCGGCAACATCGTCCCCGACACGCAGTTCTTCCGCGACGCCTACCGCGGTAGCCTTCCGGCGGTCTCGTGGGTGATTCCCTCCGGTGATGACTCCGAGCACGCCCCGGCGCGGATCAGCTGGGGTCAGGACCACGTGGTGCGCGTGATCAACGCCATCATGTCGGGCCCGGACTGGAAGTCGACTGCGATCTTCCTGGCCTGGGACGACTGGGGCGGCTTCTACGATCACGTCAAGCCGCCCAGGGTCGATGGCGCGGGGTACGGGCTGCGCGTCCCCGGTCTGGTCATCAGCCCCTATGCGCGCAAGGGTTACATCGATCACCAGACGCTCAGCTTCGACGCTTACCTGAAGTTCATCGAGGACGACTTCCTCGGCGGGCAGCGCCTGAACCCGCGGACGGACGGTCGCCCGGATTCCCGGCCCGATGTGCGGGAGAACGCGCGCATCCTGGGCAATCTGGTCCGCGACTTCGACTTCAACCAGAGGCCGCGGCCACCGATGCTGCTGCCGCGCATCCCGCCGAGCAAGCTCCCGCCCAACCTGATACCGGTCCTGAAGAACCACTGATGCGCCGCGGCACGCTGGTCGCCGAGTGGTTGCGGGCTGCCGAGCAGCTGCAGCGAATCCACGCGCCGGGATCACCACCTGGCTCGCGATTTCGACTTCCAGCAGTTGCCGCGGCAGGCTCAGCCTGAATCCCCGCACGCGGCGACGATGAGGCTGCGCTGCGGCAGCGTCGGTCCCGACTGCGAGATTGCGCTTGGCACCTGGACATACGCGCCGCTCGACGTGCTGGCGGGAACCTCAGTGGGTTGAGCGTCTCGATCCCTCGACGCTGGCCGTAACGGCTTCCTCGCCGCGCCTTCCGGCCGGGTTGTACTGGCCAGGCGGTATCGCCGCCCACGCGGTCGGCGATCTGCACATGGTCTTCGGCCAGTGGGCACACCGGCTCAGTCCGAGCTCGAGGTGCTCGCTTCACATCAGCTGCCCGTCGCGCGACCGCACAACTCGTTTGTCGTCCTGAACGGCGGCGAACTGGTGACCAAGGACTGCGACGCGCCGCGTGGCACGGAGCTGTCGACGGTGTCGGTGCTGGATCCAGAGACGTTGCTACCGGTCGCGGCGCCATTGCGCTTGCCGGAGCCGTCGATCGCGCGGCTGGCATCTGACGGCGAGACCGTGACCGCGGTCGGGACAACCGCTCTTTTCCGCCTGCGGCTCGATCGCGGGCGTAGGCGGCTGATGATCGACGACGCGTGGCAGCCGTTATACGGGCCGGCCGCCGGCCGCAGCTACGGCTGGGACCCCGTGATCAGCGAGCGCCACGTCTTCTGGATGGACAACGGGCGCAATCGTGTCGATCGGACGATGCTCGGAAGCGGCGAGTCGCCGGATCCTGTGCGGCTCTGGTGGGCGCGCCGCGACGATGATCAGGTTGTTCGCTCGGTTGCTCGAGCGGCACTGCTCCGGAGCGGACCAGCTTCATCTGCTCGGGGTCCTCGATCAGGTTCTTCATCCCGCTGGTGAACACGGCCCGGGTGGAGTCGTTGCCGGCGACCATCAGCAGGTAGAAGAACATCAGCACCTCTCCGGGTGAGAGGTGGTCGCCGTCGACCTCGGCCTGAATGAATGCAGTGGTGAGGTCATCGGTGGGGTTTTCCCGGCGCTGCTCGACCATGTTGTTGACGTACGGAATGGACTCCTCCAGTGCGCGCCACAGCTCGCCGAAGTCAGGCACGAGCCGGGGATCCTCGAAGGCGGTGGTGCGGTTGGTCCAAGAGACGCACCGCTCGGCGTCCTCGCGGGGAACTCCGAGCATGTCACCGATCACCATCGAAGGGACGTATACGCCGATGTCCTGGACGAGATCGACGCGGCCGTCGGCGTGCTCGGCGAGCGCTCGGTCATACACGAGGTTGATGATCGCCCGCATCCGCTGGGTGTGCTCGATCGCGCGCTTGGGCGTGAAGGCACGCTGCACACGCGCGATCGCCGACCGCGCCGGCGTCGCCTACCCATCCCTGTACCGCTTCTTCGCCGACCGCGAGGAGATCCTCGACCGGCTGCTCGAACGCCACGTCGAGGACCTCAACGAGCTTGAGCTAGCCGCCGAGGGCAGCTGGGAGCCCACCTCGGTCGAGGACCTGATCAACCGCCAGCTCGACCTCCACGCCGCCTACTACCGGGAGCACCCCAGCGCCGCGCGGCTATGGCTCAGCGGCCGCAGCTCCCCGACCGTTCTCGCCCACGTTCGCGAGCACCTCCGAGAGCTGGCCGAGCGGATGCGCGAGATGCTGATCACCCGACAACTCATCCCAGCGGACACAGACCCCCGCGCGCTGTCGCTCCTGGTCGAACTCGGTGACCGCACACTCGATCTCGCGTTCCGCGAGGGGCCGGCTCCCGACCCGGTCATCATCGATCTCGGCCGACGCGCTCTGGCCGCTTGCCTCAGAGGCTTCTGAAGCTTGCCTCAGAGCCTCTGAACGGTCACGAGGGAATCGATGTGACCGGTTGGGACCTTTCGACCAGCCATCGGCAAGGCCGGGCCGGCGAAGCTCGGTCGGATGCGATCTTCGTCGTGCGCTACCCGACTCGGGCGGCGTTTCTGAGCATGGTTGCCAGCCCCGACTACCAGGCCATCACCGAACTGCGTACCAACGGACTCGAAGCCGCAGTCCTCCAAGCCACGACACCCTGGACTTGACCACCGCTGACAGTGACCCCTGCTGACGGGTCGCGGTCGCAGGGACCGATCGGGCTCGGCATGCCCGTGGCGAATCACCATCGAGCCCATGTCCGGATTGGGGACTCGTCGACGTTGACGTTCGCTTCTCAGGCACCGGGGACCAATCGGTCGATGACGCCTATTGCAGTGGCGGGATCCTCGAGCTGCGGGTAGTGTCCGAGCCCCGGTAGGCGGGTGAGCGGCGCGCTGGGTCTCAGCGCCAGCACAGCCTGGAGAACCACCTCAGTGCAGACGGGGTCACGTTCGGCCCAGCACAACTCGAGTCGTCCAGGCCAGTCGCGCAGCGCACCATGCCAGCGAGCCGCATAGGTGGCGCGCTCGTGCAGATAGAACGTGAGGCGGTCGAGGATGCGGTTCCCGCCGTTGTATGTCAGCAGCGCCCATTGGTCGGCGGCTTCTTGGGCGGTCAGTGGATGCTGTGCGGAGAAGATGCGCGCGAACTGTGCTCGGAAGGCGCGCTCGTTCGAGAGCCGCGCGGCGAGCGGGCCGAGTCGGCTGCGCAGCAGCTTCTGACCGATCGTGAGGCTGGCGCGCTCGATCACAATGCTGCCGTTGAACAGAAGGACCCCGGCGAGCCCGAACGGCAGGCGCCCCTCAATGTCACGAGCGAGCAGTTCGGTGACAACCGAGGTGCCCATGTCGTGCGCAACCACTACGAGCGGCTCTCCCCAGTAGCGCGCGGCAATGGCCTGCACGGTGTCGGCGTGAGTGTGCAGCGAGTAGATGTGTTCGCGCGGCTTGTCAGAGAGACCGAAGCCGAGGAAATCGAAGCTGGTCATGCGCCGGCCAGGAAGCAGCTCGAAGGCATGACGCCAGTCGTATGAACTGGAT
>Ga0187808_10000305_pt1 | contig 14268 bp, 15 predicted proteins | sample NC_wetland_sal_i_5_FD_132427 | JGI IMG/M metagenome (GOLD analysis project Ga0187808, IMG submission 132427) | Wetland sediment microbial communities from Neuse River Estuary, North Carolina, USA - ASW_3 | ecosystem: Environmental > Aquatic > Freshwater > Wetlands > Sediment | place: USA: North...
ACTGCGGAAGGTTGCGTCAAGCATTTTCTCCTTGTCGTATCAGGTAATTGGATCGCCTACAGCAGCAGGCTGGAGGGGTTTTCGAGGAAGCGCTTGAGTTCATCCAAAAATCGTCCAGCCACGACGCCGTCCACGATGCGGTGATCGAACGACCCGGTGACCATCATCGTCTTGCCGACGGCGAGTTGGCCGCCCCGCACCACGGGGCGATCCTTGATCGCGCTCACCGCCAGAATCGCGGCCTGCGGCGGGACGATCACGGCGGCGAAATGCTCAATCCCGAGCATCCCCATGTTGGAAATCGAAAACGTCGCGCCCGACAGTTCGTCGGAGGTAAAACCGCCGCGGCTCGACTTCGCGACCAGCCGGTGCGCGGCGCGCGAAATTTCGAGCAGCGACAATCGCTCGCATTCGTGGATCACCGGCAGGATCAAACCGTCCTCGACCGCAACCGCGATTGCGATGTTGATGTTGGGATGGATGACGAGGCCCTCGTCGCGGAAGCTCGCGTTGATTCGCGGATAGCGGCCGAGCGCGAGCGCGCAGGCCTTGACGATGATGTCGTTGTAGGTGACGGTTTGCTCGAACAGTTCGGTCGCTTCCAGCGAGTCCTTGAGGCGGACCGCGTCTTCCATCGCGACTTCGACGGTGACGTAAAAGTGCGGGATCTCGCGCTTGGACAACGCCACCCGCTTGGCGATGGTCTTGCGCATCGCCGACAGTTCTTCGCGCGAGCCGGGCGCGCCCTCGCGCGGCGATACCAGGCGGCGGAATTTGAAGAGCTGCTGTTCGCGGACGAAGTTGTCGATGTCGCGCTTGGTCACGCGGCCTTCGGGGCCCGTGCCGCGGACGTGGGAGATATCGATGCCCGCCTCCTCGGCGACGCGGCGCGCCAGCGGCGAAGCGAGCAGTTTGTGGCCGTCGCCCGCCTCGGCGTCAGAGGCGGGCGGAGATGGCTCGGCGTGCGCAGGAGGAGCGGCGATTGCGGTCGGCGCGGCGGAGAGATTGGCGGACATCGCAGGATGCACGTACAAGTCGCCGAGGGAGACGTCGGTAACGACGGCGGCCGGCGCGATCGGTTTTTTGGGTTTTTTTTCACTGACCGCGGCGCGCTCTTGCGCCGCCGGCTTTGGCTGGGGCTTGAGATCTGATTTGGCCTGGGATTTGGAGTCCTGCGGGCCGGCAGATTTGATCATCGCGATCACCGCGCCCACCGGCGCGCTCTCGCCTTCGTTCAATTTGATCTGTTCGAGCACGCCCTCTTCGAACGACTCGAGCACCATGTCAGCCTTGTCGGTCTCGACCTCGGCAATCGCCTCGCCGCGCGCGATTTTGTCGCCGGGATGCTTGAGCCATCGGAGGATTTTGCCTTCCTCCATCGTGTCGGACAGCTTGGGCATCGTGATTTCGTTACTCATGATGGCTTTTTTTCGTTGCTTCGTTCTTCGCTTTTCGGGTTTCGCCTTTTCAATTCCCAGCGCGCCAGCGGAAAACACTCTTTCAGGTCAGCTGCATCGCCGCCTTGACGATATCGCCGGCGCTCGGCAGCGAAGCGTGCTCGAGATGCTTGTTATACGGCATCGGAGTGTCGAGCGAGGCGACGCGCGCGACGGGAGCGTCGAGCGAGTCGAAGGCGGCCTCGTGAATCTGCGCGGCGATTTCAGCGCCGGCGCCGCCGGTGCGCCATCCTTCGTAAGCGACGACGGCGCGGCCGGTCTTTTTCACCGACGCGAGCACCGTCGCCATGTCCAGCGGATTCAAGGTTCTGAGGTCGATTATTTCGGCGTCGATTCCGGAATTTTCGAGCGCTTCGGCGGCGGCGATCGCGTCGTAAACGCATTTCGAGTACGCGACAATAGTCACATCCTTGCCCTCGCGAATTACATTTGCCTTGCCGAACGGCACCATGAACTCGGTATCCTCGGGGACTTCGCCCTTGACGCCGTATAGTGACTCGTGTTCGAGGAACATTACCGGATCGACCTGGCGAATCGCGGTCTTGAGCAGTCCCTTTGCGTCGGCGGGCGTGGCCGGGATGACCACGCGCAGGCCGGGGGCATGGAGAAAATAGGCTTCGAAACTCTGGCTGTGCTGCGCGCCGAGCTGATGGCCTCCGCCCTGGGGGGCGCGAATGACTATAGGTACATTGGCCTTGCCGCCAAACATGTAGTGTATCTTTGCGGCGCTATTGACTATTTGGTCCATAGCCAGCAGCGCGAAATTTATAGTCATCAGTTCGACGACCGGCTTCAGCCCGCCCATCGCAGCACCGATGCCCGCGCCGACGATGGTCAGTTCGGAGATGGGAGTATCGCGGATGCGCTTCTCGCCATACACGGCGAGCAGGCCGTCGGTGACCTTGAATGCGCCGCCGAAGTAGCCGACCTCCTCGCCCATGACGAAGACCCGCTTGTCGCGATCGAGTTCCTCGCGCAAGGCCTGGTTCAATGCTTCGCGGTAAGTAATCTGCGCCATCGGGTTTCACTTCTCGGAGGCGTAAACGCCCTTGCCGAGTTCGTCCATCGAGGGCTCGGGGCTTTGGTCGGCGAACTTGACCGCGTCGTCGATGGCCGCGGCGACTTCGCTCTCGAGTTGGTCGAGCCGGGTGTCGGTGGCGCGCCGTTCGGCGATCAGGCGGCGGCGAAAATTCTTGATCGGGTCGCGCTCCTGCCAGATTTTTTCCTCGCGCTTGGAGCGGTACTCGGCCGGATCGGACATCGAATGGCCGCGGAACCTGTAAGTGACGGCTTCGATCAAAGACGGCCCGTCGCCCGCGCGCGCCCGCGCCACGGCCTCCATCGTGGCGCCGTAAACCTCCAGCACGTCCATCCCGTCCACCCGCACGCCCGGCATCTTGTAAGGCTCGGCGAAGCGGTACAACTCCTCCTGGCAGACCGCATTCTGGACCAGAGTGCCCATCCCGTAAAAATTATTCTCGCAAATGAAAACCAGCGGCAGGTTCCACAGCGACGCCATGTTGAGCGTCTCGTGGAAGGCGCCCTGCGGCAACGCGCCGTCGCCGAAGAAGCAGCAGACGACTTCGGGGCCTTCGTTGTAACTGACCGCCAGCGCCAGCCCGCATGCGATTGGCAAGCCGCCGCCGACAATCGCGTAACCGCCCATGAAGCGCAGGTCCTGATCGAACAGATGCATCGAGCCGCCGCGCCCGTGCGAGATGCCGGTCGCCTTGCCGAACAACTCCGCCATCACGAGGCGCGGATCGGCGCCCTTGGCCAGGCAATGACCGTGCTCGCGATAGGTCGAAACGACGAAGTCCTTGTCGTAGAGAGCGTAGATCGAGCCGACGGCGACGGCCTCCTCGCCGGCGTAAAGATGGCAAAAGCCGGTGATTTTGCCGCGGCTGTACATCTCGGCGGTCTTCTCCTCGAAGCGCCGGATAAGGGTCATGCGGCGATAAAGGTCGAGAAGCTGGCTTTCCTGAAGGGTCAGGAGCGCGTGCTGAGCAGTGTGCTTGTCTCGTTCCAGCGCCATCGCGGATAAGCGCGCCCGGGATCGGTGCGCCTGATAAAACTGTAACGCGATCGGCCAGCAGAGCGAAGATCAGAAGAGCAGGCGTTGGGCGGAGGCGGCGACCGGCCAGAACGAGCGCCGATGAATCGGCGAGGGGCCGAGCCTGGCGAGCGACTGCATATGCTCGCTGGTGCAATAGCCTTTGTGTTGCGCCAGGCCGTAGCCGGGGTAGCGGGCGTCGAGCGCGACCATCATGCGATCGCGCGTAACTTTGGCCACGATGGAGGCGGCCGCGATGCAGAAGCTTTTGCGATCGCCGCCGACGATCCTGGTCTGCGGAAAATCGAGGCCAGGAATCAGCCGGCCGTCAACCAGCACGTGGCCGGGCGCCGGACTCAAAGCGGACAGCGCGCGGCGGCTCGCGGCGATTGTGGCCCAATAGATATTGAGCCGATCGATTTCGTTGACCTCGGCGACACCGACACCGACAGCGATGGCGCGGTCGTGGATCGGCGTGAACAGTTGCTCGCGCTGTTCGTGGCTCAGCTGTTTGGAATCGTGCACGCCGCGGATAAACGTTTCGGGTGCGAAGACCACGGCGGCGGCGACCACCGGACCGGCCATCGGACCGACGCCGGCTTCGTCAACCCCGGCGACGGCGTCGATGCCGAGTTTCCACAGGCGGCGCTCGTAACGCAGGTCGGGCCGCTTGCTCATCGCGATAGTCCGTCAGTCATCGGTTGTGGCCGTGGCTCACGCCAGCCGTCTCAAACGCGCCTTGCGAATCGTCTCGGCGGCTTCGTCGGGAGCGCCGATGTCGTTGAGGCGGATCGCGTAGTCGGCACTGGCGGCAGACGCGATGGTGACGTCGCCAAGCCCGATCAGCCGCTGCGCGACGCGCTTGTTGACCTCGACCGAACGGATGTCGGCCAGTTCCATCTCGCGCCGGCGTGACGCGACCAGCCCGCGCTTTTCGATCAAGCGATCGGAAGTGAGACTCCAGCTCACGGTTCGGGAGCGAATGATGGTGGCGATGAACGTCAGCGCGCCGAGGCCGATCACCGCGAAGCCGGCCTGAATCGGTTCGAATTTGACGTAGAGCAAACGGGCGCCGAGCGCGATCAGCACTCCACCGAAGACGAAGCCGTTGGCGTAGTACCATAGCGAGGGACGGAATTGGGCCAGCGCGTACTCGCGCACGGCGGCGGGCTTGGGCGCGTACATCCGCGCACCGCATCGCGAACAAAAGGCGGCGCCTTGCTGGGTGTCGTTACCGCACTGGGGACATCTCATCGCACCGCCTCGTCCACCGCCTGAGACAGAAAAGAGCGTTCGTCGATGCGATTATGATGATGCCTGGCGCGTCGCGTCAATTGAAACAGCGTTGAGGCCGGGGTAAGGAGAAGAGCGGAGTTCGCCTGTCAGAGGGGGAAGGAGAAACATGAAATTCGCGCTGTTCGGAATCAACAACGGAGCTTGTGCGTTGCCCAAGTGCATGGCCGCAGTCGCGCGCGCGGCCGAAGACGTGGGGTTCGAAAGCCTGTGGACGGGCGAGCATGTAATCCTGCCCGACCCGCAGGCGCCGCCCTCGCCAGTGGCGCCGGATTACCCGATGCTTGATCCGGCAGTCGCGCTGGCGTTCGTCGCGGCGCATACGACGCGGATTCGCCTGGGAACCGGCATCATAATATTGCCGCAGCGAAATCCGGTGGTGCTCGCCAAGGAGCTGGCCTCGACGGACGTGTTGTGCGGCGGCCGGCTGATTTTCGGCATCGGCGTTGGATATCTGAGGCCCGAGTTCGAGGCGATCGGTGCTCCATTCGATCACAAGGGCGCACGTACGGAGGAATTCCTTGCGGCGATGATCGCGCTGTGGTCGATGCCCAAGCCGGAGTTCAGCGGCAAGTGGATCAAGTTCAAGGGCGTCAACGCGATGCCGCGGCCGGTGCAGAAGCCGCATCCGGAAATTGTCTTCGGCGGCCATTCGCCCGAGGCCTTTAGCCGGGCGGCGCGGCTGGCCAAGGGATGGTACGGGTTTGCGCTGGACCTCGAGGGGACGGCGAAGTGCGTCGAGGGCTTGCGGGCGGCATGCAAGGCGGCGGGCCGTCGGTTCGAGGAGCTGGAGATAAGCATCACTCCGGGTGCGCGAGTAAAGGTCGATCGCGACACAACCAAGCGCTACGCCGACTTAGGCGTGAGCCGGCTGATCCTGCTGCAGCGGGGCGCGGACGAAGAAGCGCTGCTCAAGGGCGTTAGTGAGACCGGGCGCGACTTGATTGGCAGGGTGTGAGGTGTAAGCCCGCAGTTAGCATCCGGATTCGAGCCGGTCAAAATAGGACAACGGGTGTCTCAGGAGCGCGACGGCGAGCATTGACGTGTCGCGTTCGCGGCGTGATCGGCATTTTTCTGCCGAAGCGCCAAAAACCCACCGCCTGTGGCCGTCAATCGTGGCCGCAGGTCGCTTTATTTGGCTGACATTTTCCGTTCGCATCCCCCTCGGCACGCAGATTGCGTTAACCCTCTTCCAGGGGAGCTTGGGTAACGAAGAGGGGCTTGGGTAATTGCCGAATCAATGGGGCGTATCTGAAAAGGGGGCGAACAGAATGTTGAAGAACGACAGCAGTCACGTACTGACGGTTAAGGAACTCTCGGACTATCTGAAGGTTCATCCGTCGACGATATATCGGCAGCTCAAGCGCGGACTGCTTCCTGCGTTCAAAGTCGGCAGCGACTGGCGCTTCAATATCGAATCGATCGATCGCTGGCGTTTGGATCAGGATGCGTTCAAAGCGCTGTAGGACTGTCCAGGGCGGGGGAAAGCGGGGGGTCGAGGCGGGAAAGAGGGGAGTCACGCTGAGGGGTGGGGCGTCCGAGAGGGCGCCCGGCGTGGCTAATTTTTTCTTTCATCATGGCGAATGCCCCCCGACCGGACAAAAGTCTGCCCGGACAAAAGAATTATGCGTTTAACTATTGTAGCTGGATTGATCATGGGCGTGGCGCTGGCGATCCAGTCAGCGCTCGGTGCACACGCAAGGGCCAAAGGCGGCCATGCGGCAAGCGCTGGCCGCGTCCACGAAAGCGCGCCCTGGTACATTGCAACGAACCCTGGGCAGAGCGCAGCTATGCGTGGCACTGGCGCGGAGCGGCAGGAGAAGGTCGCAAGGGGGCTGAGGGGCCGAGTGGCGGGGGGTGATCAGATGCTTTTGATCGCACCGGTCGAAGCCTCGTCGGCGGGACCGACGAAATCGAACGCGAGCCATCCGCGCAGCGGATCGACCCGGCTCACCTGCACCATTATCGGCATCTGATTGGGCAAGGTGGGCGCGCCGTGCAGAGTTCCGCGCACGGCGAAATCAGCGAGTTCAGCGCTTTGTCCTTCGCGTGCAACGTAGGCAAGGATTGGGCCGTCAAGGGCGTGACGCTGGAGATAGCGGAGGATCCAGTAGCGCTTGGCGCGCCGTTCGAGCTCGCGGCCGGAAGCCTCTGCATTCTCAGCGCCGGCGAGCACGGCAAGCAATTCATCGATGGTGTAAATCGGCGTTTGGTTGTCGCGATTCTTAAGCGCCCCCAACAGTTGTCGCTGCAGGACCAGATCGGCGTAGCGGCGGATCGGTGAGCTCAACTGCGCGTAAAAGTCGAGTCCGACTCCGGCGTGGAATTCCGGGTGCAGCGAGAGGCGCGGGCGCTGCGACACGAGATCGCCGCCAAGTTGCGGCTGCACACGGTAAATGATCGGAATCCGGTTCATGGCGGCGTAGCGAGCGGCGACGAAATTGCTCAGCACCATGAACTCCGCCACCAGCGTGCGGCCCGGCGACGCGTTGTCGATCACGCTGATTTCTACCTCGTCGCCGCGCACGCGGACCTTCGCCTCGCGCCTCTGCACGAGGACTGCGCCGGCGGTCCGGCGGCGCTGGCGAAGCTGGGTCGCGGCGGCATGCAGTCTGGAGATTGTAGCGGCGGCCTCGTCGGTGCAGCTCCCTAGCTCGAGAATGCGATCGACCTGGTCGTAGTCGAGCCGGCGCATGATTGGGATTCGCGCGGGATAGATCGAGGCTTCGACGAGTTCGCCGTCCGCCGATAAGCGCACGTCGGTAGTCAGCACGGGGCGATCCTGGCCGGCGATCAAACTTGCGGCGCGGCATGAAATCGGATCGGGAAGCATCCTGATGGTTGTTTCAGGCAGATAGACCGTGGTCGCGCGTGCGGCCGCCTCCTGGTCCATCGCGCCGCCTTTGATGACGAAATCGGCGACCAGAGCTATATGCACGCGCACACGCATGCCGCCGTCGGCGAGCGCCTCGCAACTGAGAGCGTCGTCAACTTCGACGGTGTCTTCGTCATCCACGGTGACGGCGTATCCGCCATCGGAAATCGCGCGTGGGCCGGGCAGCGCTTCGGCCGCCTCCTTCATTACGGCTTCGCTGAATTCGTCCTTGAGCCCGGCGATAAACGCGAACCGGGGTACGCGCGGCCGCGCGCCGAGCCGCTCCAAGATTTCGAAAGCCGCTTCGGCGGGATCGACCTCGGGCGCCGCGTGCGCGAGCATCTGGGTCATATCGCGGCTGCGCGTAAACGGGTTCTTAAGATAGCGCGAGAGCTCTTCGATGAGCGCGGCCGCTTCGTCAGTGGGCGGCGTCTCGGCGCCGACGAGGACATCGCGAAGATACTTCTGGATTTTACGATAGTCGTCGCTGCGCGCCCGAATTCGATCGTTCTGCATCCGCAGCCGTTCGACCTGATCGGGCGTGCGCGGCACAAAATCCATGTGGCGGCGGACGAAATAAATCCGGTCGCCCAGCAGCGCCTCGAGCATCACGGAGGCGGCGGCAGTCGATCGCCGGCCAAAGAACAACTCGGCGAGTTCCGCGGCGGAAAAGCTGCGGCTCTGCTCCTGGGTGACTTCCCAGAGCAATTGGAGATCGAGTTCGGCGGCCAGTTCGGCGCGCTCCCGTTCCAGGTCGGCCAGCGCCTCTGCGACGTCTTCACGATCGATGCGCCGATCCGGATGGCGCATCAGGACCAGGTCGCGCGGAACCAGCCGTTCGTGTCCGGCGGAATCGATCACGGCGAGATGGCGTTCCTGTTCCCGGGTGACCAGAGCAGCCTTAAGCCGGCCTTGATCTAGGTACTCGACGATGGTTCCGGCGTATTTGATCGGCGATGGCATGTCACAATTCATTTTGACGAGCGCCGTGGCCTAAGACTATATGGAAGGGCGAACAATCGCTGGAAAATGGATCGAGCAAGCGGCTTGAGCAAGAGAATTCAGATCGACCTGCCCGACGAGCTCTTTGGGCAGCTTACGCGGGTCGCGCAGGCGCTGGGGATTTCGAACCCCGAGGAGGCCGCGACGATCGGGCTGGCAGAGTGGATCTCGCGCCGCAAGTCAGAGTTGGACGACCGGGATGCGAACGAAAAGTACGTTGTCAACGAGGCACTTGATGAACTTCTCGAAAAGAAAAAGTAGGTTTTTTTCACTCTTGACCACCGCGCTCAGTGTCGCCGCCCTGACGATCGCCGCGTTGCCGAGCGTGACCAACTCGCTGGCGAGCGCGGAGAGCAAGGGCCCGGACGTGGAAGTACCGTTCGAGATCACGCCGCTGAAGGCGCCCGGCCTCGTCGCGCCGTACTTCCTGCAAGATAACCACGGCGTCATGGTGGTGTCCGACCAGGCGGGGGGAGTCTTCTCGGTCACGTTCGGCGGCAAGGTGAAGGAGCTGGCGGGCAAGTCGAAGATCAAGAACCCGGCCGGAGTCGCGATCGGTCCGGCGGGGTTCGGATCGTACGCCGGCGATGTTTTCGTGCTCGCCGCGCCCGGCGATATCAAGGCGCCGTGCGAGGTCGAGCGAATCGACAAGTCTGGCGCGGTCAGCACGTTCGCCAAACTGCCCAACGCGGGCGCGGCGCCGACCGAATGCCGCGATCTGGAATTCGGCGCGGACGGGACGCCATTCGCGGGTAAGCTCTACGCGGCGACCACCGGCAACGCGACAATTTATTCGATCGACTCGTCGGGCAAAGCGAGCGCATTTGGCACCTATAACGAAGGGGTCGTATTCGAGTTGACCACGATCAGATTCGCACCGGCGTCTGATTCGAAGGCGCCAAACCTGATGCTGGTCGGGATGCGCCCGAAGGGGGCTGCGGCATCGAAGATCGGCCGCATCAGTATCGTCGGCGCCGACGGCAAGATGAAAGATGTTTACCTGGTCGGATTCATCCGTCCGGGGGGCTTCGGGTGGTCGCCGTCAAGCTTCGGCTCATACGGTAACGAGTTGATGGTGGCCGACACGGGCAAGTTCGGATCCGAGAACAACTACCAGCGCGACGGCGTGGTCTATCGAGTGGAAAAAGGGATCGCTCGGGAATTTGCCGGCGGTCTGGTCGATCCGACGGACATGAAGTTCATCGGGAGCAAGGCGGTCATTTGCGATCCTGCCGAGAAGGGCAAAGCGCAGCAGGGCGCAATCGTGATCATCTCGTCGCTGCTGTAGCGCCGGGGCTATCAGTGCCAGGGTTCGCGGACGACTTCGGTGTCGCCGGTCTCGCGATCGACCAGCAGCATCTCGACCTGGTTGTATTGTCCCTTGGGGAAGAAAACGTAGCCGCTCACCGTGAAGTTCTTGCGCACTTCCTCGGGTTTGAGCGCGACCGCCTCGATCTGCTGCCTGGCCTGCTGGTCGGCTCTCGTTTGGCCTTTTTCGGCGCCGCGGATAATGCCCATTCCGCCGCCGAAGGCGCTGCCGATTAGTGCGCCAGCGCCCGGAGTTCCGAAGCCCCAGCCGCCAGCTCTACCTGCCGCGCCGGCGACGGCTCCCGCCGCCGCCCCCACTGCGGCGCCCCCGACGCCGCTGACTGCGGCGCTTTGTATGGCTCCTTCCAGCTCCTTGGCGCTGCCGGCCTGCCGCGCCGCCTCGCCCGGTGGGAGAGGAGCGACTCGCTCGCCGGCGTCGTTGAGGGCGAACACCTGGCTCGGCACGACCGCGCGCGGCGCGTCGGTGCCGTTGGCGATCGACACGTAAACCGGGGTTACCTGGCCGACGGTAGGCGCGGCCGCGATGCTTACGGCCAACTGGCCTTGTTGCGGAGTCGCGACGACGTTAGGCGTATGCGCGATTGGCGGTGGAGCGACGGCGCATCCGGAAATTGCGATCGCTACCGCCAGTCCGCCGGCTCGGAGCCCGATCGCAAGGCTTCGATTCATCCCGGACGCGGTCCGATTTCTCATGACCATCACGAATGACTCTCATTTCAATCTACGGACCGATGCAAGTGCACAGGGTCACCCCGCTATAGACGCAGCGCATGGGGCGGAGGTTTCACTGGAGCAATTGTGCGGCCGCCTAGCGGCCGTGGTGACCACCCCCGCTACCGTGGCCGCCATAACCATGGCCTCCGCCACCAAGGTGGCCGCCGCCACCAATAGGTCTGGGCGCGAATCCGCTAACCCAGATTAGGGGTGGAGGAAAAAACACACCGTTCAAGGCATTCAATGAGGCAACTTCCTGATCCCCCGATTCGGCGGCATACTCCTCGGTGTCACTTTGCTGCCTCAGCGCGATCTGGTAGCGGTCGAATTCTTTCTGGTGTCCCTCATACACGCATGCGCAGATATCAGGGTCGTAGTACCAGTAGACCATGCCCGACTGGGCCTTGTAGCTGCGAATTTCGTCCGGCGGGAGGTTTTCCACCAGCCCGCCTTGCTCGGAAGTTTCGACTTTGATCGTGGTGAAGCCCGCCTCGGAGAGCATCGCCTCGGTATTTTTGACGGCCTCAGGCTTCGAGGCTTGGTAGTGATGATAGGCGGCGCAACCTTGCACGATTAGTGCCGAAAGAACCGCAGCAATCAACCGTTTTTGCTGCAAGAAGCCCCTCCGTCGTCGATCCGGTCGGCGACCCGCCCGTGAGCATCCACGGCGTGCCGCAACGTCGAGCATATATCCATTGTGCGCCAGACAGAAATAACAATTGCGCGGCCGCTCCGAATCGCGGCGCGTGCGGCGTGCGCGGGCAATTCCGATGCGCCGTCTTCGCGCGCGGGTGTCTTTATGATTTAACGATTCTGTTCGCTTACTGGCCGGGGTGGCGAAATGGCATACGCAGAGGACTTAAAATCCTCTGGAGCGAAAGCTCCGTGCGGGTTCGAGTCCCGCCCCCGGCACTCAACACTTCCCCCCGCAGACGGCCTATCCCATCGACGACTGGCGTCGCACCGGTCTCGACCGCGACACACAGGAGCTATAATATACCCCCTACGGTATTAAGGGGGGCGGAGTATTATATGGCTCATACGATCCGAGAGAAGGCGAAGCTGCTGGCCAGGGTGCGAAGAGTTCGCGGCCAGATCGAAGCTGCCGAGCGAGCGCTGGTGGAAGAAAAGGGCTGCGCCCACGTGCTCCACCTTGTGGTCGCGGCGCGTGGCGCGATGAACAGCCTGGCGGCTCAGATTATCGAAGACCACATTCGCGAGCACGTCGTCGATCCCGCCCGCGAACGCAATTCCGCCCGAGGGCGGGGTGCAGAGGAGCTGATCGACGTCGTTCAGTCATACCTGAAGTAGGAACGCTCCTATGGATCAGCCTGCAGGAGTCCGAAGGCCCGACCTGGCCGATCGCGCCCGTGATGGTGAGACCGTCAGCGTTGCCGAAGAGCATGACACCGGCCATTCCTTCGACCGGGTCGAAGTACTTCGGATGGCTCTCGTCGCACTTGCCGCGGCGCTCGTGTGGTTCTGCGTATGGGAGCCATTCCCACGGATCAGCCTGATCGGTGTCGTCGGCGTCCTGATCGGCGGCTGGCCGATCTTTAAGCTGGCGGCCGAGAATGCCGCCGCCCGCCGGATGACGATGGAACTGTCCATGAGCATCGCGATCGTTGCGGCGGCTGCCATCTCCCAGTTCTCAACCGCGCTCATCATCACGCTCTTCGTTCTGGTAGCCGAGGTGCTTGAGGAAATGACCGTCTCGCGCGGCAGGCGCGCAATCCGCGACCTGCTGGATTTCCTGCCACGTTCGGTCACGGTTCGGGGCGCAGGCGGCGTACGCGAAGCTTCCACTGACGAGCTGCAAGTGGGCGATTCCGTGCTCGTCAATCCCGGCGGCCTGGTACCGGTGGACGGCATCGTGATCGGAGGCCATTCCTTTGTGGATCAAGCCCTTATTACGGGTGAGTCAATGCCGGTCAAGAAGCTTCCCAACTCGCCTGTCTACGCCGGAACGATCAACCAATCGGGCGCGCTAGAGATCCGAGTCGAGCGGATCGGGCGCGACACCAGCTACGGCAGAATCATCGAGGTGGTCGAGAACGCCGAGCGTTCGCGCGCGCCGGTGCAACAGTTGGCGGATCGCCTGGCCGGCTATCTGGTCTATTTCGCGCTCGGGGCCGCATTGATCACGTTCATCATCACGCGCGACGCGCGGTCGACGATTGCTGTGATAATCGTCGCCGGCGCCTGCGGAATCGCCGCCGGTACGCCATTGGCGATCTTGGGAGCTATCGGCCGCGCGGCGCGCCTTGGCGCGGTCATCAAAGGCGGGCTTTATCTGGAGACCCTGGGCAGAGTTGATACTGTCGTCTTGGACAAGACCGGGACACTTACCTTTGGCCGCGCCGAAGTGCAGGCGGTCATCCCGGCCGCGGGCGTCTCCGAAGTCGAGCTGCTGGACGCCGCGGCATCGGCGGAAATGCGATCCGAGCATCCCCTGGGTAAAGCGATCGTCAACTTCGCCTTGACAAGAAATCGTTCCCCAAAAGAACCCGAGCGATTCGACTACACGCCGGGCCGAGGCGTCACGGCTGTAGTGAACGGCGCCAGGATCCTCGCCGGTAATCGGGGGCTTTTGACCGACCATGCGATAGAAGTTCCGCGCGACTTTGCGTTCGGTGCCAACGCATCCCCGGAGATTTTCGTGGCGCGCGACGGACGCCTTCTGGGTGCGATTGTAATCGCCGACAGTGTACGGCCGGAGGCACGGCGCGCTGTCGAGGCGCTGAATCGGATGGGTATCAGGAGCATTTTGTTGACCGGGGATGCGAGATCTGTCGCCGAAGGGGTTGCCCGTGGACTTGGGATCGGTGAAGTCGAAGCCGCTCTGTTGCCTGAGATGAAACTCGCGCGCATCAAGCGGCTCGTGGCGGACGGCCGCATTGTCGCGATGGTGGGTGACGGCATCAATGACGCTCCCGCACTGGCCCAGGCGAGCGTGGGCGTTGCGATGGGTTCGGGCACCGATGTTGCCCGGGAAAGCGCCGACGTCGTCCTGCTCGGCAACGACTTGGTGAAGTTTGCTGAAACGCTGGAGATTGCGCGATGGACTCGCAGAATCATTTGGTGGAATTTCGCCGGCACAATCGGAGTGGATGCGGTCGGAATCGCCCTCGCCGCCGCGGGCATGTTGAGCCCGGCGCTGGCCGCGTTCATTCACGTCAGCTCCGAATTGGCCTTCATCCTCAATTCGGTTCGATTGCTGCCGCGCGGCGAGCGAATTAGCACGAACCCCGGCACGGGGCGGAATCCTCAGGAAAAAGTTTTCGCCAAAGCCGCCTAGCCGCTATCGCCGCCCGCAAGTTTGGTTGGGGAACATAACGCGTCGTCCGGTGCAGGTTCGAAGGCGCAAAAAAACGGAGGCGGCCATGAGGGCCGCCTCCGTTCTAGCTATCTCCGAACTGAGCGAAAATGCCGGCTACGGCGTGCTCTTCGCCGGCTTCTCTTTGTTAAACGTCCACGTCATCTGCACAACTCCTGCCGCGCCGTTCAAGCCGTTCTGTCCTTCGATCGAGACCGGCTGCAACGCG
>Ga0187808_10000306_pt1 | contig 14262 bp, 13 predicted proteins | sample NC_wetland_sal_i_5_FD_132427 | JGI IMG/M metagenome (GOLD analysis project Ga0187808, IMG submission 132427) | Wetland sediment microbial communities from Neuse River Estuary, North Carolina, USA - ASW_3 | ecosystem: Environmental > Aquatic > Freshwater > Wetlands > Sediment | place: USA: North...
ATGTCCTTCTGCTTGCCTGCGCCGTTGATGATGGTGGTGTTGTCCTTGTCCACCTTGACGGTCTTTGCGGTGCCGAGCTGGGTGATGGCGGTGTTCTCGAGCTTGAGGCCGAGCTCCTCCGACACGACCTCGCCGCCGGTGAGAATGGCGATGTCCTCGAGCATGGCCTTGCGCCTGTCGCCGAAGCCGGGGGCCTTGACTGCGCAGACGGTGAGGGTGCCGCGGAGGTGGTTCACGATGAGGGTGGCGATGGCCTCGCCCTCGATGTCCTCGGCGATGAGGAGCAGCGGCTTGCCCTGCTGGGCGACCTTCTCGAGCACGGGAAGAAGGTCTTTCATGTTCGAGATCTTCTTGTCGTGGATGAGGATCATCGGGTTCTCGAGCACGGCGGTCATGGTGTCGCGGTTGGTGACGAAGTACGAGGAGGTGTAGCCGCGGTCGAACTGCATGCCCTCGACGAAGTCGATGGTGGTGTCCATGGTCTTGGACTCTTCGACCGTGATGACGCCGTCCTTGCCCACCTTCTCCATGGCGTCGGCGATCTGTTTGCCGATGTCCTCGTCGTTGTTCGCGGAGACGGAGGCGACGTTGGCGATCTCTTCCTTCTCCTTTATCTCCTTGGAGGCTTTCTTGATCTCCTCGACGGCGATCTCGACCGCCTTGTCGATGCCGCGCTTGAGGGCCATGGGGTCGAGGCCGGCTGCGACGCTCTTGAGGCCTTCCTTGACGATGGAGTACGCGAGGACTGTGGCCGTGGTGGTGCCGTCTCCGGCGACGTCGTTCGTCTTGGTGGCCACTTCCTTGAGGAGCTGGGCGCCCATGTTCTCGTAGGGGTCCTCGAGCTCGACTTCCTTCGCGACCGAGACGCCGTCCTTGGTGACGGTGGGTGCGCCGAATTTCTTATCCAGAAGGACATTGCGACCCTTTGGGCCGAGGGTTACCTTGACCGCCCTCGAGATCATCTCGACGCCGACGAGGAGCTTGCGCCTCCCGTCTTCGCTGAACAAGAGCTGTTTCGCCATAGCTTCATTCTCCCTTTCCATAAAATGTGTACCGGAGGGGCCCCAGTCGTGCCGCGGGTCGACCGCGACGGACGCCGGACCCGTGTCCGGAAAAGGTTGCCTCTGGACGGAAATAGCGACCGATAAGGCCGCTTCATAACATACAAAAAGAGCGGTAGAACGACAAGGCCCGAGGTCGTGTTGACGCAAAAAATCGTGATAGTTAGAATACTAATTATTATGGACGCAATTGAGATGATGGGGAGGATCGCCGCGTCCTGGAAGCGTCGAACCGGCGGGCGGCTGCTGGCTTTTGGGATAACCCTGCCCCAGTACAATCTCATAAGGCTCGCGCGGCAGCGCGGCTCCATAAAGCCCTCGACTGCCGCCGAGGAACTGGCCATCGATCGACCGACCACGACGGTGGTTCTTAGGCGCTGCGTCGAGGAGGGCTGGCTTGGGCGGTCCCGATCCACCGCCGATCACCGCTCCATCCGCCTGCAGCTCACCGGCGCCGGCGAGGAGCTTCTGGATCGGATCGAGGCGACGAGGCCCTTCGCGGCGTCCGCCTTCGGCGATCCTCTCGACGTGCTCGACGGCGAGGAACGCGCAGCCCTCCTACGCCTGCTGGATCGCGTACAGAGGCGGGCCGCGGATATTTGGCGATAAGCGCGAGGACAAAACGACGAGTGCGCGAGTCCGGAGGGAAGCCACGGGGCTATTGAAGCTTCGTCGCGGCACCGCGTATGCTGGCGCAATGCCCACACGAGACAATCCGGTCATTTATCACGACGAGGACATCATTGCCATAGACAAGGCCGCCGGATATCTCGCCATACCCGATCGATACGATCCCGACGCCCCCGTGGTCGTGTCCGCGCTCCGAAAGGAGTGGGGGCAGCTCCTCGTCGTCCACCGCATCGACAAGGACACCTCGGGCCTCCTCGTCTTCGCGCGGAAGGCCGACGCGCACAGGGTCCTGAACGAGTCCTTCGCCACGGGTGCGGTCTCTAAGGTTTACCGCGCCCTGGTCCGCGGCCTTCCGGACTGGGACGAGACCCGCTGCGAGCTTCCCCTCAAAGTGGACGGCGACCGAGCGCACCGGACGGTCATCGACGCGCACCGCGGCAAGAGCGCGGCCACGGCCTTCAGCGTCCTCGAGCGCTACGCCTCGCGCGGCGCCTTCCCCGGCGCCGCCCTCGTCGAGGCTCGGCCGGAGACGGGTCGGACCCATCAAATAAGGGTCCACCTCGCCGCGCTCGGCTTTCCCTGTCTCTGCGATCCGCTTTACGGCGACGGCAAGCCCCTCCTCTTGTCCGCGTTCAAGCGGAGGTGGAAGGGAGACCCCTTCGAGGAGCGGCCCCTCGTGGCGCGGACCGCCCTTCACGCCCTGTCGGCCGAGTTCGCGCACCCCGGATCCGGGGAGCTGCTCCGCCTGGAAGCCCCGCTTCCCAAGGACCTGCGCGCAGCCATAAGCCAGCTCGGCAAGGGCTGAGGGCGGGGCCCATGCCCGGTGCGGCTACTGAGTTGGCGGGGTCTTGCGACCCCGCCCTGTCGCGCGGGCCCCATGCCCGGTGCGGCGCGACCGGCCTATCCTAGGAAGAGCTTGATCCCTCCGACGGCCGCGAGGACGCGCGCCACGAGGTCGAAGGTCTTCTGAGGCAGGCGCTTCATGGCCACGATGCCAATGAAGGCTCCGACCGCTATGAGGGGGACGAGCGCCACTCCCGTGACGAGGCTGGCCCGCGTGATGAGGCCGAGCGCGACGCTGAAGGGCAGCTTGAAAAGATTGAGGATGAAGTAGAACCAGGCGCCTAACAAGAAGCGCGAGAAACTGCGAGCAGTCTTTCAAAAGTAACCGACTTCTGAAAGACCCTCACTGACCTGGTAATTTCATCGAGAAATATCTGCAAGGATATCGGCCACGCTGAACCACCGAGTGCCTTCCGAAAAAGTGTCAATTGTGTGCGACTTGTTGTTGACAGATTGGTATACCAGTGGCATTCTCATACGTGAATGTTTGGTCATAGACTGGACTGGAATTGCAGTCGCAATCCGTATGAAAGCTTTTTCGAAACTTGGGCGATTTTTGATAAGACAACCGAAACTTGGCTCGATGGAGCAAAGATGATGAGTGTGCCAATCTTGAAAGTAGAGAATGTCACCAAGTCATTCCCTGGCGTGGTGGCGCTCGACGGTATCAACTTCGAGCTTATGCCAGGGGAAGTGCACGTATTGCTCGGGGAAAACGGAGCAGGGAAATCGACATTGATCAAGCTGCTCTCTGGCGTGTATTCGAAAGATTCCGGGCGCTTCCTTTTTGACGGCAAGGAAGTCGCGATCCACTCAGTCCACGAAGCGCAGCAGCTAGGCATAACGACTATATACCAGGAGATGAATCTCGTATCTGATCTGACCATCGCCCAGAATATCTTCCTGGGCCGAGAAGTGAAGGATGCAAGATTTCTGGGCATAGCCGTCGATCGCAAGGCGATGGATGCGAAGAGCCGGGAAATCCTCTCCAGCGTGGGACTCGACCTAAGTCCTCAGACGCTCGTGAGTCAATTGTCGGTTCCTCAGCGGCAGATGGTAGAGATCGCCAAGGCCCTTTCGCTCGATGCGCGCGTCGTCATATTCGACGAGCCCACGGCGACGCTGGAGGACAAGGAGACGCAGGCGCTGTTCCGCATAATCCGCCTCCTGCAAGAGCGGGGGATCGGCATCATCTACATCTCCCATCGTCTTGAAGAAATTCAACAAATTGGCAATCGGGCGACCGTCCTGCGGGACGGCAGGTACATCGGGACTGTTCGCGTCGGCGAAGCGAGCATCGACGAGCTCATCAGCATGATGGTGGGCCGGGAGCTGGGTGAGCAGTATCCCCGCACGCAGCACTCCCCCGGAGAGATCGCGCTGGAGCTCGAGGGCATATCCGCGCCTGGAGTGCTGGAGGATATCTCCCTGCACGTCAACAAAGGCGAAATAGTCGGCCTCGCAGGGCTGGTAGGGGCGGGCCGGACGGAGCTGGCGCAGGTCGTCTTCGGAATTCGCCAACCGAACGCGGGACGCATCAATCTTTTCGGGAAGGAAGTCTCGATCTCCAGTCCTGTGCAGGCGAGCAATTTGGGGCTCGCCTTTCTGACCGAGGACCGCAAGGAGCTGGGGCTGTTCCAGAAGCTCGCTGTGCGGGAGAACATAATCCACGCCGCGATGCGCAAGCTCTTCCCTTGCGGGATTATCCGAGCAGAGAAGGAAAGGCGCGTCGCGCAGGACTATGTGGAAAAGCTGAAGATAAAGATAAACGGGCTCGGCAAGCCGGTGCGCTACCTGTCGGGCGGCAACCAGCAGAAAGTGGTCCTCGCCAAGTGGATGGCCACACAGCCCCGAGTATTTATCCTCGACGAGCCGACACGAGGCATCGATGTCGGCGCCAAGAAAGAAATCTACAAGCTGATGGACGAGCTAGCCGCCCAGGGCTGCCCGATTCTTATGATCTCCTCCGAGCTTAGCGAGATTCTGGGAATGAGCGATCGCATCTACGTGATGCACGAAGGCAGGATCGCTGCGGAGTATTCTCGGCGGGATGCCACGCAGGGGAAGATCCTGCAGAGCGCGATGGGAAGGTAGGAAATGAAACTCGCTTCACGAAAAGCAGCCAGACGACGGTTTCCGTCACGTATCTCGGGGCCAATCACCATGCTGTTTGTCATCATCGTGTTCTTCGCCGTGGTGGCACCCGGCTTCTTCAGTCTGTCCAATGCGACCAATATCATCCGCCAGGGTAGTGTGTTGGCCTTGGCTGCCTTCGGACAGACTTTCGTCATCTTGATCGGCGGGATCGACCTGTCCATCGGAGCGGTGATGGGGCTGACGTCGAGCATGTCCGCGTTGCTGATGCTCAAGGGCTTCGATCCGCTTCTCGCCGTCCTGATCGCGCTTCTCGTGGCCTTTGTATGCGGCCTTATCAACGGCATCGTCACCAATTACATCGGGCTCGATTCCTTCGTGTCCACCTTCGGCATGTGGAGCATGGCCCTCGGCGTGGGGCTTGTCATCACGGAGGAGCGGACGCTCTTCGGCTTTTCTGGCGCGGTGCGCGTCATACACGACGGATCCGTGCTGGGTATCCCCGTGCCCCTCATCCTGGTGTTCGTCATATGGGCTATTTTGTTCTTCTTCCTCCGCCGCACCGCGGGCGGATTGTCAATATACGCCATCGGCGGCAACGAAGAGGCGGCTCGTTTGTCCGGCATTCCCGTGAAAGTCAGAAAGACGCTTATATACGCCTTTTCGGGATTCATGGCCGGACTCGCGGGGCTCATGTTCCTGGCCCGTTCCAACTCCGCGAGTGCCATCGATCCCATTGGCTACGAATTCGATACGATATGCGCGGTCGTCCTGGGCGGGACCGCCATGTCCGGCGGCCATGGCGGAGTCAAGGAAACCCTTATCGGCGTCACCTTGCTCGCGACGCTCCGCAACGGCATGAACGTGGCCGGCGTCAATCTCTATCTGCAGCTGGTCTTCGTGGGGGTGATACTGATCCTCGCTTTCATCACTGAGAAAAAGCGAACCCCTGGCCGCGCTGTCACGTCGTCGCAGCCCGTCTCTGCAGCCTCCGGCGGAGCTTTGTAGGAGAAATGGGGATGAAGCCAAAGATGCTTGAGAGGCAGAAATCTGGCGCGCTGCCAGCGCGCCAGATTTCGACGATATACCGAGTACTGGTGATGGCGTTTTTCGTCCTACTCGCCGTCGTGTTCGTGCCCCGGTTCGCCTCGCCGGGGAATTTGTTGAACTTGGTCCGCAATATCTCGCTTCTCTGCCTGATGGGGTGCGGTATGGCGTTGAGTATGCTGATCGGCGGCCTGGACCTTTCCATCGGCTCGGTGGCCGCCCTTTCCACGGTGCTTGGCGCTACGATCATTTCGGGCGGCAACATTTTCCTGGGCGTGGCCGCCACCCTTCTGATGGGCGGGGCGATGGGGTTGCTCAACGGGTTCATGATCGCGCGGTTCAAGCTACCGGATTTCATCATGACATTTAGCATGATGTACATCGCCCGCGGCCTTGCGCTGACGTACACGCAAGGGCAGGCCATCTACAATTTGCCTGACGCTTTCACCTGGATCGGCAAAGGCTCTCTCGGGCCCGTCCCTATGCCGATAGTCTTCGCTTTCTTGGCCTTGCTCGTCCTGCTTTTCGTGCTCAGGCGCACGACCTTCGGCCGGGGAATCTACGCGGTGGGATCCAGCCACAAGGCGGCCCAGTACACCGGCATCTCCGTTGCAAACAAACAGATGATCGTCTACCTGGCGAGCGGCATCCTGGCGGCGCTGGTGGGCCTGGTCTATATCGCCCGCCTGAATTCGGCCAACGCGGACCTGGGGCAGAGCTGGCCGCTGGACGCCATAGCCGTATGCGTTATCGGGGGGATGAGCTTCGCCGGAGGCGAAGGGAACATTCTTGGCCTGCTCATCGGCGGCACGGTGATGGGCATCATCGGCAACTGCATCAACTTGCTGGGCGTGCCATCGCGATTCCAGGATTTCTGTGTGGGTTTCGTCATCATCGTTGCGGTCGCGGCGGATCACTACGGCAAGAAGCGCCAGTGATGATTCGCCGGAGTCGGTATGAATACAAGGCCTTAGGCACACCTTCTGATATTTCGTATCTCCATGAAAAGGGGGAATTCCGATGAAAAGGTTCCTTTTGGTCGTCTCATTGCTCGCCGTAGGCATCGCCTTGGCCAGCGCACAGACGCTGGCCAAGCCGGCCAAGCAGCTCAATATCGTTCTGATCGTCAAGGACATGACGAATCCGTTCTTTGTCGACATGAAGGCAGGAGGCGCCGCTGCTGCCAAGAAATATGGTGTCAACTTCACCTGCCTTTCGCCTGAGAAGTCCACCGTCGATCAGCAGATCAAGATCATGGAGGACATGATCCAGAAGAAAGTCGACGCGATCGTGATTGCCCCCATCGACAGCAACGGCATCATCTCGGGCGTTGAAAGGGCGAATGCCGCGAAAATCCCCGTCATGGCCTGCAACACCATGATCAATGGCGGCGATATCATCGGCTTCGCTGGCGTCGATGAAGTCTCCTCGGGCAAGTCACTCGGCGACTACTTCGTCAAGAAGCTCAACGGCAAGGGCAATATTGTCATCCTCGAGGGAACCACGGGCGCGTCTTCCGCTCAGGCGTATCTCCAGGGAGTTCACCAGGCCATTGACAAGTACCCCGACATCAAGGTGCTCGCCTCGACGACCGCCAAGTACAACCGCGAGATGGGCATGACGGTCATGGAAGACCTCCTCACCCGCTTCCCCACTATCGACGCGGCGCTCTGCATGAACGATACAATGGCGCTCGGCGCCAAGGAGGCCGTCCAGGAAGCGCATCGCAAGGTCATGATCGGCGGCATCAACGCCCTCCCCGAGACGCTCGAAGCGGTCAAGAAGGGCGAGATTGAGGTCACGGTCAATGCAAGCGGATACCTCCAGGGTTACGCGGCCACTGAGCTGACGTGCAAGTACCTCCTGACCGGCGTGAAGCCGCCTGCCGTGACGAAGCTCGGCGACCCGCTCGCAGTCAGCGCGGCCAATCTCGAGCAGTTTCTGCAGAGTCGATAATAGTCGACTCACATCGATCTCTGAATGTTCATGTGGTGTGCCTGAGGCTTTTGATTTCTTAAACCATCACGAGCCGTGCAAAGGGTGGTTCCTGAGCGAGCCACCCTTATGCTGGATTGCAAGGAGAGCGGTATGACACCCAGAGAGAGAATACGATGTGCAATTGATCATAAGGAAGCCGATCGCATTCCGATCGACCTGGGTGCGACGCTTGCCACAGGCATCCACGCCGGGACATATTCCAAGCTCAAGAAGACCCTCGGGATCCTGGACGGCGAAGTACGGGTCAACGAGCCATCTCAGTTTCTGGCCGAGATCGAAGATCCGGTCAAGGCGGCCCTTCACATCGATACGTATGGCCTCTTCCCTCCGCGCACGATGTTCGGCTTCCGCAACGAAAACTGGAAGCCCTTCCCGCTGGCCGACGGGACTGTAGTAAATGTATCGGGACATATGGAATGGGATACGCTGCCCGACGGAACGACCGTCCTCTACCCACAGGGGGATCGCAGCGCACCTCCGAGCGCCCGCATGCCCAAGGGCGGTTCCTTTTTCGACACGATCGTGCGGCAACCGCCGATAGATGAAGACAAGCTCGACGCGAAGGAATTCGCGCGACAGACCTTCTCTCTCTACACGGAAGAAGATCTGCGGGGGCTGGAAGAGACCACAAAACGGATCTATGAGAATACGAATTATTCTATCGTGGGGAGCTTCTTTGGCGCTTCCTTCTCACGGCTCACCGAGATCATGGCCCCCTTCCTCACCCACCCTGTGGGCATACGGGATCCCGAAGAGTGGTTTGCGAGCCTACTCCTGCGCCAGGACTACATCAGGGAGATCCACGAGCTGCAGTTCCAAGTGGGAATGAAAAATCTCAAGATGTACAAACAGGCGGTCGGTGATCGCATCGACGTCATATTGATGTCCGGCACAGACTTTGGGACACAGACTGGGCTCTTGTTCAGCGCAGACCTGTACCGCGATTTATTCAAGCCGCTACACGCGGAGATGAACCGCTGGGTGCACGAAAACACCGAGTGGAAGACTTTCTACCACACCTGCGGGTCCATCAAGCCGCTCCTGGACGATTTCTACGAGGCCGGGATCGACATACTCAATCCCGTCCAGATTTCCGCGGCCGGCATGGATCCCCATTTTCTGAAGGAGCAGTACGGCTCCAAGTTCGTCTTCTGGGGCGGCGGCGTAGATACGCAGAGGGTCCTGCCCTTCGAGACGGAGGAGAACGTTCGCGGCAACGTACGGGATCTCTTGAATATCTTCTCGCACGGTGGTGGCTTTGTGTTCAGCACGGTCCACAACATCCAGGACAAAGTGCCGGTCCGGAATATCCTCGCCGCCTTCGACGAAGTGAATCATTTTTGCTTTTGAGGAAACCGCAAGCCTAGCCTTTTCCCAAGTTAGCGTTGTGGTGGAAAAGGCAATGCATTTATGGTATACCGATGGAATTCAGTCGGAGGAGCGCATGAAGAAGCTGGTGATAAAAGACACTCTGGTGGCCGCCATCGAGGAAGCCCAGGTACCTTCGGTTGGCGCGGACGAAGTCTTGATAAAGGTTTATAGCATCTCGGTCTGCGGATCGGATATCCATCTTTTCCGCGGCACATACAATGGCCCCCGGAACTACCCAATACTGTTCGGGCATGAGTGGGCCGGCGAAGTCGTGGAGTGCGGCTCGAAGGTCACGAAGCTGAAGAAAGGCGACCGAGTCACAGGAGATTGCTCGAAGTATTGCGGCACTTGCTCCTATTGCAAGATCGACAAGAACGTCTGCGAGCATATCGAGAAATTCGGGATCACCGTCGACGGCGCGTCGGCCGAGCTCATTGTACGCAAGGAGAAATACCTCTACGCGCTGCCGGATGGCCTCGACTTCTCGCTGGGCAGCCTCACCGAGCCCTTGGCGGTATCTGCGAATCTCATCGCGCGGATAAGGAGATTGGCAAAGGATATCGGCGACAAGCGAATACTCATATGCGGCGCGGCAGGGATCGGCCTGGGCGCGGCGCTCCAACTTAAATACCAGCATGGCTGTCAGGACATAACGATTCTCGAGATATCCGATTTTAGGCGAAACATGGCGCAGAAGATCGGCTTCAAGACGATCGCCACCCTGGATAAAGCCGCGGCGGGCGACGGGTACTCGAGCCTCTATGGGAAGGACAATTTCGACATCATCATTGAGACCACCGGAAGTGCGAAGGTCTTTCCGCTCGTGTTCGACCGGATCAAGCCTCTCGGCGTGATCGGGACGCTCGGCATGCTCCCCGAGGTCGGCATCCCCCAGAAACTGATCGTCCTGAAGGCGCTCACGGTCATCGGAAGCATCGGCGGGACCGGCTATTTCCACGAGGTGATTGATTTCATCAATAAGCACCAGGGCGATATTGCCCCGCTGATCACGCAGAAGTTCAAGCTTTTCGATATCGATTCGCTGGAGAAGGGTTTTGAAGTCGCATCGCGCAGCGATGGGTCGATAAAGGTCCAGTTCGAAGCTTAGTGGCATAGATGTAGGAGGATCACGATGGGTTCGGAGAAATGGTGCATTCCGCCTAAGGGCGGACATATGGATAGGCCAACGTCCATCTATTACCAGACGATGAACGGAAAGCAGATCGAGGAGCGGCTCAAAGTTAACGACGTCCTGATCCTCCCGATCGGAAGCACGGAGAATCACGGTAAGAACGCCTGCTTGGGGGAGGATACCTTCCTCGTTACGCGTCTGGCGGAGGCGGTCGCCCAGAGAACCGGTTGTACGGTCGCCGAGCCCATCTGGTACGGCTCGCATCCCTTCCACCATCTCGGCATGCCGGGCACCGTCGTAATACCTGAAGAGGACCTAGCGGCGTACATCCGCGCCGTCATCGCCGGTTTCTGGAACACTGGTTTCCGCAAGATCATCCTGCTCAACGGCCATGGCCAGGACTACGTGATACCTCTCGCGATTCATCAGTTTGCCAAGAAGTATCAGGTCCCTGCGATTCTCGTGAACGTCAACTGGTGGTTCGTGATTCCCGACTACCTACGCGACAAGAAGCACGGCGGGGTGTTCGAGACTCCGTTCGTCCACGCCGACGAGGTGGAGACTTCATATTCCATGGCGCTGTTCCCTGAAATGGTGGATCAGACCTACGCCGAAAAGACGACGCCCATGAAGATCTTCCCCGACGGGCACATCAATAAATCCGGCAGCGTGTACAAGGAGGAGCTGCCCATCGATTTCTGGTTGCAGGTCGGGGCGTCGGCGATCGAAGTGGTCTCGACGCCGCAGGGCGTCGTCGGCGACGCTACGTTAGCCGATCCCAAGAAAGCGCTGCCTGGCGTCTACGCGATACTGGATTATCTTGAGAAGCTCATCACCGACATCCTGAAGATGTACCCCGCCGGCAAATTGCCCCCCATCGAGTCGATGTCGATGCGCGATCGAAAGGAAGTCGAGGACGTCATGAAGGGGCCGCTCAACGGCGGCAAGCACCTGTACACGCTCGGCTACCCGACCTGAAAAGCAGGAACGGCATGAATATAGCTGCGAGCATAACGCCGAACAAGACCGTCTTCGGGCCGCTCTTGTTCGCGGGAGAGCTCGAGGCCGGCCTGTCGTGCCTGGCCGAGCAAGGTTACGATGGCGTCGAACTTAGCCTCCGGACGAAGGACGACGTGGACAGGCGGTCCCTCAACGACCGCCTCGGCGCCCTGGGCCTCGAGCTTTTTTCGATAGCGACGGGCCAGAGCTATCTTGAGGATGGCCTGTCACTTTTCTCGACGGACGAGAGCGTACGCGACGCGACGGTCAAGCGGCTCGAGGACCACATCGATTTCGCGTCGGATTGGAAGGCCTGCGTCATAGTGGGCGGCATCAGGGGAAAGCTCGAGCGCGTCGGGAACGCGTCGCAGTTCGAGGCCGGGAGCCGAGCCATCGACAGGTGCGTCGAGTACGCGGAGAAGAAGGACGCGACTATCCTCCTCGAGGCGATCAATCGCTATGAAACCAACGTTTTCAATACGCTGGCGGAGCTGCGCGAGTTCATGAAGGCTCGGAGCCCCGGGAATTTTCTGATGCTGCCCGACACGTTCCATATGAACATCGAAGAAGCGAACATCGAGCGATCCCTCCTCGAGAACAAGGAAAGAATCGGAGCGATCCACTTCGCGGACAGCAATAGACTGGCGCCCGGAATGGGGCATGTCGACTTCGGCAGCATCGTCAGGACCATCCGCGACTTTCCGCACATACATTATATCGGCGTCGAAGTGCTCCCTCTGCCCTCGAGCACGGCGTCGGCCGAAAAGGCTATCGCGACGATTCGGAGCGCGATGAAGGAGCGCACATGACGATCGATGGCAAGACGAAGATGAAGGCCGTTATTTTGCTGGGGCCCGGGAAATTCGAGCTCCAGGAAATAGACATCCCGCAGCCGGCTTACGACGAGGTGCTGTGCGCCGTGGAGTCGGTGGCGATATGCGGAAGCGACCCCAAGCTCATAAAAGGCGAGACCGCGGGTACCTGGCCGCCCTACTATCCCTTCGTGATAGGCCATGAATGGGCCGGTCGCGTGGTAGCCCTCGGGGAGAACGTCAAGAACTTCAAGATAGGCGATCGCGTCGCTGGCGAGGCCCACAATGGTTGCGGCTATTGCGCCCACTGCAAGGCGGGAATGTACAATCTCTGCGACAACTACGGTAAGAAAGAGACGGGGCATCGCCATTACGGACACAGCTCCACCGGCAGCTATGCCGAGTATGGCGTCTATTCAAAGCGAAGCCTGACTCCCATGCCCGAAAACGTCTCCTACGACGAGGCGGCGATCGTCGATGCCGCGGGGACGGGAATGCACGCGATCGAGCTAACGGGCATCACGCCCGGAGGTACGGTCGCCGTGATCGGCCCAGGGCCGATAGGCATGATCACTGCCAAGATCGCGAGGGCCATGGGAGCCGCGAAGATCATAATGATCGGCCGGGGTGAGCGCCTTCGGATATCCCAGAAGCTTTGCGCCGATTTCATCGTCGATATCGAACATGAAGATGTCGAAAAGCGCGTGAGGACTCTGACCGCCGGCATGGGCTGCGACGAAGTCTTTGAGTGTTCCGGGGCGAAGGGAACAATCATGAACTCGATAAAGACCGTGAAGAAAGGCGGCAGGATAGGTCTTTTGGGAATCCCGTCCCCGGGAAGCGTCGCGGAGATCGATGATCGGACGCTCATCCTCAATCAGATAACGATCTACGGTTCGCGGGCCAACCCGAACGTAAGCGCGAAGTTGCTCGCCATGATGTCCAATGGCACGCTGAAGGTCAAAGATCTCATAACACATTCATTCCCGATCGACAAGTTCGGCGATGGATTAGACTGTTTCGTCAACAGAAAAGATGGAGCTCTCAAAGTCATCATCCACCCTCAGGCGCATGGGTGATACCGTCGTTCATGTAGCAACATCGCGTCGCTTCCCAGGAGACACAAATGCCAAAGCTGCACTGCAATGAATTTCTCACCACGGACTACCCGCTCATCGTATTCGAGGACAACGAGGTCGGACGGTTAAAGAAACAGGTTTTCGACGCGAAAATGCCGGAAATCGAGGCGATCCTCAAGGAGTACGAGATACCGTCGCCTTCGGAGCTAGGGAAGGCCGGTAGCTATATCCAGAGCACCCCGCGCGCGATCCAGAATGCGAAGCGCAGGAAGAACGACATCGTCCTGATTCCTGTGGGCACCACGGAAAACCATGGCGATCATGCCAACAGTGGCCTGGACAACTTCATGGTCACCGATATTTGCGAGGCCATCCGCCGCTACACGGCGAAGGAGGGGCACGAGATCAATATCGCCGCCCCGCCCCTCAACTATGGCGGGCATCCCTACCACCACATAGGCATGCCCGGCACGGTCATGCTGCCGCAGGAGGTTGTGGTGGAGACCCTCATCTACGTGATGCTGGGTCTGTGGAACGACGGCTACCGAAAACAGATCATCGTAAATAATCACGGCCATCTGTGGATGCTCGAGACGGCGCTCCATGAGTTCCTGAAGCGCTACCAGCTCCCCGGCATATTCCAAGTTCTCGACTGGCACCGCGCAGTGCGCGAGTTCTTCATCCCCATCGACCGCAAGGATTCGCTCGAGACGACCTTCATCCACGCCGACGAGAGCGAGACCTCGGTGGCCCTCCTCATGTACCCCGACATGATCGACATGAAATACGTGAAGGACGCGCGAGGTCCCTCCTTCCTGCCTGAGGGGCATTTCGACAGCTCGGTGGATCCCTGGCGCAGGCCGCATAGGTGGTCCGAAGGCGAGGGGCACGCGGCGATAGAGCGACGCGGAACGCCCGAGGGCGTGGTCGGAGAGCCATCCCTGGCCACGGCCGAGAAGGCGAAGCGGCCCATCGCCGCGATCCTTAAATACCTCACGCTCGTCGTGGACCAGATACTGGAGGTCTATCCCTCCGGCAAGCTGCCGCCAGTCGACCAGATCACGTTGCGCGACCCCAAGGAGCTCGAGCCGTTCTTGAAGGAGCCGTTCAGCCCCGGTTGGAAGTCGGTCTTCGAGCTGCCGCAGATCGGCCCCTTCATGAAGGGTTGATCAGAATAAGAGTCATGTCGGCGGCCG
>Ga0187808_10000307_pt1 | contig 14256 bp, 13 predicted proteins | sample NC_wetland_sal_i_5_FD_132427 | JGI IMG/M metagenome (GOLD analysis project Ga0187808, IMG submission 132427) | Wetland sediment microbial communities from Neuse River Estuary, North Carolina, USA - ASW_3 | ecosystem: Environmental > Aquatic > Freshwater > Wetlands > Sediment | place: USA: North...
CCCGGCTCAGCCGGCGGCGGGTTCGCGAAACGGCGCCCGTGCGCGAAAGGCACAGGCTCGCGAAAGGCACCGGCTCGCGAAAGGCGCCGGCCCACGAAGGGCGCCCGTGCGCGAAAGGCACCGGCTCGCGAAAGGCGCCGGCCCACGAAGGGCGCCGGCCCACGAAAGGCGGCGCGCCGGAAGACAACCGGAAGACCGGAAGACAACCGGGAGACAAGCGCGGGACGAAAGCGCGCAAAGCGGATGGCCCTGGTAAGTCCGCCCGTAGCCAACTAAAACAGTGGTGACAGGGTTAGTGCGGTCTCGCGCGGGGGATCGTCCAAGCAACGCCAGATGGGGTCCGCGGTGACGAAGTACGGCCATGTCGCGTGGCGCGTGATCGCAGTGGTGGCCTTCGCAGGGACTGCCGCGCTCGCCGTCACGCTCAGCCGCGTGCCGGTTCGCCCCGAACATGCCTCCCTGTCCTCGAACCTGACCCAGAACCCGTGCGCCAGGTCCGGGCTCGAGGCGTGGCTCGGCCTCTCGCAGACCGCGGGATCGACGTCCGTCACGGGCACCGCAGACCGCCTCGAGCCTGGTGGTACCTACTACACCCTGGAGTTCACCAACGTCTCGGCCCGCGCGTGCAGCCTGTACGGCTACCCAGAAGTGTCCGCCTACGTCGGCGGCCAGGCGGGCGGAACCCAGATCGGCAGCGCGGCGGCCCGTAACACCTCGGTACGCCCGCAGCCGGTGACGCTCGCACCCGGGCAGACGGCGCACTCGGTACTCCTAGTCACCAGCACCGAGACGTTCCAGCCGACCGTGTGTGCGCAGGTGACCGCGCCCGAACTGCGGGTGATGCTACCCGACCAGGTCCGGCCCGAGTTCGTGCCCATTCACCTGCCGGCGTGCTCCAAGAAGGGTCCGGAATTCCTGAGCGTGCAGGCGATCCAGCCGCGCCCCGGCATCCCCGGTTTTCCCGTCCCATGAGAGGAACCGCAGCGCGAGCACCCGGCATGAGCAGCACGATGACAAGACTGTGGGCCGCCACAAATGGCCCCGTTCGGAAAAAGGGTTTAAGGGTTTATAGAGGATCCCGGGCGTTTCCCGGTGATCGCAGGGCGGGGAGAATGGGTGTCATGGGTATGAGCCAGGCGAGCATCTCCCCGGCCGGAGGACGGTACGAAGAACCGTACGATGGCCCGTACCAGCTACCGCACCAGGTGAGGCAGCCAGCCCAGGCCGCCGCGGCCGCCCCGCAGGTCAAGGGGGAGGGGGGCGATTTGCCCGAAGAACGTTACCTGGATCGCGAGGAAAGCTGGCTGCGGTTCAACGAACGCGTCCTCGAACTCGCCGAAGACGAATCCGTCCCGCTGCTCGAGCGGGTCCGGTTCCTGGCCATCTTCGCGAACAACCTGGATGAGTTCTTCATGGTCCGGGTGGCCGGGCTGGTCCGCCGGATGGTGGCCGGCTTCCCGGTTGAGGGTACCGGGGTGCGGCTGCCCCGCCAGGTGCTGGAGAACACTCTGGACCTGGCGGGCGAGCTGACCGTCAGGCACGCCCGGGTGTTCAGCGAGCGGATCAACCCCGAACTGACCGAGCACGGAATCGAGATCCTGCGCTGGAAGGAGCTGTCCGGGGCGGAGCGCGACAACCTCAGCGAGCTGTTCCGCCAGCGCATCTACCCCGTGCTCACCCCGCTGGTCGTGGACCCGGCCCACCCGTTCCCGTTCATCTCCGGGCTGTCGCTCAACCTGGCCGTCATGATCGCCGACCCGAGGACGGACGCGACCGTGTTCGCCCGGGTCAAGGTGCCGCCGCTGCTGCCCAGGTTCCTCGCCGTGGCGCAGCACCGGTTCGTGCCGATCGAGGACGTGATCGCCGCGCACATGACCGACCTGTTTGGCGGCGCGGAGGTGATCGAGCAGCACGCGTTCCGGGTCACCCGGATCAGGGACCTCGAAGTGGACGAGGACATCACCGAGAACCTGCTCCAGGCCATGGAGCGGGAACTGGTCCGGCGCCGGTTCGAGCCCGCGGTGCGGCTGGAGGTCGAGGACACGATGTCGGCCGACGTCCTGGACCGGCTCGTCACCGAGCTCGACATTGACGCGCGCGCGGTGTACCGGGTACCCAGCCCGCTCGACCTGAGCGGGCTGTCCGCCATCGCCGACCTGAACATCGGCGAGCTGCGCTACCCGGCGTTCGTCCCGTCCACCCGGACGATCCCGCAGGACGCCGGCATCTTCACCGCCATCACCGAACGTGACATCCTCGTCCAGCACCCCTTTGACTCGTTCGCCGCGTCGGTGGAGCGCCTCATCGAGGAAGCAGCCGACGACCCGGGCGTGCTCGCGATCAAGCAGACGCTGTACCGGACCAGCGGCCAGTCGCCGATCGTGGACGCGCTCATCGACGCGGCCGAGGCCGGCAAGCAGGTCGTCGTCGTGGTGGAGATCAAGGCCAGGTTCGACGAGCGCGCGAACATCGCCTGGGCACGCAAGCTCGAGCAGGCCGGCTGCCACGTCGTCTACGGTTTCGTCGGCCTGAAGACGCACTGCAAGATGGCGCTCATCGTGCGGCAGGAAGCCGACGGGTCGCTGCGGCGGTACTGCCACCTCGGCACCGGTAACTATCATCCGACCACGGCCCGGTCCTATGAGGACTTCGGCCTGCTCACCGCCGATCCCGCCGTCGGCGAGGACGTCACTGCCCTGTTCAACCACCTGACCGGGTACAGCCTCACCGGTTCGTACCGCAGGCTGCTGGTCGCGCCGGAGGAGATGCGCGCCGGCATCGTGCGCCGGATCGACCGGCAGGCCGAACGCAGCCGGTCCGGCCTGCCCGCGCGGATCGTCTTCAAATCCAATGCGCTCGTGGACGAGGTGGTGGTCGATGCGCTCTACCGGGCCTCCCAGGCGGGAGTTCCCGTTGACCTGTGGATACGCGGCATCTGTACGTTGCGGCCAGGCATTCCCGGGCTGTCCGAGAACATCAAGGTCCGCAGCGTGCTCGGCCGGTTCCTCGAGCACTCGCGGATCTACGCGTTCGGCGTGGGGGAGGACGAGGACAGCCAGGTCTGGATCGGCAGCGCCGACATGATGCACCGAAACCTGGACCGGCGGGTGGAACTGCTGGTGCTGGTGACCGATTCCGGCCACCAGCGGCGGCTGCGCGGCCTGCTCGACCTCGGCCTGGACGACGGCACCTCATCCTGGTGGCTCAACCCGGACGGCTACTGGACCCGGCACAGCAGGGACGCGTCCCGCCATGCGCTGCGGGACATCCAGGAGACCCTGGTCCGGGAACGCCGGGGCCGTTCGGCCGATGAGTCAAGCTTACGGCCCGGCCTGTGAGTGAGGCCATCCTTTCAGCAGGCGCCGTGCTGTGGCGCCCCGCTGCGCACGGGATCGAGGTGCTCCTCGTGCACCGGCCCAAGTACGACGACTGGTCGCTGCCCAAGGGCAAGTGCGAGCCCGGTGAGCACGTGCTGCTGACCGCGGCCCGTGAGGTACTAGAGGAGACCAGCGTGCGCCCCGTGTTCGGCCCCCGGCTGCGCACGGCCGAATACCTCGCCCGCGGCCGGCCCAAGCAGGTCGACTACTGGTCCGCGCTCAGCACGCACGACGAGGCCGCGCCCAGTCACGAGATCGACGCGGTGTCCTGGCGGCCGCTGCCCCAGGCGCTGGATGGGCTCAGCTACCCGCACGACGCCGACGTGATCAGGAGCCTGCAACCGCGCGCGACCGTGCCGCTGATCCTGGTCAGGCACGCCTCGGCGGGCTATCGGGACGGCTGGGTCGGCCAGGACACGCTGCGGCCGCTGGACGCCGAGGGCGCGATGGACGCGCTGCTGCTGGCCGACCTGCTGGCCTGCTTCGCTCCGCGCGCCCGGGTGTTCAGCTCACCTGCCCTCCGGTGCACCGAGAGCGTGCGCCCGTACGCCGAGGGCTTCGGAGGGTCCGTCGAAGCGGAGGCCGTTCTGGCCGTGCCCGGCCGCGATACCGATTCCTTCGCGGACCTAACGGACCGGGCTGACACTCTCCGGCACCTGTTCCGTAACCTCGTGGCTGCCGGTCAGCCCGTGGTCGCCTGCCTGCACCGGGAGAACCTGCCGCTGGCCCTGGCCGCGGCGTGCTCGGCGCTCGGCGCGACGCCGCCCGCGGAAGCGGACCTGATGCCCAAGGGCGGCTTCTGGGTCCTGCACGTCGCCGCGGGCGAGCTCGTCGCCCTGGAGCGCTACGAGCTCTTAGTGAGTTTCTGACAAAGGGAGTGGACTGCGCTTCATTTAGGCTGGGTCTCCCGAGTCTCTGTATCCATATGAGCCTCGGGCTCCTTCCGAACCTCTGTATTCTCGGACACCTCGGGCTCCTCCCGAGACTCGGGCTCCTCCTGAGCCTTGGGTACCTCGGGCTCCTCTTGCGTCGCCAAGTTCTCCTTGGCCTCCGCGTCCTCTGTAGTTCCAGAAGGCTGCTCAGTACCCGCGACCTCTTCGGTCACGGCGCTCTCCGTGGCTTGTCTAGGGCCCTCTTGAGTCTCAGGGACTCCCTGTTGCTGGGCGGCCCGGCGGCGGCGACGTACCAGCCGCCAGCCGATGTAGCCCACGAGCAGCACGCCGATGGCGATCAGCAGGTAAAGGAAGTAGCGGTTGACGTCGGCATAGATCGTGGCGATATGGTCGCCGGCGACGTAGCCCAGAGTCACCCACGTAGCCACCCAGGCGCACGCGCCGACCACGTTGAAGAAGGTGAAGGTGAGCAAGCGCATCTGGGTGATGCCCGCGATGATCCCGTTGGCCTCGCGCAGCCCGACGATGAACCGGGCGATGACCACCACGATGCCGCCGTAGCGCGAGACGATCGCTTCGGCCCGGTCCAGATGCTCGGGCTTGAGCAGGGCGTACTTGCCGTAGCGCAGGATCAGCTCGCGGCCTGCGAACCGGCCGATCAGGTAGCCGATCTCGGCCCCGACGATCGCGGCGACGACCGCGACGATGCCTACCAGGACGATGTTCAGCCCGGCCCGGCCGGTGCCGGCGAAGATGGCACCGGCGATCATCGCGAGCTCGCCCGGGATGACCGGGACGCCGATGTTCTCCAGCAACAGCAGCAGGGCGATGGCCCAGTAGCCCCAGTGATCGAGCGGGCCGGCCAGGGAGTTGAGGAAGCCGGGCAGCGGCGCGGACCCTGACGCCCCCGAGGGGTTCGCGCCCGCGAGAAATTCCATGCTCAGCCGTCTCCTGGTTTCTGTGCCTCCGTCTCTCCGGCGTTCAGCGCCTCGGCGACGGGCCTCGCGGTGAGCTCGACCTGCCAAGGTCGTGCTCCGTACCCGGAGAGGGCCAGGCTAACCGTTTCGATGTCTGCTGGTTGCGGGGGATCCCAGCTAAGCCTGCGCAAGGCGTCGGGGGCGAGCAAGTTCTCCACCGGCAGCCTATTGGCTTCGGCGATGGCCGTCAGCGTCGCGCGCGTCGCGGCCAGGCGGGCCGCTGCGGCTGGATCACGCTCGGCCCAGCGATGGGCGGGCGGCGGCCCGGTCGGCACCGGCCCGCCGGTGGCGTCCGGCAACTCGCTGTCGGCCGTGGTCCGCGCCTTCGCGACCGCCGCCAGCCAGTCCTTCTCGTACCGCCGGGCCTGACGGCCGACGAACCCGCTGATCCGGGCCAGCTGCGCATGGTTGGCCGGCAACGACCTGGCCGCCTCGATGATCGCGCTGTCGGGCAGGACGCGCCGCGGCGACAGGTCTGCGGCCTGGGCGATCTGATCTCTGACCGTCCACAGCTCACGCACCACCGCCAGCCCGCGGCGGGACTGGACCCGGTGAATGCCCGAGGTGCGGCGCCAGGGGTCCGGCCGGGCCGCGGTCGGCTTGGCGGCGAGCACCGCCGCGAACTCCTGGCGGGCCCATTCGGTCTTACCCTGCTCAGCGAGTTCGGCCGCGAGCGCGTCGCGCAGCTCGATCAGCACCTCGACGTCCAGTGCGGCGTAGCGCAGCATTTCCTCCCGCAGCGGGCGGACCGACCAGTCCGCCGCCGAATGGCCTTTCTCCAGGTGGAAGCCGAGCACCTCCTCGACCAGCGTGCCGAGGGCCACCCTCGGGTAGCCGAGCAGCCGCCCGGCTAGCTCGCTGTCGAACAGCTGCCGTGGCCGGAAGCCGACCTCGGCCAGGCAGGGCAGGTCCTGCGATGCCGCGTGCAGGATGGCTTCCGCATCGTGCAGCGCGGCGTCCACCCCGGAGAGCTGGGGGCAGGCGATGGGGTCGATGAGCACCGTGCCCGCCCCGGCGCGGCGGAGCTGGACTAGGTAGGCGCGCTGTCCGTAGCGGTATCCCGAGGCTCGTTCGGCATCGACCGCAACCGGCCCGTGGCCGTGCGCCAGCCTGCCGGTGGCCTCGGCCAGGGCGGCGCCGGTCTCGACGACCGGGGGCAGGCCGTCACGAGGCTCGAGCAACGGGATGGTCGCGCCAGACCCGCTGACCTCACTGTCTGCGCTCACCCGTGCCCCGGCGGCCGCAGCGCACGCGTGCCTGGCGGTTCCAGGCCGGCCGCGGCGGACAGGCAGTCGCACCAGGCCGAGATGTGCGTTGACAGGTCCAGGATGTCCAGGTCGGGGTCGCCCGCGCCGCTGTTCTCTGGCCCGGCCGGAGACCAAGATGCCCGCAGCTCGAACCCGGTGAGCGGAAGCTCGTCCCGCTTGGCTCCGAAGCCTTCCGTGATCACCCTGGTCACGGTGCCGCTCGGCACCGCGTACCCGGGCACGTGCGCGTCCAGCGCTTCGGAAAGCCAGCTCCAGCCGACCTCGCCGAGCAGCGGGTCGGCCGCCATTTCCGGTTCCACGTCGGCCCGGATGTAGGCCACCAAGCGGAACACGCCATCCCAGCCTTCCTGGCCGTCCGGATCGTAGAGCAGCACCAGCCGTCCCCAGGCCACATCCGCGCCGTCCCGCTGGACGGTCGCGGCGATCGCCGTGGCGTACGGGGCCAGGCGTTTCGGCGCGGGCACATCCTCGAAGACGAAAGCGCGACCGGTCTGGGCGTCACGGCCCGCGAGGAAGGCGGCCACGGCCGCAGCGAACGTCGCCTCCGCGGGAGTCCCGGCGCCTTCCGCGGGCGCACCCGTACTCTCCGCCGACGTGCGCTTCGCCTGCGCGGGGGCCGCCGCCAGGCTGGGCGCCGCACCCGATCGCCGTCCCGCTCCCGATCGCGTCGCGCGCCTCTTCCCTGGCTCGTCAGCCGGCCTCATGACCCGAGCGTACGTGTCGCTCATCCGCTTCTCACGCGGCGTCACGTAGATTCATGCCGGAACACCATGTTTCATGCAAGTTTGACCGGTTCAGCTTCAGCCTAGAACCAGTGGGAATCGGTTAGTCCGGTTATGCGGCCCTCGACGCGCTGCCGCTGCCGACATACTCCCGTACCGGAAGACCGATGAACAGGGCCTCGCCGCACGCGGAACAACCCCACTCCGGGCAGTCGCCGTCGGGGATATCCGGGCAGCCGGCCGCCTCTGCGTGCAGCTGCTCGAACAGCTGCTCCTCGCCGCATCCGGTGCAGTACCTGGTCATCCTGGCGACCTCCTCGGTGCGGTGCGACATGGACGTGCAGCGGGTTAGATTAGGGTCGCTGCCGATAGTGACATGACCGCCGGCCGATTCGTGGGATCTCGGGCGGCGTGTCTCGAGGGGCGACCGCGCTCTGCTCGGAAACGATCCCCGACGTGCGGCTATGTGAGACGATCCGAAACGTGACCGTGCGCCAGGAAAAATCCCCTTTCATCCAGGCCTGCCGGAGGGAGCGTGTTCCCCATACGCCGGTCTGGTACATGCGGCAGGCCGGCCGTTCGCTGCCTGAGTACCGCAAGGTGCGCGAGGGCGTCTCGATGCTCGATTCGTGCACGCGCCCCGACCTGATCACCGAGATCACCCTGCAGCCGTTGCGCCGGTACGACGTGGACGCGGCGATCCTGTTCAGCGACATCGTGGTCCCGCTGCGCGCGGTGGGAATCGATGTCGACATCAAGGCGGGTATCGGGCCGGTCGTGGCCACCCCGGTACGGACGTCGGCGGACCTAGGGCGGCTGCGCGCGCTCGAGCCCGATGACGTGCCCTACGTGACCGAAGCGGTCGGGATGCTCGTCGCAGAGCTGAACGATCGGCCGCTCATCGGTTTCGCGGGCGGCCCGTTCACGCTCGCGTCCTACCTGGTCGAAGGGGGACCGTCCAAGAACCACGACAAGACCAAGGCGCTGATGTACGGCAATCCCGAGCTCTGGCACGCCCTGCTCGGCCGGCTCGCCGACATCACCATCTCGTTCCTGCAGATCCAGGTCGGGGCGGGGGCCTCGGCGATCCAGCTCTTCGATTCCTGGGTCGGCGCGGTCGGCCCGGATGATTACCGGCACGCGATCCTGCCGCACACCAGCCGGATCTTCAGCGCGCTCGGATCCACCGGCGTACCGCGCATTCACTTCGGTGTCGGAACGGGAGAGCTGCTCGGGCTGATGGGAGAGGCCGGAGCCGACGTGGTCGGGGTCGACTGGCGTATCCCGCTGGACGAGGCCGTCCGGCGGGTGGAACCGGGCAAGGCGCTGCAAGGCAACCTGGACCCGGCGGTCCTGCTCGCGCCGTGGGAGGTGGTCGAGGAGCGGGCCAGGGACGTGCTCGTGCGCGGGCGGACCGCCGAGGGGCACGTGTTCAACCTGGGCCACGGCGTGCTGCCGGAGACCGACCCCGGCGTCCTGGCCCGGCTGGCCGACCTGGTGCACGCCGAGTCCATCCGGCCGGATGCCTAGCCTGCGGGTTTCCAGTGCGCGACGAAGCCTAGGTAACGCTCGGCGATCTGGCCGCGCGCGGCGCCGGCAGCCGCCTCGCCGTGGTCGGACGCCTCGTACTCGCGCACGGCGTCTTCCCAGATGCTGCGGCCGATTGCGAAGCCGACGAACGCGCTGACCTGGCTGGCTACCTCGAGCCAGTGGTCGAGGCGTTCGGCTGGCGCGTCCCGGCCCAGGACGATCAGGTCGGCGTGCTGACCGCCGACCCGGGCCTGATCGGCCACCTGCTGCGCCGCCTCGGCGGTCTCCAGGCCCTCGACCTTCCACAGCGCGGGCTCGACTCCGTGCGCCTGGTTGTCCGTGATCACCTGCGCGACCAGGCCGGGGCGCAGGTCGCGGTCATACACCCCGGCGTCATGGCCGGCCCGGTCGAGCTGGGCGCTGGTGGCGGGCACCAGCAGCTCGTACAGCAGCGGCACGCCGATCCCGCGGAGCGCCGAGCTGATCTGGGCCAGCCGGCCGAATTGCTGCTCGCGTTCGGCCGGGTCGAAGTCGGGATTATCCCGGACCAGCACCTTGGCGTAGTCGGGCCTGATCGCCTCGACGTGCGCGAGCCAGTGGTCACCCCATTCCGGGGTGATCCAGTCGTGCCCGCTGGCCTCGACCGGGATGGCCAGCACCACCGGCTGCCCGTCGTCCCGGGCCGCGTCGATCACGTCCTGGCCGTACCGCTCGTCGACCAGCACGCCGGCCCGTCCGTGGATCACCGCGGGCAGCGCGGCCCGCAGTCCCTCGAAGATCATCCACTTGGCCGACTTCATCGCCGAGAGCTGGTCCGGGCCGGGGTCATCGTCCCTGACCTCGAACAGGGTCTTGCCGAACGAGGCACGGTGATCCATGGCCAGGATGAACAGCGGATCGTCGTGCCGCGGCTGCCATTGCGGGTCTGTCATAGCCAGGACGCTACCCGGCCGGGGTGCCGGGAACCGGGCCGGGGCGGATCGCCCGGGTCGGTTCCCGGCGCGGCTGTCCCAGGCTAGTTCTCCGGCGCGGCCGGGCGCGGCGCGGGCCTGCGGCGGCTCAGCCAGCGCCTGGCCCGGTAGATCGCGTATCCGGCGATGGCCGCGATCGCGGCGAACGGCGCGATGGCACCGAGGAAGGCCAGGGTCCAGGAAACCGTCACCTTGAGCGCGTGCCAGCCGGCGCCGAGGCCGCCGGCCAGGGACGGCGGAGCCTTCAGACGGTGCACGACCGGCTTGGCCTTCGGACCGAGGATGGTGAGGGTCACCGTCGCGTAGCTGGTCTCGTGGCTGAGCGCCCGCTGCTGCGCCTGCATCGCCTCCAGCGCGCTTTCCTCGTTGTTGATCTGGTTCTGCACGCTGAGCAGGTCACCGACCGAACCGGCGTGCGAGAGCAGCGCCCGCAACTGGGCGATAGCCGCCTCGTACGAAGCAACCTGGCTGTTCACGTCGGCCACTTGCTCGGTGACGTCCTGGGCCTGTTCTTGCAGGGTCAGCTGAGTGCCCAGGCTGGTCGCGAGCTGGCTCAGGGTGGCCGGGTAGGACGCGACCGGGATCTTCAACTGCACGGTGGCGGTGGCCTCGGACGGGTGATCCGGGTCGGCCGAGGTGGTCTCGCTGGAGACGTAGCCACCCACGGCTTCGATGATCTGCGTGGCCTTGGCGGCGGCGGAGCTGACGTTTCCGGCCCTCACGGTCAGCTGTGCGGTGTAGATGATGTCGCTGGCGGGCGCCAGCCGGGCCGTGGTTCCGGTGCTGGCCGACTGTCCTGCCGCGCTCGCCGACTGTCCTGCCGGGCCTGCTGCCGACGCCGCCGGTGCCGCCACGGCGCCCGCAGCGGACGGGAGGGCCTCTCCCTGCGCCGCTGCCGAGCTGGACGAACTGCCGGAGCATCCGGCCAGCAAGATTCCCCCGGCGAGCATGGTACCGCCGATCGCCAGGCCGGCGGCGGCGCCGAATAGAGTGCGCCCGGTCCGCGCCGACCGGCGGTTCAAGCTCAGTGTGTTCAACATGCCGTTGTGACGGGGGCCGCCGCAGGGCGGTTCCGCGGCTGTGGTCACGATCCAGCACCGTCCCGGCCGCACCATGGTTACGAGCCATGCCGCCGGTCCGGCGGCCGGAGGCCCTGCGGTCATGGGCATCGGGCGGTATCTGCCAGGCTGGAGGCATGAACCCTTCGACTGCGCGGCCCCACGTGGTGATCGTGGGCGGCGGGATCGCCGGGCTGGCGGCGGCGTTCTTCCTCCGGGACGAGCCGGTGCGGGTGACCGTGCTCGAGGGATCGCCCCGGCTGGGCGGCAAGCTGTCCGTATCCGAGGTCGCCGGGGTCGCGGTCGACGAGGGCGCCGAGGCGCTGCTCGTCACCCGGCCGGAGGGAACCGGGCTCATCGCCCAGGTGGGACTGGCCGGTGACCGGGTGGAGCCGGGAACCACGTCCTCGGCGATCTGGACGCTCGGCGCGCTCCGCCCGCTACCCCGGCGTCAGTTCATGGGCGTGCCGTCCGACCTGGCCGAACTGGCCCGATCGGGGGTGGTGTCCGGGGACGGGGCGGCCCGGGCCAGCCAGGACCTCGAGTTGCCGCCGACCGCACGGGACGGCGACGTGCCGGTCGCGGATTTCGTCGGGGCCAGGTTCGGCGCAGAGGTCGTCGACCGCCTGGTCGACCCGCTGCTCGGCGGGGTCTACGCGGGACGTTCCTCGGACCTGTCCTTCGACGCGACCATGCCGGCGCTGGCGGCTGCGTCGCGGCGCTACCGGTCACTCGCGGAGGCGGCGGGCTCGCTGCTGCCGCCACCGGTGCCGGTTCCGGCCGGGGACCAGGACCGGGCGCCGGCCGGCACGCGGTCCGGCGGCTCGGTGTTCACCACGCTCGCCGGGGGACTGGGCCTGCTGCCCACCTTCCTGGCCAAGGCATCGGGCGCGGAGGTCCGGACGACCGCGATGGCCCGCGCGCTGTCCCCCGCGCCGACCGGGCCGGGTGCCAGGCGCGGCTGGCGGCTCACGGTCGGATCGGCGGCGGCCGAAGAGCACATCGACGCCGACGCGGTGATTATCGCCGTCCCCGCGCGTCCGGCCAGCCGCCTGCTCGCGGGGGTGCCCGGCGCATCGGTTGCCGTCACGGCGTTCGGTGAGATCAGCTACGCGAGCATGGCGATCGTCACGCTCGCCTATCCGCGTTCGGCGTTTCCCGGGGCCGGGCTGGCCGCGCTGGGCTGGAGCGGGTACCTAGTCCCGGCGGTGGACGGGCGGGCCGTGAAGGCGGTCACCTTCTCGACCGTCAAGTGGCCGCACCTGGCGGACGCCACGGTGTCCGGTGCCGGGCCGCTGGAGATCGTGCGCTGCTCGGTCGGCCGTATCGGCGAGGAAGCGCTGCTGCAGCGGGCTGATGAGGATCTCGCCGCGGTGGCCGCGGCCGAACTCGAGGCGGCGACCGGGGTACGCGGCGCTCCTGTCGCGCACCGTGTCACCCGCTGGGGCGGCGCCTTGCCCCAGTACACGGTCGGGCATCTGGACCGGGTGGCGCGGATCCGGGCCGCCGTCGCCGGTCAGCCGGGCCTGGCCGTCTGCGGGGCGGCCTACGACGGCGTCGGCATACCCGCCTGCATCGCGACGGCCCGCGCGGCGGCCAGCCAGGTGATGGACTTCCTTCGCGGTGGCCGACAATAGTCACATGGCTGACGAACGAAGGATGACCCAGCCGGGCGGAACGAGCCCTGAGGCCGCGGGGGCGGCCGGCAAGCCGAAGGCGCGCGACCTCAACGAGCTCATCCGGTACACGATGTGGTCGGTGTTCCGGGTAAGCGACCGGACCGGGCTGGAAGCGGGCGGGCACGGGAACGCCGCGGCCGAGGTAGCCGACCTGTTCGACCAGGCGGCGGGCAAGGGCGTCATCACCCGCGGCTGCTACGACGTGCAAGCGTTCCGGGCGGACGCGGATTTCATGTTCTGGTGGATCGCGCCGACCTCGGATGACCTCCAGGACCTGTACGTGCGCTTCCGCCGGACCAGGCTGGGCCGCTGCAGCGAGCCAGTGTGGTCGGTGATGGCCCTGCACCGCCCGGCCGAGTTCAACAAGAGCCACATCCCGGCGTTCCTGGCCGAGGAAGAGCCGCGTGCGTACGTGAGCGTGTACCCATTCGTCCGTTCGTATCAGTGGTACCTGCTCGATCCCGCCGAGCGCCGCAGGCTGCTCGCCGAGCACGGGATGATGGCCCGCGAGTATCCCGACGTCCGGGCCAACACCGTCGCGTGCTTCGCCCTCAACGACTACGAGTGGATACTCGCCTTCGAAGCCGATGAGCTGCACCGGATCGTCGATCTGATGCGTCACCTGCGCGGCGCCGAGGCCCGGCTGCACACCCGGCTGGAGATCCCGTTCTATACCGGCCGCCGCAAGCCGGTTCACGGGCTAGTCGCCGACCTCGCCTGATTCGCTCCACGGGGCAGGAGAATCCAGGATGAGTTGCCGGATCAAGATGGTGGCCGACAACGCCAGCTCGAGGCCTGGTACGCCGAGGCGATACGCCGCAGCCGGACCCGGTACCAGCGGGACCAGGGCACCGGCTAACGTCGAGGAGTGGCCGAGGATCTCCGGGTGAACAGCTGGCTGCTGATACCGGCCGCTGAGCTGCACGAGCGCTTCTCCCGCGCATCAGGACCTGGCGGGCAGTCGGTCAACACCGCCGACAGCCGGGTCGAGCTCTCCTTCGACGTTGAGCACTCGGCCACGCTCCCGGACTGGGCCCGGGCCAGGGCGGCCGAGCGCCTCGCCGGGCGGCTGGTCGGCGGCGTGCTCACCGTGGCCGCGTCCGAGCAGCGCAGCCAGCTCGCCAACCGGCAGGCCGCCCGGGCCCGGCTGGCCGGCCTGCTCCGGGATGCGGTCGCCCCGCCGCAGCGCCCGCGCATTCCGACCAGGCCCGGCCGGGCCGCCAACGAGCGGCGCCTGGAGGCCAAGCGCAACCGGGCCGCGATCAAGCGCACCCGCCGCTACGACGACCGACACCCCGACTAGCGCGGATGCTCACCGCCCCGCCTCGGACCGGAATGTGATGCGGTACTCGGTGTTCCGCAGCGTCATTTCCTTAGCCGCGCACCTCGAAGAAAACTCATCGGCGGGCCGCAACTCATCGGCACCGTGCAAGCGCGGAATTCCGCGACGGGCACGCCGGTTAGCCGGGCATGAGCGTCTTCACGGACTCCGAACTCGACTACCTCGCCGGTCAGCGCCTGGGCCGGATCGCCACCGTCGGCGCGGACGGGCAGCCGCACGTGGTACCCACGTCATTTCGCTACAACGCCGAGCACGACGCCATCGACGTGGGCGGCCTGCGGATGAGCCAGACCAAGAAACTTCGCGACGTGCAGCGCACGGGCCGGGCCAGCATCGTGATCGACGACGTGCTCCCGCCGTGGCAGCCGCGCATGATCGAGATCCGCGGGACCGCCGCGGTGATCCCGTCGGGAGGCAAGGCCTTCGGAGACCGCTTCGA
>Ga0187808_10000309_pt1 | contig 14253 bp, 12 predicted proteins | sample NC_wetland_sal_i_5_FD_132427 | JGI IMG/M metagenome (GOLD analysis project Ga0187808, IMG submission 132427) | Wetland sediment microbial communities from Neuse River Estuary, North Carolina, USA - ASW_3 | ecosystem: Environmental > Aquatic > Freshwater > Wetlands > Sediment | place: USA: North...
AGCTGGTCGGCGATCGCGTCGAGGTCCTTGCCGATGTAGTCCGGCTGCGGGCCGACGTCGAGCGGGGCGTTGCCCTCGCGGAGGATGAGCCCGGTCTGCCAGCCGGCCGAGGCGGCGCCGATCGTGTCCCACACATGACACGCGATCAGGCAGCTACCGCCGGGGTCGACCCCGAGCGCGGCCGCTACCGAGTGGTAGGCCTCCTGCGCCGGCTTGTGCCGCTTAACGGTCTCATCGACGCTGAACCGGCGCTCGAACAAGTCGATCACGCCGCCCCGCTCCAGTTGCCGCCCGGAGATCGCCAGCGTGTTGTCGGTGAGCGTGAACAGCCGGAACCCGTGGTCGCGGAGGCGGCGCAGGGCCGCGGGCACCTCCGGATGCGGCGGCATCGTAGCGAACCTGTCGGTGAGCTCGGCCGCGTCGGCGTCGCTGATCGTGATGCCGCGGGTCGCGGCCAGCATCCGCAACACAGCACCGCCGATGTCGGTGAACGGTACGTAGACGCCGGCGAGCGTGAGCGCCTCGGAGTAGGTGATCAGGTTGGCGAACCACAGGCGCATGGCGGCGGGGTCGCCGAAGACCCGGTCGAAGACCGGGCGGATCGCATCGAGGTCGAGCAGGGTCTCGTTGACGTCGAAGACGATGATCGGTCGCTCGGGCATGGCTGGACCTTCCGTTGGAACGTGCCTTAGCAGTGCTGAGCGCGCGGGCGGAAAACCCGCCGCGTACTCACCGGTCTAAGGTCGCCGCCGCGGCCCGGCCGCACATCGTTAGATCAGGTATCCCTGACGATCCCGGCGAAGCCGGGTAAACCGGGAACTGCGGCGGCGCGTGCGGTGTGCGGCGCCGCTCTAACATTTCCTGAACGGACCGTGGCGTCTCCCCGCCGCCGGTGACAGCCTCACGCGTGGCAGGTCAACGGCTTGCCGCCGTTGTACGCGATCATGTCTCGGAACGCTCCGATGACGTCGGCCTGGTGGCCGGGTGCCCCCAGATCGGCGTAGGCCCGGTGCAGGTTCCCGACGATGCGCTCGCTGTCGAGCCAGTCGGAATACTCGCCGAGGTCGGTTTCGCGAGCCAGCTCCAGCGGCGAGAGCCCGGCATCGATGCCCCGCCTGGCGGTCGCGAGCACGAAGTCGAGATAGCCGGTCACCACGTCAATGAGCGAGCCGTCGCATGGCCGGCCGTGGCCCGGCACGATCACCGTGGCGGGGATGGGGGCGACCACCGTGGTCAGCACGTCAATGGCCCCGCGGATCGAGCCCATGAGCATGAACGGCGTGCCACCGTTGAACAGCAGGTCGCCGCAGAACAAGACCTGCTGCTCGGGCAGCCACACGAGGCTGTCGTTCGTGGTGTGCGCGGGCTGACCGACGTGGCTCACCTCGATCGGACGATCGTCGGACCAGAGCCTGAGCCGGTCGGAGAACGTAAGCGTCGGCGGTGCCAGCGTCACCTCGCCCCAGTCCACCGGCTCCCAGATGCCCGCGTTGGCGGGCGGCCCGTATGCGATCAGCTCGGTGCGGCAGTTCTCGTGCCCGACGATGGTGACCGGGCCGAACACGGAGTTGCCGTAAGTGTGATCACCATGGTGATGGGTGTTGACGAGCGTAGTCACGGGTGCGGGCGTGACCGAGGCGATCCGGTCCAGGAACGCGCGAGTGCGCTGCTCGGTCGAACAGGCATCGATGCTGATAACCGACGCGCGGCCGGCGATGAAGCCGGTGTTGTTGATGTGCCACGAACCGTCGGGCTGGTAGTACGCGAACACCCCGTCGCCGACCTCGATCAGCTCGGCCGGCCCGGGCCGCGGATGGTCACTCACAGCTGCAACCTATCTGCCCGGTCCGGGCCCTGGCCAGAGGCAGGGACGGACCGGGCGGAACACGGGGACCGTTCGGGAAAATGGATTGTGACTTATTCCGTCCGCAGAGCGGTGGCGGTGCGGGAGTTCGCCGCCCAGCTCGCCGGGAGCAGGGCGCCGGCGATCGCGATGACCAGGCCCGCCAGGGCGAGGATCACGATTTCCGGTACTGAGTAGACGGAGATCACCGAGGCCGGCAAGCCGGAGTTGGCCGCGTGGGCCATCGCGGGAAGCACGTTGTGATGCAGCAGGATGCCGGCCGGAACCGCGACGATTCCCGCGACGAGGCCCGTGATGCCGACCGAGCAGATGACCATGGTGAGGGTCTGCCTGGGCGTCATGCCGAGCGCCTTGAAGATGCCGATGTCGTGGGAGCGCTCACGGATCTGCAGGGCGACCGTGTTCAGGACGCCGAGGCCGGCGACCGCGATGATCAGCAGGGTGAGCAGGACGACCAGGGTGACCACGGCGAGCAGCGCCTTGCCGCCACCGCTGTCGGCGTTGACGCCGTAGTTGTTGCCGATAGTGCTCTGCAACGCGCTGGCGTAGGCGTCGGCGTTGACGCCGGGCTTGAGGGAGATGTCGTAAGTGCTTGGTCCGGCGACCGTCGGGTCGATCGCGGTGAGGGTGGCGTTCGACATGTAGATGCTCACGTCGTTGCCCGGCGCGAAGACCTGGCCGACGATCTTGGCCGTCACCTTGCGGGTGCCGTTGACGAGCGTATAGGTGTCGCCGACCGTGGTGTTGGTGTCGGTGAGGAAGAGGGTGTTGACGTCGATCTCGGGGGTGCTCGCCGACTGGGAGTACCAGCCCCCGGAGATCAGCACCAGCTTGGACCACGACGGGTCGCCGCTGCCGTAGGCGGTGACCTGCGCGCCGCCGTCGACGTCGCCGAGACCGGGCAGCGAGAGGTTGTCGTCAGCCTCCGACAGGTAGTGCAGCGCGCCGGGCGTAGCCGCGATGGCCGTCGTGATCGCGTGCTGCTGCGCCGCGGTCAGCGTGCCGGGGCCGGGACCGTTGATGATGACGTGAATAACCCTATGCGGTTTTGAGCCTCGGCCGGGGCCGACGGAGACGGGCCCGAGTGGACCCAGGGCCCCCGGCGGCGGCGCGCTGACCTGGACCGGCATCCGCGCCCCGTTTGATATGTCGTTGTAGACGCGGTTCAGCGAGATCGACAGGCCCACACCGAACGTCACCGCCGCCGCGCCGAACAGCACCGCGACCACCGTGACGAACGTGCGGCCCGGGCGCGCCGCGGGAGACGCGAAGCCGAGGGTGACCGGGCGCGGCACGCCAGTCAGCCGGGCGAGGAGCCGCTGCGCGAAAAACCCGTGCCTTGGCCTCGGGGCGCGGCCGGTGGCGATCGCCTGCACCGGGGACATCGCCCCGGCGCGCGACGCCGGGGCGACCGCGGCGGCGATGGTGAGCGCGAGCACCGCGAGCGGCACGGCCAGGTCCACCCAGAAGGGCACACCGAGCACGCCGACCTGGTACACCTGTGCGTTCTGCCGGTACAGCGGCGCCGCCAGCAGGTTGCCGCAGACCACGCCGACGACCGCGCCGGTCACCGCCGGGACCGCGACAAGCAGCACGTAACAGGCCACGACCTGCGACGGCGTGAAGCCGATGGACTTGAGCACGCCAATCCGCGTGGTGCCCGCGACGACCGCGCCGCCGACCACGTTGACGACGATGAGCACCGAGATGACCAGGGCGATCACGCCGAACGCGATGATGAAGGGGACCCAGGGGGCGACGTTGGACTGTTCGGACTCGCGGATGTCGAGATACGAGACCGGGCCGCCGAGCACCGCTCCCGACGGCAGCGCGGCCTTGATCTCGTTGATGTCGTTGGTGATGTCGGTGCTCGACCCGCTGGATGAGAATCGGTAGAGGAGCTGGGCCTGGCCGGATCCGGCGATCGCGTTCATCTCGGCGGGCAGCACCCAGGCGTCGGCGGTGTTGGTGACCGAGTTGGCGACGCCTACGACGGTCATCACGTGCTTGTTCACGGTGATGGTCGAGCCGAGCTGGCCCGGCGCGTTCGACGAGATGACGATCTGGTTGTCGCTGGTCGCCCAGTGGCCTTGCTGCAGGGTGAGGTCGTCCACCGGCCCGCCGGGCGAGGACCGGCCGACGAGGTTCATCGGGTTGTTCACCGTGCCGTTGATGCCGGGTATCGAAACCTGCGCGTTGACGTTCTCCGCGGCGAACGGGCCCGCGACGGCGGTGACGCCGGCGACCTTGGTCGCGGCAGCGATGTCGGCCGCGGACGCGATGGACGTGTCCACGGTGACCGCGACGTCGGCGCCATTCTGGGACGCGAACGCGTGGTCGAAGGGGGAGTGCGCGTCGGCGAGCATGCCGAGCGCGAGGGTAGAGGCAGCGGTGGCGACGAGGACCACGAGGCCGATGATGATGGCCTGAAGCTTGCGCCCGCCAAGGCCGCCCCGTGCGGCGCGGAAGACGGCACTCATGGCCGGGCCCCCGGCACAGGTCCGTTAGCCACCCGCGTGTCGGAGTCGATCCGACCGTCGGCGATGTGGATGACCCGCTGCGCGTACCTGTGCGCGAGCTCGGGGCTGTGGGTAACGAGGATCAGCGTCTGACCCTGGGCGTTGAGGTCGAGGAGGAGCCGCCCGATCTCGTCGCCTGTGGTGGTGTCCACCGCGCCGGTCGGCTCGTCCGCCAGCAGCAGCGCTGGCTTGTTGATCAGCGCGCGGGCGATCGCCACGCGCTGCCGTTCGCCGCCGGACAGCCGGGCCGGGTAGGCGTCGCGCCGCGGCCCGATCCCCAGCGTGTCGATGAGCTCGTCTGCGCGCTGCCGCGCCGCCTTGGCTTTCGCCCCGGCGAGCTGCGCGGGGAGCAGCACGTTGTCGATCACCGTCATGTCGTCGAGGAGGTTGAAGAACTGGAAGATCATGCCGACCTGCTTGCGGCGGAACCTGGCGGCGCCGGCCTCGGACAGCTGGTCGACCCGGTCATCGCCGACCAGGACCGCGCCAGAGGTGGGCCGGTCCATGCCCGCGATGAGGTTGAGCAGCGTCGACTTGCCCGACCCCGATGGCCCCATGATGGCGACCGCCTCGCCGGCGTCGATCCGCAGGGTTACATCGTCGATGGCGGCTACTGGTGCGCCGTCGTACCGCTTCGTTACGTTCTCGAGCTGAACTAGCGTGTCCATGGTGGCGAAGGTAGCCCCGCGGCCCCGCGGCCCGCGTCGCTCCGGTGGCTGATTCTTCCTAACGCATCGGGCTTACACAGCCATCGCCATCATCCTTCCGATGTAGCCAGGGTTACATGGCGCGGAGGATGCCCCGTTTCGCGCGCGCGGGTCACAATGGTTGGGTGACAGGACGTGTCGCCAGCCTAGTGGCCATCTTCCGGCGGGCGGAACCGCGCGAGGCGGCCCCCTCGGGCTGGGCGCTCGCGTTCGACGTCACCGTCGCGGTGGGCGCGGCGACCGGCGCGGTGTACGAGATGATGGAACGCAGCATCGGGCGCCAAGGCGCCGCAACGGTGACCGTGTCTGGCCCTGCCGCCGTCGTCAAGCACGCGATCCAGTACGGCTTGCCGCTGGACACCCTGGGCCATCCGGTATACGCCCCTCCCGTGCACGCGACGGTCGTGATGCTGGCCGCCGCCGCCCTGACCGCGCTGCCGCTGGCCTGTCGGCGGGTATACCCGATCACGGCGTGGCTGGTCATCATCGCCGCGATCGTGGTCGTGCGGTCGTACTACGTGCCCCCGGTCGCGATCGGCACCGCCGTGTTCGCCGCCTACAGCGCGATTGCTCATTCCCGGTACCGCAACCTGGCGATCGCGATGGTCTCCGTGACCACGATCGCGGTCACGGTGGTCCTGGGACACACGCTTCCCCGGATCCCCGGACCGGTCACGGCGATCATCGCGATCGCGACCGCCGGCGCCGCCGGGCTCGGCATCCGCGGGCTGCGCCGTCGGCTGGCCGACTCCACCGCGCGGCTGCGCCGCGCCGCCGCGGATGCCGAGGCGGCCACCCAGCGCGCGCTGGCGGCGGAACGGGCGCGGATCGCGTCGGAGCTACACGACGTCGTCACGCACAATGTGTCGGTCATGATCGTCCAGGCCGGTGCCGCGCGGAAGATCATGGCGACCTCCCCGACCGACGCCGAGGACGCGCTGCTCGCCGTCGAGGCAACCGGCCGGGAAGCGATGACAGAGCTGCGCAACCTGCTCGGCCTGCTCAGCCCGGCCGCCGACGGCCGGGAGAGCGGGTCGGGAGTCTGTCCTGAAGCCGCGGGTGCGGGCGCCGCGGGTGCGGGCGCCTTTGCCGTCGCCGCCCCTGGTCCGCGACCGGTCGGCGGGTCGGCGGCGCTTCGCCCGCAGCCGGGACTCGGCGAGCTCGACGCGCTGGTCGGCCGGGTATCGGCGGCCGGGCTCCCCGTCGAGCTCCGGGTCAGCGGCCAGCCCCGGCCGTTGTCGCCCGGCGCGGACCTGGCCGCTTACCGCGTCGTGCAGGAAGGGCTCACCAACGTGCTCCGGCATGCCGGGCGGGCGGCGGCGACCGTAGGCGTGGAGTGGGGAGAGGAACTCGTGATCACGGTCAGCGACGACGGGGACGGCGGCGATAGCGACGGCACACCGGGCCGCGGGCTGATCGGGCTTCGGGAACGGCTGTGGCTCTACGGTGGCGAGCTCGCCGCGGGGCCGCGGCCGAGCGGCGGCTGGCAGGTACGGGCGGCCATGCCAGCGGGAACCGCGTCATGACCGGAGGCGGCTCGGTCGAGCATCCGGTGACCGTGGTGATCGCTGACGACCAGGCGCTGGTGCGGGGCGGCTTCCGGCTCATCCTCAAGGCGGCGGGCATCGACGTGCTGGCCGAGGCCGCCGACGGCGAGCAGGCGGTCGCGGCGGTGCTTCAGCACCAGCCCGATGTCGTCCTGATGGACATCCGGATGCCGCGGCTTGACGGCATCGAAGCGACGCGGCGCATCGTCGCGGCTGGGACCGCCGGGACCGCCGGGGCCGCCGGGCAGGCAGCGGCGACAGACGATCCCGAGGCCGCCGTCCGGGCCGGGCCGCGGATCATCATCTTGACCACGTTCGACCTGGACGAGTACGTGTACGGCGCGCTGTCCGCCGGGGCGAGCGGATTCCTGCTCAAGGACGTCACCCCGGAACACCTGGTCGCCGCCGTCCAGCTCATCCGCACCGGCGACGCGCTGCTCGCCCCGTCCATCACCCGTCGCCTTGTCGAGCGCTTCGCGGGCCGGTCAGGCAGTCCGCCCATGCCGTCCGCGGCCGCGGAACTCTCGGCGTCGCCGTCGCCTCACCCCGGCGGCCCGGGCTGCGGCGTTTCCGGGCTGACTCCCCGCGAGTTCGAAGTCCTCGGCCTGATCGCCCGCGGCATGTCGAACGCCGAGATCGCCGCCAAGCTGTTTCTCAGCGAGGCGACGGTGAAAACCCATGTCGCCCGCATCCTCACGAAGCTGGGTCTGCGCGACCGAGTCCAGGCCGTCGTCCTCGCCTACGAGTCCGGCCTGGTATCCCCCGGCAGCTGACGCTGGCGCCCCTTCGAGGCGGACGTATGATGTTGTAGCCGCGCGGTTGAGGGGCGGGCGGCTTTTTGGGCCGCGCGGTTGACGCCAACCTCGACGAGAAGCCTTGGGCTGATGGCCACGCTGAACAACTTGCCCGCGCAGGTGTCGAGCTTCATCGGTCGTGACGGTGAGCTGGCCGCGGTGCGTGGCCTGCTCACCGGGTCGCGGTTGGTCACGCTGACCGGGGCCGGCGGTGCGGGCAAGACAAGGCTAGGGCTGCAGGTGGCGGCCGGGCTGCTTGACGGCACCGGGGACGGGGTGTGGTTCGCCGATATGGCCCCGCTGCAGGACCCGGGTCTCGTGGCAGTGACCGTGGCTGACGTGCTCGGCGTCCGCAGGGAGACGGGCCGTGTGGTCCTGGACACGGTCGTGGAGGCGGTGGGCGGGCGGGACCTGCTGGTGCTGCTCGACAACTGCGAGCACATGATCGAGGCCTGTGCGAAAGTGGCCGACGCGATGCTGCGCGGCTGCCCGAACCTGGCGCTGCTGGCGACCAGTCGCGAGCCGCTAGGGATCGACGGGGAGCGGGTGTACCGGGTGCCGTCCATGGGGACCCCAGCCGAGAGCGATGATCCCGGGACGATCCGGGCCAGCGAGGCGGTGCGGCTGTTGACCGAGCGCGCCGCCGCGCAGGGCGTACCACTGCCGTGGGACGAGCCTGCCGCTGAGGTGGTCGGGCGGATCTGCCGACGGCTTGATGGCATCCCGCTGGCACTTGAGCTGGCCGCGGCGCGGCTGCGGGTAATGCCGATGGCGGAGCTTGATGCCCGGCTCGACGAGCGGTTCTCGCTGCTCACCGGCGGATCGCGCGCGGCGTTGCCGCGGCAGCAGACGCTGCGGGCCATGGTGGACTGGTCCTGGGAGCTGCTGACCGGCACCGAACGGGCGGCGCTGACCCGGCTGTCGGTCTTCGCTGGGGGGTTCGACCTGGCCGCCGCCGAAGCGGTCGTCGCGGGCCCGGACGTGCCCGCCCGGGAGGTCTTGGGCCACCTGGGCGCGCTGGTCGATAAGAGCTTGGTGCAATTCGATGACACCGGTACCGGCCCGGGCCGGTACCGGCTGCTTGAGACCGTCAGGCAATACGCGGCCGATGAGCTGGACGTGCTAGGACCGGCAGCGGCCATGGCCGCCCGGATCGCCCATCGCGATTACTATCTGGGCCTGGCTGAAGCGGCCGCCCCGCACCTTGTGCGGGCCGATCAGGCCGAATGGCTGGACCGGCTCGATGCTGAGCTGGGCAATCTGCGGGCCGCCATCGCCGTCAGCCTGAGGGAGGCCGACCCAGCAGCGGGTCTGCGGCTGGCCGCCTCCCTGCGTGTGTACTGGCAAGTGCGCGGGCACGCCGCAGAAGCAGCCGATGTGCTGCGGGCGTTCCTTGACGCGCCAGCCGCCCAGGCGGCGACGCTGCCGCGCGCCCAGGCGCTGGCCGCGGCGGCTCGCCTCCTTGAGAAGACGGGCGCGTACACCACCGCCGAGGGCTACTGCGAGGAGGCTCTGGCCATCGCGGAGGCCGCCGGGGACGACTACCTGGTCGCCGAGCTGATGCATGAGCGAGCTTGGATCTCGGTGAGCCAAGGCCAGCCCGACTCCGCGGCGGCGCTCAGCGAGCGGGGTCTGGGCCTGGCCCGTCGGCTCGGGGAAACCCACCTGACCGCCCGCCTGCTCTTCGCCCGATCGACCGCCGAATACGTTGCGGGGGAGCATACGCGCGCGGCCCGCGATGCGGCCGAGTCCTTGCGACTCTTCCGCCAGGCTGGTGACCGGCTAAGGGTGGGAGCGCTGCTGGGCAGCCTCGGGGCCATCGAGCTGTCGGCGGACGACCTGGACGCCGCCCGCGGGCACTTGGCCGAGTCGCTCGATATCGCCCGCGCGCTCAACGACCGCAACAGCATCGTCATCCAGACGTTCAACCTTGGCCTGGCCGAATATCTCGGCGGTGCGCGCGGCGTGGCTGAGCGCCTATTCGGGGAATCACTTGACCTTGCCTGGCACATGGGGATGAAGCGGAGTACCGCGTACGCGCTGATCGGCCTGGCCGTGGCTGGCCACGGCGGAGCCGATCCGGGCCGGTGCGCCCGGCTGCACGGTGCGGCCGACCAGGCCCTCGCGGATCTGGGGCACGTCCTCGAACCGCTGGAAGGCAGGCTGGCCGACCTCGACCGCCAGCGGTTGCGTGCCGTGATGGGCACAGGGTCCTTCGAGACCGAGTACACCGAGGGCCGCGCCCTCGGCTTGGCGCACGCGGCTCGCCAGGCCTGGCAAGGAGTCCAGGCGGTAGGCGAGGCGCCACACGCTGGTGAGCTGATGACCGAACCAGACGCCGCCGCATCAGGGGAGGCGGTGACGGTGCTGACTCCCCGCGAGCTCGAGGTGCTCAAGCTCGTCGCGCAGGGGTTGAGCAATGCTGACATCGCCCAGCGGCTTGTCTTGAGCGAGCACACGGTCCACCGCCACCTGGCCAACATCCTCCGCAAGCTCAGCCTCTCCTCGCGCGCCGCGGCCGCGGCATGGGGCGTGCGCACCGGCCTGGTGTGAGCCTGGCCCGATCGGGCCATCTTCCTTGGCCGGGTGAATCTGGCCCGTATGGGCGAAGCGGCAGCGACGCGCTGCCGGATACCACTTGTAGGACGGGGGCAACGGGTTCGCGAGGGACTGTCGCTGGCAGGCGAAGCCGCTGACGGGGAGCTAGGTGTCGATCAGACGCATTCTCGGACGACCGCCCACTAGGCCGCACCGAGGAGACCGCAATGCATCCCACCATCAGCTACTGGCTGGCCCAGGCCCGCATAGCCGACCTGCGTCACCAGGCGCGGCGCGACACCCTGCTGTCCGCCTTCCGACGGGCGCGGCCAGGCCAGCGCGAGCACGCCGCGCCCAACCGACTGACCCGCGAACTTGAGAGGAAACCATGATGTCCAAGGCGGTCACCGCAGCCCGCCAGCCGGATGCCGATAAGTCCGGTGCCGACGCGACCTACCGTAACCTGTTTGACTCTTTCAACCCAGACTCCGGTGGCCGGATCTCCCCGCTGGAGGTGCTCAGCCGGCTGGAACGCGCCGGGCTGGGCACCGACGATCCGCGCATCGCGGAGGCACTGGCGGGCCTGACCGGCGCCGACGGGTCACGGCAACTCAGCTTCTCCCGGTTCAAGGCCCTCGCTCAGCACAACAGCAGCCTTATAAGGCGCGCGGTCGAAGGCAACCTGGCGGTGCCGGACTTCGCGGCGCTGAGCGCGGACATCATGCGGATGTACGACGAACTGCTGCCAGTCAGGTCCGGCTCTGTGGCCGATTACATTCCTCAGCTGAAGCGGGTCGATCCCGATCAGCTCGCGATCTCGTTGTGCACTGTAGACGGGCAGCGGTTCTCCGTCGGCGACGCGACCACCACGTTTTGTCTGCAGTCGGTGTCCAAGATCGTCAGCTATTGCATAGCACTCGATGAGCACGGTACCGAGGCGGTGCACAGGCACGTGGGCCGCGAGCCTTCCGGCCAGTCGTTTAACGAGCTCGCGCTGAATCCTCAGGGCCTGCCGCATAACCCGATGGTCAACGCGGGCGGGATCATGACCACCTCGCTGATCCGGCCGGACGAGGATCTTGCCGACCGGTTCGACCTGGTCTCCGCGACCTGGGGGCGCCTGGGCGGCGGCCGGCGGCCGGGGTTCAACAATGCGGTGTACTTGTCCGAGAGGCAGACCGCGGACAGGAACTTCGCCCTTGGCTACTCGATGCGGGAGAACGGCGCGTTTCGCGCGGGTACCGATCTGCTGCAGACGCTGGAGTTCTACTTCCAGAGTTGCTCGATCGAGGTTGACGCGCAGATGTTGGCCATTGTGGCGGCATCGCTGGCTAACGCGGGTGTATGCCCGCTGACCGAGGACCCGGTATTCACCCCAGGCACAGTGCAAAGCTGCCTGTCGCTGATGTCCTCATGCGGCATGTACGACTTCTCCGGCGAGTTCGCGTTCACCATCGGTCTACCCGCGAAGAGCGGTGTCTCCGGTGTGCTGATGCTCGTCGTCCCCGGCCTGATGGGCATTTGCGTCTGGTCGCCGAGGCTGGATGAGCACGGCAACACCGTCCGCGGCATCGAGTTCTGCCGAAAGCTCATCGCCGAGTACAACGTGCATGTCTTCGACTCCCTGGTCACCGGCCGGGGCCGCACCGCCAAGCGTGACCCGCGGCGCAAGAAGAACCAGACCCAAACCGAGGCCGTCGTGGCACTGACCTGGGCCGCCAGCCAGGGCGACCTGAATGAGGTCCGCGCGCTTATCGCGACAGGCGTCGACCCTGGCACCGCCGACTACGACGGCCGCGCCCCATTGCACTTGGCCGCCGCCGAAGGCCAGCTCGACGTGGTTCGCTACTTGCTGGCGGCCGGTGCCGACCCGCGGCCAGTGGATCGCTGGGGCGGGACCCCGCTTTCCGATGCGGAAGCCAACGGGCACGGCGAAATCTCCGCGCTGCTGCACGAGCAGACAGGAGAGGCAATTCCCCTGATCGATTCAGCCGAGCGAGAGGCGGCAGCGGTATGAACGACAACGACGTCGCCGTCGGCAGGGTCATCTCAGTCCTGCTCGTAGACGGCTGGCACAGGACCGTCCCTGGCTCGTTCTCGGTCGGCCCGCTCGCGATCGCCGCCAGCGCCGACCCGACCGTGCCGGGTTTCTGTTTCGAGGAGGCTGACGCGGGCAGCCCGTATCAGCCCACGGTGCTGACCGGCCCGCTGGACAGCATCATCGCGGTCCGGCAGGTCGCCCCGGCCGCCCCGGCCGTGCGCAGCATCGGCGACCCGGACCGTGCGCTTGTGTCGCGCAACAGCTGATCGGCTCACATGGCACGGTTGCCAGTTCGAGCGCGCAGCTGAGCGACGCGGGATAAGGGATAAGAGGCAAGCGCTATGAGCACGTCCACCGTAGCCGCGAGGCCGACTCGCGCCCGCCGCCCGGACTGGCGGGACGACGCCGCCTGCCGGGACGCCGACCCAGAGCCGTTCTTCCCGGGAGAGGACATCAGGTCAGCCCGGGCCCAGGTAAAGGCGGCCAAGCTGATCTGCCGGAGCTGCTCGGTGCGGACCACCTGCCTGCCCGCTGACTTCCACTACCTTGCGGTCAACGGTGATCACCCGTCTAGCCTTGTCGACCTGGGCGATGGTGAGCGCGGCCAGTTCGCCCCAGCGCAGGCCGCTGTAGGCAGCGACATTGGCCATGAGCTCGTCGCGCTCGCCGTGCAGCGCGGCGCCGAGGGCCTGGCCTAGCCCGGCGACGTCGTCGTCGGAGGGGACCTCTGCGGGATCGACCCAGAGCACGGACTCGCCGCGTCGCTGACCGCGGGCACAGGCACCGGGCGGTCCCCGGCCTGCCAGTCCACCAGGTCATGGCCTAGACGGTAGGCACAGAGTAGGGGACAGCCAAATTCCGGCAGGATCGGGCTAGGTCGGCACAATGAAGCCGCCCGCCTGGCTGCGACATCCGTTACACCCAGGTCCTGCCTGGAACCGGCCAAGGCGGCCGCTTTGCTGGAAAGCCTTGCCGACCGCGCGCTGCGCTCGGAGTTCGAGCCGGTGCTGTGCCTGGAAGCACCCGAGGCGGTCGAGGTGCCGCGCAGCCTGCTGCGCGCCGACGGGCGCAGCATCTACCAGCGGAACGGGGGAAGTGCGGTACGCCACCGGCGTAGCTGGCCATGGAAGAGCGGATACTCGCGCAAGCTCGAGCCGATGGCGCACCGCGCCTGACCCGCGCCGCGGCGGCGCAACTGGTCGGCGCAGACCTGGAGCGGCTTGAACCCGCGCTGACAGGCCTCGCGTACGACGCGGACGCCACGCAAGACGCGCAGGACGCGCCCACGCCGACCGGGCGGCGCGAAGATCAGATGGCAGCGATCGTGTCGGTGCTCAGGGACGACAAGCGGGTGTCGGTGATCAACGCGCTGGCCGGATCCGGCAAGACCCGGGTGGTGGCCGAAGCCGCCCGCGCCTGGCAGTCGGCCGGGCTCGGACCGGTGATCGGCATCACGCCATCGCAGTTCGCAACTGCCGACGCTCGCACCAGGTTGCCAGGGAGCGCAGCAGCGTCAAGATTTGGCGCCATGGTGCGGGACCGCGGATGAAGGTGTCATCCGGACCCGAGTACACGTGCGATCAGCGCTCGTATCCGGGTAAGGCGGACGTCGGCGGCTTCGGCTGAGAGGCGTTGCCCCGGGGCGAGGGCTGTTACGGGCGCGTTGCGGCGGCTGTTGAAGAGAGACCGAATCAATTCCGCGCTCTCCGCGCGGACGCCGCTTGCGAAGTTCTCTGGTCCGACGCCTGCGGCGAAGGCTATCTCCAGGCAGCGCCAGATGTCCGCTATGTCGGTGTCCTTGGACCGGACTCCGGTCGCCAGGCCCTTAAGCACCAGAGCACTCACCTCATCGGCAAAGGGCAATTCGCACTGTAGCAACTCTCCGTTGAGTCGGCGCAGTCCCAGGGTGATGGTGACCGGTGGGCGGGCTAATGCCAGCTGCAGTCCGGGAACCTCTGTGGTGAAGAGATCCTGTCCGACCTGAACGTTCTCACGTGCCCGACTTGTGTACGCCGGGACAAGGACATCGATGATTGCCTCGGGGTCCCCTGAACCACCCCCATCTTTCATGCCGGCAGGGATATCGGATAGTCCTCGCGCGAAACGGTTGCCGGCTATCTGCGTGTAGTTGAGGTCTTTCAGTCTGGTGACGAGATTGTGATCCCGGGCCACGATTGGCGGAAGGCCAAGGTCCACGTCACCTGTCTCTCGGTAAAGCTCCTCCCCCAGTTGCCACCTCGCAG
>Ga0187808_10000310_pt1 | contig 14244 bp, 11 predicted proteins | sample NC_wetland_sal_i_5_FD_132427 | JGI IMG/M metagenome (GOLD analysis project Ga0187808, IMG submission 132427) | Wetland sediment microbial communities from Neuse River Estuary, North Carolina, USA - ASW_3 | ecosystem: Environmental > Aquatic > Freshwater > Wetlands > Sediment | place: USA: North...
GACAGGGCGAAGACAATCGGACGCTTGTTCAGTTGGCTCATCGCTTCGACCACCGCCCGGGTAAATGTTTTTCCCACCGTGCTGACTCCGATCAGGATCGTCGGTTTGATCGAGTTGATGGCAACCAGAAAATCGCGCGTGGGAGCGTGAGGATGTGCGTAAACTTTCTGCTCGGGGATCAGGTCGGTACGCGACGGCTCGAGCAGACCATAAATATCAAAAAGTGAAATGCGGCTTTGCGCCTGCTCCTCCGCAAGGCCTTCCAGGGTCATGGCCGAGGCAATCATATTGGCGATGCCCACGCCCGCGGATCCGGCGCCTAAAAACAGTACGCGCTGCTCTTTGAGCTTTTCTCCCTTGATGCGAACCGCATTCAGCAACCCGGCCACCGTGATACTGCCGGTCCCTTGGATGTCGTCGTTGTAGCAAGAAACCTTGTCGCGATAACGGGCCAGAAACCGAAACGCGTCCGTTCCTTTCCAATCTTCGAAGTGAATGCAGCAATTCGGGAAGACGTCCTGCACCGCTTCCACAAACTCGTCGACAAATGACGTCATTTCCTGCTCGGATGGGCGCGCCCGGCGCAACCCAAGATAAAGAGGATCGTTGAGCAATTCGCGATTGTTCGTGCCGCAGTCCAGCAGGATCGGCAGCAGCCCGTCCGGCGGCACGGCCGCGCAGCCGGTATAAAGCTGGAGCTTTCCAATCGGGATTCCCATCCCATTCGCGCCGAGATCACCCAGGCCGAGAATGCGCTCGCCGGTGCTCACGCAGATCACGCGCACGCCCTTCACCGGCCAATTGTCCAGCACCTCGCGAACCCTCCCCTTTTGCTTGATGGTCACGTACATGCCGCGAGGGCGCCGGTAGATGTGGCCAAACTTGAGGCAGGCCTCGCCCACCGTCGGATCGTAGACGATAGGCAGAAAACGTGCCGGATCGGACATCACCACGCGATAGAAGAGCGTCTCGCTGGCGTCGAGAAGTTGAATCAGATAGATGTACCGCTCGAGGTCGGTTGTCTTCTGCCCTAATTGCTGCAGGGCGCGCTCCGTCTGAAGTTCGATGGTTTCTACCGATGGCGGCAGCAACCCTTCGAGACCAAGAGAGGTTCGCTCTGCATCCGTAAAAGCCGTGCCCTTGGTTACCGAAGATGTTGTAAGAAGTCGCAAGCCACGCAAGCTCACGTCGCGTGCCGGAAAGCTGCTTGTACCCATGTTTGTCCTCCTCGACAGATTTTCAGAGTCGTAATTGGCGATGAGACACTTACCCTAACCACTATTCCGTCGCCGCCTTTCCTGCCTCCATGTAGGGATGGACCCAAAGAACGAGTTGTAGCTGAATGGACTTGCACCACTTTGTCTGATCAGCAAGCATCTCACCGGCGAGCCGCAGGTAGCGCTCGTCTTCCTCGGTAAAGCCCGCGCTGATTTTCAATTCCTCCAATTCCCGCATCGATACGGGCGACGGTGCCACTTGGGCTGTCCCGTACGAGTACCCCGGAATGTGCTCGGACACTGGCTTCATGGAATGTTCTCCCGTCTGCTTGCCAAGGATGGGTTTCGGGGTACAGCTCGACGCCATAATCCGCGAAATCTCGGACCTCATCCCTCGAAGCAAAGTCGTTGACAGCCCTGGGGTGCCCAAAATCGGCACACGACAATTTTCGCCCGCAATTGGGGTAAATGCAACAAGGGTCGTTTACAAAAGGGAGCTGTGTCTCAGCATCGTGAAAATCACGATTCTCGCGAATTTCATGAAAACGAGGCCGAACGGCTGGCGCGGCGCTTAGGAATGGAACAGCAGCAGTTTATTGAGAGATATCTCGAGCCGACGGAAACCGGCAGCGAAAATCCCTGGCAAACGCGCACCCAGCCCTGCCCTTTTCTGAATGGCAACCTCTGCACTGTTTATGAGGACCGTCCCGCCGATTGCAGCGGATACCCCTATCTGTACGAGCCGCATTCTACAAGCCGCACGGTTGCGATGTTGGAACGGATACCGACGTGCCCCATTGTGTACGAGGTCGTGGAGGACCTGAAAAAATCTCTGGGATCTTCCCGCAGACGGCGGTGAACGGTGGCAAACGGCAGGGAAAGCGAAGAAAAAATCGAACCTTGCACGCCTTCACAAAATGGCGGGAATCCATCGAACATGGGTCCCCGCTTTCGCGGGGACGACAACGTTTTTGAACTCGACGACAAGCCAGTCACACCGATACCGATGCTTGACAGCGTCGAGCATCTAGCTCTTCATTGGATCGGCAGAACTGGTAGCGGCTGCTGCAGTAGCGTCGGCTGGCGCACACATCCGATTTTTGATGTCTGCGAGGTTCGCGGCAGCGAACCTTAGTTGTGCATCGGCCATCGCGGCGGTTTGAGGCATGGGTGTGGTCGTTTGTATCCGGAGCGCCGAGTTATTGTCTTCGTCCCTCATTCGCGATTTCATGAGAGATGCTCTCCATCTCCGCAAGATTCTTGGGGTAAAAACAGCCCGCGCCACCACCTGTCCGATCAGCGCGTACGTCATGGCGTACAACATGCTACGGTACGTCTTTGGAGCGGTCCGGGCTCTGGGCTGACTGAGCCGGATCGTAATCAGGAATATTCGGGGTCAATCTCCGGATGACAAATTCTTGAGCGAGATTGACAACAGCACCTACGCCGAAGCCAATCAAAGCGTTTTCGAAGGTTAATCCCACTCCCCGATCTTTCGCTGGATAGTAGAGATTCGAGATACCGCCTGCGGCGAGGCTTCCGAAGATATTCGAATAATTTGGCTGCCAACGCTTGTTATCGCCTTTGCAGACAACTGAATTGGCGATCGCGTACAGAATTCGTGATCGGGTACTACCGGTACCCTTGTAAAAATAGCGCGGATCTTGTTTCAGGAGCGACGGCAGTATCGCACTCTCAATGAACGTACCGATAGCAGCGTCGGCATAAGCGGCGCCGAAGCGTTTTGCATAACCTTGTGCGCCCTGCCCATATCCACTGAAATCATTTCGCGCCTGCTCAATTCCTGCAGTTGCCGCGGTTAGTATGATGTTGACTGGGTCGATCGTCGTCTTCCAGGCAAGCTCAAACTTTTGCTTCGAATTAAGAGGAAATGGGTCGTGGACATAGGATACATAGAAATTTGGAATGATGCCGAGCACGCGCTGCTTTTCTTGAAGCTTGATCTCCTCTTCGGCCACTTCGGTCCCTGCGGCTACCACCTGCACTTGAGTGGTAGCCGTCACAAGAGCCAGGGCGATCGGCGGAACCATATAGGACTCCCCCGGATGCAGGATCCCAGAGAATGTTTGCGTCGTAAAATTCCTCGCAGTGATTGTGATCCTGAAGGTTCCGGGAACGAGGTTAGCAAAGGTGAATTGCCCATTGTCGCCTGACAGCACTTCTTGTTTTGGGGACTGATCTTCGCGTGTAAGTGTTGCCAGGGCTCCGAGGATATGGTCTCCACTTCTATCGACAACTGTTCCGTTGATGCTTCCGGTCAACAGCTGTTCCGGCAACTGCTGAGCGGCTGATATCCCTGTCGCAGGTGGTTGGGGGACCGGGGGCTGCTGCGATTGAGCCGGGGTTGAAAATGCAAAAGGCAGGACACTTACGCTTAGCCAGACTATGCTCAGGGGGCGAAAGACCCGGCGCTGGGCGTTTCGTGCGCAAAATTTCCTGCCGGAACCCTTCTCGGTAGACTTCACGATTTATTACCACCTTTTTGAAGTTACGCCCCTGGCTTTCAACAAGGTTCGACTCGATATAGCTGGTTGAGGTTGCCTCGCGTGAGCCGTGGGGGTGAAAGTGACGTTGATGGTGCATGAGCCGTTGGCTGCCACGCTGCCGGCGCAGGCGTTGGTCTGAACGAAGTCACCGCTCCCAGTGATCGTGAGCGGGGTCAGGGCTCCGTTGCCCGAGTTAGTCAGCGCAAGGGCCTGCGGGACGCTGGTAGTTGAAACCGCTTGCCCTTGCCTTAGCTGATCGTCTCGAGGCTCCCAATCATGAGGGTGGGATGCCGACATAACCGCCCAATCATGATGCCCGCTTCGATCTAACCTCCGCGGAATGTGGGGATTACAAGCGCGTGCACAGATTGGACCGGTTATGTCGGCAATCCGGAAGCAAGCGCAGACCTCGTGCTTTCCGAGGTCTGTCGGCTTCTCTGGCTCGAACACGAGAAGAGCCGCGGACCCCAAAGACGGAGGCCCGCGCCTGCTGGCACTCCGCCGGGATCGAACTTTCGCGTCTCGCCGTGATGCCTCAGTCTCGGGCTCGGCAGCGCCGCCATCTTGGCGGCTGGCCGGCTGGAAGCCAGCGCTACGTCGATTACCGCGCCCTAGACTGAGGCATTACGTCTCGGCGCATTTTTCTCTTGGCAAGCGGGAGAGAGTACCAGGTACTGCGGACCGCCCCGATTTGATCGGGGTCCGTGTCTCTTGCCCTGAAGCCGATGGCGTGGCGGCCTGACCGTTAACATTTCGGAGTGGGCTCACGATCTTCCCCAGTAAGATTCAACGTGTTTCGATTCGGAGCACTGCATCCAGGGGCAGCAAGGCGTATGTTATCCGCGCCAATCAGAAAGGCCCTCTCTCTATCTCCTCCTGAACGGCGCGCAGAGCAGGCTTCAAACGTACTAGCTGGCACTCCAACTCCTGAAGCCCGCTTTCGGCATGCACCCAGTCCCCGGCCTGAGCGAGGCTTTCAAGCCTGAGGGCTGCTTCCGAGGCCAGCCTTGCAGCAAGGTTACTTGTTGAACTTTTCAGGCTATGCGCGCCTCTCGCCGCAGCCTTCGCGTCTTTCTTGTCAAGCGCGACCCTGATTTCCTCCAAAAGGCGAGGACACTCCTCTAGGAACAGATCCACGAGGTCCTTTAGCAATTGAGGGTCGTTGTCCACGCGAGACATAAGCAGCGGTTCATCCAGAACCTCCTTCGGAGCTCCTTCAGGAAGCACATGGGTGGAAATGCTGGGCGCTTCCATGACGAGAGCCTGGATTGTTTCAAATAGCTCCTGGTGCCGGATGGGCTTGGACACATACGCGTCCATGCCTGCCGCCAAGCAACGTTCACGATCACCCGTCATGGCGTATGCGGTCATGGCGATTATCGGGACATGTTTACCGCTGATCCTTTCCTTCTCACGAATCATCGCCGTCGCCTGAAAGCCATCCACGTCCGGCATCTGGACGTCCATCAATATGATGGCAAAGCCCTCTGCGTCTTTCTCCCACATGGCCACAGCTTCTCCGCCAGTCGTGGCAGCCAAAACCGTGTGGCCCTGTTTTTGGAGCAGGCGCATCACCAGCTCTCGGTTGATCGGGCTGTCCTCCGCCACCAGGATGCGGAGCTTGCGACGCACTTCTTGAATCGTGTGACGCGTGACAAGGTCAGGGTGCTTGGGCTGGCCAAGCACGAGTAGAATCGCCTCCAAGAGCTCGGACCGCCGGATGGGTTTGACAAGATACGCCGATATGCCAACCTCACGGCAGCGGGCGGCGTCTCCGCGTTGGCCGGCAGAGGTCAACATCATGATGGTGCTTCTGGCGAGGGTTGGATCCTGCTTGATCCTCTCAGCGACCGCGAAGCCGTCCACGCCCGGCATTTGAGCATCCAGCAGAATCAAAGGAAAAGTTTTGCCCGCGTCCCTGGCGCGCCGCATCGCGACCAGGCCTTCATGCCCCCTCTCCACCAGTGTGGGTTGCATCGACCAGGACTTGAGCATGGCCTCCAAAATACGCCGGTTGGTGGCATTATCGTCGATGACCAGCACAGGCGTACCTTGTAGGTTGACCTTTGCCGGGGGAGCAGTGGGTGGCTGCGGCTCTTTCACAATGCCAAACTTCGCCGTGAAATGGAACCTGCTTCCTTTGTTCGGTTCGCTCTCCAGCCAAATTCGGCCTTCCATCAGCTTTACCAGGCGGGTGCCGATCGCCAAGCCCAGACCGGTCCCACCATATTTGCGTGTGGTTGAGCTGTCAGCCTGCACGAAGGGCTCGAAAATCTGCTGTTGCTTTTCCAGCGGGATGCCGATGCCCGTATCAGTGACGCAAAAATGCAGCGCAATCCAATCCTCACCTTGCGAATCAACTTCAACTCGCAAGTTTACCTCCCCGCGTCCAGTGAACTTGATAGCATTACCCACCAAATTCACGACGATCTGTCTAAGCCGTCCAGGGTCTCCGACCAAGTGGGCAGGGAGGTCGGGCAGGGCCTCCCAGGTCAACTCAAGTCCCTTCTCATCAGCCCGGGGGGCGAGTGCACGCATGGTGTTGTTGAGCGTATTTTGCAAGTCGAATGCGCCAACGTCGAGGGAAAGCCTCCCAGCCTCAATCTTGGAGAAATCCAGCATGTCATTGATCAAGGTGAGCAAGGAGTCAGCGGACTCCTTCACCATGTTCAGGTACTCTCGCTGTTCAAGCGAAAGGGGCGTGTCGAGTGCCAAGTCCGTCATGCCAATGATTCCATTCATGGGAGTTCGGATCTCATGGCTCATCATCGCCAGGAATTCACTCTTGGCCCGATTCGCGGCTTCGGCCGCTTCCTTGGCGCTCTTCAGTTCTACCTCCGCTTTCTTGCGGAGCAGTGCGGCGCCCAATTGGCCTGTTGCGTAGGCCACGATCTCCAGCAAGCCTTGGTCCTGTGCGCGAAGGTCCTTGGCGACAAACTCCAAGACGGCGACCACCTCCGATCCGGCCAGAACTGGAACGGCCATGGCGGATTTCAGCCCGCCGGCGCGCGCCGCGTCCCGACGCACAAACGCCTCGTCGCTGCCGATATCCTGCGCCCACACACGCTGTTTACTGCTCCAAGCACGACCCGGTACTCCCAGGCCAGGTGTGAATCGCACAGTGCGGCTCGCGGCCTGGAAGGCTTCTAACTCGTGGGGCTGGCTGCAGTACGCGGACCTCAACGTCAGAGAGTCTCCTTTGGCACTCGGAATCCACGCCTGGCCGCAAATCCAACCCGTTGCTTGGCAGATTTTTTCTAGCACCAGACGCAGCGCGGAGGAGATATTCTCACAGTCTCCCACCGCTATCGTCAGATCGTGCAGAAGTCGAGTCTTTTCCTCTGCCCATCGATGGGTGATTGCCAGGGCGACTTGATCCGAGATGAATACTAATGCGTCTTTGTCGGCTTCATTGTACATCTCGCCTTCGGTATACGTCTGAACAACCAAAACACCAAAGGGCCGCCCGTCGGCTTTGAGCGGAACGCCCACGCGGTCACAAGGAGGAGTGCCTCGAACCTCAGTTTCCCCTGCCTTGACGAGTTGATCAAAGATCTCCTGATGGGCGAGCACGGGCATTCCGGTCCGCAGCACATACTCCGTGAATCCTTTGCCCGGTGAACGGGGGGGAGGCGCCTGGTCCACCTCATCCACGTAATAGGAGAAACTTAGGATGTTAGCCGCCTCATCGCGGAGTGCAATGTAAAAATTCCTCGCTGGCATGAGTTCATTAACCACTTCATGTGTCGACCGGAAAAACTGTTCGAGATTTTGGGACGAGTTGGCGAGTTCCGAAATCCGGTAAGTCGCAGACCTCACCCGCTCCGTTCGTTCGTGCTTCCTGACGTCCTTGAGCCTTGCCGCAGCAGCGTTCCAGAATGTCACAACTTGATTGTCGTCAACGGCCACCACGGGGTCGGCGACTTGCCCGATGAGTTGCCCTTGATAAACGATTTGTTCTAGCGCTTGCTGCTGCTCACGGAGGTGTTTCTGCGATGCCTCCACTGTTTTTCCCAATTGCCTGACGGCGTCCTCTACTAGCGGCAAGACCATGACGAAAAGCATCAGGATCATGAAGGAACATGGAAGCGGCGGTCCGGGAAAGAGCTTCCGAGAGAAACCTGCCACTTCGAGAGCCGTCATGCCGAAGTCCGCGAGGAGCGCCCCCAGTGCCAGAAATATAGCTGGCCGCCCCAATAGGACAACCGCGACGACCGCCATCCCCAACTGAGCCGCGACACCGCTGAAGCGCACTCCGCCGTCTAAGAACACCAGAGCCGTCATAAGGACAGTTCCGCTTGCCGACAGGAACCACGCCGCCCCTATCACCCGGCCTCCGCGGAGCAACAAGTAGGGGACCAGCAACATGAGCACGGTCGTGAACACCAGAAAAAATGCGGCGAGTCGTTTATTAGCAGCAAGAAACGGAAGGAGCACTCCGAAACCCAACCCCTGAAAGACAAGGAAGGCCAGAAACAGTTTTCGCAGGAGAGAAGCAGTTAAGTCTTGCCGTGGGCCGCCGGAAACATCTGTTGGATTAGACCGGGCGGAGATTAGATTTTCCATATCCACTCCATTGCGGGCGATGGCGGCATTATACTCCGGTAATCAAGGTGGGATGAAACCCACTGCCGTGATTTCCGCACGTATAGTGTGGCCTATGATTGTGCCCTGTATCGGGAGGGGGCCGCACCCGGGATGGAAGGTCGGGCCAAAGTGCACACTGGGAAGTGGTGAATTAAAGGTTCGGGGGGGAGTCAACCCTCAAGTTTCCGAACCCATCGGAATACAGGCGCTGGCCCACCACATTCGCAAAGTATTGAAGGACCGAAGTCAGTCTCAGGGCCGCTTTCTTCTCGCCCACCCTGAGTAATCGTTGGGAAGGCAATCATTGTCGCGGCCGTGGGTAAAAGCTACCCATCGCAGAGTCAGCTACCAACGAACTTCCCCCGTAAAGGCAGGATTGCTCCGCGGAGAGTCGCTCACACACGTTGGCCGACGGGAGGCAGCGCAAACTTATACGAAATACAGTTCTAACGCAAACCCAGCACTTTCCGGTAAAGGGATTCAAATTCTTCAACCACCGTATTGATGTCGTGTTTCTGGATGATCTCAAGGCTCTTGGCGGCCATTGCAGTTCTCAATGCTTCATCGGGGAGAATCCTGATGGCGGCAGCCGCCAGCGAGCGAGAGTCGTCGGGCGGGAACAGGAAGCCATTCTCGCCATCGTGCACCAACTCGGGGAGAGCCAAGGCGTGGGCGGCGATCACCGGCAGGCCGGACGCCATCGCCTCCATGGTGACGATGCTTTGCAATTCTGAGCTGCCTGCCATCACAAACAGATGAGCAGCCCGGTAGAGCCAGCGTAACTCACCGTCCGAGACGTAGCCCGTAAATGTTACTCGTTCCCGCATTCCGAGGTCTGCTACCAAACTCTCCAATGCATGCCGGAGTTTTCCCGTTCCTGCCACCACTAAATGAGCATCGACCCGCTCGACGATTGCCGGCAAGGCGCTGATGATGACCTCGACCTTTTTCTCCTTATCGAGCCTGCCCGCATAAAGGAGGATTCGCCGGTCGGGAATCCGATATTCTTCCTTCAGCTTCCCGCCAGCGTCGCCTGGACAGAAATAGTGCAGATCGATCCCGCAGGATAGGGGGATCACTTCTTTACCCAGTCCCGGCCGTTGGCTGAGCTTGGCAGCCGTTGGGGTTGGGGCCGTGATGAGGTCTAGGTGCCGATAAATCTGCACGAACCGATACCACAGGTACCTTGCCACCTTCGCTTCCATTTTCGGGGACAGATGCAAATGATGGGACACGTTTTCTGGAACCATATGATTGGTGCCCACGATCGGGATGCCGAGTTCTTGAGCGACTTCAAAAACCGCATTGCTCAGCAAGAAATGGTTTTGGATGTGGATCACGTCAGGCCGATGCAGGCGCAGAAATCTCCGAATGGATGGCTTGGTCAGAAAAGGAGGGGAAAAGCGAAAATCGGGATACATCAGCAGCGGCAACGACCGGACACCAAAGACTCTCACTCCCGCTTGCCAGACCGTTCGCTGACGAAGACCGCGCGAGGGGCAAATGACCGAAACCTCGTGACCGCGCTTCGCCAGGAGAGTCGCCAGGCGATAGGAGAAATACGCCGCCCCATTAGTGTCAGGGTAGTACGTATCCGAGGCGACCAATACCTTCAATGCCTGAGGCTTCATACACTCTCCCTGTGGCACACCAATGCTATTCGGAATCGTCTTCCGGCTGGGGTACCGCGTCGCGGCGATCAAGGAAGAAGGTTACGACCTCCTCGAAGGGTTCCTTGCCGACATTCACTGCCCGATGGACTCGGTCGCTCGGTTCACTCCAATCCACCTCGCCGACAGTGACCTTCCACCTCTGTGTTTCTCCACCGTCGCGGAACTCGATGTTAAGCAGATCCCCGCTCAGGACCACAGTGATCCGGTGAAAGGGATCGCGGTGCCAAGCTGTTGCCTCTCCCGGCGCCAGACATTGTCGCCGGACCAGATAGTTTCCGCGATGGTGCAACACCTGCTGATTTCCTGTCAATTTCATTGTATTTCCCCCTGAGCCCTTTTCCGTGTCTAGAGCACCTTGACACTCATTTCAAAACCAGTCAACGAAAACTGTCCGGAACTAAGTTCTTGTGTCCTGGCACTCCCCTTCGTGAGATGAGGCCGCGCTTGAAAACTGATGGCCGAGCAATCGAACCAGCCTGGATGCTCGCCATCGCCCACCCAGCCCTGCACCGCTGAGTCTGGATCGGTCGGTAACAGGCCAAACAGATTCTGGTACCCGCCCTTCACGTAAAACACGCCCCCTTCCTTGTGTCCTGCCGCTCCTTGCAGTCTTTGCAATGCCGAGCCCAGGGCACCGCCTCGAAGCGCGCCTCGCTAATCCGCTGCCCGCATTGTTCACAGACCCCAAACCTCTCCCGCCGAGTCCGCGTCAAGGCCTCCCGAGGCGGAGAAGTCTGCTTTGCTGGCTGCCTTCCTTGGACCTGGCCAGAGGTTCAGAGTGCAGCTCCCATCAGCAGGGCGGCAGCTCTGCTGCCAGCACAATCCATGTGATGCCGCCCATGGGTTTGACTTCACCCATCATTATCACCTATCGGTCTTGAGGCGCTTGTGAGCAGTCTGGTAGCGGTTGGGGAGGCCATAAACCGGATTCCACTCATCTCCGACCTTGCGGAGGGCCGTGAGATTTAGGTCGCCCACCAAAACACCTTCAGCATTGTCGAGTTCGTCCTGGGTTGACCCCTCGAAGTCAACGATGGAACTGGTCCCCGAGTTGTGCGGAGCTCCGTAGTTGGCACGTACAATAAACAGGCGATTCTCAAGCGCGCGCGTCTGAAACAGGTGGATGAGGAGAGGGCGGGAGAAATGGTCAGTGGCGTACGGAACGAACACTATCTCGGCGCCTCCCAGAGCGAGTTCGAGGGTGGCCTCGGGGTGCTGAATGTCATAACAGATTTCGATCCCAACCTTCGCTCTTACCCCTCCAATGTCAACTTACTCATGACACTAGCTCGGGAAGCGGTAGGGCGGACGGTATTCGTAGCGGAGATACTTGTTTGCCGACGAGTTGTTGGTGAAACACTCTTCCCTTGCATCCCATTCGAGATACGATTTGGTCTTAAGGGCAACATCTGCAATCAGGGTTGCGGAAGTACTGCGATGACCGGTTTCGATGTCACAATGGCACGCTTTTCGGCTGCGCACGCAATCGAGGAAGTTGCGCGCGTGGAGCGGTGTGCCGTCCTTGCCCTCCACTTTGCTGGCTTTGATCATGGTGTGCCGGCGGTTCCTCCACGCGTCGTCCACCTTCCGGTCGAGCGGCGTCGAAGCGGGGAAGTCCACCTCGCATACGGCTTCAGGTATCACTTCGTATCCGTCCCAATCGAGAAACATCGTCCCCTCGGTGCCGCGAACTTCGATGGTGCTGGCGCGGCGGTCGGCGGGCGAAGCGTTGGTGTTGTATTGTGAGAAGATCACCAGCGTGCCCCCTGGATAGGTCCAGATCACCTCCGCGGTGTCGGGAATTTCGCGGTTGTCCTGGACCGCCAAGTTTCCCCCCATCGCGGTCACGGCCAACGGCGCGTCGGCGCCAAGTGCCCAGTGGCTGAAGTCAAGATAGTGCGCGCCGAAGTTAGTGATTTGGCCTCCTGAGTAGTCGTAGAACCAGCGAAAGCGGTAAAAGGCGCGGTTCCGATTGTAGGGAACTTTGGGCGCCGGTCCAAGCCAGGCATCCCAATCCAGCCCCGCAGGCGGCTCTCCGTCGGGGGGATTCCCGATGCCGTTCGGCCACTCATTTTGGATGTGGAAGGAGCGGATAGTCGAGATCTTCCCGATGCCGCCACTGCGCAAGAGGTCGACAGCCTCCTTCATGACGGGGCTCGAGCGCCGCATCAGTCCCACCTGAGTCACACGCTGGTGGCGGCGCGCGGCTTCCACGATCTTGCGCCCTTCCGCAACCACCAGCGAAAGCGGCTTCTCGACGTAGACATCCTTTCCTGCTGCGCAGGCCTGAATACTCTGCAAAGTATGCCAGTGGTCAGGCGTGCAGATCACCGCCGCATCGATGTCCTTCAGTTCAAGCAGGTTGCGATAATCCTTAAACTGCCTCGGACTGCTTCCGATTTTCCGGGTCGCGAAATCCAAGTAGGGCTGGTGGAGATCACAAATCGCCACCACTTCCGCATCCCGATGCTCGAGAAATCCGTCGAGTACCTGGTCCCCGCGATTTCCGAGTCCGATAAACCCCAGGCGGATGCGATCATTTGCGCCCTGAACGCGCGTGGCGCCGAGCGCCGTCGCAAGGCCCGCTGCGATTGCCTGCTTGCCGAATTGTCTCCGCGATAGTTCACTCATAAAATCACCCTTTCCTCCAGACTGAAGATCTCCTCATGCCTTTTCCTCCGGGGCTCGGGGAGTGATCGGAGTGCAGTCCTCTACTGGTTGACGTGGACGACGGTTGCAGGCGGAAATCCGTTGAACCAGGTCGAAGAAGCATTGCTATAGGCGCCGATGTTTTCCGAATAGACCAGATCATCGATTTGGAGGTCAGGCAGTTGCTCGGATTGCGAGATGGTGTCCATACCATCACAGGTCTGCCCGTAGACCACGCAGACTTCGGTTGCGCCTTTTTTGAACGCCTTGAGGTGATATTGGCAATGATCAAAAATGATGCCGGAGAACGTGTGATAGACGCTGTCGTCAATGAAGTAACAGAGCTTTCCATCACGCACAGCTTTGCCGAGGATCCGTGCGACGAGGGTGGCGGCCGTAGCAACGAAAAATCTGCCCGGCTCCGCGAGGATCTGCATGTCTCGCGGGAACAGTCTTTCGATCTCGGCGTTGATCATTCTGGCGAGCAGGCTGAAAGGCTTCACATGCCGGTCATAGGCGACAGGAAAGCCGCCGCCTATGTCGAGGATTTTGATCTCATGGCTACGTGTTTTCGCCTCTCGCAATACCGCTGCCGCAATATTAAGAGCCTGAACGAAGTTCTGGAAGTTGGCGCATTGGCTGCCCACGTGAAAGCTCAGTCCCTCCACCTCCAATCCGATGTCGAATGCAGCGCAGATCAGATCCACCGCTTCTCCCGGGTCACAGCCGAATTTGGACGACAACTCCACCATTGACCCGGTGTTGGGAACTCGCAAGCGAAGGACAACGCCGGCATGTGGGGCGTATTGTTTGATTTTCAGCAGCTCGTTGCGGTTGTCATAAGTAACGAGGGGCTTGTAGCGGTCAAGTGCCAGGAGTGTCTCCTTGGGTTTAGTCGGGTTGGCGAAAATGATTTTGTCCCAGATAAAGTCTTGCTGTTCCTTAGGCGGAAGGTGTTTTATGTTTTCATAAACCAGCATGAACTCCGGAAGCGAGGCCACATCGAAGCTGGCGCCCGCCGCGTACAAAGTGCGCACAATCTCCGGCGCCGGATTCGCTTTTACAGCAAAGTACGCCTGAACTCGAGGAAGGTGCTTCTTATATTTGGCGTAGTTGCGGCGGATGATCTCGTGATCGATCACAACAACGGGTGTCCCGTGCTGCGCGGCGATTGCTTGAAGCTGCCGGGTTGTAGCCATAAGCCCCCTCCAGTCGAGAAGTCGAGAAGTCGAGGAGTTGAGAAGTCGAGGAGTTGAGAAGTCGAGATGCCGAAGAGAAATTCTTTTCAGTCCGTGACTCCTCAACTCCTCGACTGCTTAACTCCTCGACTTCCCCGCATCAAGGGCAGGATCCGTGCCGTCGATCATTTTCACTTTGTTGTGCATGAAGTATTCTCTTGTCAGCGCTTTCATCATTTGACCGCGCTGGTCGTAAAGCCTGCGCAATTTCCGCCGTGGGTGCCTGGCGAGCGCATAGTGCGTGAGGATAGGCATGGCGATGGTCGTATCCGTGTAGCAAACCACCGCATCGGGCAGGCGGTCGGGATCCACTTTCCCCCAGCTTACGGCTTCGCTGGGAGTAGCTCCGCTCAGTCCGCCGGTGTCCGGACGC
>Ga0187808_10000311_pt1 | contig 14225 bp, 12 predicted proteins | sample NC_wetland_sal_i_5_FD_132427 | JGI IMG/M metagenome (GOLD analysis project Ga0187808, IMG submission 132427) | Wetland sediment microbial communities from Neuse River Estuary, North Carolina, USA - ASW_3 | ecosystem: Environmental > Aquatic > Freshwater > Wetlands > Sediment | place: USA: North...
AGCACCACGTGACAGATGACGGAATCGATTGCCGCTACTGTCACACTTCAGTTGAGAATTCATACTTTGCCGGTATTCCCTCCACCCACACTTGCATGAGTTGCCATTCCAGGCTCTTTCTTAACAGCCCGATACTGGAACCCGTGCGCGTGAGCTATCAGAGTAACAAGTCCCTGGAGTGGACGCGCGTCAACGCCCTTCCGGAATTTGCTTATTTTGACCACAGCATTCATATCCATAAGGGTGTCGGGTGCACCACATGCCATGGCCCGATTGGGGAAATGCCTCTTACCTGGCGGGCCGAGACTCTTTACATGCGCTGGTGCATTAACTGCCATAAACATCCGGAGCGCTACGTCCGGCGGCGTGAGGATGTTTTTAAAGCCGATTATAAACCGCCCTCAGACCAGCTCGCGCTGGGGCGGCGACTGGTGAAGGAATACAAGATCAAGGATGCAAAGCAACTCACCGATTGCTACACGTGCCACCGATGAGGAGGGGGTAGCGCAGACCTGCTTTTTACGTCTGCGGCTCTTCGCCGGGCGGGCACTTGAAAGCCGCAGACCTAAAAAGCAGGTCTGCGCTACCCCCTCAATCCCAGCGCCTCGCCCCCAAAGGAGAGAGGGGAGACACGATTGGAATTGTTTTGCTCTTACCCTCTTGGAGGAGAGGAGAGGAGAGATTAAATCTCAATGGCCGATGACGCGAATAACACGCGTGCTCACGAGGAGGACGCCAAGAAGCTATTTTGGCGTGGCCTTCACGAGTTGGCGGAGACGCCGGACTGCAAGGACTCCGTCGAAGGGGCGGAGCTTGTGGCCGCTTTGGGTAAGCGTCCCACGCCTGCAGGACCTCTGCGACCTGAAGCCGAAGGGATAGGACGCCGCGATATTCTCAAGTTGATGGCGGCATCCGCAGCTTTGGCGGGTCTGACCGCCTGCACGAAACTCCCAACCGAGAAGATCGTTCCTTACGCGCAGCAACCGCCAGAGGAATTCATTCCGGGCAAGCCGCTCTTTTACGCAACCGCCATGCCTTTCGGTGGTGTAGGCGCAGGACTGCTGGTGGAAAGCCACATGGGGCGCCCAACGAAGGTCGAAGGCAATCCCAGCCACCCGGCCAGTCTTGGCGCCGCCGATATCTTCGCGCAGGCCTCTGTCCTGGACCTCTACGATCCGGATCGCTCCAAGGTGACTGTCTACGAGGGGAGAATCGGAAGTTGGAGCGCGTTCCTTGCAGCAATGGATGAGCTCCGGCCGCAGCTCGCAAGCAACAAGGGAGCGGGGCTCCGCCTATTGACAGGAACTATAACATCGCCCACGCTGGCTGACCAAATTCGTTCCTTGCTCTCCCAATTCCCATCTGCCAAATGGCATCAGTTCGAGCCTTGCGGGCGCGACGGCGCGCGCGAGGGCGCGCGCCTGGCTTTCGGCGAGTATGTCAACACCGTATATCGTTTCGACCAGGCGGACATCATCCTTGCACTTGATTCCGACTTTCTCTGTTCAGAGCCCGGCAGCGTCCGTTATGCGCACGATTTTGCCGACAAGCGGCGGATTTCCGGCAGCCAATCCACCATGAACCGGCTTTACGTGGTGGAGAGCATGCCATCGGCTACGGGAGCCATGGCGGACCATCGGTGGCCTTTGCGTGCTTGCGACGTGGAGGCGTTCGCTCGGCTTGTTGCGGAAGGGTTAGGGGTTGAAGCGCTGTCAGGGAGGCCGCCGGAGTTTTCCAATATTCCCGCCGGCTGGGTCGCCGCACTGGTGCGGGACCTTCAGCAGCATCGTGGAGCAAGCTTGGTTGTGGCAGGCGATCAGCAGCCGTCGGTTGTCCACGCGCTGGCGCATGCCATGAATGAAGCGCTCGGGAACGCGGGCAAGACCGTTTATTACACGGCGCCCATCGAGGCCAACCCGGTCAATCAACTCCAGTCTTTGCGCGAGTTGGTTTCAGACATCGACGCCGGGCAAGTGGACGTGCTGCTGATATTGGGCGGAAACCCGGCTTTTACGGCCCCGGCGGATTTGCAATTTGCAGAAAAGCTCTTGAAGCCCCGCCTGCGAATCTATCTTGGGCTGTACGAAGATGAGACCGCGGAACTATGCCACTGGCACATCCCCCAAACACATTATCTTGAGTCGTGGGGAGATGTTCCAGCCTTCGACGGGACCGTGAGTATCATTCAGCCCCTCATTGCGCCGCTTTACGATGGCAAAACCGCTCATGAATTGCTTTCCGTGCTCCTGGGCGAGGCCGGTCGGGCGCCTCACAGCATTGTGCACGACTACTGGAAGGGCCAGAAGCCCGTTCCGAATTTCGAAGCGGCCTGGGAATCCTGGCTCAACGAGGGAAAAATTGCGGGGACAGCCCTGCCCGCTAAGCCGGTAAAGCTTGCACCCGACTTGCAAGCACGGCTGCTGGGGACCATACCCAGCGGGCGCAGCGGGGGGACCAATCTCGAGATTGTCTTCCATCCCGACCCCACAATTTGGGACGGGCAATTTGCAAATAACGGCTGGCTCCAGGAGTTGCCCAAGCCACTGACCAAACTCACCTGGGATAACGCGGCCATGCTCAGCCTCTCCAGCGCAGCGGGTCTCGGAGTGAAGAACGGGGACATGGTGAACCTTGGCCTCCAGGGCCGCGAGGTTCAGGCCCCTGTGTGGATCGTGCCGGGTCACGCGGATGATTCCGTCACGGTGCATTTGGGCTACGGGAGAAGCCGCGCCGGCAAGGTCGGCAACGGGATCGGATTCAACGCATACGCGATTCGTTCCTCGAGCGCCATGCGGTTTGGCTTGGGGCTTCAAATCGCCAAGACGGGCGATACCTACCCTCTGGTAACCACGCAGCGTCATCACATCATCACCGGCGAGCACCACAAGCAACAAGAAGAGGAAAGTGTTGCCGCGGCGCGGCGAGACCTGGTCAGGGTGGCCACCCTCGAGGAGTTTCGCAAGAACCCCGACTTTGCCAAGGATCCGGCGGACCAGACCACGCACGCCCAGTCGATGTATCCCGGCTACACCAACGAGGGCTACGCCTGGGGGATGTCCATAGACCTGAATAGTTGTATAGGATGTAATGCCTGCATTGTGGCGTGTCAATCCGAGAATAACAGTCCTGTGGTGGGCAAGGAGCAGGTGGCGCGGGAGCGCGAGATGCACTGGATTCGTGTGGATACGTACTTCCGCGGGCCGCTCGAAAATCCGGAGACCTACAATGAAGTCGTGCTCTGCATGCAGTGCGAGAACGCTCCCTGCGAATACGTCTGCCCGGTGGGCGCAACCGTCCACAGCCCGGAAGGGCTCAACGACATGGTTTACAACCGATGCGTAGGCACACGGTATTGCTCCAACAACTGTCCCTACAAGGTAAGGCGCTTCAATTTCCTGCTCTACCAGGATTGGACCACTCCCAGTTTGAAGGCGATGCGGAATCCCAATGTCACGGTGCGAAGCCGAGGCGTGATGGAAAAGTGTACGTATTGCATCCAGCGCATCAATGCAAAGAAGATCGAGGCGGAAGAGCAGGACCGCGAAGTGCGCGATGGAGAGATTCTCACCGCGTGCCAGCAAACCTGTCCGACGCAGGCCATTGTTTTCGGGAACATCAATGACCCGAATAGCCGCGTCGCCAAGCTGAAAGTGCAATCCACGAATTACGCGCTATTGACTGATCTAAACACGCGCCCCCGAACGAGCTATCTGGCCAGGCTGCGCAATCCCAACCCGGAGATCAAGGAGTAAGCGTTGAGCCCTGAAGGAGCCGAAAACAAGGCCGCCGTCGAACCCGGTAGTCAATTCCTGGCGCCCGGACACTCCTACGCGTCAGTCACCGACAAGATCAGTTCCATTGTGCTTGTAGAAGGCACAAAGAGGGGCTGGTGGATAGGGTTCGCCGTCGCTTTCGCTCTTTTCATGACTTTCAATATGGCAGTTGCCTACCTTTTCTATAAGGGTGTGGGCATTTGGGGAATCAATATTCCCATTGCCTGGGGATTCGCCATAGTTAATTTTGTTTGGTGGATCGGAATCGGGCATGCGGGGACGCTGATTTCCGCTTTCCTGTTGTTGATGCGGCAGGCCTGGCGGCAGTCCATCAACCGTTTCGCCGAGGCCATGACGCTGTTTGCAGTGGCCTGCGCCGGGATGTTCCCGCTCTTGCATTTGGGCCGTCCCTGGCTTTTTTACTGGTTTTTTCCCTATCCGGACACCATGGGGACTTGGCCGCAATTTCGCAGCCCGCTGATCTGGGACGTCTTCGCGGTCTCCACCTACGCCACCATCTCGCTTCTCTTCTGGTTTGTGGGGCTGATTCCCGATTTGGCCACTTTGCGCGACCGCGCCAAGAAACGCCTGGGCCAGATTGTTTACAGCATACTCGCCATGGGCTGGCGCGGCTCAGCCAGACATTGGCGCAATTATGAAATGGCGTCCTTGTTGCTCGCGGGGCTTGCCACGCCACTGGTAGTCTCGGTACACACCGTGGTGAGCTTTGATTTTACTATTGCCATCGCACCCGGTTGGCATAGCACGATTTTCCCGCCATATTTTGTTGCCGGCGCCATCTATTCGGGCTTCGCCATGGTCCTGACCCTGGCGATTCCCCTCCGATATTTTTTCAAGCTGGAAGATTTCGTCACCATTCGCCATTTGGACAACATGGGAAAAATCATGTTGGCCACCGGATTGATTGTGGCTTACGGGTACATGATGGAAACCTTCATGGCCTTTTACAGCGGAAACACTTACGACCGATACATGATCGTGAACCGCATGACCGGCCCTTATGCTCCTATTTACTGGATTCTTATTGCCTGCAATATTGCCATTCCACTGACCCTTCTCTGGTCCAGGCGGATCAGGAGAAACGTGTTGGCGCTTTTTCTGATTTCCCTGGTGTTGCAGACCGGAATGTGGCTGGAGCGCTTTGTCATCGTGATAACCAGTCTGCACCGGGATTTCACGCCCTCCGCCTGGGGAATGTACTATCCGACGATTTGGGATTGGGCAACCTTCATTGGCAGCATCGGGCTCTTTTTCACCTTGTTCCTGCTTTTCATCCGGTACCTGCCAATGATTTCGATCTTCGAGATGAGAGAACTTGTACACAAGGTGGCGGAGGAGAAGGCTTGAGACGCCACGCAATATACGGCCTGATGGCTGAATTTGACCGCCCGGAGGACCTGCTCGAGGCTGCCCAGCGGGCGCATGACGCCGGATATCGCCGGATGGATGCGTTCTCGCCATTTCCGATCGAGGGATTGGCGGATGCGGTGGGTTTTCGCAGCACGCGCGTCCCGCTCATTTGTTTGATCGGCGGGCTCATCGGGTGCCTTGGAGGTTTCTACCTTCAATGGTGGCCGAACGTTATTGGCTATCCCCTCGACATTGGCGGCAAGCCTTACAACAGTTGGCCGAATTTTATTCCCATTACTTTTGAGCTGACCATTCTCTGCGCGGGCTTGGCGACTGTGTTCGGCATGCTGGCGCTTAATGACTTGCCCACTCCTTACCATCCGGTCTTCAACGCTCCGCGTTTTGCGCTGGCCACGCGGAACCGCTTCTTCCTTTGCATCATGGCGCAGGATCCGAAATTCGATTTGCAGAAGACGAAGGAGTTTCTGGCCACGCTGAAAGCTAAAGGGGTTTCTGAAATTGAGTCCTAAAGGTTTGTTGAAAGATTTGTGGAAGAGCGCGGCCGCAGAAGGGAACCAACCCCTTCACCCGCGGCCCCTCCCCACGAAGGGGGAGAGGGGAGAGTCTCTCCGTGCCTTTCACAAGTCAACAAAGCGCACCGGGGCGCCGATCAGAATCTGGTCTCCGTGTCCTCCGTGCCTGGCAAGCTCTAACACAGAGATCACGGAGAATCTCAGTGACCTCTGTGTTAAGTCTGTTCCGGCCACGGAGGGCACGGAGAAGAACCTTCCCTCACGAGGAAGTACGTCACGAGTGCCACGGGTCACAAGCTGGCTTTTTGTGGCTCTCTGCGGGATATTTCTGTTCGCGTGCCGGCTGGACATGCACATTCAACCGAAATACGTCCCGTACGACGCCAGCACTTTCTTTGCCGACGGCAGGTCAGAGCGGCCGGAAGTTCCCGGCACCGTGGCGCACGGACACTTGCGGACCGACGAACTGCTGTATACGGGGAAGCTGAACGGAGAGCCCGCGGATGTCTTTCCATTTCCCATCACGCGCCAGAACCTTGAACGGGGGCGCGAGCGGTACAACATCTATTGCTCGCCCTGCCACGACTACACGGGAAGTGGAAATGGGTTGGTGGTCCAGCGGGGCTTTCCGCCTCCGCCTTCTTACCACATTGACCGGCTCGTGAAAGCCCCGGCAGGGCACTTCTTTGACGTCATGACCAATGGCTTTGGAATGATGTATAGCTACGCTTCGCGCGTCACTCCGGAAGACCGCTGGGCCATCGTGGCCTACATCCGGGCACTTCAGTTGAGCCAAAACGCCACGCTCGAGGATGTGCCAGCAAAAGCAAGGGAGCATTTGACGGAGCAGGCTAAATGAATTCAACTGAATCCCTCCAACCCGGTCTCAACCGCTTCCAGAAGAGTTCGCTGGCGTTTGGTTTGGTGGGCCTGGCGCTCTGTGTGGCGGGCGGGTTCCACAGCCCGACGCAATTCTTTCGCTCCTACCTGTTTGCCTTTGTGTTTTGGGTGGGCGCTGCGCTCGGGTGCTCCGCAATTCTGATGCTGCATCACCTGGTGGGCGGAAGGTGGGGTTTCCCACTTCGCCGCTCCCTCGAATCGGGGACACGAGCCATCTACTTGATGGCTGTTTTGGCCGTGCCTCTCCTGTTTGGGCTGCGCCTTCTTTACCGTTGGGCGGACCCGCAGAAAGTCAAACTTGACGCTTTGCTGCAATACAAGGCGCCCTACTTGAACGTCCCCTTCTTCATTCTTCGCACTGCCATTTACTTCATCATTTGGATTGCCGTAGCGCATTTCCTCAACAAGTGGTCACGGGAGCAAGACGAGACGGCGGACCCGGGCCTTACCACTCGTCTCCAAAAACTCAGTGGTCCCGGCCTGGTCATTTTCGGATTGACGGTCACTTATGCCTCCGTGGATTGGGTCATGTCCCTCGAACCCCAGTGGTTCTCCACCATCTACGGAATGATCTTCATGGTCACGGAAGGGTTGGCAGGGATGTCCATCGTGACCATCGCCGTTATCTTGCTTTCACCTTACGAACCTCTCTCCGATTTGGTTTCCAAACGGGTGTTGAATGACTACGGAAACTTACTCCTGACCTTTACTATGCTCTGGGCTTATCTATCCTTTTCCCAATATCTCATCATCTGGTCGGGCAACTTGCAGGATGAGATTCCCTGGTACGTCAGCCGCGCCTCGGGCGGATGGGCCTGGGTTGCACTGGCGCTCGTCGTCTTTCACTTTGCTGTGCCCTTCCTTTTGCTCTTATCTCGCTTTGTAACTCGAACGAAGCTCTGGCTGGGTGTGGTGGCTGCTATTCAGCTCATGATGAGCGTGATTGATATCTTCTGGCTTACGGTGCCCGCCTATGAGCGGGCGGGGCCCCAATTTCACTTGCTGGACTGGCTGGCGATTCTCGGCATCGGGGGAGTTTGGTTCTGGTGGTTTGCAACGAACCTGAAGAGCAGACCTTTGCTGCCACTCCACGATCCGCGCATGGAGGCTGTCAGCCACCAGGCGCAGTAAGGTTGCTACGTTTGTCATTCCGAGCGCAGCGAGGAATCTCGCTCTGCGCTGATGAGGAACGGAGCTCAAGGCGGACATGGGGTTTGGAGGAGGAAAGGATCACGGCGAGATTCCTCGCTGCGCTCGGAATGACATGATTATTGATTATGGAAGGGAGCAGCATGCCTGACGCACAGCCCAGGCGGGGCCACGAGACATCAGATGCGAATATCCGCAACCTGATAATCTTTGGTGTCTGCTTGGCGCTTCTGGTCATCGCCGGCCTCGTCGTCAGTCGAAGCGTATTCCATTACCTTGCCAGCCGCCAGGGACTGGGCCCACCTGCGTCGCCTTTTGAAAACGTCCGCATGTTGCCGCCCGGGCCGCGCTTGCAGGTTGCCGCTCCGCAGGACCTCAAGCAATACAAGGCTGCACAGGACGAGATTTTGAATAACTATGGATGGGTGGATCGGCAAGCCGGGATTGTAAGGATCCCGATTGACCGGGCGATGGACATCCTGCTTCAGAAGGGTCTGCCGGTTCGTGGTGCGACCTCGCCCAAGCAGATCGCGCCCAAGCCTTCCAGACAGGACCCGGGGATAATGTAGGGGTAGGGCTTGCCCTACCCTGGCGAACCCATGACGCGGAACGAGGGACGGCAGGGCGTCCACCTACGAGGAGAGGCGAGCCAATGAACGTGGCGGAGGATAACGGAAGCTGGAAAATGTTTTGGGCGAGAGTCGTTGCCAAGGGGCGGATTGTGGCTTGGCGGTGGCTGATGGTTCTTCCGCTGGCGACTCCTGTCGTGACACAGGGACTCGTACCTGCAGCCTCTGCGCAGCAGTCTCCCGCCGTGACGCAGGCAGGAGTGCCTGCGCCACGACCTGATAATTCCAAGGCTCTTCCGCCACTCCTCCAGGGTATCGGGATCGACCAAAGGCTGAATGAACAGGTTCCTCTGGACCTGCAATTTCGGGATGAAACGGGCAAGGCGGTGCGGCTGGGTGAATTCTTCGGCAAGAAACCGGTGATCCTCTCGCTGGTTTATTTCAGTTGCCCGATGCTCTGCACCATGGCTGAGAATGGGCTGCTGCACAGTTTACAGGAGGTCAATTTCAGCGCCGGACGCGAGTTTGACGTTTTAACGGTCAGCTTCGATCCACACGACACTCCGGAAATCGCCGCGGCCAAGAAAGCGGTTTACGTCGGCCTTTACGGGCGTAAGGGAGCCGAGCGCGGCTGGCACTTCCTCACTGGAGACGAGGCCTCGATCGCGCAGCTTACCCAGGCTGTAGGCTTCCGATTTAGGTACGATGCCCAGGCCAAGCAGTTCGTCCACGCTACGGGAATCATGGTGCTCACCCCGCAAGGTAAAATTGCGCGCTACTTCTACGGGATCTACTACCCGTCGCGCGATCTGCGCCTGGGCTTGGTGGAAGCGTCCGCCAACAAAATCGGCTCGCCGGTTGATGAGGTGCTGTTGTTTTGCTGCCGGTATGATCCTGCGACAGGCAAGTATGGCGTGATTATCTCGCGACTTTTGCAAATTGCGGGGCTGATAACCGTTCTTTCCATCGCGGGGCTAGTATTCGCGCTGTCCCGGAGCAGTCCAGCGACCGGAGCTATTTGACGTTGGCAAACCGGTTTAAGGGGACGGCAAGCCGTCCCCCTAGAGGTTGGGGGGCCAGGGCTTGCCCTGCCCGTGGCAGTCGAGGGACGCTTTGCTTTGACCTTCGACTCTTGACTCTCGACTTGTTTAACTCGCGCGACAGAAGGTGACTGAGGAAAATGTTTCAAGGGTTCCCATTACGGCCCGATCAAGCTTCCACCATTGCGCGTGGTATTGATCATCTTTACTATTTTTTGACCGCGGTCGATTTGTTTTTCACCGCGCTGATCTTCCTTACCATTTTCTATTTCGCCATCAAATACCGCCGCCGGAGGGTAATTATAGCGACGCAGATCGAGGCGAATCTGCCCCTCGAAGTGCTCTGGACCATCATCCCTCTGGGCATCTGCGCCTTCACTTTCTTGTGGGGATCGAGCCTCTTTATCCGGTACTCCCGTCCGCCCGAGGCCGCCACCGAAATATTCGTTGTTGGAAAGCAATGGATGTGGAAGCTCCAGCATCCCGACGGCCCGATAGAAATTAATGAACTGCACGTACCTGTGGGGCGGCCCATCAAATTAACCATGACCTCCGAAGATGTGATTCACGGCTTTTATATCCCCGATTTCCGTATTCAGAAAGATGTGATACCGGGGAGGTACACCAGCATTTGGTTTCAGGCGACGAAGACGGGGCAATTCCATTTTTTCTGTAATCAATACTGCGGCACGAATCACGCGGTTATGGGCGGCTATGTGATCGTCATGACGCCGGAGGATTACGAGCAATGGCTCAGTGGCGGCGTCCGGGGGGAATCCATGGTATCCGCAGGGGCCCGGCTTTACGAACAGCTGGGCTGCATCACCTGCCATGGCACCGGGAAGGGCCCACCCTTTGTGAATCTCTTCGGCAGCAGGGTCAAACTCACCGACGGGACAACTGTGATCGCCGACGATGATTACCTCCGGGAGTCGATTCTTTATCCCTCAGCGCAAATCGTAGAGGGATATACGGCGCTGATGCCGACCTATAAAGGCCAAGTCACAGAGGAGCAAGTGCTCCAGCTTATCGCTTATATCAAATCACTCAGTTCCGAGGCAGGGAAGCAACCCAGCAAGCCCGCTACGTACCCTCCCAACCTTGAGGGGGCAAAAGAGGTGGGGGGAACAGGAAAGGTTATCAAGTGAAAGGGCAAGGCAACTCCGCGCTCCAATCGGCGACGGGCTGGGGTGAGGGGAAAGGAAGGCGACGAAGCAATGGGAACGGCACTCCCTCTTCCCGCGTGGGGAGGGGCAGGGGTGGGAAGAAAGGGATGGTGACGAAGCAATGGGAACGGCAACAGTTGAACCACAGATCGAATCTCGCGTCCATTATTTGAATGTCAGCTACGGCATCAAGTCATGGCTGCTGACCACGGACCACAAACGCATCGCCTTGCTCTATCTCGCTTCCATCACCTTCTTTTTCTTTGTTGGAGGCGCGGCGGCGGTGCTGATGCGCCTGAACCTGATTACCCCCGAGGGCGCGATTGTCGAGCCGGCAACCTACAACAAGCTCTTCAGCATGCACGGCATCATCATGGTCTTCCTCTTCTTGATCCCCTCGATTCCGGCCGTACTGGGAAATTTCCTGGTCCCCATGATGATTGGGGCCCGCGATTTGGCTTTCCCCCGAATTAACCTCTTGAGCTGGTACGTTTTCATGGCGGGAGGGCTGCTCATCCTTTATTCCATCATCACGGGCGGAGTGAACACTGGTTGGACTTTCTACACGCCTCTCAGCACCACTTATTCAAATACCAATGTAATTACAGCGGCGCTGGGCGTGTTCATCGCAGGTTTCTCCTCAATCCTGACCGGGCTGAACTTCGTGGTCACCATCCACAAAATGCGGGCGCCGGGAATGACATGGTTCAAGATGCCACTTTTCCTGTGGGCTATGTACGCCACCAGCATTATTCAGATTTTGGGCACCCCGGTTCTGGCCATCAGCCTGACGCTCGTAGCTTTAGAAAGGCTCTTCCATGTTGGAGTCTTTGACCCTGCGGTAGGGGGAGACCCCGTCCTCTTTCAGCACTTGTTCTGGTTCTATTCCCATCCCGCGGTTTACATCATGATTTTGCCCTCCATGGGTGTGATTAGCGAGCTCGTTACAGCCTTTTCAAAAAAGCGCATCTTCGGTTACAGCTTCATCGCCTTTTCCAGCGTGGCCATCGCGGTGATTTCGTTTCTGGTATGGGGACATCATATGTTTGTGGCTGGACAATCCATTTATGCCGGGCTGGTTTTCTCCCTGTTGAGCTTTGCGGTAGCGATTCCCTCTGCCATCAAGGTTTTCAATTGGACGGCTACTCTCTACAAAGGATCGGTTTCCTACGACGCGCCCATGCTTTATGCAATAGGTTTTATAGGGCTCTTCACCATGGGTGGCTTGACCGGCCTCTTCCTGGCTACGCTGGCGGTGGACGTGCACGTTCATGGCACTTACTTTGTTATCGCCCACTTTCACTACATCATGGTGGGTGGCGCCGTAATGGGTTACCTGGGCGGCATCCATTACTGGTGGCCCAAGATTTCCGGGCGCCTGTACCCTGAGGGTTGGGCGAGATTATCGGCGGCCATCATTTTCGTCGGTTTCAACCTGACCTTCTTTCCTCAATACGTGCTTGGCTACCTGGGAATGCCCCGGCGCTATGCAGTTTATCCACCGGAATTCCAGGTGCTGAACGTGATGTCGTCCGCCGGCGCCTCCATCCTGGGCGTGGGTTACCTGATCCCGCTGGTTTACCTGGCTTGGTCGATGCGCTACGGTCCGGTCGCGGGACCCAATCCTTGGGGCGCCAAGGGCCTGGAATGGCAGACGCCCTCTCCGCCCCCTACGGAGAACTTCGAGGAGACGCCTATCGTGACGGAAGAAGCTTACGCCTACGGAACGGAGGAAACTCAAGTTGCATAGCAGCACCGTCGCTCTGGCAGAACAGTTTGACGATCTCGATCAGCAGCACGAGGCCTCAAGCTTGGGGATGTGGGTGTTCTTGGCTACGGAGATCATGTTTTTTGGCGGCCTCTTCACGGCCTATATCCTTTTCCGCAACTTCTATCTGCCGGGTTTCGAAGCGGGCAGCCGGCTATTGAACGTCCGAATTGGAGCCATCAATACCGCCATCCTATTGTGCAGCAGTTTGACTATGGCGCTGGCCGTCCGGGCCGCCCAAATGGCGAAAAAAGGAGTCCTGATAACCTTTCTTCTACTCACCTTGCTATTGGGAGTGACGTTCGTCGCGATCAAACTCGGCTTGGAGTGGAGGCACGATTACCTGGAGGGGTTCGCGCCTGGGGTACATTGGACTTTCAATGGACCTGACTGGCGGCACATCGAGTTGTTCTTCGTTTTCTATTTCTTCTTGACCGGCATTCACGCCTTGCACATGGTGATAGGAGTTGGAATCCTTACCGTCCTCATCATCTTGGCCGCGCGCGGGAGATTCTCCTCGCCTGAGCGCTACAATGCGGTCGAGGTGGCGGGCCTTTACTGGCACTTCGTGGATATTGTTTGGATCTTTCTCTACCCCCTGTTGTATCTGATTGGAGGACGCTACTGATGGCGGGACACGTTGTACCCAAGAAGCTCTATATCCTGGTGTTCGCCGCACTGATCGTCTTCACGGCCCTCACCACGGGCGTCGCGTTCATCGACCTTGGCAAGTGGAATACCGTCGCGGCCTTGGCCATTGCCGTCTGTAAGGGCTCGCTCGTAGCTCTTTTCTTCATGCATCTTCGCTGGAGTTCCGGCCTCATGCGGATAGTCCTGCTCGCCGCCTTCATGTGGTTTGCCATACTCGTTAGCTTAACGCTCGCCGACGAGTTCACTCGCCAATGGACGCCTGTCCCTTCGAGTTGGCAAGCGCAGATTCAGCAAAATATACGCTAGTTACAGAGGCTCTGCTCATTCTATCGAAATCTCCCATCCTCTTGACCGGTGGAAGTAGCGCGGACCCCCGAGGCGATTCTGGAGGGTTATCCTTGGCTGGAGAGAGAAGATATCCAAGCTTGCCTCGTCTATGCCCGCCGCGTCACAGCCAATGAGCGAATTGAGCCGCTGTCCATTGAGGTCGCGCCTTGAAGGTTCTTCTCGACACGTGTCTCTCGGTCAAGGCGCGGCCTCCTCTTGAATTCTAAATCTACAATCTCAGATCCCCCCGTCCCCAACCCCCAGCGCCCAGTTCCGGCCAATGCCGTGAACACTCGAACGCGAGAGGCCGCAACGCGAGGCTTGGAACGCAGACATCAAAACCAATGTCTGCGCCACCCGCGTTTCAAAACACCCAAATGTGTGGAGGGACGACTTACTAACGCCCATGGATACGGAACGCTTCGAACGCGCTATAGCTCTCCGGGATGCAGGCAAGGTCGAAGAGGCCCTGCAGACACTGACGGCCCTCGCAGACTCCACTCCTGATCCGCGGGAACGAGCGAGTATTATTCTCAACACGGCAACATGCCTGACCATTATGCGTCGGTTCGATGAGGCCAGAGACTGGCAGCGTGAGGCGGTCAAAGTTTCTCCGACAGTCGAGATTCGGGCCAGCACTGAATTCGGAGAGGCAGGGATAACTGCGCTGGAAGGGAACGATGCTCAGGCCTTGATAGAATTCGAGTCGTGCTTGGCCGATGCGGAAAAAGGTCAGATTCCCAAGAAGCACATCTGCGGGTGGCTGGCGGTCACGGCTAGGAGCCTTGGGATGAAGGAAGATGCAGAACGCTACGATAGGCTTGCCGAGAGGTAATCCGGCGCCGGCTGGCGCAGACTTCTGCCCTTGGAAGTCTGCGATGTCCCGAAGGGACAGGTTAAAGTAGGAAGCAAAGGACAGGTTTCAGGCGCCAGGTTCCAGCGGGGCAGAGCGAGATTCTTCGCTGCGCTCAGAATGAC